>Ga0316193_10004556_pt1 | contig 10206 bp, 8 predicted proteins | sample MerIslsedime2_MG_FD_207735 | JGI IMG/M metagenome (GOLD analysis project Ga0316193, IMG submission 207735) | Coastal sediment microbial communities from Maine, United States - Merrow Island sediment 2 | ecosystem: Environmental > Aquatic > Marine > Coastal > Sediment | place: USA: Maine...
GCCGCGATCTGGATACCCGAAGCCGTGATAAAGCCCGAGATGACCGGATGGCTGAGAAAATTGGCGAGAAAGCCCAGCCGCAACAACCCCATGCCAACCAGCAGCAATCCTGAAACCATCGCCAACGCCACCGCCGCACCGAGGTATTCCGGGGTACCCTGGTTTGCAAACTGTGCCACCGCGGCAGCAGTCATCAGGCTGGCCACTGCCACCGGCCCAACCGCCAACGCCCGGGACGTCCCGAACACCGCGTACATCAACAGCGGCAACATGGAGGCATATAGCCCAACTTCCGGAGGTAGCCCTGCCAACAAGGCATAGGCCAGCGACTGGGGAATCAGCATGACAGTGACGATACCCGCCACTACCAGATCATTGACCAGCGTCTGCCGCGAGTACTGCGCTCCCCAGGTCAGGATGGGGAGGTATTTACGTAGGTTTTCCATAACGTTCAGCGGCTCCCCGGGCCGATTTCACGCTGAGCCCGGCGGGAGCAGGTAAAGTGTTATCGCGTATATCAGGTAAAGCATGAGTAATAGTACCCCCACGAACCATGCCGAACGCCCGTTACTCGTGACAATATTCGCGGTCAGCGCAGCGATGAGAATCATCACCACCGCGCCGGGCCAGAATTGCAGATCCATGGGCTGCGGCCCTATAAAGTAGCTTGCAAGCACCAGCACAGGTGCGACAAAAAGAGTGATCTGCGACGCACTGCCCAACGCAATACCTACACTGAGGTCCAGGCGATTCTTACGCGCGGCGGAGAATGCCGCCACCATCTCAGCCGCGGCACCCACCAGTGCCACAACGATAAAGCCAACAAAAGCGGGGCTCATGCCAAAGTCTTCCGCCGCCACCTGCACGGACTCTACAAACACCTCACTCACCAGCGCGACCAGCACGGTCACGCCACCCAGCGCCCCCAGGGCCAGTCCCATGGGCCACGGCGTTTCGCCTTCCTCACCATGGTCCGCGCTGGCAAACTCCTGGCTATGGGTTTTCATTGAAAACACCAGACTCAGGCCATAGCTGACAATCAACAGTATCGCCAGGGCAAGGCTTAAGGGTTGGCTGATCACCGACGCGGTATCGGGGTCGGCCTTGGCAATTACGGAGGGCATAAGCAGCGCCACCGTGGCTATAAACAACAGACTCGACAGGACCCGGGCATTAACCTTGTTGTACTCCTGCACATGGAATTTGAGCCCGCCAAGAAGAAATGACATGCCCAGCATAAACAGGGTGTTGGTGACAATCGCGCCCGCAATACTGGCCTTTACCAGCATGTATTCGCCGGCTTTCAGTGCCGTCAGGGCGATAATCAACTCAGTCATATTGCCAAAGGTGGCATTTAGCAGACCGCCGACACCATCCCCGGTTTTGGACGCCACCGATTCCGTGGCGTGACTCATGAGAGCCGCCAGGGGAATGATGGCCAGCACCGACAACACGAACAGCATAGTATGCGCGTCGGGCTTAAGTTTATGAGCCACGAGCACCACCGGCACCAGCACGAGTAGCCACAGCAGTGGATTGTGTCGCAATTCCTTTAACAAGGCATTCATAGTGCTCTCCAGGAATCAACCCTGACGTCAGGCCTGGTCGCGAACGGCCCGGTGCTCATGAGGTGGTAGTTTCAGTCGATTTTCCGGCTTGCTGCGCAAAGATCCGCGCCCCTATGGCGGCGAGAACGACGGACCACAAAGTCCACATGACAGTCATCACCAGTATGCGCGGGTCCGCGTCTGGAATGGCGAGAGCCGCCGCCAACACGGCGGCAACATTGCGCGTGCCCATACCCAGCGCCATGACACTGCGCTGGTTCTGGCGCATCCCAAAGCCGATCAGGTAGGTAACCAGAGCCATGCCCACCATGAACAGGGTCATGGCCATGAGCGCGAACTGTCCAGCCGTATTGAGCATGTCCTTCCCGAATAGAATCAGGCACCACAAGACCGTGAGTAAGGTCGAGAGTTTCGCCAGGGCTTTCACAGCAGGGTAGACACGAGTCGCCGTGGTCCCGTAGTAGTGCCGTATCGCCGCGCCAATCAGCAGGGGCAGGAGTATGGTCAAAAGCAGCGGCTTTGCCAGCGCCATGGCATTAATCGTCAGCCCCTTGATCAAAAAGGGAGCCATTACCGGCATCAGGATCACCGTACCGACGGCAACCAGTGGTATGAGAGCCCCGGCAAAACTGATATCCCCACTGGCTTTTCCCACCATCTGCTGGAGGAACGGAGCACAGGGTGCAAGGCTGGCGAGCAGGATCACAATCTTGTAGGGCTCCTCAAGTGGAAGCAGCAGGGTTATCAGGTACCCGAGAGCCGGACCGAGGATCCAGCCCCAAACAAAGATAAGCACAATGGCGGCCCTGTTTTTCAGCGCCGCCATGACTTCGGGCAGGCTTACCTGCAGCCCCATGGCGGCGAGGTTGGACACGGTAAAAACGAACACCAGGGGCGTAAACGTGCTCTGAAGAAAATCCATTACAGCACTCACGGACTATATCTACCCTGCCCAGAATACCGTGAACAGCAAGGTCACGATTTGAAGACACTTGTTCATTTCATCTCTTCCGAAACATGCATGGCCCGGGAGAGGATGCCTCCAGAGAGTGTGCGCACCTTGAATCCATGTTGCGCGAGCATCCGCTGGGCGTAATAGGCGCGCTGGGCGGAGCGGCAGATAAGGTGAATCTCTTTATCCTTTGGCAGCTCCTCCATACGCGAGCGCAGTTGACCGATCGGTATATTGACTGCGCCGGGTACGCTCTCTATCACCAGTTCCACCGGCTGGCGCACATCCAGCAGGAAGGCGCCTTCCAATTCGTCCCAGTGGCTGACCGGCATCCCGTCTTCCAGGATATTCGCCGCGACCATGCCCGCGAAGTTCACCGGGTCCTTGGCGCTGCCGAATTGCGGCGCATAGCACAGCTCCGCTTCCTCCAGGTCGTAGATCGTCGCACCCATCTGGATCGCGATGGCCAGGGCGCTGATGCGCTTATCTACTGCGGGGCCATCTTCACCCAGGGCCTGGGCGCCCAGCACCTTGCCATCGGATTTACGGAACAGCACTTTCAGCCCGATCATTTTGGCACCGGGATAGTAACCGGCGTGGGAGTTGGGGTAGAGATACACTCTTTCGTAGTCGGTATCACCCAGCCTTTCCAGGGTCGTTTCACTCACGCCTGTCCAGGCAACGGCACCGCCGAACAGGCCGATAATCGCCGTGCCCTGAGTACCGCGAAAGCTGGAGTCACGACCAGCGATCACATCCGCCGCGATCCGGCCCTGCCTATTTGCCGGTCCTGCCAGCGCCACCAGACTCCACTCACCGGTCACGAAATCCTTCACCTCGATGGCATCACCCACGGCAAAAATGTCCGGATTGCTGGTGCGCATCTGGTCGTCAACGCGGATACCGCCGCGCTCGCCGATCTCCAGGCCCGCGGTTTTCGCCAGCGCGGTTTCCGGCCGCACACCGATAGCGAGAATGACGACTTCCGCGGTATGCGTGTTGCCGGAGCTGGTCTTGACGTCGATCGATCCGCTTTCGAGTTGCTCGAATTCAGCAGCGCCGTCACCAAGTTCCAGTTGGACGCCGTGTCCCCGGATGTACTCCTCAACCGTAACCGCGATCTCCGGATCCAGGGGACCCAGGATTTGCGGCAGTAACTGCAGGACAGTGACTTCAAATCCGAGGTGGACAAGATTCTCCGCCATTTCCAGGCCGATAAAGCCCCCACCCACCACGACCGCCCGCCGGGTAGGCTTCTTCATCTGGATACCCGAGTAATTGGACATGCCGGCGAGGAAAGTAGTGCCCCCCTCGATCCATTCCTTTATTGCTCTGACATCAGGCACCGTGCGCACCTGGAATATCCCCGGCAGGTCAATGCCCGGCAGGGGCGGATGGATGGATGCCGCCCCGGGGGACAGCACCAGTTTGTCGTAGGATTCCGTGATGACTTCGCCGGTTTCGACATTGCGCAAATCGATCGTCTTGTCTTCCGCCGAGATGGATACCGCTTCGCAATTGGAGCGCACATCGATGCCGAATACACTCTTGAACATCTGCTCCGACGCGACCAACAGGCTGGATTCCTTTTCAATCACGCCGCCGACATAGTAAGGCAAGCCGCAGTTGGCGTAGGACACGTAAGGCCCTTTTTCCACCATGATGATTTCGGCGTTCTCATCCAACCTTCTCAGGCGCGCCGCACAGGACGCACCACCGGCCACACCACCAACGATAACCACTTTCATATCAGTTCCCATAATTCTCCGGCTTTAACAGCCCGGCCAAACAGCGCCCCATAACGCAAGTGTATTCAGGACAGGAACGTCCGCTCCGGGGTCAGGCTTTTTGTCCAGGGGCAACCCGTATTCTTCCAGCCGCTGGCGGGCTGCTGGCTCTGGGCGACACTCTCGGAATCGCCGTTTACTTCACCTTCCATACCGTCCACGATGTTGTACACGTTTTTGAAACCGGCCTGCGCCAGCAGGTTTACCGCCATGGCACTGCGCCCGCCAGAGCGGCACATGGCCAGGATAGTGCGCTCAGGTGTCGCCACCTGGCTCACCCGCTCGACAAAATCCGCCAGGAGTTGCATGGGGAATTTGCCCGCTTCGGCGTTCCACTCGTAGCTCTGGGCAATAATGGGAACCTTCCAGGCCATTGGTGGGTGCCCCACAAAGAGGTACTCCTCGGGCGTGCGAACATCGAGAATAATCACCTCCGGGTCCGCCTGCCAACGTTCGTAGGCCTCTTGCGAGGTTACATAAAGCTTCAGCGCCGTCTGCTTGGCGGCTGGCAAACTATCGTGCAAGTCAGTCATATCTGATCCTCCCTTTATCCAGGTTCTGCCTTCGCGCCCAGCTGTCGGGGGAGAACCCTTTACCAAACAGGTCTACTTGCGACTAGCCAAGCAGCGTATTGTCCACTTTGATACCGCCTCCCTTGGGAAGCTTGCTCCAGCTTTTTCTCTCCCACTCCTCCTCAAGCACTTGAATAGCGGCCTGCTCCAGGAACTCCGGAGCCGCCCACTCCTCCACGTCAAAATCGTTCTTTATGTAGTCGTGACTGAACATGAAGTCCTTGCCGATCTTGATGGTTTCCAAATTCTGCGCGCACAGGCTTGGCACCATATCGACGTGCTTGATGCCCTCGTAGGTGGCCTCTGCATCCAGGTAGAAGGTCTGCCGGTCGAGAATCACGGCTGCGGCGTGCTTGTGGTCATTGGCCCAGCGGCCGACCTTGATCATGGCTTTCATGTAGGCAATGACCAGCTCAGGGTGCTCCTTGGCCATCACGTCAGTGCAGGTGATGACGGCGGGAGTGTTGGCGACCTGTAGCGTCCAGTCGGGCAATTTGGACAGGTCGAAGATGGACTTGATTTCGCCGGTGGCTTCCGAGAGCTGCCCAAGTTGTCCCATCTGGTTGTAGATGGCATCAACGGTTCCATCCATCAGGGCCTTCTCCAATGGCCGGAAGGCGTAATCGTGCTTATGGTCGCGGCGCATCCACAACTCGGAGGGGTTGTTCATCGGCGGGGTCAGCATCTCGGGCTTGTCGTACCAGTCATCCGGGTACGGGAACTCGACCAGCTCAATATCATCCATGGTCATGTCATGCAGCATCAGCATATTCTCGATAGCCATGTGCTCCTGGACGCGCCACCAGTCATTTTTCATGGTGTTGAGGCTCTTGGTGATACCGACCTTCTTGCCCTTCAAATCCGTAACGCGAAAGATCTTGTCGCGGGCTCGCACCTGCATCACCCCACCCTCGTAGACCCACGTCGCGCCCAGCAGCACGGTAGGACGACGGTCGGCGTGCACGTCGATCGCCGGGTTCAGGCCGCCAAAGCGAATCAGGTTGTCGAGATTGTGTATGTAGTGTGGGTACCAGTTGTTCTCGGGCGCGGAGCGAAAATAGGCATAGTCGACGCCAATCTTCTTGAACTCCTCACGACACCAGCCCAACTCCTGGTCCACATTGTTGGCGGACACCATCGGACAGTTCGTGAACCACACTTGCGACCAGTCCAAAGGCACGGTGGTTGATTTCTTCACTGTTTTGCTCATCGTCTGTACTCCTGCTGTAGCTGATTGGTAGGTGGTGTCCGACCCGGAGGCCGACAGGATTTTCAACTCCCTTCAATTGTAGACACCATCTCATTTTGCGATGGTTTATTTTTTGACACAAAATAGATAATTTTGGACAAGTTCGACTACACTCTTTGATACTGATCAAGCAACCGCGGACAACGACATGGCGACGGCCAGAAAGGGAACAGGCACGCCCAGGGACATGCTCCGTATCGGTGCCACAATGGGCGTGCCAACGGTGCTGCGCAGCCTGGGGCTGGTCCCCGCCGAGGTGTTGTTGGCAGGCGGGTTCGACCAGGGGCTCTTTGACGACCCCGACAATTTGATCTCCTTCGCCGCACGTGACCGGCTGCTGGAAAATTGCGCCGCAATGACCGGATGCGAACACTTCGGCCTCCTGAGCGGGCAGCAGGGCGGGCTGCATTCCCTGGGCCTGGTGGGATTGCTGGTTAAGTACTCGCCGGATGTGGGGGCTGCCTTGGCCAACCTGGTGCGATATTTCCATCTCCATGCCCACGGCGCTACATTGAACCTGGCAGTACAGGGCGGCACTGCTATCCTGGGCTACCAGATACAGGAGGGCGGGGCCGGCACCAACCGGCAGGTTGGTGATGGCGCTATCGCCGGCTTATTCAACATCCTGCGTGAGCTGTGCGGCCCTGGATGGAAGCCAACAGAAGTCTGGGCAATACACCGCAAGCCGCGAAATATCGAGCCTTACCAGCAATATTTCAAGGCGCGCCTGCGGTTCAATGCCGAGCAAAATGCCATCGTCTTTCACTCCTCGTGGTTGACCACCCCCCTGCCCGAAGTCCATTCCGATGTACGTCGCATGGTGCAAAAGCAAATCGATGCACTGGCGTCCCGGCATCGCGACGATTTTCCCGAGCAGGTTCGCACTCTACTGCGGGCTGCCCTGCTCAGTGGAGATGCCAGGGCAGATCGAGTAGCCGCGCTACTCTCGATCCATCCACGAACGCTCAATCGCCGCCTGAGTCTCTACGGTTTACGCTACCAGACACTATTGGATGACTGCCGCTTCGAAATGGCGCGGCAAATGCTGAAAGACTCCGACCTGAAGATCAGCGAAATCGCGTTGATACTCCATTACGCCGATGCGCGGTCCTTCATCCAGGCGTTCCGGCGCTGGAGCAATACAACACCCGCGCAATGGCGAGCCACACAAAAACAGCAGCGCAGGACTTCTGTCCGAAAGGAAGCTTCGTAGACTAAGATCGCCTGCCTGCTGGCAATGATCCAGCAGATAGGCCTGAGCCAGGCGGCACTGGCCTGGTTGGTACTGCAACTGGTCTAGTTGGACCGCACCAGATCGCCGGTATCGAAATCCACTTTCAGGCTGAACTGAATACGATAATCCGAACCGACATTACCGGAGATATCCTCGCGCTGGCCCCAGATGAATTCGGTGCCCAGCATGACGTGTTTCCTGGGGTAGTGCAGCAGGTTGATCTGCGCGATCTGGCCGCGCTCAAATTCACTCTGAGCCTGCCCGTCACTGGTATCCAGGTCAATCATCGACCAGCCGACAGAGGTGGACCACTTGTCGCTCCAGTAGTGGTCGTAGTAGGTGCTGATACCCAGGATCGGCACGGTTTCGGCCCCCGCCTTTGTGATATCAGCGGAATCAGGGGCGATGTCCAGGCCACCGTCATTCATGTAGTTGCCGATACCCTCGCCATACACCAGCTGCAGCTTCAACTGGTCATTGCCCCAGGTAGACAGGCCTGCGCTGGTGTTGATACCCCAGCCGATCTCATAATCCTTGGAACCGGTGTCGAGTCGCTCGTAGCCGAGTTTTCGCACGATACCCGCCACCTTGTAATGCCCGAAGTCACCACTGCCGAGATAGCTTGCGGTGAGGTCGGGCAGGTCATTATAGGACTGGAACACCTCCGAAGCCGTAGAATCCGTGGATTCACATTCGGGAGGCGCGCTGGGCAGGTCACAATTATCCGTGTCCCGAAACTCGCCTACGCTCAACGCCGTACTGGGATCTTCAAGGGTGAACACCAATGCGTTATCGCCCATGGGGAAGGTATACCGCGCCTGCTTGTTGCGGTAGAACACCATGCCGGTAGGGCCCCAGTAATCGATAGTGTTGGGGAAGATCCCTATGTCCATGAAATTGGACCAGTACTGACCCATACCAAAATCCTTGTAGGTAGCCCAGGCATGCCTCACGCGCAGGGTAGTCTGGCCCTCGTCTGAGCCGACGCCAAACAATTCGCCTTCCAGGATGTAGGTTACGTCGTCGCCGTAGCCGCCCCTGATGCCGAGCCGCGACTGGCGCACGCTGAATACAGCATTGCCGTCATTACCATAAGCACCGCTCTGGGTAGGAACCGTTGTTACCCGCAGGGTATCCTCCCAGTTCGGGTCCACCCGCTTGAAATCGTAAATGGCGTCCGCCATGGCGAAGCCGTAAACTTCCACGGAGAGCTTGTCCGATGTTTCTTCGGCCGCTTTGGCTGTGCTCGCCGTTGCCGCCGCCGGGTCTGAACCGAAGTCCTGAGCCGGGACCGGTAGTTCCGTTCCTAAGTCTTCCGCTGTGGGCGGTGATCCCGTTGCGGCTTGCCCGGTTTTCAACCGCTTGAGCTCAGCGTCCATGGCCTCCATCATCCGCTGCTGTTGCTGCATAGCAGCCTTTTGCTGTTGCAGTTGCTGCTCCAGCGCGGAAATTCTTTCCGCGTCTGTGGCGGCAACGGCGTTGAGCCCGTAACAGGCGCACAGAATTGCCAATGGCAGCAGCGCTTTTCTGGTTCTTAGCATTTTGCTTTTCCTTAATTTCACTGCGGCAATCTTTGTCGGTGCTACTTCACCGGCGTCACAACGTAGGGATTGCCGCCGAGCGCATTGGATATATCGGCAATCGCCTTCTGTGCGCGCACGCTGTTACCGGCCGGATCCAGTGGCGGTGAAATAACTGCGATGCCGAATTTCCCCGGAGAAACGGCGATAATACCACCGCCGACGCCACTTTTGGCAGGCAGACCAGTAAGGTACAACCACTGGCCGGAGTCATCATAGAGACCGGCAGTAGCCATCACCGCGAGCACTTCGGGAACATTTTCTTCTTTCATCACCTGCTCACCGGTGAGCGGGTTGCGGCCGCCATTGGCAAGGGTGGCAGCCATAACCGCAAGATCACGCGCATTCACATTGACCGAGCACTGTTCGGTATAGATGTCGGTGGCCTGATCAGGATTGTCCTTGATGCGGCCATAGGCGTACATGAGTTCGGCGATCGCCTGGTTGCGCTGGTTGGTGGCCGCCTCGGATTCGAAGACTTCCTGGTTGACGGACAGTTCGCGTCCGGCAAAGGCATTGTAATAGTTCAGGATCTTGTTCCAGATTTCTTCCCGGGTATTTCCCGAGACCATACTTGTGGCGGTGATGGCACCGGCGTTGACCAGGGGGTTCATCTGCGCCCCCTTGTATTGCTCTATGGCGACAATGGAATTAAACACCTGGCCCGTGGCATCCACCCCCATATTGTTATTGATCGCCTCAGGATTTCTCTCATCCATGACCAGGGCCATGGTAAACACCTTGGAGATGGATTGGATCGAAACCTCCGATTTGACATCACCCTTGGTGTAAATCTTGCCATCGGGGGTGACCAGCGCGATGCCGTAGATATTCGAATCTACCTTGGCCAGCGCGGGAATGTAGTCGGCATTAGCGCCTTCCTGCAGGGATTTGTATTTGGTATAGGCGGCGTCCAACGCTGCCTCGATGTCCGTTTTGGGCAAAGATTCGCGAGCCTGTAGTCCCGCGGCAAACACACACGCCGCCAACACCACTACGGCCCTTGAGAATGATAAGAACCCCATAGTTTTCCCTCTTCAAGTCAATACTTTGTGAAACTCCCCTCGCCAGCAAGGGAGGCCCCGCGGTCGCGCCGGATGGGCAATTGGCAGAGTGATCAGCTTAGGCTATGGCAATTCCACAAGCAAAACAACGTAGCTGCGTGGTTTAAATTGATACCAGTCAATAAAGCAAGCGATAACCATAGGCTGCCAGCAAACCCGTCTGGTATAAGACAAGGCCAATAGAGAGGCGCCGATGCTAT
>Ga0316193_10004558_pt1 | contig 10204 bp, 8 predicted proteins | sample MerIslsedime2_MG_FD_207735 | JGI IMG/M metagenome (GOLD analysis project Ga0316193, IMG submission 207735) | Coastal sediment microbial communities from Maine, United States - Merrow Island sediment 2 | ecosystem: Environmental > Aquatic > Marine > Coastal > Sediment | place: USA: Maine...
ACCTGCTGTCTCTGCCTGCGCAGGCAGCACAGGCCCCGCCCCTGGCGGTGCGCAAGGGACAGGATATCCCGTTCCTTGTGCGCGAGACGATCAGCGCCCTGGGTGGCATGGAAAACTATGTCAAACAGGGCGAAGTCGTTGTCGTCAAGCCGAATATCGGTTGGGACCGCACCGTGGAGTTGGCGGCTAATACCCATCCCGATGTTGTCAAGACCCTGGCGCAGCTCTGTCTTGAGGCAGGCGCCAAACAGGTTCGCATCTTTGACCGCACCTGTAACGATGAGCGGCGTTGTTACACGCAGAGCGGGATACGCTCTGCCGTGGAGTCGATCCGGTCTGAGCGTGTCAGTATTGAATACATGGATCGCCGCGCCTATAAAGAGTTGGCCATAAAAGGCGGTCAGGTGTTTGATCGATGGGAGTTCTATATGCCTGTGATCGAGGCCGACCGGCTGATCAACGTGCCGATTGCCAAGCACCACTCGATTTCACGACTGACCCTCGGCATGAAGAACCTGATGGGGGTGATCGGTGGCAACCGCGGACGGCTGCACCACAATATCGCCGAATCCCTCTCTGATATCGCCTCCGTCATCCACTCCGACCTGACCGTGGTCGATGCCACCCGTATCCTGACGGCCAACGGCCCGCAGGGTGGTCGGCTCCAGGATGTCCGTAACCTGGACACCCTGGTCGCCTCCCCGGATATCGTCGCGGCCGATGCCTATGCCACGACCCTCTTTGGCCTCAGCCCGGAACAGGTACCGACGGTCGTTGCGGCAGCCCGGAGGGGCTTGGGGGTCATGGACCTCAAGCAGGTCAGAATGGTTTGAAACAATCCTCCTGGACATACGCCCGCAGGTTCAGCCAGAGCTTCTGCATGGCCGTCTTCCTCTGGCTGTTCCTGCAGACCGAATATCGCGGAATTGACCAGTTGCCTTACCCGGTCAGCCTGCTGTTCCGAATCGACCCGCTTGCGGCACTGGCGGATTTTCTTGCCCCGGGGCCGTTTGGCTGGAGCATACTTTGGCCGGCCCTGGTCGTGCTGCTGCTGACCTCTCTGTTCGGTCGCTTCTTCTGCGGCTGGGTCTGCCCGCTCGGTGCGACCCTCGATGGTCTAGGCAAGCTGGTCGGACGCGGCTGGCGGGCCTTCTCACCCGGCTGGCGGCGTGTCAAGTACTACCTGTTGATTGGCCTGGGTGCGGCGACCCTCTTCGGTGTCCAGCTGCTCGGGCTCTTCGATCCGCTGGCAATCTTCCTGCGTTCCCTGACCCTGGCGGTTTACCCCGCCTACAACTACGGGCTGAACAAGGTCTTTGACTTTTTCTACGCAAACGATCTGCCGCTGGTCTCGCCCGTGGTCAAGAATTCATATCCGCTGTTTCGTGATTACCTCATGGCTTTCCATCAGCCGGTCTTTGCCCTGGGGCTCTTTACCTTTCTGATCTTCCTGACGATCGTACTCCTGGAGCGGGTCGAGCACCGTTTCTGGTGCAAGAATCTCTGTCCTCTGGGGGGACTGCTCGGTATCTGTTCGCGTTACGCCATCCTGCAGCGAACCCCGCAAAGACTCTGCGCCGATTGTCAGGCCTGTGACAGCCTCTGTCGTTCCGGGGCGGTTCGCAATGCCGGTCTCATTCGCAGTGAATGCCTGCTCTGCATGGACTGTACAGGCTACTGCCCTGAGGAACGGGTAAGCTTCGGATTGCGCCACGGTGCTGCGTATGACCCGGGGATTGACCTGCAGCGTCGGGGTGTGCTGACTGCCGTGGCCAGTGGTATCATGATCGCGCCTGCAGTGCGTATAGGGCCGGTTACCTATGAGCAGAATCCCTACCTGATCCGGCCGCCGGGGGCGGTGGCGGAGGAGGAATTCCTGCAGCGCTGCGTTCGTTGCGCCGAATGCATGAAAGTTTGTATCGGCCGCACCCTGCAGCCGGCCTTGCTCGAGGCCGGCCCGGTAGGTCTGTGGACGCCGCTGGTGGTGCCGCGGATCGGTTACTGTGAGTACAACTGCACCTTGTGCGGCCAAGTCTGCCCGACCGGTGCGCTTGCCCCGTTGAAACTGGCAGAGAAACAGAAGAACGTGATCGGGCTTGCCGTGATCAAGAAAGATCGTTGCCTGCCCTTTGCCAAAGGGGTCGAATGCCTGGTTTGCGAGGAGCACTGCCCGACCGGCGAGAAAGCAATTGTCATGGAAGAGCAGGATGTTCTGGTCGATGGTCAACTGCGTCGGCTCAAATTGCCCAGGGTGGTTGATAAGCTCTGCATCGGTTGCGGGATCTGCGAGACCAAGTGCCCGGTAGAAGGTGCCAGCGCCGTCCGGGTTATCAACCAAGGGGAGAGTCGCCGCAAACGTACCGAAATGCTGGCCGGCCCTTACGGGTAGCACGATGCGCACTTTCCTTTTGATTATAGCGGCCCTGTCTCTGTCCGCTCTCGTCTTTGCTGATGCGGACAAAATCAGCTTCGGGAGTTTTTCCAGATCGGGGCTGGAAGGGTGGGAGACGAAAAGCTTCAAAGGCCAAACGGATTACCGGATCGTCGAGGATGCAGGGCGCAAGGTCTTGCAGGCCAGTAGTCAAAACTCCGCCTCCGGCCTGATTTTCGAGACCGATTACGACCCCAAACAGTTCCCAGTCATGACCTGGCGCTGGAAAGTGGACCAAATCATCGCCAAGGGCGATAGCCGCAGCAAGTCGTCGGATGATTACGCGGCGCGCATCTACGTGGTCTTCCCGCACTGGTTTTTCCCGATGACCAGAACTATCAATTACATATGGGCGAACCGGTTGCCGAAAGGTTCCTCACAGCTGAGTCCTTTTACAAGCAATGACATGATGATTGCCGTGGAAAGCGGGAACGCAAAGGTTGGTCAATGGGTTTCCGTACAACGGGACATTGTTGCAGATTACCGCCGGGCTTTCGGCGAGGATCCACCGAATGTCGGTGCGATCGCGATCATGACTGACACCGACCAGACCGGAGAGTCGGCAATCGCCTGGTATGGTGATATCGTAGCGAGTCGCCAGTAAAATATTTTCGCATATCTGTGGTTTTCTTCGACTGAAGACCTGTCAGGGCAAGCAATTCTGTTATTTGACGATATAATTAAAGCCGCAATTGTTATCTTATCCCGACTGTTTGTGTAAGGGAGGTCCTATGTCTCTGGTGAAAACCTGGTATACCCCGGAAAAGGCGGCAGACAAGTTCGGCATAAAGCTCTCTCAGTTGATGGAGTGGGTCGAGGCAGGCCTGGTGCGGGCGGAAAAGGAAGCTGACGAGGTCGTGCAGGTCAATATCGATGATGTGCGCATCGAGGTAGAGACGATGGTCGGACGTTCCTGACATTCACGGACGGAAAACCGGAAAAAAGCGGGTGAAGATTTCTCTGCCCGCTCAGGCTGCTGACAAAGTTCAGGCAGACTTCATAATACAGAGGGCAACAGATGGTTAATCTGTTGCCCTCTGTCTTCACATTTAAATCTTTAAAATCAAGACCGGCGGGTTTCGTCCCGCCAGACGCCTTACTTTTGTCCATGCGGCGACAAAAGTAAGCAAAAACGCCTTTCTCCTTGCGGAGGGCATCTCCCTTGCCGGGTTTCTGTGACTTCAAGCACCATCTGTGTTGGGGATCCGGCCCTGTGTCAAAGGGCCTGACCTTTCTGTGTGATTTGCAAGGGAAAAGCGTAAAAACATTACAACCGAAACAAGTCTCCACAAATGGAGGGGCTCACAAGAGCCTCGGATCCTGCGGGGGATATGTAGAAACTTTTATCAGATAGATCCAGTTGAATTGAGGTTGCCGCCCTTATGACTCAGACATGCCCAGCGCAGCGCAAATGTAGAGGTCAAGGACATAGTTACCTATGTCTATAACTCGTACCCAAAGCTTTCTTTTGCTTCGTTTTCTTTGTCGCTACAAAGAAAATGAAGTTGCTGTCGGGCAACCCCGACGGTTTTGCTTTGGTTTTTGAATTTAAGAGTCCAACCAAAAAGGACAACAGATTAACCATCTGTTGCCCTAAGCTTTTCAGGTGCCCACTGCGATCCTAACAGCTCCCACCACAGTCGCAATTTGGCTCTTCTCCGGTCAGCCAGCCGTTGATGATAGCGCTGGCACAGCCAACCCCGGCTTTCACCTTCAAGGCTTCGACCGGGCAGTTCCCTGCACAGGCCCCGCACTCGATGCAGGCGTCCAGGTCAACAACCTGTGCCTTGCGCTCCTCGACTTCGAAGACCCCATGCGGACAAACCACGGCACACATGCCGCAGCCGATGCATTTTTCCTGATCAAGCTCAAGGGTGCTGACATTTTCCAGATATCTTAGCTCACTCATCGAAAGCCTCCGCGGGCGGTTGTGAATTATTGTTTAGTAATCGGTTTATTCCATTCGGCGAGATGCTGCTGGATAAAATCGACCACGCGCTGCTGCTCTTCCTGGCCTTTGCCGGTCACTTCGAAGGGTTCACCGAAGGCAAAATGAATGGTTCTGTCAGGGATTATAGGGCCGAAGTCCTTGATCTTTTTGCCGGCTGTCCAGGCCCAGGTCAGCAGTGCAACGGGAACCACGAGGGCGTTGGCCTTTTTCGCGAGCTTGATGCCGATGCTGTTGAACTGCCTGGTATCGAATTCCACCGTGCGGGTGTGCTGGGGAAAGATGACCAGTGAGCGGCCTTGTTCAAGACGTCGGGCCCCTTCCTCCATGACCACCTTGAGATCGTCGCGCGGCTTGACACGGTCAACGACAACCGCGTCGCGGGTTTTGACGACGTTGCCGAAGACCGGGTAATCGACCAGGCTGCGCTTGATGACGTATGTCAGGTCAAAGACGTGCGGCATGATCAAAGAGGGCAGCACGAAGGTCTCGAGCGTGCTCATGTGGTTGCCGATGAACACACACGGCCGGTCGAGTCCCATGAAGTGCTCTATGCCGGTAATGTCAAATCGGCAGCCGGTCTCTTCCAGGATCCGGACGACGGCAGCGCTGCTGTCATGCCATGACTTCGAATTGTAAATGCCGCGTTTTGCCTCGGAACTGGCTTTCCAGACGACCAGGAAGTTCTTCAGATAAAAAGACACTGACGGAAAGAGTCGGGTCAGCAAGCCGATTTTGCGTTCCGGGCTGTGATATTCGGTGCCCTGGTAAAATGCCTTGATGTCGTTCATGGTGCGTTCTGTTCTAATGCCCTTGTTTTTGTGCTCCGAAAACGAAAGACGATAAATGCGGTTGCCATGCTCAGCCCGGCACAGACAAAGAGGACATTCAGGCCGAACCAGTCGCCAATATAGCCCAATATCAGCGATCCTGCAAAGATTCCCGCATCGATACCGCCGGTAAAGATCCCGGTTGCCTTGCCGCGCAGATCGCCCGGCTCGTTACGTACGGCCATGGTGTTTAAAAGCGGGAAGAGCAGGCCGTGGCCGATCCCGGAAAGCACGCCGGCAACACAGAGCATCGACGGGTTATAGGTAAAAGGCAGTATGAAAATTCCGGCAATGTAGAGGAGGATGCTGTATGGCAGAATGGTCCGCTCGCCGACTTCATCCGCCAGTTTTCCACCGATGAAACGGATTGCAATTGCGCCCCCTGAATAACAGAAAAAATAGATTGAAATGTAGCCCAGACCGCGCTCTTCGGCAAGTGGGGCGACAAAGCTTCCCGTAGCAGCCAGGCCCACCCCGAACATCAGAGCAAGCAGTGCGACGACAATGAATTTCTCCCGCCTGAGCAGGTCGAAAAAACTCACATGGCTCTCTGTTGCCTTGATCTGCCGTGTGTGGCTCTCTTTTAATGGTTGATGCGCGAGCAGGGCCGTACCTGCCAAAGCGCCGGCAACCAGGAACAGGCCGGGAAAACCATAACGCGCCAGAGTCGCTTCCGCCAGGACCGGGCCGATTGCAATGCCGAGCAGGCCGGAAATGCCGAACATGCCGATCCCCTCGTTGAGGCGGTCTTGCGGCAGGATGTCTGCCATGAAAGTGAAGACTGCGGTAAAACAGATAGCCAGGCCCACGCCATGTGCGAGGCGGAGCAGGATAAACAGGGGGTAATCAGCACCGAGCGGATCGTGCAGGCTCATGTAGAGCAGGGGAGAGGTCACCATCAGGATGCTGCCGAGAGTGTAGCTGCGTTTGCGTCCGATGCGGTCGATCATGCTGGAAATCCAGGGACGGCAGAGCGCGGACGCCATGGAGAATATGCCCATGACCATACCGACATCACCCTGGCTGCCGCCTTGCTCCATGACATAAAGCGGGAGCAGAAAAAACGCACTGAAGCTGGCTGTGTGGCAGAGGTTTGCCAGCGCCATGGCCCAGAATGCTGGTGTGTAAAGCATCGGATTTCAACCGTTCGGAACTGGATTCGCGGGTATTCTGTCCTGTAGCACATGGGTAGTCAAGAGTAACCCGCAGAAGTGTGAGGTGAGCAGCGTGAATATATACAGCAGATCATAAAAACCGGGGGCAGTATAACGGCCCCCGGTTTAATCGATATAGCCGCTGCCGATTGCGGTGAAGGGCAGATCCAAGTTCAGCTCGGGGACCTGTTTGCCAATCCAGGCAATGAAGGTGTTGCTGTTCGGTCCGGGAAAGACCTTGTAGGTGGTCTTCCATGGGTAATTCTCGGCAGCCTTGTGAACGGCATCGATCAGGTCATCGACTCCCGCACCTCTGTGTTCTACAAGAACCCGTGGTGTTTCGCCGAACCAGTAACGATCGGGAATGTCTTTGTCGATCCGCATAACCGGTTGGCCGCGATGCCCGCGCCAGCCGACCACATCGTAGACTGTGTAGGACGTTTCCCCGGTGCGTTTGGTGGCGATCCAGGTGTGAATGGCGAGCCAGCCGCGCCAACCCCAGGCCCTGGCACCGTAGACATGCAGGACGGCTTCCTCTGTAACGACCGGATCTGGAGCTATCCGCGCAGATTCACGGCTGGCAGTGCGCCAGTCTTTGTTGGATGAACAATTAACCAAGGCTATGCCTATTAACAGGATCATCGGCAAGACGATCAGTGTTTTTCTCAGACAGCGATTCAATAGAAACTCCGTTCATCAGCTTTATCATATTGTAAACCGAACGGGCGTTTCGAGGGAAGCCACGTAACCATTTGTTGCGAAGATGTATGACAAAACAGCTAAAATCGCCCAACCGCAACCAGCCGGTTCTTCCAGTATGGGGTCTTCAGGCTGGCATAGCTGACGCCTTTGCCGGAGGAGGGGGCGTGGATGAAACGTTTGTTGCCGGCATAGATACCGACGTGGGCGATCTTTTTCGACGAGATGGTGAAGAAGACCAGGTCGCCCGCCTGCAGGTCGCCTGGGTTGACCAGTTGGCTGGTTCTGAAGATATCCTGCGCAGTGCGCGGCAGCTTTAAACCGGCCTTCGCGTATGAATACTGCACCAGCCCGCTGCAGTCGAAGCCGCGCGGGTCTGTGCCGCCATAGCGATAGGCGACACCGAGCATGCTGCGGGCGATATCCAGGGCCATCGTCCCGACATTTCGATTCGGAGAGCCAAACTCGGCAGGCTCTGTTACCTGACCAGGAGTGGTTGCCGATTTTGGCGTCGGCCCTGGTGTCCCGGAACATGCAACCAGCAAAACAACCGGCAGCAAAACAACCAGTTCAATGGCCATTTTTCGTAAACTGAGAGACATAAATCGTCCTTTTCGGCTAGGCAGAGCCCGGGCTGACTTCTTAATCAGTTGAATCAAGCAAGCATTGTTCCAAAATTGTTCAGATGACAGGAAATCTCAGGGATTGCCCTTTGCCATGCGGTATCGAATTGAGGTATCTTGAGGAATGGATTTTCACCAAGGGAACGGAACAGGATGACGGACGAACTGCAGACAAATTATCTCAATGATTATCGCCCCCCGGGCTATCTGGTCGATAGTATTGCCCTTCACGTTGAGCTGGCACCCGAAAAGACCCGGGTGCGGGCCAGGCTGCAGGTACGAGCAAACCCGGAAAATCATGAACAGCAAGATCATCTTTACCTGCATGGCCGGCGGCTTGAACTTCTGAGCGTCATGCTCGATGGCCTGGAGCTTGCCAGTCACGAGTTCTCTCAGGATGACGAAGGGATGACGATCTCCGGTGTCCCGGAAAAGTTTGTCCTGGAGACGCTGGTCGAGGTCAACCCGCAAGCCAACACAGCGCTCGAAGGGCTTTATCGCGCCAGCGACATCTATTGCACCCAGTGCGAGGCCCAGGGCTTTCGTAAAATCACCTTCTTTCCTGACCGGCCTGACGTCATGGCCCGCTACACGACAACCCTGGTGGGGGACATCGACAGCACTCCTGTGATGCTGGCCAACGGCAACCTGACTGGCTCAGGGGTGCTCGAGGACGGGCGGCACTTCGCGACCTTCGAAGATCCTTTCCCGAAGCCGAGCTACCTGTTTGCCCTCGTGGCAGGTCGGTTGACGATGATCGAGGACCGTTTCATCACCATGACCGGTCGCGAAGTCAGCCTGCAGATTTACGTCGAAGAACGTAATCGCCACAAGTGTACCCACGCCATGTTGTCGCTGAAGAACGCCATGCGCTGGGACGAACAGACCTACGGCCTGGAATATGACCTCGATGAATACAAGATCGTCGCGGTTGACGATTTCAATATGGGGGCGATGGAAAACAAGGGGCTGAACGTGTTCAACTCCAAGTATGTCCTGGCCCGGCCGGAGACGGCCACGGATGCCGACTACCAGGGTATCGAGGGTGTTATCGCCCATGAGTATTTCCACAACTGGACCGGCAACCGGGTCACCTGCCGCGACTGGTTTCAGCTCAGCCTCAAGGAAGGATTGACGGTATTTCGGGACCAGGAATTCTCAGCCGATATGGGCTCCCGTGCCGTCAAACGGATTGATGACGTACGCCTGTTGCGCAACATCCAGTTCCCCGAAGATGCCGGCCCCATGGCGCACCCGGTCCGTCCAGATTCGTACGTCGAGATCAATAATTTCTACACTGCTACGGTTTATAACAAAGGCGCCGAAGTGATTCGCATGTACCAGACTTTGCTCGGCGAAGAGGGGTTTAAAGACGGCCTCAGGCTGTATTTTGAACGTCATGATGGTCAGGCGGTCACCACGGATGATTTCCTTGCGGCCATGGCTGATGCCAACAATTCCAATCTTGACCAGCTATGCACCTGGTACAACCAGTCTGGCACACCGGTGCTCGATATCTCGGGCGACTATGACGAAGAGGCCAAGCGGTTCAGGCTGCACGTCAGTCAGTCCTGTCCGGCCACACCCGGTCAACCGGACAAGCAGCCCTTCCTGGTCCCGCTGCAGGTCGGACTGGTTGGCCCTGACGGCCGGGATATGCCTTTGCAGCTTGCCGGCGAGGGTCGCAAGGAGGGTGCTTCGCGTACACTGCGTGTCACTGCAACGGAACAGACTTTCGATTTCGTCAATGTGCGGTATGCTCCGACCCCATCGTTGCTGCGTAATTTCTCCGCTCCGGTCAAGGTCAGCTTCCCTTACAGCCGTGAGGACCTGGCGTTCCTGTTTGCCCACGACAGTGATTCCTTCAATCGCTGGGAAGCGGGGCAACGTCTGGCGACGGATGTAATCCTGGAAATTGTCGCAGCCTTTGCAGAGGATCGCAAGCCGGGGGTCCCGGAGACCTTCATGAGAGCTTTCCGTACTGCTCTGACAGACAGCCAGGCCGATCCGGCACTCCTGGCGCTGGCCTTGACTTTGCCGGCGGAACCGGAGTTGGCCGAGGCCATGGTCGTCGCTGACCCTGTAGCAATCCATGCCGCCAGGCAGATGGTGCGCAAGGCTCTGGCAGAGGAACTGGCCAAGGACTTCGAACGGGTCATGGCGGCCATGCAGGATCACAGCCTGTACTCTCCCGATCCCGACGCTATCGGACGGCGCAGCCTGAAGAACCTTTGCCTGGCCTATCTCTCGCTTCTCGATGACGCGGAGATCCATCAGGCCTGCTTTGATCAGTACGTCGATACCGACAACATGACCGACCGCATGGCGGCCCTGACCTGCCTTGTGCACAATGGCCTGCCGCAATACCAGGAGGCACTTGCCGCGTTCTACCACAGGTTCCAGGATGACCCGCTGGTCGTCGACAAATGGTTCAGCCTGCAGGCGACAGCCCCCCGGCCAGGGACTCTTGACCAGGTCAAGGAGTTGATGGAACATCCGGCTTTCACAATGCGCAACCC
>Ga0316193_10004561_pt1 | contig 10202 bp, 6 predicted proteins | sample MerIslsedime2_MG_FD_207735 | JGI IMG/M metagenome (GOLD analysis project Ga0316193, IMG submission 207735) | Coastal sediment microbial communities from Maine, United States - Merrow Island sediment 2 | ecosystem: Environmental > Aquatic > Marine > Coastal > Sediment | place: USA: Maine...
AGCATCCGGTCCAACTACCATATCCACAATCTTTTCTTCTTCCAGTAACTTGCTCTTCAGTCTTTCTGCCATACACCCGAGAACACCTACTCTCATATGGGGCCTTGTCTTCTTTATGGCGTTAAACTTTTCAAGCCTTTTTCTTACAGTCAGCTCCGCTTTTTCCCGAATAGAGCATGTGTTAACCAAAACAAGGTCTGCTTCTTCCAAAGAATTAGTGGTATTAAATCCTTCTTGCGCTAAAATAGAGGCAACAATTTCGCTGTCAGAAAAATTCATTTGACAGCCATAGCTTTCAATGTATAACTTTCTATTTTTTGTTATATTTGAATTAACATATTGATTGTCAATTAATTCGCCATTATATTGATTTGGATTTTTATGGGTATAACTTTGGGTATAAGTCTTTTTTTCGGAAATTTCACCTTCTTCTATATTGCTGATATTTAATCTTTTAGTATTTTTCATATTTTCCATGTGGGTATAACTATTTTTTACCCCCTCTCAACATTATAAGTTATACCCATTTATGGGTATAACCTAAAATGAGGTTACAAATATAAAGAACTTTATGCCAGAATGTCAGGTTTTGAAACATAAAAAAACCACAAAATATATCTGTGGCTCTTTTAATTGCTTATAAATGTGAGGGTGTTATTTCGATTGATAACACAGCACTTCCCACAGATGTAGTTAGGGCAAATATGTAACTAACAATTTATGGTATTATATCACTTATATGGTAAGTTTAATAAATGTAAATTATTGGAATAATATATTTCTTGCTGAATGTGTAACTACGGTTGGTATACATGATGTGCCAACCTTTTGGGAGGCATGGCGAGTCTGCATTTGTTGGTGGTCTTCTATTTAAGTATTATTAGACTGATTTTAAGCCTATTATATTAATTCATTATCTTAGTTTACATAAGTGGGATATGATCAATAACTATATCCCTTTGTTATGTTCAAATATCATTATTAAAAATTTAAAGGTGAAAAGTTTAATTAGATCTAATCCAATCATAAGTTATTTAATAATAACCTTTCTTATTACTTGGTCATTTTGGTTTACTCCAATGATTATAAGCTTACCAAAAGACATCAATCTTGGCATCATTTTAATTGGCGGATTTGGACCGGCAATTTCAGCTTTTATACTTCTGCATATCTGCTCTGCAACTAGAATTAAAATCGAATTAAAATCGCTGTTTTGGTTATTTTCATTTATTGCGATACTTGTAATTGGCATTGCATCTGTTTTTGTAAAAATGGGCAATAGTAATACATGGGACAGGAACTTATGGAATGGACTAGATGAGTTGAGTATATTGGGTGTTATTCTATTACTGGCAAGTTGTTTTTTTTGGGGACTGATGATGTCAAACTCAAAAAATATAGGTCTCAGGGAAAACTATCTTAAATCTTTTCTTTTTGATAAAACTAAGATTAAATGGTATGTGCTTGCAATTCTTTTTATCCCAGTAATTTACATGCTAAGTTTTGCACTTGGTAAATTATTTGATTTAGAATCTACAAGGCCTTTTTTTACTCCTGACGCCTTTTTTTTTCTTGCTTTTTTATTGACATTTTTCTTTACCGGAGCTCCGGAGGAATTTGGTTGGCGGGGATTTTTACAAAAGGAATTACAGAAGAAATATAATCCATTGATAACGGCCCTTATTATTGGTTTAGTTTGGGGCTTATGGCACCTGCCTTTACACTATAATGGATTATATCCCGAAGATTTTACTTTTTTATCACGTTTTGCAGTCCAGTTTCAAGGGGCATTTCTGTTTTTATGGTTTTACAATAAGTCCGGGTATTCTATTTTGACTGTTATGTTATTGCATGCGTCCTCTAATAATTTCTACAGAATATTTGGGGATTCTTATATGCCAGCATTAGTTCTAGGGATAATATTAGTTATTGTTGTCATTTTTGAAAGTAAAATGTGGCAAAGGAAAAATTACCATACTAAATTCTATCCGGCTAAATAGCTATAAAATTCTAGCACATAACAATAAATAAACTGCCTAAAATGCAGTTTAGCCAAATCGTTATTTATTTAACTTCCTAAGAAAACAACGTCTGTCATGGTATGGTGCGGACAATGGCATCCGGAAAAACGCTAGTGAAAAAAATCATTATCATGTCAATGCTTAGGAAAGTCCTTCAAAACGAAGTTTTTGTGGGACATGGGGCTTTTACTTTATTCCGTTCGAACAACAAGTCATTTCACAGCACTTCCCACAGATGTAGTTAGGGCAAATATGTAACTAACAATTTATGGTATTATATCACTTATATGGTAAGTTTAATAAATGTAAATTATTGGAATAAAATATTTCAGTACCTTGGTAAAGTAACCACCAACCCATACTTCACATGATTAAATTCTTCAGACATATTAGAAAACAATTGCTAACTGAAAACAAAACGGGCAAATACATTGCCTATGCCATTGGTGAGATTATCCTGGTAGTAATAGGCATATTAATAGCACTACAGATAAACAATTGGAATGAGGAAAGGACGGCTCGCAGAAGTGAGCAAAAACTACTGATGAGCCTATCGGAGGACTTCAAATCCAATCTGGCCTCGCTGGAGTATTCCTTAAAAATAATTCCGAATTTAATTGAAGAATACAGTTTGGTTATAGAACACGCAGGAAGTATAAACGATGGCCTGTCAGATAATATGAAAGATGACATCATCGTTACTGGATTTATAAGGACCGTGCTTGTTGATGGCACACTAACTTCCATACTTGGTTCCACTACTTTGGAATTGATAAGTAATGAAACACTCAAAAGACTGCTCACTTCCTACCCTGCCCGTCTCAGGGATTTTAAAGAATCAGAAAATGACCTGATTGACTATGTGAATGGGGTCCAAAGGCCTTTGTTTAGGTCCTATATAAGCCTATCCGACTTTCTATTAGATGACCCACGGTTTGATAAATTTAAAAAGAATGTCCAGAAATCGGATTATGAAAGCCTTTTAAAAAACCGGGGATTCCTAAATTCGGTAATCGGTATCAGGTCGTGGAATAAAGACTTATTGAATCAGTGCCTTGAATTGCAAAGGCAAACACAAGAAATAAATTTAATCCTCGAGGACGAATTAAAAAATTAGCTGATGGCATAGTGCATTTTTTGAATGGAACCATTTCTATTCTATCATCATATGATAAACATATTTACACACTACCCTTCGCTTTCAATCCAAACTACAATATTGAATAGCTTCACTAATATGGTTCCCCCGCTTGCGCAAGTGTCACGCTTATGACCTCAAAGCTGTCAATTTCAATTTATCTTTCAAAGATCTATCATGCCTAAGTGCAAGCCTTTATTATAAATTTTGAGAACAGTTTCCTCGAAACCTACAAGCTCTACATCTGTCATGGTATGGTGCGGACAATGGCATCCGGAAAAACGCTAGTGAAAAAAATCATTATCATGTCAATGCGTAGGAAAGTCCTTCAAAACGAAGATTTTGTGGGACATGGGGCTTTTACTTTATTCCGTTCGAATAACCACCCCTTTTTACAGCACTTCCCACAGATGTGGATAGGTACAAACGGTAAGTATGTATATTAATATGTAGGATTACTTACTTGTTAAGTCTAATTGAATACAAATTATTGGAATAAAATATTTCAGTACCTTGTTAAGGTAACCACCAACCATCCACTTCCAATGATCAACTTTTTTAGAAAAATCCGCAAGAAACTCGCTGACGATAACAAGCCATTAAAATACATGAGGTATGCTATTGGGGAGATTTTACTGGTGGTTATTGGTATTTTGATTGCGCTACAAGTCAATATCTATAACGAAAAGAGAAAGAAGAGAATAGAAGAAAAGGATATTTTGATAACGCTTAAAACAGGTTTAAATCTCAGCCTAATGAACAATGATGCTACTATGAGCTACATGAATCGTGTACCGAGAGCATGTACAATTTTATTAAATCATTTAGAAAAAGATCTGAGCTATAATGATTCATTAAGATTTCATTTTGGAAATACTATTCTCATATATCCAACTGTATTGTCTAGTGAGTTAATTCAAAATTACAATTCAAATGGTATCAGTGCAATTACGAATAAGAAACTAAGGGTTAAACTCCTTACAATAATAGCCGTTTACGAAGAAATATATAAACCCAAGAGGCAGCTTTATGAGCATAATATAGTCGTTACTTCAAGAAATATGTTAAAATCAAGATTCGATGGAATGTGGATAAACAACTTTGAAGAGGCATATAATCCAGAAAAACATGAAATGCCTGAATTAAAATTCTCCATGATTCCAATTAATTATGAAAAACTAAAGACAGATCAGGAATACCTATTTTTTCTTCGGAGCCTGAAAAACGACTTTTTTTGGCATGTGGAATTACCATATAGAGATCTGGAAAATCGAATGAAAGATATAATCAAAGATATTGATCATGAATTGGAAAACATGAAGAATGTTTGATCTTTAGCTTCTTGAATGGAAATTAATTGTTCTTTGCTGAGGTTATATGGGATGAAGAGAAGGATGAGATCATGGGTAAAGAACAGTTCAAAGAAGGAGATAGCCTGGATAAGTACTCTAATGTTCCTAAGGAGATTTGAGGGTTAAATCAAACATCTTTCGTGTTTGAAAAACTAACCTCGAAATAAAAACCCCTATTTTGAAGTTAGAAGTGAAAAAGGTTTTTCTCAGTTACCCAAAACCAGTCCCCCTCTTGGGTTTAAGTAATTGTGTTTTAAGATTCATAACCTCATTCTCTAATCTTGAAATTCTTTCTTCCAATTCTTCAAACTCTTGTGAGTGTTTGAATGTTTCTTCGTTATAGCCTTTTACCTGTTCACTTTCCCACTTTTCGCTAAACCCACTCATTAAATATCCGTAACTATCATACATCTCATTCCAGATGTCTTTGAGTTCCCAATCTGAAAGAGAACTGTCTAGTTCACTTGCAATACCCATTTTAATTTTTGTTTCAGTATCATGGGGTAGCGAATCATACACCTCAGATAGATAGATTTTAGATTTTTCAAGTACATCCTGCCTTTCCTTCTTTGTCAACTTTTCATTTGAATGGATGTAATATCCAAATCCTTTGAATTTTCTTTGAGACTCTTGACCTGTATATCGAGGTTGTTTGTACTTCTTTTTGGGCATGACTGAATATAAGAAATAATAGAGTATTGTGATTCAAAAGTGCTAGGCATTGCATTCTTTAGACAAGTACTTGTATTTAATGAAAAGAGAGTAGGGCCAAATTTCATCCTCGATATGAGAACCCACAATTAAAGAGGGTTTGAGTTTTTTGGATGTTGGGGTTTACGAGAAATTAATTAGGATTACAGTTTGTGAAGTTTGGTTTTGAAAGTATCCATTGTGGTGTTAGATTATTAAAATCACTACATAATGTTACTTGTGAAACGTTCCAATTACTTAAATCTTGGTTAAATGAAGTTGCACTAGAAAACATACGTTGCATAGCCGTTACATTACTCACATCCCACTAACTTAAATCTTGGTTAAATGAAGTTGCACTAGAAAACATATCATCCATGATTGTAGCACTACTCACGTCCCAAGAACTGATATCTTGGTTGAAAGATGTCTCTAGAAACATATAACTTATATCCCTAACATTACTCACATCCCAAGAACTGATATCTTGGTTGAAAAAAGAACTTCTGAACATACCACCCATATCAGTAACGTTGCTTACGTCCCAAGAACTGATATCTTGATTGAATTCTGAATTAGAAAACATACCTCCCATATCCGTAACATTACTTACATCCCATGAATCAATATCTTGGTTGAATTCTGAATTAGAAAACATACCTCCCATAATCGAAACATTGCTTACGTTCCAAGAACTTAATTCGGATAAGTAGAAGGAGGTATTTGAATTACAGAGATATCTAAATAAGTATTAGTTAGTAGAAATCATTTTTATCTGTTTGTCTGATACTTGGCTATTAATTTTATTCACATAAGCCTCAAACAAATCATTTAAACTGTCTATCTCTGTGTCTAATTCCTTTTTAATTTCCTTAAAAAAAGCAAGTGACTGATCCGTTGGAGGGTAATCCCCTCTTTGAGAATCTGACATCAGAAATGCTAACCTATTGTTTATTCTTATGCCGTAATTTAACGGATCTTGCCTGCTTTGGTTTTTCGTCATATGGATATTATTTTCAACCTTATCTAACTTGGTTTCGAACTCCTCTACAAGTTTATTGAGATCCTCATCAGTTGTAACTTTTTCCTTTACGTAAGCCAAATCCTTTTTTACAGAGCGGATATCAATAATTGCCTGATTGGCTCTGTTAACCTGATCTCGTACTTTTATGAGGAAATCAAATTGATTTTTAAAATCGGTCTCTGTATTTGGGAGTCTTGGATCTTTTACTATTGTAAATTCCTTTTCAGATGCTATTCCATTATAAGTAAGTCTTACTCTATAGGTGCCGGGAACTGCTTTTGGACCTACATTAGGAGAAGAGTACAAAACCATTCCTTCAAAGCTTTTGAAGCCGGGGTATCTTAGATCCCAGATAAAACGATTTCCTCCTGTGACAACTTTTAAAGGTTTTGTCGCCGACGGATCCTGTTTGTCCACCTTGGCATTCGTGTTATACTTTTGAACTAACGCTCCCTTAGCGTCCAATATCTCCAGGGCAATAGTATCTGTTTCCTTTTTATCTTTTATATAATAATTTACAATGACTCCATTAGGATGGTTTTCACCTTCTAACCTCATGTCGGGTTTGCTCCAACCCGAGGATTGTTGTGTTCTATAAGTAATATCAGGTTTATAAAGATAAAAATCGCTTTTAGCCATTTCTTCTGTGAGCTGATGTAAGGGGGTTAAATCATCAATCATCCAAAAACTTCTTCCATGCGTAGCGGCTATAAGATCATTATCCCGAACGGCTAAATCTCTTATGGAGGTCATAGGAAGATTTAGTTGAAATGAAGACCATTGTTTTCCATCATCAAAAGAAATATACATTCCCCATTCGGTGCCTGCATATAATAATCCTTCTCTAACTTTATCCGACCTAATAGCTCTTGTATAATGATTATTCTTTATCCCATTGGTGATAAGTGTCCAACTCTCACCATAATTAGTGGTTTTATAAAGGTAGGGGGTATAGTCGCCAAACTTGTAGGACGTGGCAGCCAAATAGGCAACGCCTTCTTTGAAAGGACTTGGTTCTATACAATTAATCATATTTAATTTGGGTGATAGGTTAGATGGGGGGGTGATATTCTTCCAGGTTTTCCCGTCATCTTTAGTTATATGTACCAGGCCGTCATCGCTCCCTGCATAAATAACCCCTTTCTCTAAGGACGATTCTGCGATGGCAAAAATGTTAGAATAAAACTCTGCCCCTGTATTATCCTGGGTAATGGGGCCTCCAGAAGATTTTATTGTCTCTGGCAGACCTCTGGTCAAATCCGGAGAGATTACCTCCCAGGATTGTCCTTCGTTTGTAGAAATATGTAAAAAATTCGATCCGGCATATAGTCGATTTTTGTCATGTATACTGAACATAACAGGATAATTCCAATTAAAACGATACTTCATAATTTCTACACCAGAACCCGCAGGATTGTCTGGCCAAACATTTGTAGACCTTGTCTGATCTAATGAATGGTCATAGCGCATCATATATCCTTTATAAGTGCCACCATAGACTATATCATTATTCTTTGGGTCAACAGCTAAATGAGCACTCTCGCCTCCCGCAGTTATCTCCCAATCTTTTTCTCCGATGCTGCTTCCGGAGCTTCTATGGGAGATTCTAACAGTAGAGTTGTCTTGTTGTGCCCCGTAAATTCTATATGGAAAATTCGTATCTGTGGTAACGCGGTAGAATTGCGCAGTAGGCTGATTGTGATAGGTTGTCCAATTGGTTCCCCCATCATTTGATACCTGAGCCCCACCGTCATCCGCTATAACCATTCGCTGATTATTATCGGGGTCTATCCACAAATCATGATGATCTCCGTGAGGGGCATTTTTCAATGTAAAAGTTTTGCCGCCATCTGTAGATACCCCATAACTTACATTCATTATATAAACTTTGTTCTTATCCTGGGTATCTGCATAGATTCTACTATAGTACCAGGCTCTTTGTCGTAGTGCTCTGTTTTCGTTAATTTTTTCCCAGGTCTTGCCTGCATCATCAGATCTAAAAAGCCCACCATCTTCCGCTTCTATTATTGCCCAGACTCTATTTGAATCAACCGGCGATACTGTAATACCCACAATGCCCCAGGGTCCCGAAGGAAGCCCATTATGGTCTGAAATGTCAGTCCACGTATTACCACTATCAGTGCTTTTATAAAGTTTACTGTCTGGCCCACCGCTGTCCATTCTATAACCGTTTCTCTTCATTTCCCAGGTTGAGGCATAAAGAATTCTAGGATTATTAGGATCTAGAATGAGATCACCTGCTCCGGCTTTATCACTTATATAAAGAATCTTTTCCCAAGAAGAACCACCGTCAAGACTTTTGTAAACTCCTCTGGTCTCATTAGGAATCCATAGATTTCCAATGGCTGCAGCATAAACAATATCCGGATTGGTAGGGTGAATACGTATTCTGGCAATGTGTTCGGACCCCTCCAGGCCAATAAATTTCCATGTCTCACCGGCATCTACACTTTTCCAAAGCCCGTTTCCAGAAGAGACATTTCCCCGTAGCGTTTGTTCCCCTTCCCCTACATAAATTACATTAGGGTCGGATTCTGAAACAGCAACCGACCCTATGGAGCCTCCAAAAAAGCCGTCAGAAATACATTCCCATGTACTTCCTGCATCAGTAGTTTTCCAAACACCACCACCGGCGGTTCCCATATAGTAAAGCAAATCATTACCCTTTACACCCGTTACGGTTCCGGACCTCCCTCCTCTAAACGGCCCTACTAATCGCCATTCTATGGAATTGTAAAGGGCTTCATTATATATATTGGTGTTTTTGTCTTTGGTTTTTCTTTGCGAATTTGAAGTTATAGGAATTATTAGAGAAAGGAAAAAAACCAGGATAGAGATCTTTTGAAACATAATTTATGGGTTAGCGATTTGCATAAAAATAACATATTTTTTACATCTATTCGCCAATTAAAAACAAATCCTATTGGCATTATATAAGGTATAAAATACCCCTTACTTTCGACTGGTAAATGACTTGGGTTTTGCATTGTAGCAACAGAAATAAAAAATTTGACATACTTTTGTTTCTTCAAAAACTGATGAATGGCTAAGAATTTAGTAATCGTAGAGTCGCCTGCAAAGGCCAAAACAATAGAAAAATTTCTGGGAAAAGACTTTAAAGTTGAATCCAGTTTTGGCCATATAGCCGATCTTCCTTCCAAAGAATTAGGAGTTGATGTCGAAAATGACTTTAAACCTAAATATATTGTTGACGAGGACAAGAAGGCCCTGGTTAAAAAGCTGAAGGACCTTGCGAAAAAAGCAGACACCATATGGCTGGCGAGTGATGAAGACCGAGAAGGAGAAGCTATTTCCTGGCATTTGGCGGAGACACTGGACCTTGATCGATCCAAAACTAAACGTATTGTGTTTAATTCCATTACCAAATCAGCTATTCAAAAGGCCATTGAAAACCCCAGAGAAATAAATTATAACCTGGTAAATGCCCAGCAGGCAAGAAGAGTTCTTGATAGGTTGGTTGGATACGAGTTATCACCTGTTCTTTGGAAAAAAATTAAACCCGGTTTATCTGCGGGAAGGGTTCAATCTGTATCTGTTCGTTTAATTGTGGAGAGGGAACGGGACATTGAGGTTTTTAATCCTGAAGCTTCCTATAAAGTAGTGGCGGAATTTAAAACAGTGAATGGGAATGTATTTGGGGCAAAACTTGGGAAGAGCTTCGAAACCAAAGCAGAGGCGCAGGTATTTTTAAATAAAAATGCAGGGTCGCTATTTAATGTTGCAAGTCTGGATAAAAAACTTGCAAAAAAATCACCGGCCGCACCATTTACTACTTCTACTTTACAACAGGAGGCGTCACGTAAATTATATTTCTCGGTAGCCAGAACTATGCAGGTTGCCCAGCGTTTATATGAAGCTGGTCTGATTACTTACATGAGGACAGACAGCGTAAATTTATCCGGGGAGGCAATAGGGGCTGCTAAAGACACCATTAT
>Ga0316193_10004563_pt1 | contig 10201 bp, 7 predicted proteins | sample MerIslsedime2_MG_FD_207735 | JGI IMG/M metagenome (GOLD analysis project Ga0316193, IMG submission 207735) | Coastal sediment microbial communities from Maine, United States - Merrow Island sediment 2 | ecosystem: Environmental > Aquatic > Marine > Coastal > Sediment | place: USA: Maine...
TAAGTACAATAAGCTATAGAGCAGCATGGAAGCATGGCCGGCCGACAGCACGAAGCGGTCGCGATCCGCCCAATCAGGGTTTGCGGGGTTGTGCTTAAGAACCCGGGTCCACAGCACATAGGCCGCGGCGGCCAGACCCATGGGGGCGCCGGGATGCCCGGAATTTGCCGCCTGCACGGCGTCCATCGCCAGGGTTCGGATCGTATTGATACACGTGTTATCAATCGTGTTCAGGCTTTTGGCAGCATTTTTCTTCATGATCCATTTCTCCTTTCTGGGTGTTCGGCAAAGCCGGGGTTTGCTGACCATCGGCTCTATTTATTGGATTTTTCTGATTCGGACCTGATAATTTACTTCGAAAATAGTTCTTTTCATAGACATTATCGGGCGGAATGAAACTTTCATCAAACATGGGTTTCAGGTGTCCGGTTTCAGGCCGACATATGAATTGAAACCTCTTATGAAACACATTTCAAAAGTTGGAGTTGGTTCTATCCTGGGCCAATTTGCATTTTGTAGGTTGGGTTGAGCCCACTCCAGGTTTTGTTGGGTTTCGTTGCACTCAACCCAACCTACATTTTGCCGGTGTTATTGCAAAACGCGAAACCCAACAACGACCGATTTCGGAACCGAGCCCCAAAAGTTTCTATTGTGATTAAACTGGCCGCTTTTCAGGCCGACGGCTGGGCTGACACCCGACACCTGAAACCCAAGTGCCAGTGTCCAATATTCATGCAATCCGACTACAGTTAAAGCAATACGGCCACTTTTCCAAGATGAATGACGAGGACTGAAAATAATTGCTAACTCAAAATTCTCTTCCGTTCCGGATCATAAAGCGCACGATTGGCTTCCCGTTTGGCCGGATATACTTCCTTATATACTTCGATCTCATAGTCGTCGTCATGCTCGGCGTCTTCTACAGGTACATAGCCGTAGGCAATGGTTTTACCGACGGTATACCCATAGCCGCCGCCGGTGGTCGTCCCGATGACCTTGCCCTTGTAAGTAATCGGTTCACTACCGCGCAGCATTACAGGTTCATCCGCATCGATGGTGAAGCTGCACAGGCGCCACTTCGGCCCTTCTTCTTTGATTTTGGTCAAGGCTTCCTTGCCAATGAAATCCCCTTTGTTCAGTGCCACGCAAAACCCCAAACCGGCGTCGTAGGGCGTGTATTCCGGTGTCAGGTCAGAGGCCCAGTTTGCATAGCCTTTTTCAAAATGCAACGAATTAATCACCCGGTACCCGGCATTTTTTATCCCGAGATCCTGCCCGGCATCCCAGAGAGATTCATAAACGTGGCAGGCAAATTCGGTAGGGATATAAAGCTCATACCCAAGCTCACCCACGAAGGTGACCCGCAGCACGGTGACGGGTGCATGTCCCACGGCAATTTGTTTGCATTTTGAAAACCTGAAATTTTCGTTGCTGATATCATCACGGCTGATCTTTTCCAGCAGTTTACGGCTGTTGGGCCCGATCACGTTGATGACCGCCAATGCCGATGTGACATCGTGGAAAATAACCGATCCGTCGGCGGGCATGTGGTTTTTGATCCACTGGGAATCGTGCAGTCCGAAAGCGGTACCGGTAACCAGTAAAAATTTATCTTCCGCCACCCGGGCGATGGTAATATCAGCTTCAATGGTACCGCGCCGGTTGCACAACTGGGTGTAGGTCACACTGCCGACCGGCTTGTCGATGTTGTTGGCGCACAGATGGTTCAGAAACGCCAGGGCCCCGGGGCCTCCGATTTCGAACTTGTTAAAGGATGTCTGGTCGATTAAGACCACTGCCTCACGGGCAGCCTTGTGCTCAGCGCCTACGTAATCGAACCAGTTGGGAATCTCGAAGGTCAGCTCATCTTTGGGTTCCACGCCTTCAGGGGCAAACCAGTTCGGCCGCTCCCAGCCATATTTGGCACCGAATACAGCGCCTTTTTCCTTCAAGAGGAAATACAACGGACTGCGGCGCACACCCCTGGCGGAGTCGTGCTCTTCATTGGGCCAGTGAATCGTATAATGTTTGCCGTAAATTTCCCGGGTTCTGGCGACATTATACGCCCGGCTCTTGTGGTAGGGGCCGAAGCGGCGGATATCCAGCGGCCAGATGTCCAGGCTCGGCTCGCCTTCGATGATCCATTCGGCCATCATACGGCCGGCGCCACCGCCGGCGGCAATACCAAAGGCATTAAAACCCACGGCCACAAACACATTATCCAGTTCCGGCGCCGGACCCATAATAGCATCGCCGTCCGGGGTAAATCCTTCCGGACCGTTGACCAGTTTCCGGATTCCGGCTTCCTCGAGACACGGGGTCCGTTTGGTTGCCGGTTCGGCCAGTTGCAGAAAATGATCGAAATCGGCGTCGAGCAGGTTGGAATTGAAATTATTGGAGACCCCGTCGATCGCCCAGGGGATACCGTTTCTTTCATATCCTCCCATAACCAGCCCACCGACCTCTTCTTTGTAATAGATCAGGTTGTCTTTGTCACGGATGGTCGGCAAATTCGGCGCCAATCCATCGATGGGGTTGGTGACGGCAAACTGGTGTTGAAAAGGCACCACCGGTGTGTTGACCCCCAGCATTTCACCAACTTGAAATCCCCACATCCCGGTACAGTTGACCACGATCTCGCACTGGATATCGCCGGCTTGGGTTTTGACCGCCGATACCCGGTTCTTGCCGAAGTCAAACCCGGTAACCAGTGTATTGCGATAAATTTTGGCGCCCCGATTACGAGCGCCCTGGGCCAATGCCTGGGTAATGCCCGCCGGATCGGCCTGGCCGTCGGTGGGCATGTAGGCCGCCCCGATGATACCATCCAGGGAAATGATCGGGCAAAGGTCGTAGGCTTCGCGGGGCGAAATTATATTCATCTCGAGTCCAAAACTGCGGGCCGTCGTTGCCCCTTTTTTTAATTCGTACATCCGTTCGAGGGTGCTGGCAAGATGCAAACAGCCGCTCATTTTCCAGCCGGTGTTAAGACCCGTTTCTTCTTCCAATTTGTCGTACAGACTGACGCTGTACTGCAGCATGCGGGTGATGTTGCGCTCGGAGCGCAATTGCCCGACCAGACCGGCGGCATGCCAGGTAGAGCCGCTGGTCAGCTCCCCTTTATCGATAAGGACCACGTCTTTCCATCCCATTTTCGTCAGATGATAGGCTGTGCTACAGCCGACAATTCCACCGCCGATGATTACAACTTGGGCACTGTCTTGCATGGTTATGACTCCTCCGTTTGGTGTTACGTGTTTCGGGTTATGAGTGCGAGTTTGGGTTACGCATCACGGGTTGCTGGATGCTCGATCCTGGATACTCGATACTGGATACTGGCTTCATTCATCAGCATAAGCGCTTAAGCCTAAAACCTATGTTTATTCTTTACAAGAATTTTTTTGGGTCTGTACTGATTCAAAATCTCGACGTTTTCAGAAATCATCATCTGAGCAAGGTATTCGTTGCCGGCTCGCCGGGCCACATCACCATGGCAGCGCTCCTCTTCATCAAGGATGGCAAAATTCACGCTCGCTTTTTTCAAAACATGGGCGGCGATGGCAGGAACCATCAGAAAAGCATTGATCAAATGAAAGGGGCTGATGATAACGGCGGTAACAAGAGTCGTAAGCCGGGCATCGAGGCCGTCTGTCAAATATTTGGGTTTGATAAACAAACGACGGTAGAGGGAATATCCCAAACCAAAGAGGGTCAAAAACGCCAGGATGTCGGCCACAAACATAATGGACTGACCGAGAACATCGGTAAACAGAACTTTAATGCGGTCGAAAATCCGATCCGGTTTACAAACCACTTTACCCTGAACCGCCTGCATCAACAAAATGAGACGATTGACTTTAAAGAAAAATAGACTAAATCCGGTAACGAAGGCAATCGCCATTACGATCGATTTAACTGCAATATAGATATGCATTTACATCAAAATCGAAAGGTTGGAATGTAATAGGAGCAGTGTTACCGCCGAGTCTTTGGCGCCAATAAAACCGCTCCCTGATAGCAACGGTAACTAGCGAATCGATTCCAAATTGAAATTTCGATCTTGTCGATAATAAATTCGCAGCCTGTTTAATTGGTTTCAGGTGACGAATGACGAATTAAGGAATTCTTTCTATTTTATTCTTTAAAAGCGCAGAGCAAAGCGACATCCACAATTCGTCAATCGTAAATCGTCATTCGTCATTCCAGAGTGCTACCCGAAATACGACCTGATAAATTTCATGAATCTTTCGTTTTCTTCATCGGTTCCGGGGGTTACCCTGAAGTAACCGGTTTTGCCGTGAATTTCACCGATCTTTTTCAGATAGATATTTTCGTCAAGGGCGGCCTGGAGGATCTCGGCGGTGGTTTTGCCGGTCATGGTGCCGTCAATCAGCATGTAATTGCCATTGGCCGGAAACGGTTTAAGCCCTAAATTTTTAAGCTCCTTTGTAAAAATAGCCATCCAGCGGTTATTGTGTTCGACCTTGGCTTTGACCTCATCCGGATTGTCAATAATGGCTTCAGCGGCAGCCGCAGACATCCGGCTCACGTTCCAGGGCAGAAATACCCGATTGAAGGCGGCTATCATCTCTTCGGTGCCCAACACAAATCCGAATCGAATACCGGCAAAACCATGTGCTTTGGAAAAGGTGACCGACAGAAACACCTGGGGATATTTTTCGAACAGGGCCGCCTTGGATGGCCGGTCCGGATTGTAATCCAGGTATGCTTCATCCACGCAAAGGGGCACTCCGGTTTCGCAAAATCGAATCAGATCCTCATCTTCGATAAAAACGCCGGTGGGGTTGTTGGGGTTGATGATCAATATCAGCTTGGTTCGGTCATTGATGGCATTGAGCATTGCATCCACATCGTAATTCAGGTTGTCTTCCCTGACCGGAACTTGAACGACCTTTGCATTGCAAAGCTCGGCCCGGGGCGGAAACAGCTCAAAGGTCGGCGTGGACAGCAAAAATTCATCTCCCGGTTGCAGAAATACGCGCATCATGGTGTCGATGGTATCCGAAGATCCGTTGGCCAGGGCGACATTGTTCGGTCCCAGACCGTACATTTTACCGATTTTGGTTCTCAACCGTAAAAAACTGTCCGGATACCAGTTGCCGTGTCGCAGGGATTCCGCCACCGCCTCGATGACTTTTTCCGACGGTTGGATGGGGTTTTCATTGAGCATCAGGCGGGCATTACCGGGGTTGTCCATGGCCTTATCCAAAATACCGACATTGTATTCTCTCGACGAATAAAGCCAGGGCACGATCCAATCTTTTAGATCTTTTTTCATTTTTATCTCCTTATGATTTTTTAATTTTATATAAATAAAGAATCCTGACCCAGAGGACCAGGCTTTGATTTCACCCCATATGGGTTGTGTTTGCCGTTAGATAACAAGTGGAATAATGGAATGCTGAAAAATTGGAATGTTGGGTATGAAAAGCGGATGATGGCCTGATTTTAATTTCTGATCGGTATATTCCAAATAAAAACAGATATCATTCCGCCGAACCCAGTATTCCGATATTCCATTATTCCAGCACCCCATGGCATTTGATTTTGGTTCGCATGCGTCAGAGTGCAGATTTCCTTGCCACGATCCTAATTTTTCAATAAACTCTCAATGGAGGTTAATTTTATGCCGAACGCATCCGCGACGCCTTTATAGGTCACTTTGCCTTTAACCACGTTGGCCCCCTGCTTGATTTCAGGATTTTGCTTCATGGCCTTTTTCCAGCCTTTGTTCGCAATTTCCAATGCATAGGGCAGTGTGGCATTTGTCAATGCAAGGGTAGATGTTTTGGGTACCGCCCCCGGCATGTTGGCAACACAATAGTGCACCACGCCGTCAACCTTATAAATGGGATTGCTGTGCGTTGTCGCTTTGGAGGTCTCAAAACATCCGCCCTGGTCTATCGCTACATCCACCAGGACGGCCCCTCTTTTCATGGTTTTCAGCATTTGCCGGGTCAAAAGCTTGGGCGCTTTCGCGCCCGGGATCAGCACGGCGCCGACGACGACATCGGCCTCCTTTATAAGCCGGCGGACCGTTGTCGGTTTGGACATCAGTAAGAAGCAATTGCTGGGCATTACATCGCTCAGATAGCGCAGCCGCTCCAGATTCATATCGAGGATATATACCTTGGCACCTAACCCGCAGGCCATTTTGGCGGCATTGATACCGACAATGCCTCCGCCGATAATGACCACCGTTCCCGGATCTACACCGGGCACACCACCAAGCAGAATGCCGTGACCGCCCTGGGCCATCTCCAGATACTTGGCGCCCTGCTGAATTGCCATGCGCCCGGCGACTTCACTCATAGGGGTAAGCAGCGGCAGCGAGCGGTCATCTTTTTGAATCGTTTCATAGGCGATACTGATCGATCCGCTTTTTATGAGGACCTTGGTTAGTTCTTCCGCCGCTGCCAGATGGAGATAGGTAAAGATAATCTGATCCTTGCGGATGAGATCATATTCGGCCGGCAAGGGTTCTTTGACATGCATGACCATTTTGGCGCGCTTAAATATTTCTTGGGGAGTATCCACTATTTCAGCGCCGGCGGTCTCATATGCCTTGTTGTTAAACCCGCTGCCTTTACCGGCATTTTTCTCCACCAGGACCGTATGGCCGTTTTGCCCCATGATTTCCACCCCGGCGGGAGTCATGCACACACGGTTTTCTTCAGCCTTAATTTCTTTTAAAACACCAACAATCATGATGTTCTCCTTCCTTTTAAAGAGTAAAATGAACTTTGAAGTTCTCTGTTTACAACAACCTATCGATCGATTCATATTTAAGACCAAACGCTTCGGCAACCCCCTTGTAGGTCACTTTGCCCTCGACCACATTGGCTCCGGCCTTAATTTCAGGATTTTCATTCATCGCCTTTTTCCAGCCTTTACTTGCTATCTCCGCTACAAACGGCAAGGTGGCATTGTTCAAGGCCAGGGTAGAGGTCCTGGGCAAGGCGCCCGGCATGTTGCTGACGGCATAATGAATGATGCCGTCTATTTTATAGATCGGATCGGCATGGGTTGTCTCCCTGGAAGTTTCAAAGCAACCGCCCTGATCAATGGATACATCAACCAGAACCGCACCTTTTTTCATCGTGCCGATCATTTCCCGGGTCACCAACGTCGGTGCCTTGCTGCCCGGAACCAGCACGGCGCCCACAACAAGGTCCGCACGGGGCAGGACATCCCGGATGGCAGCCGGACTGGACATCAGGGTGACACACTGGGCGGGCATCACATCGCTTAAATAACGCAATCGATCCAAATCGATATCCAGGATAAAGACCTTGGCTCCCATTCCGCTGGCAATTTTAGCGGCATTGATGCCTACCGCACCACCTCCGATAATGACCACGGTGGCCGGATCAACTCCGGGCACCCCACCCAGCAAAACCCCTTGGCCGCCCTGGGCCATCTCCAGGTATTTGGCGCCCTCATGAATCGCCATAGGACCGGCCACTTCACTCATCGGTGTCAACAAGGGCAGTGTTCCGTCAGCTTTTTGGATGGTTTCATAGGCAATACAAATAGCCTTGCTTTTGATCAACGCGTGAGTTAGTTCCTCCGATGCCGCCAGATGAAGATAGGAAAAATACATCTGGCCCTTACGAATCAGCTCAAACTCAAAAGGCTGGGGTTCTTTTACACGCATGATTATCTTGGCCCGTTTAAAAATATCTGCGGGTGAATCAACGATCTCGGCCCCGGCTTTCTGATAGTTAAGGTTGCTGAATCCGCTGGCTTTGCCGGCATTTTTTTCGACCAGAACCTGGTGGCCAAGCTGCCGCATAAATTCAACTCCCCCGGGGCTCATACACACGCGATTTTCTTCAGCCTTGATTTCTTTTAGAACACCAACAATCATTTTATTTTCCTTTCCGAAAAGGGACCCTGATTAAGGACGGATTGCTCATCAGATATTTGCTGAGCGCCAACCGGGCAACACTATTTTGGACAATGCCCTTCAAAACACTTTCCGGCAAAGTCCACCATTCCTTCGGTGGCCTTTGAAAATTGTGCGGCGGTACGCTGCAACGCCGGATGGGTGTTGTATTCATCCCGGCTGTAGCCGTCTTCCGAGTAGGCCCGCTCGAAATAAGGAATTTGCATCAGCTTATCCATCACCGTTTTGGGAATATCTGCCAGAATCCGATCCTTTTCAAAATGAATCTGATCCACATCCTCCAAAAACAGCACTTCATCGAAAAATCCCGGAGGGCACGTTACCACGATGGACGCTCCGGTCTTCTCCTCCAGGTGCCAGATACGATTGTGGCCATCCACGGTGGGACCGACCCGCAGCGAACAGGACAGCATTTTGCTGGACAAATTATGGTCCATCAGATATTTATAGGCCTTTTTGAATATCGCCAGTTCCGCCAGCCGCACCTCACCGTCGGTCAGCTCAATGGCTTTTTCTTTGGCAAAGTCCCTTAATCCGCCCAGATCACCGTACCTGGATTCCATGTGGGTGATCACCGAACGCCATTTGCTGAGATCAACACCATTTTCTTTTGCTTTTTCAAGACCCCGCTTGACACTCTGGGCGCAATCTACCAGTTGAGGCAGAATAAACGTCAGCGTATTATTGGTAGAAATACCCTTGGCCGTCAGGTATTCGATGACCCCATAACCTTCCTTGGAGCCGGGGACCTTGATCATCACATTGGGATTGATGGCGGCCAGTTCCTCGGCCTGCCGGGTCATGGCCTCGCGGTCGAAAACACTGCGCGGGTCAACCTGCCCTGAAAGATAGCCTTCTTTGTATCCGCTGGCTTCAAAAAGCGGCAGATACATATCGGAACCGCGCTTTACGACCCGTTTGTACAGCTCCCAAAACAGACCCTCCTTATCCAAATCCGAATTGTCTGTCAGGATATCCTGGGCCACTTTTTCCCAGTAGGGCGGATCGTCCTGAATCGCCTGCAACGATAAGGGCGGATTGGTGGTCACACCCCTGAAAAGCTGCGCTTTCGGATTATTTACATCGTACATCCGGGCAAACTGTCGGCTGAGCTCTTCCCGGTCCGAGGTGCCGGCCTTCTCCAGCATCTTTTTGCACCAGTTGTCAAAAATAACCGGCGATGAGTCCCACCAGATTTCCATCCCCGGGCTCACATCCACCAGCCTCTCAAAGAGGTTCCTTGATTCCATTTGCATTCCTCCCGTCCATTTAATGGTTTGTTATCGATAGAATCATTGTTATAGATGTATATACAACACTTTTCTCATATTGCAACAGTAAAATTGCTTCTTCATCTTTTCCCATTCAAGATTCGATGTTGGACGTTCGATGTTCGATGTTCATCTTTTTTGCGCCGCTGTGCCAATCACAGGTTAAACCTTCCAACATTGGGTTTTAGCGTCTCGGCAGCAGTCCTTCGGCCTCCAGACCGGCAGCCCAGTCATCGAATACCGAGATATGGGCCGTGGTGTGGTAATCCACATAGTAATCGCCCCCACCCACCCGTCTGATAACTTCCAGGGCTTGGTCATCCGCCGGGATGCGCAGCGGTTTCAACAAATTTTTTTCCGGTTTGGTTTTCAGATATCTCCGGTGGGCGTCACAATCTTTGACAAAAGCCTCTTCACTGAAAAAATTAAGGTTATCCAAAACACCAAAACAATGCCTGGCATGGTGGACACCAAACTCACACAATATTCGGCGGCCGCGAATTCCATCCTGCAGTGCTTTCTCATCGGGCCTTTTTTCTTCGGTACTTCCACCGGACTGCACCGTTGGAAGGCCCGTTAGCCACATGTTCAGCCTGGCCACCGCCACGTTCAGCAGGTTCATGGCATCATGGGAGTACGCCAGATCACCATGGGGCCCCGTGGTGCACGGCATACCGCCAAACATGCACAAGACCCCCGGGTTGACCGTTTGCGCCACCGCCAGCATGAACATCACTTCAGCCTGATTGAGGATCAAACATCCCTGGGGGGTATGCGGCGATGTACGTCCTGCCAACGGCATGGTGGTAAGTCGTAAATTATTACCGGCTTCAGCGCTTTTTACCAGGGCCTGCAGCATGTCATCCATGGCTGTCAACGGCGACTTTAATCCGCAGATGGAATCATGCCAATCTTCCCTGCCGGAAAACCATTTGACTGCATCCTCATCATTCATATAGGCACTGCAGGTCACCTTGATACAGTTATCGAGGCGGTCCAT
>Ga0316193_10004564_pt1 | contig 10201 bp, 9 predicted proteins | sample MerIslsedime2_MG_FD_207735 | JGI IMG/M metagenome (GOLD analysis project Ga0316193, IMG submission 207735) | Coastal sediment microbial communities from Maine, United States - Merrow Island sediment 2 | ecosystem: Environmental > Aquatic > Marine > Coastal > Sediment | place: USA: Maine...
ATTTTATTGGCTGGGACGGCAGGATTCGAACCTGCGCATACGGGGATCAAAACCCCGGGCCTTACCGCTTGGCGACGTCCCAATAAATCAGGCAGCTATCTATTCACGTAGGACAGGTTATCTCTTACAACAGTGCTGCCCGCAAGGGCGACAGGTTGACACCCCGTGCGACAAAGCCGGCCCAGCTATCCGGAACCTGCCCTGCAACCATGTTTGCATCTGCTGCCGATGCAAACGCTGCAAAAACACAGCCACCCGTTCCCGTCATCCTCGCTGGCGCATATGAATTCAGCCAGGTGAACGCCGCTGCCACCTCCGGGTATCTGCGCATGACCACCGCTTCACAGTCATTGTTACCGGCATCCGCAAGAAGGTCGGGTATTTTCGTTCGGGGCGTGTCCCGTGTCAAACCCGAATCCGAAAAAACATCTGCGGTTGATACGCTTACCCGCGGGTTCACCACCAGAAACCATGGCTCCGGCAGGGTCACTGGAGTCAGGATCTCACCCACCCCCTCGGCCCAGGCCGCCTGTCCGTGGACGAAGACCGGCACATCGGCACCCAGTCTCAGCCCCAGCCTGGCCAGTTCATCCAGGGACAAGTCCAGCCCCCAGAGCCTGTTCAGCACGGTGAGAGTGGTTGCCGCATCCGAACTGCCGCCGCCCAACCCACCGCCCAGGGGCAGCCTTTTATCGTTGTAGACAGTGACACCGGCAGAACAGCCCGTCGCCTCTTGCAGCAATGCCGCTGCGCGCACGCACAAATCAGCACTCTCCGGCACCCCGGCCGGCTCCCCTGCCAACCGCACCTCACCGTCCGTGCGGAGGTCAAAATAGAGCCAGTCACCAAAGGTCAGGAACTGGAACAGGGTCTGCAGCTCGTGGTAGCCGTCCTCACGCCGGCCGGTAATATGCAGCAGCAGGTTGAGCTTCGCGGGAGCCGGCCAGGGGCCACTGGCGGAGGCAGGGACTGCGCCGATCATCACGGCAAACGGGCGGCTACAGCACCCAGCTGCCATTGATCGATGACGATGCGCACGGCAATATCCTCATGGGCAAGCTGTAGCTTTGCCGGCAAGGAAACGCCTTCAACAACCTGATACCTTTGATAATTTATAGTCCAGCCGGACTGCTCAAGGTGGCGCAACTGCCCTGCCTCATCGTGGACTGCCTGTACCTTGCCGGCTGCCGGCGCCGGCAGACCCCTGACCCAGTAACGCAAGCCCGTGACCGGTAACTGCCAGCCGGTCACCTGCACCAGCAAGGCATCCGCATCCAGGGCAGCGAAGGTTTGCCCGTCAGCATCCACCAGCACCACCCCCCGGGCATCCCCGTTTAGCTGAAAACCACCCTGCCCCAGCGGACCGGAAACCCTCAGATAAAACGAGCCGGCCTGCTCTTGCCAGTGCAGGCCGGCATGCCAGCCTTCCTCACCACGAGTAAGGGATATGCGACCGTTGAATTGCCATGAAGACATTGCAGCAGCATCCTGGCTGCCCCTGGGTGCCGGTGTTGTCGTACAGCCAGCCAACAGCAGGGCCGCCAGCAGGGCCGCCATGAATTTCATGGATTGTAGCGTTCAAGGACCTTCAAAAGCATGGGGTTATCTGGCTCTGACTCCAGCGAGGCCTCCCAGATCCGGCGGGCATCATCACGGTCTCCCTGGGCCCACATGACTTCACCCAGGTGCGCACCGATCTCGCTGTTCCCGGTCATGTCCCAGGCGCGTTGCAGGAAGCTGCGGGCCTCATCCAGGTTACCCAGCCGGTAGTGAACCCAGCCCAGACTGTCGATAATCGCCGGGTCGTTCGGCTCCTGCTCATAGGCCTTGTTGATATAGACCAATGCCTCTTCGTAGCGGTTGGTACGGTCAGCCAGTGTGTAGCCAAGCGCATTCAGGGTGCGCGTATTGTCCGGATCGTTCTTGAGGATACGACGCATATCCCTTTCAGCGATATCGAGCTTGCCCAGCTTTTCCGCAGCCAGCGAGTGCGCATAGAGCAGCTCCTCGTTATCCGGGCTGACCTCCAGCGCGGTACCATAGAGCTCGAAAGCCTCCTCGTGCATGTCCGCATCCGTGAAGACCTGGCCCTCGATGAGAAAGAAGGTGACGCTCTGTTCCGGATTTTTCTGCCGCAGCAGACGCATGTGGCGCTGCATGGCGTCCACCTTGCCCTGCCTGACCAGGATTTCTGCGATACGCAGTTGCGACTGGCTCCAGTAATCCCCGGCTTCGATCTTGCTATACCATTTGAGTGCGGTCGCATCGTCGCCCTGCTCAAGGGCGGCATAACCAAGGTAGTAAAAGGCATTCTGTTCGTCAGGCTGCAGCTGCAACAGTTGCAGCAGATGCTTCTCACCAGCCCGGTACTGCTTTGTTTCCAGCTCCAGCAGCGCCAGCGAATACAGTCCCTCGGCATTGTCCGGGTCCAGCTCAACCACCTTGCGAAACTGCTGTTTGGCACCCGCCAGATCATCACCATCCAGCAACATGCGCCCGTAGGCAAAATGCAGCATGGTATTGTCGGGATGCTTGCTGACAGCGGTTTCCAGTATCTGCGTGGCCTCTGCCTTGCGGTCCAGCCGCACCAGGATCTGTGCCTTCAGTATCACGGCCGCCGGCAGCTGCGGGCTCAGGTCCAGCGCCTTGTCGATGGCGTCCAGCGCCACCTGCAGGCGTTCGACATTCACTGCCATACGGCTCAATGCCATCCACGCATGCGGATTCTCGGGGTGGTGGGCAACCAGCTTCTCCATGGCTGTAACCGCCGCATCCTTGTTGGCATCGCGCGCCAGCAGGGCCGTCGCCAGACGATAACCCTCTTCCGGATCATCAGACGTACTGATCAGGTAATCCAGCTGCAAGATTGCTTCTTCGGTGTCGCCAAGATGCAGCGCCAGCACGGTCAGCGCCTTGTGGGCTTCAGCATCATCAGGCGCCAGTTCCACCCAGCGGCGCGCAGCCCGCTCGGCAACATCGTATTGCTTGGCAAAGGAGGCAATCTGCACGGCCCGCTCGGCAACACGTGGATCCCGTGCATTTTCAGCGGCTTGCAGATAGTGAGGAACAGACGTTTCCATGGCACCACGCTGACCGGCGATCTCGGCCAGCAGGATGTCAAACATCAAGTCATCGGTGAGTGCCTGCTCGGGCAGTGCCGCCTTGACGGCCGGCCCGGCAGATGTTGCCTGAGGCAACTGCCGAACCTCTGCCAGGTCCTGCGTAGCGACCCTGTTGCCGGATACCGCACACGACAGCAGCGACATGGTCATCAACAAAACCAGCCAGGGGCGGCAAAACAATCTATTCAGTTCAATCATCAAGTTTTCCATCGCTGCCATTCTAACAGCACCCCGAACCCCCTGCTAAGCAGTGTTGACATAAAAATCAGCATTTACAGACTTCTGGTTGTATATCCCCGGTAGATGCCTCAGGATTCGACCCCCAACAGCATCCAACTTGTATTAACTGACCCCGCCATGCAGAATTTTGCATTCACCCCGGGATTTTCCTTTAATGTGACATGTATTTAACCGTCCTTGGCATCAATCACCGTACCGCGCCTGTCGAGGTTCGCGGGCAGGTCACATTCCCACCGGAACAGCTCGCCCGCGCACTGGCAGAACTGACAGCGCTGGACGGTGTCAACGAGGCCGCTATTCTGTCGACCTGCAACCGCACAGAGGTCTATTGCACGCGTGATGACGCCTCCGTGGAAATAATTGCAGGCTGGCTATGCCGGTTTCACAGGCTTGACCCGGGTACCTTGCAGCCGCACCTCTATGATTACCAGCAGGCCGAGGCCGTCCGGCACATCCTGCGTGTCGCCGCAGGACTGGATTCCATGATACTGGGCGAACCCCAGATACTGGGGCAAATGAAGGATTCCTACCAGCAGGCCTTGCAGGCCAACAGCCTTGACACCCTGGTAAACCGACTGTTCCAGCATACCTTTTCTGTTGCCAAACAGATACGGACGGATACCGCCATCGGTGCCAGTCCGGTGTCAGTCGCCTTTGCCGCAGTCAGCCTGGCACGGCAAATATTCGGCAATCTGGAGAAGCAGACCGCGCTGCTGATCGGCGCCGGTGAGACCATTGAACTGACGGCCAGGCATCTGCATGAACGGGGCACAGGGAAGACCGTCATTGCCAATCGCACCGTCGGGCGCGCCCATGATCTGGCAGCTCAATTTGACGGCTACGGCATCGGACTGGATGAGATCGCGGCACACCTCCCGGAAGCCGATATTGTGATTTCCTCCACCGGCAGTACTGAACCGCTGATTACCCGGAACCAGGTAAAAAAGGCCCTGAAAAAACGCAAGCATCGCCCGATATTCATGGTGGATCTTGCTGTACCCCGGGATATTGCCGCGGACGTTGCAGAGCTTGACGATATTTACCTGTACACCGTTGATGATCTCCAGCAGGTCATAGAAGACAACCTGCACTCTCGCGAGGAAGCCGCCCTGCAGGCAGAGGAAATCATCGATGTCCAGGTAGAACGTTTCATGGCCTGGATGCGTTCGCTGAACGCTGTTCCAACGATATGTGCCTATCGGGAATATGCACAGGCACTCGGCGCCAAAGAACTTGAGAAGGCGACCCGCCAACTTGCAAACGGCAAGCCGCCGCAGGCGGTTGCCGAGACACTGACCCGGAATCTGGTTAGAAAACTGACGCACAATCCGAGTGTCAATCTGCGCAGTGCCGCTGCGGAAGGCGAAACCGGCCTGCTCGATGCAGTGCGCGCACTGTTTTATCTCAACACCAGCGACAAAAAATAGTCATGCAAGCAAGCATCATCAATAAACTTGAACAGCTTGAAGAACGTCACAATGAGGTCAGCGCGCTGCTGTCCGATGCAGACACCATCGCCGACCAGAACAACTACCGCAAGCTGTCGATGGAATATGCCCATCTAACCCCGGTGGTAGCCAGCTTTCGGGCGTGGACGCAGGCGCAGAACGATGTCACCGCGGCACAGGAAATGCTCGGGGACCCGGATCCCGACATGAAGCACATGGCAGAAGATGAGGTGGAGCGGGCACAAGGCGACATCAACCGGCTGGAACTGGAACTGCAGAAACTGTTACTGCCGAAAGACCCGCACGACAACAGCAACATCTTTCTGGAAATCCGCGCCGGCACCGGTGGCGACGAAGCCGCCATCTTCGCCGGCGACCTGTATCGCATGTACGCGCGTTATGCAGAAAACAACAACTGGCAGGTAGAAATACTCAGCGAAAGCCCTGGCGAACATGGCGGCTATCGCGAGCTGATTGCACGTATCGTCGGCCAGGGCGCCTACTCACGGCTGAAATTCGAATCCGGCGCCCACCGCGTACAACGGGTACCCGAAACCGAATCACAGGGCCGCATACACACCTCGGCGGCCACCGTGGCGATACTGCCGGAACCGGATGAAATAGACACGGTAGATATCAACCCGGCAGACCTGAAGGTCGACACCTTCCGCGCCTCCGGCGCCGGCGGCCAGCATGTCAACAAGACCGACTCCGCCATCCGGCTGACCCACATACCCACCGGCATGGTGGTGGAATGCCAGGACGAGCGCTCGCAACACAAGAACCGCGCCCGCGCCATGTCTCTGCTTGCCGCCAGGCTGCTGGACTCCCAACAGTCAAAACAAAAGGCCGAAGAATCCGCGGCACGCCGCTTGCTGGTCGGTAGCGGCGACCGTTCCGAGCGTATTCGCACCTACAACTTTCCGCAGGGACGCATGACCGATCACCGCATCAACCTGACGGTCTACAAGCTCGATGAGTTTATGGCGGGAGACCTTGACCTGGCCGTCGAACCACTCATCAACGAATACCAGGCCGATCAGCTGACCGCCCTGAATGAACAAGGCGGCTGAACCGGCCTCCATCAGGCAACTGCTGGAACTGGCAGCCGGCCTGCTGCCAGCCGACACGGCGCGGCTGGATGCGGAAGTGCTGCTTGCACACGCACTGGGGAAAACACGCAGCCACCTGCATGCCTGGCCCGAGAAATGCTTGTCTGCAGACCAGCAGGCAAATTTTCAGCAACTGCTGCAGGCGCGCATCCGGGGAGAACCCGTGGCCTATCTCACAGGCCAGCGTGAATTCTGGTCACTGCCGCTGGCCCTGACCCCGGCCACGCTGATTCCGCGGCCGGAGACAGAAACACTGGTCGCACTGGCGCTGGCGGTCATCCCGGCAGACAACAGCGCACTGATCGCCGACATGGGCACCGGCAGTGGCGCCATCGCGCTGGCCATTGCACATGAACGCCCCCGCTGCCGGATCCTGGCAACGGATATCTCGCCGGCGGCGCTGGAAACCGCCGCCGCCAATGCACGCCAACTGGGCATCAATAATATAGAGTTTCTTGCCGGTGACTGGTGTGAACCGCTGGCCGGCCGGCAATGCGATGTAATCGTGAGCAACCCGCCCTATATCAGGGACACTGATCCGCATCTGCACAGCGGTGATATCCGCTTTGAACCCCGCAGCGCACTGGCCGCCGGTGCCGAGGGCATGAATGACCTGACCAGGATCGCGCAGTGCGCCGGTCACCTCCTGAACAGGGGTGGCTGGTTAATCATGGAACACGGCTATGACCAGGGCAGGCAGGCCATTGAATTACTGGAAGCAAACGGCTTCCAGGCAGTCGCTGACCATGCCGATGATGCCGGTCTCAGCCGGGTCGTCATGGGCCAACGCTGAACATTCCCACTAATATTGTAATAAACTTATTTTAGGAGCCAGAACCTCATCAGCAGTGCACGCGGCGATCATTACGCCTTGATATTTCCACCAGCAGCGCTACGATGAGCGAGTGATCGAGAAACTGAAACAACGGTCAATCCGGCTCACCGAGCCAGACCAGGATCCGGGCTATGCACAATCTGCAGCGGAACTGCTGCTGAATGTACGCGGGGTCCTGCGTGTCAAAGTGGCAACAGCGGATAAACTGCTCGTCAGTTACAACGCCCGTGAAATCACCCTCCAGGTCATCGAGGCACTGTTAACCGAATTTGGCTACCAGCTGAGAACCACTCTCTTCTGCCGCCTGATGCGCGGCCTCTGTTACTACGTCGAAGACATCGAATGTACGAACTGCAAACATGACCAGGCAGACTGCACCCGTGAAGCGTTTATCACCCGATACCTGCGCCGCCCGCATGGCTGTCGCGACCAGCGGCCGGACTACCTGCGACACTACCTGTAAAACCCTGCTTACCCCCTTTTACCCTCTCCCGCAGAGGGCGTTAATGCGACAGCAGCGAAGACACAATGAATGACGCACAACTTCTCCGCTACAGCCGCCAGATCATGCTGCCGCAAGTCGATATCGAGGGGCAGCAACAGTTGCTGTCGGCACGCGCACTGATAATTGGCGCAGGCGGTCTCGGCTCACCGGCAGCCATGTACCTGGCTGCGGCCGGCGTCGGCCACCTGGTGATTGCCGACCACGATGTCGTCGAATTATCAAACCTGCAACGACAATTGCTGCACCATGACAATGACATCGGACGTAACAAGGTTGCATCGGCACAGGAGTCACTCGCCACCATTAATCCTGACATCCGGGTCACGGCCATTGCAAAAAAACTGCATGGAGCAGCGCTGCACAACGCGATCCGGCAGGCTGATGTGGTGCTGGACTGCAGCGACAACTTTGCCACCCGCTTCGCCGTGAACCGGCACTGCGTGATGCAGCAGACACCACTGGTTTCGGGAGCTGCCATCCGCATGGAGGGACAGCTCGCGGTCTTTGATTCAAGGACGAAAAACAGCCCCTGTTACCACTGCCTGTACAAGGAAGGCGAGCAAGAAGACCAGACCTGTTCCGAAAACGGCGTGCTCTCGCCAATCGTTGGTATCATTGGCTCCCTGCAGGCACTGGAGGCCCTCAAGGTAATCCTTTCTATCGGTGAGACCCTGGCAGGCCGCCTGGTGATTTTTGATGGCTTCACGCACGAGTGGCGCACATTAATACTGAAGCCTGACCCTGACTGTACGGTGTGTGGCTGACAGCGCGAGCGGCCCGTATGCCTGTCGCCATCTCAGGCTGACTCGATCACCGGAAACCCCAGCCCGCGCAACAGCCGCTCAGCACCCCCGGCGGTATCGTTCACCAGCACGCTGCTGGTGGAGAATTCACGCCTCACCGGATACTCCTTCCGCAGCCGGTCAAAGTATGCCGGCTGTTCACCCGCTGGCAATGCAAGCGTCATGCGCAAGCGCGCATCATCGGCACGAATATCATAGGTACTGAAAACAGCTGCCCGCAGCGTGGCGGCTACAGACATATCCCCCGGCGCAGTACAATCGATCACGGACCCGGCAGGCAGGTAATCGGCCGCCCGCCACCGCCCGTGCAACCCGTACCAGTCACAGGCGGCGCGGTAAATCATTTCCGTTCCCCGCAGCTTGCCATCGAGGCTGTAACCGGCAATATGCGGCGTTCCCAGATCGACACGTTGCAGCAATGGCAGGTTGATCGCCGGCTCACCCTCCCAGACATCCAGCACCACAGACAAATCACTGCGTTCTGCCAGCAACGCGTCCAGCGCCAGGTTATCCGTCACGGCCCCACGCGAGGTATTGATGAACAGTGCACCCGGCTGCAGCTTCCGCAACACCGTCGCGTCAACAAGGTGGTGTGTCGGGCAGGCACCGTCCCGGGTATACGGCACATGCACCGTAATGACATCGGCCCGCAGCACCTCATCCAGCGAGACAAAATCGTCATGACCACCCTGCGCCTGCAGCGGCGGATCATTGACCACACAGCGCATTCCCAGCACAGCGAGTCTTTCCCGGACACGGGAACCGACATTACCGCAGCCGATGATGCCAGCGCTTTTCCCTGCCAGCTCGAACCCCCTGCGTTCCGCAAGCACCAGCAGTGCACTGACGACATATTCCGCAGCAGAGGTCGCATTACAACCGGGCGCGGTGGCAAAACCGATACCACGCTGCTGTAAATATGCCCGGTCTACATGATCAAAACCGATGGTTGCCGAGCCCACAAAGCGCACGGCGGAATGCTGCAGCAATGTCCGGTCAACAACCGTCACGGAACGCACCAGCAGCATATCGGCATCCCGCACCTGTTCCGGTTGCATGCCGCGTCCGGGAAGCAGCGTCACCTCACCCAGGGATGCGAAGGCCTGCCCTGCACACGGGATATTTTCGTCGGCAATAATTTTCATATATCTGGGGTGTAATACATGACGGGTACGTCATTTTGTTCCTTTACCCTGCGTGATCACGATGCCGTCGCAGGACGGGTAAGGCGCAGCGTACCCGTCAACTGTCCAGCAGCTTCCTGAGCAACTCGTTGAGCTGCTTTGGATTGGCCTTGCCCTGGGTGGCCTTCATCACCTGACCGACGAAAAAGCCAAACAGTTTTTCCTGGCCACCCCGGTACTGTTCGAGTTGTTTCGGGTTATTGTCCAGCACATCCCTGATGATGCCCTCGATGGCGGATGAATCCGAGATCTGCTTCAGGCCCTGCTGCTCGATAATCTCGTCAGCACTGCCGGCGCCATTCCACATCGCCTCAAAGACCTGTTTGGCGATCTTGCCGGAAATCGTGCCATCCTCGATACGCTCCAACATGGCGGCGAGGGCGGCCGCCGTGACCGGACTGTCGGTAATTTCGCAGTCGCTCCTGTTCAGGGCACCGGATAACTCTCCCATTACCCAGTTGGCGCTTAACTTGCCCTGTCCACCCAGGGCCGCCACCACCGCCTCGAAATAATCGGCCAGCTCGCGCGAGGCCGTTAGCACACCCGCGTCATACCCTGACAAGCCATGCTCACTCACAAAACGGGCCTTGCGTGCATCCGGCAGTTCCGGCAGCGACCGCCTGACCGCTTCGATGAAGTCATCATCCAGCTCAACCGGCAGCAAATCCGGGTCCGGAAAATAGCGGTAGTCATTCGCCTCTTCCTTGGAACGCATGGGCCGGGTTTCATGCCTGTCCGGATCAAACAGGCGTGTTTCCTGTACCACGGTGCCGCCCGATTCAAGTAACAGTATCTGGCGTTCCACCTCAAAGTTGATTGCCTGCTCGACAAAACGGAAGGAATTGATATTCTTGATCTCGGCACGCGTCCCGAACTCCGCCTGTCCCCGGGGCCGCACTGACACATTCGCATCACAGCGAAATGAGCCTTCCTGCATATTGCCGTCACTGAT
>Ga0316193_10004566_pt1 | contig 10200 bp, 9 predicted proteins | sample MerIslsedime2_MG_FD_207735 | JGI IMG/M metagenome (GOLD analysis project Ga0316193, IMG submission 207735) | Coastal sediment microbial communities from Maine, United States - Merrow Island sediment 2 | ecosystem: Environmental > Aquatic > Marine > Coastal > Sediment | place: USA: Maine...
CGCGCGCGCCCGGCATCAGCCAGCACGCCAAGAATACGACAGGCTTTTTGCACCGAAGACAGGGGCGATTCGCGGCCGGGCATTCAGACTCTCCTCCTGCCGAGGTCCAGGCGCAGCACGCGACATGCTTTGCAGCATGCCCCGGCCAACTCCGGCTTCAAGACAGGCATGTTCGAAATCACCATCTCAAACTGTAGCCACAGGAGTGGAAGGCGATCCCACTGCACCAGGCAGACGCAAAGGCGGTGCGGTAAGGAGGAAACGGTGGCGCCGGTGCTCGGCAAGCCAGTTTGCCAGTTCGGTCAGATACCAGAGTTCGCCGAGATTCACACCGAGTTTGAACAGACAATGCTCGTGCAAAGGCAAAGACGCGCAACTGCCGACACACGGCCCCGGTGGCAATGATTCGACAGCATAGTTGTCTGCGATCAGGGCGGCCAATCCGGAATCGGTGATCCAGTCGAGCAACTTTCCGTCGCGCCCGTCAAGCGCGGAACACGAATTGTTCAGAACGTTGAGATCGGGCTGGCGTTTCATCTCCAACAGCATTTGCGCAAAGCCCGTATGCAGGCAAACCATGTCGCCCGTTTCAACAGTAATTGCCTGCTTGTCGATGATCCGCATCAGTTTGTCATAGCCCACCAACTGATGCGCTCGCCCGAACTCGGCGTGCAAATCGATCATCACAGCCCGACCCTGCACGCAATTCACCGCCATGTTCTCGACGCCGAGGGCATGCACCGCGGTAGTGGTTTTTGCCGGTACGCTGCCAACGGCCCCTGCATCCTCCGGGTTACTTGGTCCGATGATCTCCTTGCCGCTGCGGAAGCCGTTGTAGAACACCGGTTCAGGTGTGCCATCGTCATCAGCGTCAAACAACTGCCCCACATGCGCCAGCGAATCCCACTGTGTTGAGTACTGCAGGTGGAGTATCACTGCGTCATCGTTTACGACGTCCGTGGCGTTTGGATCATCGCGCGCGACGACGTAATTCATGTTGGGCTTGCCGTTGCGCAGTGTCGGGCGCAGTACCGGAGGAAAACGACGCGGATTGAGCACGTTGCCGCCGGGGTGGTCGAGCGGCAGGCTCAGGCAGAAGGTGATGCCGTCGCGAACCTCGGCAACGCCTTGTTTGACTTTCTCTGGCGTCAACAAATTGAGGCGACCGAGCTGATCGTTATCCCCGAAATCTCCCCAGGTCGAGCCTTGTGGCCGCCTTTTCCAGCGCGACGATGTCGCCATCTACCATCCCCCAGCGCAATTCTTATTGTTGAGCCATCGGCAACCGCTCTCAGCACACACGCGTGGCGACTACAAACCCACGTGAAGCGTCACAGCGCGAATGACTCCAGGAAGTTCGGGCTACGCCGGTTCTCGCTGAACACAGCGCCTCCACCGGTCAACGATTGCGTTGCCCAATGCAATGACTTCCTGTATCTCCTCGGGGCCCGTCTGCCGCAACCGTCGCCTGTTTGACTCGTCCGGATTGCGGATGCGACCTGGGCAATCTTTGTCGCCCTTGACCGCAAACATGGGATCCTCCCCCTTCTTGTACGCTGGCATTGCCCACGTCCAAGCCTGATCATTGTTTCTCGCTGTACACTTGTCAAGAAGATGATTTTGCCTCTTGGAATGCACAAGAATGACTTATCGCGATAAAACAATACGATGAACATGTTTACCAATCACATGTTTTGCACTGCGAAACACCGCAAAAAGCCCGGCAGGGGGGCAACATGGCGCTGAGAATAGGGGCCGGTTCCGCCTGGTGGGGTGACCGCATCTCGCCAGCTGCACTCAACGCAGAAAAAGGCGATCTCGACTATCTGTGTTTCGAGACCATGGCGGAAGCCACCGTTTCAGCGGCCCAGGTGCGCAAACGCCGCGACCCGTCTTTCCCGGGCTATGACACGTGGCTGGATGACCGCATGCGTGCTGTGTTGCCAGCCTGCCTCAAGCGAGGCACCAAAATCATCACCAACCAGGGCTGGATTAATCCCGATGGCGCGGCGCAGCGCATCGCCCATTGGCTGCGCGAATTCGGCGCGCGCGGCATCAAGGTCGCGTCCATCAATGGCGGCCTGATCACCGACCAGGTGCTGGACCTCACCGATACCATTCTGGAAAACGGCCTGCCCACGGCAACGCTTCAACCCAGCCTGGTATCGGCCGAAGTTTATCTGGGCGCCGAACCCATCGTCGAGGCATTGAAGCAGGGTGCACACATCGTCGTATCGGGGCGGGTCGCCGACCCATCGGTCTTCATGGCTCCAATGATGCATGAGTTCGGCTGGGATGCGCTCGATCATCTTCGCCTTGGGCGCGGCAACGGCCTTGGACATCTCATCGAATGCGGGGCGCAGGTGACTGGCGGGTACTTCGCCGATCCTGGCTTCAAGGATGTGCCCAGGCCGTGGGACCTGGCCTTTCCCATTCTCGAGGTCGAAGACGACGGCTCGGCAGTGCTCACCAAAGTCGCTGGCACCGGTGGTGCCGTCAACCTGATGACCGTCAAGGAACAGATGTTCTATGAGGTACACGATCCGGCCAACTACCTGACGCCGGATGTGGTCGTTGATTTCACCACAACGCAACTCGAGCAGATCGGACCGGACCGTGTACGCGTGAGCAATATCTCGGGAAAACCACGCACACCGACACTTAAAGTTTCTATCGGCTGCACTGAAGGCTATATCGGCGAAGATATGTTCTTTTACGCCGGCCCTGGTGCACTGCGACGGGCGAAACTGGCGAAGCAGATCCTCAAAGAACGCTTCAAGCTGGTCGAGCTGGACGCCGAGGAAGTGCGCATCGATTTTCTTGGTTTGAATGCAATTCACGGGGCGATGACGCCGCCAGATTCAGCGGAGCCTTATGAAATAGCCGTACGCGTCGCCGCGAGAACCAAAACCCGTGAGGAAGCGAACAAGGTCGGTCGCGAAGTGGACGGCATGGCTGTATCCGGCGTTGGCATGACCGGGAAACGCGTCCCGCACCAGGATCGCACGCGCGAAATTATCGGCGTCTGGTCATCGCTGGTCGCGCGTGAAAAGATAGTGCCCAGCATCACCATGATCGAGAGTTAAACAGCCGTTGGTTGAAACAGCCAATTTGGCACACGCGATGAAAATCCGGAGCAAGACAGACATGAAAGCAAGGCTTGAACGCGCCGCACATTGCCGCTCGGGCGACAAGGGCAACACTTCCAACATCTCTGTGATCGCCTATTCTCCCGAGTTCTACCCCTGCCTCAAGGAACAACTCACCGCGGAACGTTTCCGAAAGTTCTACGCTGGTGTTGTAACGGGAAACGTCTCACGATACGAAGTCGATGGCCTGCACTCCTTGAATTTTGTCGCGGAGGGCGCATTGGGCGGCGGCGTTTCCCGCTCGCTTTGTCTGGACAACTATGGCAAATCTCTTTCTTCGCGCATCCTCGCATTCGAACTCGACATTCCCGATCAGCTGGTTCCGCTGCTCAAAGGCGGCGACTGACCCGGAACAGCCCGGCACCACGGCGCGATCGCCCGTTCGCCTTCTCCCGGGTAGATGCCGGTAAACTCTGTTCGCTGCCGCCGGTGCATCGTATCGAAAACTTTCAGCAGCCCCAAATTCCAAAACTTTTAGATACCCAATGCGCCTCACAAAATCCAACAAGTCCGACAAGCTCGCCGATTCGGCAATCGCGTTCAGTTCGGCAAAGACGCTGGCCTCCCTGATTCGCCGCCGGAAGATCGGCTGCCTCGAACTGTTGAACCTCTATCTCGATCGCATCAAACGCTTCAACCCGCAGCTGAATGCGGTTGTCGTTCTTGATCAGAGGCGAGCCCGGGCGCGCGCGAAAAAAGCTGACCTTGCTGCGTCCAAAGGCGAGTGGTGGGGACCTCTCCACGGCGTCCCGATGACGGTAAAGGAATCGTTCGACCTGCAAGGCCTGCCAACAACCTGGGGACACCCGCATTACAGAAACAATATCGCGAAGCAACATGCCCTGTCCGTGCACCGCCTGCTGGGAGCCGGCGCAACCGTGTTTGGAAAAACCAACATCCCGGTCGGCCTGTCCGACTGGCAGACCTTCAACCCGGTATATGGCACGACCAACAATCCGTGGGATGTGTCACGCGTGCCCGGTGGTTCGTCCGGCGGCGCGGCGGCGGCACTTGCCGCAGGCCTGACCGGGCTCGAACTGGGCAGCGATATCGGTGCATCGATTCGCAATCCTGCCCATTACTGTGGCGTGTATGGTCACAAGCCGACATTCGATCTGTGCCCGATACACGGCCACAATCTTCCGCCCAATAGCGGCACCAGGGACATGGCGGTAATCGGGCCACTGGCGCGCAGCGCCGGGGATCTCGAGCTTGCGCTTGGCATTATCGGCCAACCCGACGAGGCGGCTGCCCGTGGCATTCGAATTGCGCTGGCGAAACCGAAAAAAGACGTCCGCAAGCTGCGTATTGCGGTATTGACGAATGCGGCCACTGCGCAGGTCGACGACAGCGTGCAAGCGGCAATTCTTGCGGCGGCGCAATGTTTCGCCAAAGCGGGTGCGACGGTTTCCGACCGGGCACTGCCTGATTTCGATCTTCACGACGCGCACCGCACGTACATTCATTTGTTGCGCGGCGCCACCTCCAGTGCCGTTGCGGATGACAGTTACGACGCGCTGCGCCGGCGTGCGCCTCGCCTTCGCAAAGACGATGACTCTTACCAGGCCTGGATGATTCATGCGACCACCATGTCTCACCGGGAATGGCATGAATGGCACGAGAAACGCGAGGCTATGCGTCATGCCTGGATCCGTTTCTTCCGCGAATGGGACCTGCTTCTATGTCCAACCGCAGCGACCGCTGCATTCGAGCACAACCAGGAGGGCGAGCGCTGGGAGCGAATGATCCCCGTCAATGGCGAACCTCAGCCGACAACGACGCAACTGTTCTGGGCCGGCTTGTCAGGAATGGCTTATCTTCCTTCGACAATGGCGCCGGTCGCTTTTTCAGAGGAACGCTTGCCGATCGGAGTTCAGATCATCGGGCCGCACTACGGCGACCTGCAATGCATCGCCGCGGCGAAATTTCTCGAACGGGAGCTGCACCCATTCGTTGCTCCAGATGAGTTTGCCTGACCAGCGCCGCGGACCAACTTCTCATGAAAAAGCTGATACCGGGTTTTGCTGCTGCACTGCTAATTTGCTGCAGCCTCTTTACGCACGCTCAGGACAGCGAGTCCGACAGCGCTTTCTACAACGGCGTTAAAGCATTTCGCGCCTATCAATACAACGAGGCGGCGCAATGGTTCTTGCAAGCCGCGGAAGCGGGTGACGCTGAAGCGCAATTCCTGCTAGGGCGTATGCACTATGACGGCAACAGTCTTCGAATCGACAATGTGACCGCTTATATGTGGTTCGACATTGCCGCTGCTAACGGCCTGCCGGTCGGCGCGCGCTATCGCGAAGGCATTGCCAAACGCATGAGCGACGATGACGTTGCGCTTGCAAGGCAACGGGCCGAGGCGTGGCGTGACGCCCATCCACCTGCAGTTCCCTGACAAACCGGCAGCCGATCACCCAACGGCCAGCCTACAAGTCGATCGTTGCAACCAACGAGAAGCGCGACAACAAACGTGGCTCCGAACTTCGCGACGAGACAATGCAGGTTGTGCTAGCGTTCCCCACTATGACCAAGACACCTCCACACGAAACAATTATCCGGGACGCCAGAATTATCGATGGAAATGGCGGAGAGCCCTATAACGCTGACGTTGCAATTGATGCCGGACGCATCAGTGAAATCGGCAGCATCAAGACACCCGCCCGGCACCTCGTAGATGGAACCGGCCTGTCGTTGATGCCTGGCATCGTCGATGTCCACACGCATTACGACGCGCAACTCACCTGGGATCGCACGATGTCGCCGTCGCCGGCACTCGGCGTCACGACTGCCGTGATCGGCAACTGCGGATTCGGCATCGCGCCCTGCCCGCAGGATCAGCGTGAAACGATGCTGAAGAACCTCTCTGTGGTGGAGGGTATGAATCTCGATAGCCTGCTAACCGGCACCTGCTGGGAATTCGAGACGTTTTCCGAGTATCTCGATCAGATTCGCCGCGTTGGCCCATATGCCAATGTTGCAGTTCTGGCGGGCCATTCGACCATACGCACCGCCGTGATGGGCGATGAGGCATCATCACGCGCGGAACCAACACCGGACGAACTGGCGGCAATGCAGTCAATGGTGCAGGAAGCGCTGAGCGCCGGCGCGATTGGATTCGCATCTTCATTCTCGCCGAATCACGCCGGCTACGGCGGCCGGCCGATGCCCTCTACCATTGCGACCGACGCTGAACTGCGCGCGCTGTTACAACCATTGGCCAATGCCGGCAAGGGCATGTTCGTCATGGCGACCGGCTCGCGCGCCACCACCGGGTACATGGAGTCGCTTGCCGCAGACACCGGTCGCCCGATGTTCATGGTCACCGTGCTGGCAATGCACAACGACGCCGATCCGGGCGCCGCGCAAGCTTACTATCAACGTTGCGCTGAGGCGCGTGAGCGTGGCCATGAGGTCTATATACACGCCAATCCCCATCCTCTGTCATTCGACTTTACCCTGCGCAATCCGTATCTACTTTTCTCGCACGACGCCTTTGACCGTATCAAGGTAGCCAAGCCGGAAGAACTTTCGCTCATTTACGCCGATCCCGAATTTCGCGACCGCTTTCGGAAAAACCTCGCCAATCCGAAATCGGGAATCCTGTTCTATGGCGACTGGTCGAAAATCGAACTCGACGAAAAACCGGTTTCCGAATTGGCCAAACTCGCCGGTCGTGACCCGATTGACTGGTTCTTCGATCAACCGCTCGACACCCAGTTCATCGCCAAACTGTTCCAGAATGACGACGCAGGCGTCGCCCCTTTACTCCAGCACCCCAATGGCGTCCTTGCATTGTCCGACGCCGGCGCCCACCTGATCTTCCTGTGCGACGCCGGTTTCGGACTGCACTTTCTCAGCCACTGGGTGCGCGAAACAGCGACGTTTACCCTGGCTGAAGGCGTGCGGCGACTGACATCAGATCCCGCTGACAAATACCGTATACCCGACCGCGGCCGGATCGCGCCCGGCGCGTGGGCCGACCTGATGTTGTTTGATCCAGAGGCAATCGGCGTATCTGCGCTACAGCGCAGCAACGATCTCCCCGGCGGCGGTTCGAGAATGATTCGCCAGCCGCAGGGCGTACATGGTGTTTGGGTCAACGGCCAACAGGTTCACGACGGCAAGAACTATCTGCCGCTTGATGACGGACCCGGACGGGTGCTGACGGAGTTTTTCTCCTAGTCAGGTTCCCCCGGCACACCGACGGCGTCCCCGAGACGAATCTGGCCACTCTTGAGAATGCGACAAATGATGCCGCCGTGACCGCGCATCGCGTTATAACCCCCGGGACCGAGCACTTCTTCCATCCGCGAGCACGGTTCACAGGCTCCCGTGCCTTCCAGCAGGACCTCACCGATGGTGAATTCGCGGCCGCGCAATGCGAACAAATTGATTCCCGAGACAGCGATATTCCGCCGTAAGGACGCTGCAGCCACTTCCGGAACGCCCAGCAGTTGCGCAACCACGGCGAGATGTTCCGCCTGAATCAGCGTCATCTGGCGTTTGCCGTTCGATTTCGTTGCATAGTGATCACCGATCAATCCATGCGCTGCAACCGCCTCGACTTCTTCAAGTGACACCAGCGCCGCGCGACGTTTAGGCCGGGTGCCAATCCATTCAACTTTTCCCTGTCTCGGGAAAGTCGCCATCAGTCTTGCGAGGTCACTACCGGGATTCACGGCGAGAAATTTTCCTGGGAAGAGACAACAAACACCAGACTATCCGTTAATCGACAGCTTTGCATCGTAAAGCAATGGCCTCCTGGCGCAACTAACAGTTCGATGTCCCCGAGCAAGCGGACCCGCACGGCCATCCCGGTTTCACTGGGCCGGATTCTCCGATGAATGTGATCTCATTTCGAGCCGCAGCGGTTGATCTCTGCTATTGTGCCTCGCCTGACATTACTGGCTTGGCCGACTGACGCCGCGTAACAACTTCTGCCTACTGACTCACTGAGGTGTGATCGTGACCATTCGCAATATTCTGGTTTTTCTTGCGGATCCCCGCTTGCCAGACCGATCAAAGCCAGGGGGGCACTTCACCGCAGACGATTTCGATCAGGTCGAGCGCCTGCGCGGGGCACTGGCGGAGCTGACCGAGCGCAACTTCACCTACCTTGATGATCATCGCGAGTTGTTCGCCACCCTGCGCGACAGATCTCCCGCATTCGTTCTCAATTTCTGTGATACCGGTCTGGGCAATGACGCCCGGCGCGAGTTGCACGTGCCGGCCTTGCTGGAAATCCTCGGGCTGCCCTATAGCGGCTCCGGACCGGTAGCCCTCGGTCTTTGCTACGACAAGGCGCTGGTGCGCGCAGTGGCGATGGCCCATCGCGTGCCGGTGCCTGATGAAGCCTTTCTGCGCTCCGGTGATGCACTGCCTGAATTCAGCTATCCCGCCTTTATCAAACCCAACCGCGGCGACGGCAGTGTCGGGATTACCGAGGCGGCTATCGTCGCCGACGCACATGCTGCACGAGCGCGGGTCGAGGCTTTGCGTCAGGAGTTGCCCGGCTGCGATATTCTGCTGCAGGAGTATCTGAGCGGCATCGAGTACGGCTTCGGTCTCATCGGCAACGCAAGTACCGGATTCACCGCCCTGCCGATGCTGGAAGTCAATTACGACAAACTCGACCCGAAACTGCCACGGCTGCTCAGTTACGCCTCCAAAGTAGATCCGCAGTCACCCTACTGGAACGACATCAGCTTCCGTCCGGCCGCATTGGACAGTGCCACGCAGCGACAGGTGCAGGACTGGTGCGCATCCCTGTATGACCGCCTGCAATTGCGCGACTATGCGCGCTTCGATTTCCGCGCCGATCGCGATGGAAATCTGAAGCTCATGGAAATCAATCCGAACCCGGCCTGGTGTTGGGACGGCAAACTTGCGCACATGGGCAAACTGGCCGGGCTCTCCCACAGTGATGTTCTGAAATTGATCATCGAAGCTGCCGAGCAACGTTGCGCAACGACCTGACGGATTGTCAGAAAAATGGCGAGCGGCTCACGAGTAGCAAGCCGCTCTTGCAACAAGCAGCCAGCCCTAAAGACAATCGCGCGGGATAAATTCGTCCCACTCCTGCGAGAAGACCTCTTCGGTGCTATCACCCTCGCGCGCACTCAGTCGTGCCCGGAGCCGGAACTGATTGGCATCGGCCGTCAATTCCGTCTCCGCTCGCACCCTGATCGACCATTCGCCGCGCCGCATCATCAGTCGCTCGCTGATTTCGGCACGCGCACTCAGTGGGTCGTTCTCGCCGATTGAAAACTTCCGTTCGACCGTATGCCCGAGGTCCATGTCGATCGCATCAATGTGCATGACCGCTCCCGTCTCCAGATCACCGCCAGCGCTGAATAACCGGTACACCGTATTGTGGGTTGTGAGATCGCGCTCGTAACTTCGCGTGAATTCATGTGGTGCCAACGCAGACTGGACAGTGGATGCCGGCGCCGCCTCGGCGGGCTTGAACGGGGCTAACTCCTGGTCGAGTTGATGAGGCGCACGAAGCGGCAACTCCAGGCGGCTCGCGCTGCATTCAACCGACAACGTGACGGGTGTTGGCGCTGGCCATACCAGCGGCCAGTAACTCGTCGAAAGTGCAAGCCGTAATTGATGCCCCGCAGGAAACCGGTGTGCGATATCGTTCAGGGCTACCGTGACGTCAACCGTTTCACCGGGGGAGAGTGGCCGTGGATGCTCATGACCGATACGATGTGAAAGATTGAGCACGCCATAGGTCACCAGGGCGGACGTGCTGTCGGGTGACACGTCGTTCAGCCGCACGGCGAGCAAAGCCTGCGGGGCGCTCGCCGTCAAGCGCAACACAACCCGGGGTGCGCCCAGAATCTCCATATCATTCGTGAACGGCGGACTGTCAAAAACCAGAGAGCGGCCATCGTCTGCGCGCTGGTCCATCGGCGCCTCACCTTCGGCGCCGAATCCGCACCAGTCACCACCGGTACTGCCGGTAGTCTGTGGCGATTGAACATCCACCCGACCCGGCTCCCCCGGTGCGTCGCGCAACACAAATGCCGAGTCGAGGTGCGAG
>Ga0316193_10004571_pt1 | contig 10192 bp, 7 predicted proteins | sample MerIslsedime2_MG_FD_207735 | JGI IMG/M metagenome (GOLD analysis project Ga0316193, IMG submission 207735) | Coastal sediment microbial communities from Maine, United States - Merrow Island sediment 2 | ecosystem: Environmental > Aquatic > Marine > Coastal > Sediment | place: USA: Maine...
AGGTGGCATCCATATTGATGTAGAGGTAGCCTTCCTTTTCAAGGTCGCTGTTTTTCGAGGGGTCTTCCTCGATGATGACAAACGGTATGCTATCCTCCTGCAGTTCCTTGCAGATGATGCTGCCGATCCGGCCGTAACCGCAGATGATGAAGTGTCCTTGCATGGCGGATATATTTCTTTCCAACTTTCTTCTCCCGAATATTCTGCCGAGCTCGCCCTCGATGAACATTCTCAGCAAGGTGCCGATGGTGTACGCCATTGTCGTAATGCCGGTGCTGATGATCAGAATGGTAATGATTCGCCCCGATATCGACAGCGGCTTGATTTCACTGAACCCCACCGTACTGATCGTTATGAGCACCATATAGAAGGCATCAAAGAAGGGCATGCCTTCGAAGATGTGATAGCCAACAGTACCGAATGCGATGATGCAGAATAGCAGAATAAATGCTAAGCGAATCCGTCCGGAATCCATTCAAACGCCCTTCGGTCTGACAGCCGGTTTCGATTTGATACCACCGGTCCTGTTAATCTTATCCAACATAATACAAGGCATCTATTTTATAAAAGTGGGGGTGCTTTCGGAGAAGTACGGCGGCGCCATCCGGACAGTCGCCGCCGCGAGGGTCTGGTGACGGAAAGATGAACCGGCGGCGAACCGCCGGTTTCAACTGTCGACAATTTTTAGTGAAAACCCGTCATCGTCGAGCCGGTAATACCGTTTACTTGACGGCTTCCTTCAGGGCTTTGCCCGGTACAAACTTGGGAACTTTGGTGGCTTTGATTTTGATTTCTGCTCCGGTCTGCGGATTTCTGCCCGTGCGGGCTTTGCGCTTGGCCACCTTAAATGTCCCGAAGCCGACGAGAGTGACATCATCGCCTTTTTTGAGCGCCTTGGTGACGGCCGCGAGCAACCCGTCGACAGCGGCTTGGGCATCTTTTTTCGAGGCGAGCACCTGTGACACTTCGTTGATTAGATCTCCTTTGTTCATCCGATCATCTCCTTTCTTTCTTCTTTTATAGGTTAAGGGTCACGGTAACAAATCATTCCACAAGATTGGGCTGGATTTGGGGCCTTCTACGAGGCACATCCAGCGTCGCATTTAAAGATACGTTTCGGTGGATGTAACGCGCCAGATTGGCAAACAGATGGGCCAAAAGACAAGCAAGATGTGGAATTATTTTTTGCTGGGGCCCTAAGTACCCGGGAAACGTAATGATCCTTCCGAAGGTTTACGTGCGTTAGGCGATCGGCGCCCGCCCAGCGCCCTATAGGCTTTTTTTGCATTGCGGACAGTATTTCCGGGGGACCCCCCGGCCGGTCCACGGAAAATTCATGGCGTGTCTGGCCCCGCATTTGGGACAGATGCACTCGACAATGATTTTTTCGAAATCCGGTATCTCGCCAGGCACCGCATCATCGCCACCGTCGGCATACGCTGGTGTCGGATACACCTCACTGCCCGGTATCTTTTTGGCAACAACGCGCACTTTACTTTACCTGTAATTGGATTCAAACTGCAGTGAGAGCCCGCTCGACAACATCAGCAATCGTGGCGACCACGATGGTCTGCACGATAGAGGAGATCCGGAGTACCGTCGTCTTCATCCGGGAATTCTTCATCATCGAGGGTAAGCGCCTCCTCTTCAATGATGAAGGTTCGAATGATGATAGCACTGTTTTTTAAAAGATACAATCGGCCTGTTCTATACATATAGAATTTCCGGATGTTTTCAGGATTTCCTTTTGTGCATGACGGCTAACGGCCGAAAATGCCTGCTCGGCCAAATGGTCCCCGGGAGAACCGTTGATTCGGATTTATATGACCGTATGATCAGCCTGGTTCTGAAGATAATCGAGCTGACCTTCCAGCAGTTCTTTGAGATACGAAAGATCGTCCTTCTTCATTGCAACCCCCTGCGCTATTTGATCCCGTTCTCGACTTCCGCCCGGTGGTACCACGCTTGGATGGCGTCTCTCAACGAATCCAAGACGCAAAAATAGCCGCAAAGCACCACGTGTCAAGTGGGTTGAACAAAAAAGTATCACAAAGTAATCTTTTTGCATAGTGGATTTAATTTACAATAGCAATCTCAGCATAGAGGCTTTAAGGGTCACGGTAAGAAATAATTCCACACGATTGCGCAGGATTATGGTTTGTCTACAAGGCACATCCACCTGCGCATATCGGGATACGTTTGGGTGGATGTAACGCAGTAGACGGGCCATAAGACAAGCAAGAGGTGGAATTATTTTTTGCCGGGGCCCTACGGTAATGGTTTTGGACGGCGTTATCAATCCTCGGCGTATTACATTACAGCTTATCCCTCTGGCCTTGCCAAAAACCTTATCCTAAAGCCGATAACAGCAGGAAGTGGGAGGACGGGCCAATTTGGATATCTAAAGGTCTCCGATAGAACATCGATTATGGCTTTTTCTCGTGTAATTTGATATCCACGGCCTGAGCGCCGGGAAATGGTATTTCAACGAAAAGACGGTACCGGGTGGAAGTTCCAAGTTCGGTATCATTAAGCAATTGGTTTCAATGAAAGACATGTTAAAAGACATTTTGACCAATCTGTTCCTGATCTGCCTGGGGAGCGTGATCAGCGCCGCTGCGATCAAAGGCATCTTGATTCCCAATCAGTTTATCAGCGGCGGTATAACCGGTCTGGCCCTCATCGTCTACTACATTTTCCCGGTTATTCCGATCGGAGTCATCTATTTTATAATGAACATTCCTCTTTATGTTCTGGGATGGCTTTCGATCGGTCAACGGTTTTTCTGGTACAGCCTGGTGGGCGTGATGGTCTTTTCACTGGCGGTGATGTTGCCCATACCGGTCTTTCACATTCACGACAAAATCCTGGCCGCCCTGCTGGCCGGCATCATCAGCGGAGGCGGTTCGGGTATTATCCTGCGCTCGAAAGGCTCTGCCGGCGGACTGGACATCCTGTCGATCATGCTGCTCAAACGCTATTCAATCCGCCTCGGTACCACCGTCTTGGCCTTCAACGCCTGTCTTTTGATTTTCGCGGCTTTCCGCTTCTCGTTGGAATCGGCGCTTTATGTTCTGATCTACATGTTCGTCACCTCACAGGTTCTCAACGTGGTGGTCACCGGATTGAGCCAGCGCAAGGCCGTCATGATCATCTCCACGCGCTGGGCCGATATCAACCGTCAGATTATCGACAAAATTGAGCGCGGGGTCACGATAGTCAGGGGGCAAGGAGGCTTTACGGGCCAAGAAACCCACATCCTCTATTCGGTGGTCACATTTCAGGAACTCTCTCGGCTCAAGTACATCGTCCGGCAGGTCGACCCCCGGGCCTTTGTTGTGGTGACCGAAACGATGGAGGTCATGGGCTACGGGATCGGCAACCAGCCGCACTGGTAGGGAACCGGAACGCGTCGACGACTGGCGGACCTATTTGAATCTCCTTGATTGAAACCGGCTTTCATGTGGTATAAAGTGGTGGTAGCGGTAAGGCCCTCAACATTTAACCACTTTACCCAATACCGATGGTCACTCCCATGAAAACACCCGTCTTTTTGAGAATTGCCGCGGTACTCATTGTCTTCCTGCTGCCGGCTATAACCGCCGGGCAGCCGTCGGGCTCCGGCCAATTGGCGGTGCCTCAATCCGCGGGATTGGTGCTCGGAGAAAGCACCGTCTGTGAAAACGTTCAAAACGGCAGTCCTGAGCAGGCCGCAGTTGCATTTTCCGTCAGTTTGAAACGGGTCTACTGCTACACCGACTTTAACACTGTCCCGGAAAAATCGTTCGCCTACCACAACTGGTATTTCAGGGACAACCTGAAGGCGAGCGTCAAATTGACAGTGCGACCGCCGCGATGGTCAACTTACAGCTCCATTCAAGTGCGCGATTCGGATAAGGGTCCCTGGCGGATCGAGATAACCAACGAGGAAGGCAATATCCTCAAAACGCTGCGTTTCAGTGTCATCGATTAGATTCCCATGACAACTCTGACCCATTTTTTCGCCAACATCCGCTGGCAGGATGTGCTCGACATCGTGCTGAACAGCTATGTCTTTTTTCGATTTTACATCCTGTTCAGAGGCACGAACGTACTGCGCGTACTTTTCGGCCTGGCGTGCATCTGGTTTGCCCAGAAGCTGGCGGTATCCCTCGGTCTGATCGTGTCGAGCTGGATTTCCCAGGAGATTACCGCCGCGGCGGCCCTGATAGTGGTGGTCATTTTCAGGAATGAAATCCGCGGCGTCCTTCAAACAAAGAACATCCGGGGTATCTTGTGGGAACTCCCGAAGCGGAGTATCACCACACCGATTGAGGTTATTGCCGAGAGTGCCTTTAAGATGGCCCGCAAGCACATCGGCGCACTGATCGTCGTCCCCGGCAGGGAAGACCTGGAAGAAATCGTTCAACACGGTCTCAAATGGCAGGGAACGATTTCGAGCGAAATGATTGTCAGCATCTTTTGGCCGGACAACCCGGTACACGACGGCGCGGCCGTCGTGCGGGGCGATCGGATCCGGGAAGTGGGATGCATTTTGCCCCTCTCGGTGCGCAAAGATCTCCCGTCGAATTACGGCACGCGCCACCGCGCCGCGTTAGGGCTGGCCGAAACCTCGGATGCGCTGGTAATCATCGTATCGGAGGAAAGCGGCGCGGTCGCCATTGCAAAGGACAGCCGAATCACCCGTATTCAGGACCCGGTGACCCTCGAAAAACACTTGAAGGAACACGCCGGCCAGCGTCTCAGGTCCCGATCCGATTTGATGAACGAAAAAATTGAACTCGGCCTTGCGGTTTTTCTATCGGCCGCTTTTACTTTAGGGATCTGGTTCAGCATTACGCGGGGGTTCGACACTCTGGCGAGCTTTGAAGTGCCGGTCGAATACAGAAACCGCGATCCCGCCCAACAGATCGTGAATACCTCCGCAAATACCGTCAAACTTCAGTTCAGCGGATCGCGATCCCTGCTCGACGCCATCAACCCCAATCAGGTGCGGGTGCGGGTCGATTTGAGCAAGGCCGCCACCGGGAGCAATTCATACACCATCACCCGCGAAGACATCACGCTGCCCCCCGGGGTTATTTTAAAGGATGTTCAACCGCCAGTGGTGGACGTAGATCTCGACATAACAGCGCAAAAAGAGCTTCCCGTGCAAGCGGATTTCGTCGGGAAGATGCCGGATGACCGGACATTGGCGCAGGTGCGTTTGGCGCCCTATAGCGTAACGGTTATCGGTGCCAACGGATTTCTCGATAAACTGTCGACGATTTACACGGAGAAGATCTCGGTGGCCGACCTCGAAGAAGGCTCGGGTGCCATCGAAGTCGGTCTGACCATCAACCCGGCAAAGCTGACGCTGGCCGCCGGCAACAGGGACACGGTTACGGTTTACTATACGATTCGAAAAAAGACGTCCTATAAATAGGCCCGTGCCCGAAAGAGTCGGCGATGGGCTGAAAGACGGACACCGGAAACGGTTGCCCGATCGGCTGGTCCCGCAAATGCGCCGTGAAAGCGTCAAACCCCGACCGCTGTCTGCATCAGCCGTGAGCGTCAACAGACCCGGCCTGCCCGATACCGATGACTGAGTTCGCAAAAGATGAAGATCGCTCTACTGTTGATGACCCTGTTGATCCTGCCGGCAGCCGCGGCAACCGCCGATACGATTCCGGATCAATTCGATCTGGTCGCCGTCAAATTCACGGGAGTCGAAAGCGTTTCGGAATCCGAACTGGCCAAAACGCTGGCCGCCCAAATGCCTCCGATTTGGAAAGTCTGGCTGCCCTCGCCCGTTCTAAGTGCTGAGGATCTCGAAGAAGACCGGCTCCGCATCCAGCAGTTTTATCGTAATAACGGATACTACCAGACCGCGATCGCGGTTGCGGTAACGGTCTCGGGCGCAGAACCGGACCGAAGGGCCGAGGAGGCAGCCAGCGGAAATTCAGCGACCACTGAACCCGAAGAGAGCCCGACCGAGACGCTGCCACGCGTCAAGGTGACTTACGAGATCACTGAAGGCCCACCGGTCCTGATCGAATCAATCGATATGGCCATAACCAGTGCTGTAAAAGGAGTCGACCGGACGACCCTTCTGGCAGACACTCGCCTTGAAATCGGCCAGGTGTTCAAAGTGGCCGAATACGAAGAAGCCAAAAAAAACATCAACCGAACACTCGGCAACCGCGGATACCCTTTCGCCGAGGTCACCGGGCACGCGGTCGTCGATCCAAAGGTCAATCAGGCGAAGCTTTCGTTTCGCGTCATCCCCGGCCCACTGTGTGTCTTCGGGCCCACCACGATCAACCAGGAAGGAACCGAGGTCTCTGAAACGGTCATCCGGCGTGCATTGACCTACGCGGAAGGGGACGTATACGACGCGGACAAGGTCGAGACCAGCCGGCGCAACCTTTTCAGACTCGACGTTTTCAGAGTCGCGGTCATTAAACCCGAAGGGCCGCCGACAGCCGAAGATGGTCCGGTTCCGATGCGTGTTCAACTCAAATCGAAAGACCGCCGGAGTGTCCGACTCGGCGTCGGTTACGGCACCGAGGATAAGCTGCGGCTCCAGGCCGCTTTGACATACCGCAACCTGGCCGGTTTAGGCGGCCGGCTGACCTTCAGTGCCCGCACGTCATCCGTGCTGAAAAACATTCAACTGGCCTACGATCAGCCATACTTTCTGGACGCCAGGAACAGTCTCAGCGCCAGAGCCGGGAACGAACTGGAAGACCCCCCCGCATACAAAAATCGCCGAATTTTCACCGATGTGGCCCTGAACCGCCAGCTTGGGCAGGACTGGTTTCTACGTCTGAGTTACGGCCTGTCGTCCAACAACGAGGAAAGTGTCGCCGCCGACGAGCCCTTGGACATCGAAGAACTGCCATTCTTGGCTGAGGATACGCTTGTATCCGTTGTCGGTATGGAGATCGCCCGTGACTCGCGGAACAATTTGCTGAATCCGACGACCGGTTCACTGCTGGGGGCAAAGATCTCTGTGGCACCCGATTTTCTCGGATCGGAGCTCACCTATTACCAACCGGTAATCGATGTCAAAAAGTATGTTCCGCTCTATAAAGATATCATCCTGGCCGGGCGGGTGCACCTTGAAACCATCCAGGAGATACAAGACAGTTCCTTCATTCCGGGCTTCAAACGGCTGTATCTGGGCGGCAGCGACACGGTGCGCGGCTACGCCTACCAGGAACTTCCGCCCCTTGACCGCAATGGCGATCCAATCGGCGGTCAGAGCAGTTTCAACGCCAGTGTCGAGGCGAGGTTTCCGATCTACAAAGAACTCTCGGGAGTCACGTTTCTGGACACCGGGTTGCTTGACAAAGATCCGTTTAGACTCAATTTTTCCGATATGCTTTACACTTGCGGAGTCGGATTGCGTTACAATACCGTGATCGGGCCGATCCGGGTGGACTTCGGTTACAAGCTCAACCCGCCGACCGGAAAAGACATCGGCGATTTCACCAATCCAAATGACATCATCGGCGACCGCTGGCGCTTTTATATAAACATCGGACAAGCATTTTAGAGAGATGCGAAAATCCCGCGTCGATCGATACCGGATGAGCGATCCTCGCAGACAGAAAGTATGAAAAAAACGCGCCCCGAAGAACAATCCGCACCTCGCGGGAGTGGCGAGAGCCGGCGGCAACGCCGTTTCTTAAAGCCGCTGTTAAAGTCTCTGGCCTATGTTCTGGCCGGCTTCGTCGCCCTGCTTGTCGTCGGAACAATTGTGCTGCAGATACCGGCGGTCCAGAAACGAGTCAAGGCACTGGCCGTGGAAACCCTGGAACGGCAAACCGGTCTGCGGCTGGAACTGGGGTCTTTGTCCGGAAATCTGTTTACGGATCTGAGCGTCACCGGTCTGCGCCTGGACGGTCGCACCGGCCCGCTTCTGACCGCCGAGCGTATTTCGATCGGCTATGCACTGCCGCTGCTGTTAAGGCGCATGCTGGTGATCCGGCACCTGCGTATCGATGGTCTTCAAGTCTTTTTGGTGCGGAAGGCGGACGGCACGTGGAATGTCGAAGAAGAAGCGCGCCGCTTTGCGACTCCTGAGAGCGACGCGCCATCCGGTTCGCCGTTCGAGGTTCTCGTTAAGCAGCTTGCGATCGACGCCGGAGCCCTCACCATCCGGGATGCGACGTCAGTGCCGCCCCGGATTCGGCACATCGAGCACATCCGACTCAACGTCCGGTTGGACATCGATTCAGAGCTGAAGGCCGATCTGCGACAGCTGGCCTTCAGCCTCGACGATCCCCGCATCGAGGTAACCGGACTCAAGGGTCGCGTGCGCTACGATCAAAAGGGTGAAGATCTCCAAATCAAGGGGCTCAATCTCAAAACGGGGGCTTCGGCATTGACCCTCGACGGCCACCTACAACTTCTGCAGCCGGACCCCGACGTCACCTTGACGGCACGAATCCATACCCTGGACCTCTCCGAACTGGGGCGCCTGCTCGAAACCGAGGCCCTCGACCGCGGAGAAATCGCCGGCAATATCGATCTGCAGGGAACGCCGCGGCAGCTGCGCCACCGGTTGAACCTCACTCTGGACCGGCAACAATCACTGGCGGAAGAAGGCATCCTGGCGATCCAAGGCGACCGCGGTCTGGCACTGGAAGCCAAAGGGTCCCTGCGCCACCTCAATCCGGCAGCCTGGCCCTCTATTGAGGCACCGCAGCTGAGCGGGGATGTCAACGCGGAATTTTCCATCAATGGAAGCGACCTGGATGGACCGGAAAGGCTTGGTCACCTGGTGCTCCAGGTGACCGGTTCCAGCCTGGCCGGTTATCAGATCGACAGCGGCGACTTCGATTTGACGCTGCAAAATGGAGACCTGAACATCACTACGGCGTCTCTCAGCGGCCCCCCCGGACGCATCCGACTTCAGGGCCGTCTGGGCGGCATCGAAACGAAGTCCCCGTTTGAAAACGCGTCCATCACAGGCGCGGTGCGCGACCTCGACCCATCGGCGTTTCTCGCCGATCCGCTATGGGCGGGAAAGGTCAACGCCGATCTCACGGCCGAGGCCAGGCAAAAAGTCACGGACGCCGCTGCCGACGATCCTTCCGCTTGGTCGGCCGAAGCCGATCTTAAACTGCAGTCCTCGATTCTCTTCGGCACCCCCGTCAAGCACGCCGATATAAAAGCCAGCTGGGACGGAGCGGTGGTGCGGGTGACGTCGTTTGACCTGGACAGCGACCTAGTGCAGGCAACCCTAGACGGGCAAACAGTCGACGGGATGCGATCCTACCGGATCGGCGGCCATATCGTCTTTCCTGAGCTGCAACGCCTCAGTCCACTGCTGGCCAAACTGGTGCCCGAGCTGCCGTCCGAGCGCATACCGGGCGGCAATTTTCAGATAACCGGCCAGGTGGAAGGCAGCCCGCAGAACACTCGCATCGAAGCCCAGGTGAATGGCGGCAATCTGACACTCGAACCCGTTGCGGTCGAATCGCTGGAACTGAACGGGGCCTGGCAGATCGAGAGCGCAACCGTCAGCGGACAAACCACCGTCCGGCTCTCCGACATCGACTACCAGGACTACCGATTTCCCCGGCTGGAACTGACAGCAGACCTGAAACCGGAGCAGCTGGCCGTCGATCTGATGCTCTCGCATGCGGCCGGCGAACAGCTTGTTTTAAAGAGCGCCGTCAATCAGTGGCAACAGGAAGAGCGGCGGATCCGAATTGAAACGCTTCAGGTAACCGGAGTCGCCGCCCCGTTCAACCGCCTGATAACGGAATTCAGAAACGCCGAACCGATCCGGCTGCGAACCGACCCGGACGGTGTCGACATCGAATCACTCAAGCTGGTCGCCGGGCCGGTATCGTTGCAGGCCGACGGAAGACTCGCCCTGAAGGGTCCCCAGCAATTTCAGCTCTCTCTCGAGGGCCTTGCTCTGGACCGCCTCGAGACCCTCTGGCAGGATGAACCGACGCTCAAGGGCCAACTTGCGGCCGAGGCGAAGTTGAGTGGAACGGCCTCTGCGCCCGTCATCGACGCAAAGGTGGCCGTTCAAGGCGCCGGTGGATACGACGTTTCGCTCTTGGATCTGAACCTCCGGCTGGGCTATCGTGATGAAGCCGCCAGCCTGACGGCAACCGGCCACCGGGAGGGACGCAAGCTTTTCGACTTGAATGGGCGCAGCGGTTTGGTGTTCCGGTTGACGCCTTTC
>Ga0316193_10004575_pt1 | contig 10188 bp, 8 predicted proteins | sample MerIslsedime2_MG_FD_207735 | JGI IMG/M metagenome (GOLD analysis project Ga0316193, IMG submission 207735) | Coastal sediment microbial communities from Maine, United States - Merrow Island sediment 2 | ecosystem: Environmental > Aquatic > Marine > Coastal > Sediment | place: USA: Maine...
GCGGCATCCCCGCGGGCGATTCGCGGTTCAGCTTCTGATCGCCGCCAACTGCTCGGTTATCAGCCCCTTGAAAAGCTCGATCTTGTAGCCGTTCTTGGCCAGCGGTTCGGCGCCGTCCACCGTCGCGCGAGCGGCTGCGTCGATGGTGGCGTCGTCGAGTTTCGTGCCGGTGATGGCCTTTTCGACGCCGACGGCGCGCCAGGGAACGGGCGCCGCACCTGAGAGAAAGACCCGGGCCGAGGCAACGTGGTCGCCGTCATAGACAAGTGCGAGGGCGACCCCCGCAAGGGCAAAGTCCCACACGGCCCGATCCCGGACCTTGCGGTAGGAGGACCGGAGCCCGGCGGGCGCCCTGGGGACGACGATTTCGGTGATGACCTCGTCGTCCTCGAGTACCGTCTCGCGCCTTGGATCGACCGATGGTGGTACGTGGAGAGCTTCCACCGGCACCGATCTGCTCGCCGACGGGCTCGACACCCTGCAGACGGCGCTGAGGGCGGCGAGGGCCGGGGCGGTGTCCGATGGGTGGACGATGTAGCAGAGCTCGCCACCGAAGATGCAGTGGTGTTGGTTTTCGCCCTCGTAGGCGTAGCAGAGCTCGCCGCCTTTGCGTAGGCAGTCGAAGTCGCCGCGGTAGTACCAGCAGCGCGGCTTCTGGCAGAGATTGCCGGCGATGGTGCCCTGATTCCTCAGCTGTGGGCTCGCGACGACCTCGGCGGCATCGGCGAGGGCGCCGTAGTGCTCGAGCACTGACGCGTTCTCGGCGATCTCGGTGATGGTGGTCATGGCGCCGAGCCGAAGACCGCCATCCGTTGCCGGCTTGACGCCGCGAAGCTCGGTGATCGCGCTCAGCGAGACCACGGTGTCGGTGGCGAAGACCCGGTCACGGAGACAGCCGAGGAGATCCGTGCCGCCACCGTGGATCCGGGCGCCGCCGGTATTAAGGACAGCCAGCGCCTCACGGAGGGTGTCGGGACGAACATGACTGAACTTGGGAAGCATCTCAGGCCTCCTTTTCCTGCGCGCCGAGCACGGCGAGGATCTTCTCCGGTGTCAGCGGGGCAACGGGGGCATGGACGCCGAGGGCGTCGGCCACCGCATTGCCGATGGCGGCGGCGGTGGGAATGGTCGCGGGTTCGCCGAGGCCCTTGGTGCCGGTGTTGTTGAACTCGTTGTCCGGGATGTTGATCGGGTGGCAGAAGTGATCGTCGGCCACATCGAGGATGGTCGGAACCTTGTAATCGTGGAAGTTGGCGTTGACCATTTTTCCGGTCTGATTGCCGTCGAGAATTCGTTCCTCGGTGACCCCGAGACCGATCCCCATGGCTATCCCGCCGAAGACCTGATTGTCATAGGTGAGACGGTTGAGGACCCGGCCCGAGTCGTGGGCGCCGAGAAAGCGGAGAATCCGGATCTCACCGGTGCGGGTGTTGACCTCGACCTCGCAGAACTGGGCCGCGAAGGGGTAGGTCCTCTTGCTTTCGGGATTCGGGTCGCGATAGCCGGTGCCCATGAGCAGGCCGCGGCGATCGAGGCGCTCGACCTCGGCGAGCGCCAGCTTCTTCTCCGGGTCGGATCTGCTTGTGATGGTGAGATCCTCGAGCACAAGATCGGCGGCGGTGGTCTCGAGCTGTTCGGCGGCAAAGCCGAGGAGCTGCTTCTTGACATCGATCGCCGCGGCCCGTACGGCCGGCGAGTCCGACGGCACGGTCTTGCTGCCGCCGGAGGCCGTCGCGTATTGGGTCGTGGCGGTGTCGGCGTGCTCAACCCGGATCTTGTCGAGGGGCACGCCGAGTTCTTCGGCGACGATCATGGCCGCCCAGGTCTTGGTGCCAGTTCCGATGTCGGATGCGCCCATGTTGAGGTTGGCGCTGCCGTCGGCGAAAAGCTTGACGATCACCGTCGACGGTGGCCCTCCAGGGTAGCCCCAGAAGCAGGCTGCGGCGCCAACGCCTCTGCGAAGATGGCCGTGTTCTTTTTTGGCCTTCTTCGCCTCCGTCCAGCCGAAAGCCGTGGCGCCCTCGGTCAGGCAGGCGGCGAGTTGGTTGGAGGTGATGGACCGGCGGCTATCAGTTTGGAATTCGGTCAGTATGTTCTGCAGACGGAACTCGACAGGATCTCTGCCCAACTTCGCGGCGAGCTCGTCCATGGCCTGTTCCAGAGCCCAAGCGCACTGCGGGAAGCCGGGCGCCCGCATGGGCCGCTCCTTGCAGGTGTTGGTGTGGACCGTTGTGTCCTCGGTGCGCACGTTGGTACAGGTGTAGAGGTAGGCCGCCAAGAAACTCGTGCCGGCGCCTGCGGGGTAGGCGCCGCCGGAGCCAAGGGAGTGGTATTCGATGGCGGTCAATCTGCCGTCGGATCTTGCGCCGATCTTGACCGTCATTGTGTTCGCCGGGCGGTACCCGGTGGACGTGAAGCAGTCCTCACGCGGCAGGAAGAGTTTGACGGGGCGCGCGGTCATGCGGGACATGATGGCTGCCATGACCGTGTACTTTCCGGTTTCAAGCTTGGAGCCGAAACCGCCACCCATGTAATGGCCGATGACCCGAACGTTGGACATGGGAAGGCCAAAGGCCTTCGCCAGCGTCTGCTGGACTCCGAAGACGCCCTGGGTCGAGTCCCAGACGGTAAGTCGGTTGCCGTCCCACCTGGCTACCGAGCCATGAGGTTCAAGGGGGGCCTGGATCTGGCAGGAAGTCCGGTAGGTGCTTTCGACGATGACATCAGCCTCGGCGAAGCCGGCGGCGATATCGCCGCGCTCACGCACTCTTGGCTCGCCGACCATGTTGCCGCCCTTTCGGACGGCCGGCGCGTCGGGCAGGAGCGCCTTGTCATCATCGACGACAAACGGGAACACTTCGTACTCGACCTTGATGGCGAGGATGGCATCGACGGCTTGGAGGGGCGTTTCGGCGGCGATTGCCGCGATTTCCTCGCCCTCATACCGGCAGATCTCGTCGAAGAGATGGCCGTGGAATTGGCCGCGGCCCTCGTACCAGGGCATGTCGGCGCCGGGTGTTTTGCCTGTGATGACCACCTGGACGCCGGGCATCTTTTCGGCCTCAGTGGTGTCGATGGAGAGAACCCGCGCGTGGGCGTGCGGGCAACGCAGGATGGCACCGTGGAGCATCTCCGGCAGGGAGACATCCTGTGGATAGACCGCGGTCCCGCTGACGCGTTCGTAACCGTCGATCCTGGGTTGCCGGGTCCCGATGACATTGGTTTCGCGCCAGGCTCCGGAGTCGGGGTCGTTCTCGGGTGTCTCGGGGACCGCGCCGTCGATGTGATAGGCGTGTTCGTCACTCATGATCCACCCCCGTCCTTCCGGTTCTCGCCTGCGTGCGTCACCGCGTTGACGATGTGCTGGTAGGCGCCGCAGCGGCAGAGGTTGCCGCTCATTCCATGGAGGATCTCATCCTGGGTGGGCGCCGGGTTGGCCCGGAGGAGGCCCTCTGCGGCGACGATCTGACCAGGGGTGCAATAGCCGCACTGGAAGGCGTCGTGTTCAACAAAGGACTGCTGGACCTGACCGAGTTCCTCACCATCCAGAAGCCCTTCGATGGTGGTGATTTCGGATCCTTCGGCCTCAAGCGCCAGAGTCAGGCAGGCGTATCGGGGACGGTCGTCGATCAGCACCGTGCACGAACCGCACTCGCCCCGCTCGCAGGCCGCCTTGGTGCCGGTGATGCCGAGGCGTTCGCGCAGCACGAAGAGCAGGGTCCACCTCGGCTCGACCAGCAACCGGTGGAGCCGGCCGTTGATTTTCAGCGCAATCTGGACCATCTCCTCCGGATCGGTGATCTCGGGCACCGCTTCGGCTCGACTGGTGACACCGGTGGCGACGGCTGCCGCTCCGGCGCCCACCGATCCGAGAAAGCCGCGGCGGGTAACGCCGCTTTCGGGTTGTTTGTCGACTGGTTTCTTCTTCGTCATGAGCGCCTCCCGGGACGAGATTGAGATCAGATCGTAGGTTGGTGTGAATCAGTCACAGGTGATTGTAGCGTGGACGGGCGGACCGGTCCTCCGGTCCTCCCCGCCACCGAGGCGCCCTCTTGAAACACAAAGGACACCAAGAACCACCAAGGGGCCACAAAGCATCGCAGTATTGACCCGGACCCCAGTACTTCAGGTACGCGAGCCCTTTCTTGAGTCTTTGCGATGAAACCGAAAGACATCCTTCGTGGGTTCTTCGTGGTTCTTTGTGATCTTCGTGTTTCAACCTCGAACGCGGATGCCATCGCATTCCATCGCAGTTTGCCCGCAGATCACGCAGATTGACGCAGATTGAGTCATCGCACTATCGCGTCCACAGATCACACAGATGGACACAGATTCCAATGCAAGCGGGAAGGGCCCCCCGGGTTTCCCGGTCCTCCCCGCTACCGAGGCGCCCTCTTGAAACACAAAGGACACCAAGAACCACCAAGGGGCCACAAAGCATCGCAGTATTGACCCGGACCCCAGTACTTCAGGGACGCGAGCCCTTTCGTGAGTCTTTGCGATGAAACCGAAAGACCTCCTTCGTGGGTTCTTCGTGGATCTGTGTGATCTGTGGGCTGCAGCGATGATGCGATGCTCTCATCCAGCATCCAGCATCCAGCATTGCCCTACAGCATCGCCAAAGCCGCGAGCACCGCTCCCAGCAACGCCAGACACCCACACCCGCTGCCCTTTCGGAGCGAGGCGTTGAAGAGGGCTCTGCCGGCCGTTCGGCCGACCACAGGCACAGCGGCGATGGCGACCTTGGCCGCGGTTGAGCGCCAGCGGTCCATCTCCTCCCGGTGGAGCTTGTTGCGAAGGATCTGTTTTTCGACCGCCACCCGTTCGCGGTACTTCATTTCCTCGCGGGTTCGGATGACCTCGAGCTCTTCCGCCTCGGGAATGAAGCGCAACTGGGAGTCGCAGTACTCGCAGAAGACCTCGATTTCCCCGAGGGCTACCGCTACCGGTGCCGAGCAGTTGGGGCAGTGGTGTGATGTGGCTTCGGCCATCAGATGTCACTTACGCAGAGACGGTCGACAAGTTGGCTGATTTCTCTCGGCCGGTAGACGCGGTAGTCGGGCGTCACCGACCACTCGACGCCGCGGTTCCCGTTGAGGTAAAAGGCGGCCACCGAAAGGAAGCGGCAGTCGCGGCCCATGGCGATGAGGTCTCGGTTGGTGTTGACGGAGCAGAGGATGTCGGTCTCATGGTCGCCGATGTAGAGGGCGGTTGCGGGTTCCTCGATACCGACGATGTCGAGGGCTCTGAGAAGTCCATCCGGGGCCGGTTTCTGCCGATCCAACGGCACCTCGGCATAGCCGACGATGGCCGTGAAGTAGTGGTCGACGTGGTTCTCCTTGAGGATCTGGGCGATGGTTGCGCGCTCGTTCTGCGACACCACCGCTTGCGGGAACTTGCGCAGGCGCCTGAGGGTGTCTTCGATATCCGCGAGGAGTGGGACCGGGGTCGTATCGTTGAGCTGGAAAGCCGCCCACCGCTGACCCGCGGTGGCGCACTGCTCCTCGGTGAGGCCGAAGGATCTGGTGTAGAGCTGTTGCCAATTACTGACGCGGTTCCAGGCAGCGACGTAGGCCTCCACCGAAGTCAGCCCGGCGACCTCGCCCCACGGTCGGCCGGTGACCTCCTCGACGATTCGACGGTTGACATTGAGGTTGCGCTCCCTGGTGTCGGCCAGGGTGCCGTCGAAGTCCCAGAATAGGGCCTTGAGCGGGTGGTTCGTGAGCACGTGGACATTATGCCTTGAACCGGGGAGGGATGGTGTGATGAAGAGCCAGATACCGGATACCGGGTGGTTGCGACGGTGCGATGTTTTCTGCGTCCATCTGCGTGATCGGTGGGCAATCTGAGATGGAAAGCCCTGATATCTATGTCTATCTCGCATCTCGCATCGCTACACTCCTCCCATGGAAAGCCTCACCATCCGCCAGGCCCGCCGTCTTGCGCTCGCGCGTGCGGGCTTGCTCAAACCCGAGTGGACCGGGATGCCGAAGTTCGCACGTGGACGTGGGCCGTCCGCCCGCCGCGCCTGCCACGAGATCATCCGTCGCTTCGGCTATCTCCAGCTCGACTCCATCGGCGTGGCCGGGGCGCGGACCCACGGTCTGGTCCTCATGTCTCGGCTCGATGGCCTCGATCCGTCCCTGGCTGAGGATTTGCTTCAACCGGGCGAGCCTGTCGTTGAGTACCTCGGTCACGAGGCCTGCTGGCAGCCCATGGAGGACTGGCCGATTTTCGACTTTCGTCGTCGGGAGCTTCAGGATCGGCCTCGCTGGGGAGTTCTGGTTGAGGAACAGCGGAAAGTGGCGGATGAGATCCTCGGGCGGATCAGACACGAGGGCCCGCTGCGATCGCTGGACTTCGAGAGCGAGCGCTATGGATCCAACTGGCAGCTCAAGACCGCAACCCTCGTGGCGAGCGGTCTGTGGGGCACGGGCGAGCTCGCCATCCGCGAACGGAGGGGATTTCAGCGGGTCTACGATCTCACCGAGCGAGTCATCCCCGATGACGTGCGGTCCCGATCCATGACCTTCGACCAGGCCTTGCCCGAACTCATTCTCAAGGCCCTCGGTGGTCATGGTTGGGCGCGACCGGGCACCATCGCTGAGACCTGGCGATTAAAGGGCAGAGCCGGGCTCATCGCTGCCGCTCTCGGCGAGTTCGAGGCGGCTGGTGAGGTCGTAGCTTGCGAGCTCGTGGACGACAAGGGCGGTGGCGCAGCCGGGTGGATCCGGACGGAAGACCTGGATCTCGCCGCTCGACTGGATCGCCTTCGGCCGCGGCAGGACCGGGGCGTTCTGCTCTCGCCCTTCGATCCGGTGCTGTGGGACCGCAAGCGGGTTGCGACCCTCTTCGGCTTCGACCAGGTGTTGGAGATCTACAAACCGGTGCAGGAGCGGCTGTACGGCTACTACTGCCTGCCCGTGCTTGTCGGTGATCGACTCGTCGCCCGGGTCGATCTCAAGGCCGATCGCAAGAGAGAGTGCATCCGGCTTCTGTCCAGCCGGTTTGAGGACGAGCAACCGGCCGCCGCCCACCGTGAGGCCGTAAGAACCGCAGTCGAGCGCCATGCGCGGTTGCTGGGGTTGGATTTACGAAAATAACACGTTTCCAACCCTCAGGGGATTCTTCGACTCGGTCGCGGACTCCCTCGCTCAGAATGACAGGCGGTTGGGAAGCCCCTGTCAATCCATGAGTGGGCGCCGCGAGGCGGCGTGGCGGTGCTCAGGGTGACAGGATGGAGTACTTCATCAAAAACCCGGGCCGTCTGGCCCGGGTTCGTGACTGGGTGATTCGGACGATCAGTCGGTGCGGATCTCCAGATCCGAGACGTCATCGACGGCGGCCTCGAGGGCGTCGTCAAAGGCGTTCTGGGTTCCCACCCGCGATGCGCTGAAGAGATCCGACAAGATCTCACGGGCCTCGCGGCGCGAGAGATCGAGTTCGAGCACATCGTTGTGGATGTGGATGTTTCCATCTTCGACAAGGCGGGCGGAAGCTTCGGCAAACGGAGCGTCCGGACTCGTCACCGGTCCGAGGTGCGAACGGAGGACCGCCGCGACATCGTTGTGGATGGCCGATTCAATTCGCTCGCCCATCAGTTCCATTTCCTCGTGGAACGGCTCCATCTCCTCGTGAAGTCGTTCCATTTCCTCACGGAACGGCTCCATCTCGGCGTGGATCCGATCGATCTCCTCGTCCGAAGGCATGGCCTCGAGGTGGAGGGCTTCGATCTGTTCGTGCAGAGGTTCGAGCTCGGCGTGGAGCGCCTCCATCTGCTCGTGGATCGGCTCCATGTCGATGTGGATCGACTCGAACTGGGCGCGGTGTGCCTCCATCTGTGCGTGGATCTGCTCCTGAATCTCCTCGAACGTCCCGTCTTCGATGTGGAGCTCCATGTTCTCGAAGGACTGTTGCATCGCCTCGAGTTGGGCATGCATGGGTTCCATGTCGATGTGCATGGCTTCGATTTCCGCGAGGATGGGTTCCATTTCGGCCTCGATACGCGCAATGGCCTCGTGGTCGATCTCGATCTCCATTGCTTCAATCCGCTCCAAGTGGGGTTGGAGGTCGATTTCGTGATCGGTGATGCGATCGATATAGGGTTCGAGTCGTCTTTCGGCCTCTTCCATTTCGGCCAGGGCCGCCTTGAGTTCGGGACTGGCCGGTCGCGGGCCGGGTTCGGTGGGTTGGACCGCGGCGATGGCTGGAACCAGCGCCGCTGTGAGGATGGCTGCAGGCAGGATCACCGCGAGACCGACCTTGCGGTGTTTGGATCGATTCAAGATTCGCATGATGCGTTCCTCCAGGTCTGATCGCCGGGCCATTTCGAGACCGGCAGCGGCGAGGGTTGGGCGATGGATCGCGGTACGGGCGATGCCCAGAAGATGACAGGCGTAGGACGATGCCCGGGAACCGAGCGAGAGAACCTCCTCGTCGCAGGCCATCTCCTGTTCGAGATCGAGGCGACGCTTGGCCCACCACACCAGGGGATTGAACCAGTAGATGGCGCAGGCGAAACGAGCCGCCATACGAATGGGCCAATCGAGGCGAATGAGGTGGATGAGTTCGTGTTGGAGCACCGCGGTGAGGCGGTCCTCCAACCACGTGCGGGAGTGGATCGGCAGAATCACAACGGGCCGAAAGATCCCGCAGACGGCGGGGATGTCGAGCTCGGAGCTGGTGACGAGGCGGACCCGCCGCCGGCAACCGATCTGAGCGCGGACATCGGCCGCCAGATCGAGGACGGTTTCATCGGTGACGGGCCGTGCTCTGCGGATGATCCCGACCATCCGCCAAAGTCCCGAGACCTGATGTCCGAGAAAGACCATCGCGATTCCCGCCCAGATCGCCACCAGCAGAGTGTCGAGCGATGGGATGCGCCAACCCTCGGCAGGTTTTTGTTGAAATTGGCGAATATCGCCCGCCACGGCTGTGGTCATCGACCGGTCCCGGTGTGCGGATCGGATCTCGTCGACCGGCGATAGGCCAGGATCTGCGCTCGAAAGCCTGGGGATCTCAACCGGTACGACAACCGGTAACGCCGGCACCACCGTGGCGGCGAGCGGGATCAGCAGTGATCCGATCAGCGCTGTTCCCCAGATCACGGCGCGCAACCGCGCCGGTCGGCCTCGCAGGGCGAGGGCCACACCGGCCGCGATGAGCAGCATGAGGAGGACTTTGAGTGAGCCGAGACCGAAGATGGCGATGATGTTCATCAGCGACCTTCCTTTTGCGCATCCTCGATTCGGCCGGCGAGGCGCTCGAGAGCTTCAGCGTCGAGCTCGTCGTCGAGGTCGAGGAGAGCGGCCACCGCGCTTTCGGGCGAACCGCCGAAAAAGGTCTGGACGATGCCGCGAAGCGCCGTTTCTCGCGCCTGTTCTCTGGGAGTCGTCGGCAGGAAGACATACCGAGGGCCGTCCGACTCGTGGAAGAGGTGGCCCTTGTCCTCGAGGATCCGCAACATCGCCCGGACCGCCGAGTACGACGGCGGGTCGGGGAGGTTTTTGCGAACCTCGGCGGCGGTGGCGCGTCCGTGGGCGTAGATCACTTCCATGATTTGACGCTCGCGGCGGCTCAATTGGTTTGGATCGGTCGTCATTTCGATCTCCACTCTTCTGGTCGATGGCCATCGACGATTAATGCTAAGAATTTAGCATCATGCTAGAAATTTAGCACCTGAAATCGAATTGTCAAGGCCTCACCCGGAAATTGGTACGAAATATGAGTGGGGAGGTTCGGCGCCAGATAACAGATGCCGGATGTCATCCCATCGCAAACCACAGATCGCGCAGATTTCCCTGCACGCGAGCGGGGCCCCGGGTTCGCCGTTCCTCCCTGCCATCGAGGCACCATGTTGAAACACAAAGGACACCAAGAACCACCAAGGAGCCACAAAGCATCGCTGTATTGACCCGGACACCAATACTCCGGGGACGCGAGCCCTTTCGTAAGTTGTTGCGATGAAAATCAAAAGTCATCCTTCGTGGATCCTTCGTGGACCTTTGTGATCTTCGTGTTTCAAGCTCGAACGCGGATGCATGGCATTCCATCGCAAGCGGGCGGGTGGTGGATTGGAGATCATCTGACTTCGTGGAGGGGCGCTCCCGACGGGTAGGGAACTGAAGGGCAGCCAGGATGGCCGCCCCCACAATCATCTCATTTTGGGTGATGGATGAATGATACTTC
>Ga0316193_10004579_pt1 | contig 10186 bp, 13 predicted proteins | sample MerIslsedime2_MG_FD_207735 | JGI IMG/M metagenome (GOLD analysis project Ga0316193, IMG submission 207735) | Coastal sediment microbial communities from Maine, United States - Merrow Island sediment 2 | ecosystem: Environmental > Aquatic > Marine > Coastal > Sediment | place: USA: Maine...
ACCGTATTCCAGTCTTCTGAGTCCCGTATTGTGACCTTCCCGAATCCATATATGGGCGGTGAGTCGTCCAACACGGTCTACCTGGCCCACAAGGCGTAGAGCAGATCATTCAGCGCACGGTGAATTATTGCGCCGCAAAGGTGTTGCAGGACTCCAGTGAACCCTTCTCCAGACCGGTCTTGAACCAGTGCACTCGCTGCGCTGAACTACCGTGGGTGAAGCTCTCCGGCCTGATATAACCACGCGACTCTTTTTGCAGACGGTCGTCACCGATTGCACTGGCAGCGGTCAAGCCTTCCTCGATATCCCCTGTTTCCAGCAACTGGCGGGAACGATCGGCATTATGCGCCCAGATACCCGCAAAGCAATCAGCCTGCAGCTCCTGTTTCACCGTCAGCTGGTTCGCCTGCACTTTGCTCAAGGCGTGTTTTTTCTCCTGAACCTTCGCAGAGATACCCATCAAAGTCTGCACATGGTGGCCAACTTCATGCGCAATCACATAAGCCTGGGCAAAGTCGCCCGGTGCATCGTGGCGCTCTCGCAGTTCGTTAAAAAAGCCAAGGTCGAGATAAATTTTCTGGTCAGCGGGACAATAGAACGGTCCCATGGCTGCCTGCCCCATGCCGCAGGCAGAGTTTACCGCAGCACGAAACAGCACCAGCTTCGGCTCCTTGTAACGCTGGCCCTGTGCCTCGAACAGGCTATGCCAGGCTTCCTCGGTGTCTCCCAATACGACCGAAACAAACTGTGACAGCTCCTTCTCCTCAGCACTTTCTTTTATCCCGGTGCCGGTTTTTGTACTGCTGCCGATCTGCGCTGTGGTACCAACCGATGCACGCGGCAGTTCGGGAAGGCCACCACCGCTAAAATAGCTGTATGCCACAAATCCCAGCACTACCACAATGGTGCCTTTAACGCCGAGAAACCGAAACAGTATGGGCAGTAAACGGACCAGTCCACTGCGGCCACCGCCACCACTCAGGCCACCGAGACCTGCAAAGCCCCCTGGCGGTGAACCGCGCCGGTCCTCAATGTTGCTGCTCGATCTCCTGCCCCGCCAACGCATGTTTATTTCCTCTCAATTATTTCCGCTGTGACGCCGAGTTTACCTGTCTGGCGCCAAAGTGCACCCGTTACAACGGACCCCACCCCCCCGACTCCCCCTGATTTCCGCAGGCTTTTTCCGGGAATCCCGTACCGGTGCTCAGCGATTCGTTCTATACTTTTACAGCATATGAAGCCTGTGTATTTTTTGCTTGGCTGGAGCTTTTTCGGACTGGGTGCCGTCGGTACCGTTGTGCCCGGCTTGCCGACGACTCCGTTCATGTTGCTTGCCCTGTGGGCATTCTCCAAGAGTTCGAAACGATTTCACGACTGGCTCTATGCGCACAAACTCTTCGGCCCACCGTTAATACAATGGCGCGACCATCGGGTCATTCCTGTCAAGGCGAAAGTTTTTTCGATTGTCACCATGATAGCAAGTTTTACTTATCTGGCATTTTTTACCGAAATGAATATCCTGGTTAAGGTCATTGTGGCGCTTGTTATGCTCTATGGCGCTGTGTTTATTTTGAGCCAGTCATCGCGAGTTATTGAATAAACAGGAATAAACAGGGTCAGAGCCAATTTCTGCTAGACTGCCCTCTCCCATCATAACGGCTGACCCGGAATCCCAGATTATGACAGACACCCAGGCACAACCCTGTGGCGAGGTACTGCTCCGCACCCTTGCCATGCCGGCGGACACCAACCCGAATGGCGATATTTTCGGTGGCTGGATTATGTCGCAGATGGACATAGGTGGCAGCATCCTCGCCAAGGAAACGGCTCAGGGACGTGTCGTCACGGTGGCGGTGGACTCAATCAAGTTCATCAAGCCGGTCAAGGTCGGCGACGTGGTGTGCTGTTATGGCGAGTTGATACGCATTGGTAACACGTCAATTACCGTACGGCTGGAAATCTGGGTCAACCCGATACTGCGCGGAAATACCGGCGAGGCAGAACGCTTCAAGGTGACGGAAGCCACGTTCACCTATGTCGCCGTGTATGATAACGGTAACAAGCGTCCGGTCAGGCCGGATTGATGACTTTCCTGCCGCTACAACCGGCACGGCCGGATGACACCCGGCATGGATAGCACCATCACCCTGCCAGTGTGGCTGGTTGTGCTGCTCGCCCTGCTGTCACTGGCGCTGTTGCTGGATCGTGTATTGATTCCGAGTGTACGCTGGTACCTGAGGCGGCGTATCAACCGTGTCATCGACGAAGTCAACACCCGGCTCGATATCCAGGTGCGACCGTTCCAGCAGACCCGCCGGCAGATTCTCGTCGACCAGCTCAGCCACGACGAGAAAGTCGAGTCTGCCGTCCGAGACTACGCCCGTGAACACGACATGCCGCGCGAAGTGGCACAAACAAAGGCAAACGCCTATGCCAGGGAAGTCGTCCCCGCCTTCAACGCCTATGTGTACTTCCGAGTCGGGTACTGGATCGCCAGGCGCGTCGCCCGGCTGATCTATCGTGTACGGGTGGGCTTCCACGATGAAGACCGGCTGGCATCCGTCAATCCGGATGCCACCGTGGTATTCGTCATGAATCACCGCAGTAACATGGACTACATCCTGGTTGCCTTTCTTGCCGCGGAAAGAACCGCTTTGTCCTACGCCGTCGGCGAATGGGCACACATCTGGCCGCTGCAAACGCTGATTCGCGCCATGGGCGCTTTCTTTGTCCGGCGCGACTCGGGCAATGCGCTGTATCGCCGGGTACTGGAACGCTACATACAGATGGCCACGCGTGCCGGTGTCTGCCAGGCCGTATTCCCGGAGGGCGGCCTGACCCGCGATGGCGCCACGCGCGACGCGAAGCTTGGCTTCCTCGATTACATGCTGCGTGACTACGACCCGGAGAGTGACCGCGAAATCGTGTTCGTTCCGGTTGGCATCAATTACGACCGTGTGATCGAGGACCGTAGCCTGCTGCGAACGCTCGACCGCAAGGCTGAAAGGCGCAGTACCGGATTCGTGATCAAAACCTCACTGCATTTTTTGTTCAAGCAATTGAGGCTTTCCCGGCGCGACCGCTGGCGACGCTTTGGCTACGCGAGCGTCAACTTCGGCGAACCTCTGTCGGTAAAGGACTGGTGCCACGATGGGGGTGTGGAGTTTGCTCGTCTCGAACAGGAAGCGCGATTTGTGGAAGTCGGCAGGCTGGCAAATGAGTTAATGGAACGCATCGCGGACGTTGTTCCGGTGCTGCCAGTCCCACTGCTGGCAAGCGTGGTACTGGAACATCGCAATGATTGGGAAAGTGCACTGGCGATAAAAACCTATGCTCTGGAGAAGATTTATCAACTGCGCGAACAGGGCGCTCCCATTCGGATTGCAGCCGGCGCCTGCGAGGGCGTGCTGTCCAACGCGCTGACCACACTGTGCGCACGCAAGATGCTGGAACAACGCAACGGGCTTCTGCGTGCCGCGCCTGATGCCGGGGATATATTGACCTACTACGCCAACTCGATCGATCGCTGGCGCCTGCAGTAAAGAGGGCGTTAGAATTTAATCCTTAAGCCATTTCACCGGAGTGTAACTAAATAATGTCAAGGCTCGTTAAAATAATCCTTATTGTTGTTGTGTTGTCCGTTATTGCGGGTTGTTGTGCCTTGCCTGACGCCCCGGGCCCTATCGGTATTCCCGGATGTTGAGCTTATCTCCTTTCTACTTATTGAATTACATGGATTATTTCTGATTGCGCAAGCATTAGGGCCGCGCAAACAAGTCATCATCCAATCCTGCTTGTCTTTTGGCCCGGCTTCCGTGTTGCGGCAATACCCCTCGTAAAAAGATACTGTCAGAGTACTAGTCGTCTCCCGCGGGCAGCGGTATCATTTTCGGACCCACCAACACTCCTCGAGGAAAGGATAACCAGATGCGCCCAACAAACCCCCTTCAATTGCTTGCTGTATCAGGCATCGTTGCTCTCACTGCTGCCGGCTGCGCCTCGCAGGGCGGCGTCAGCCGTGACAGCATGGACAGTACCATTGCTGTCAACTATGGCACGGTCGCCTCCGTAACCGCTGTGAAGCTCCAGTCGAACGCCGCCCGCAATGCTACCGTGGGTGGTCTGGCCGGGCTGTTGACCCAGGCACGCGGCAGTGGCAGCGAGCGACTGGTCGGTGCCGCTATCGGAGCAGCCGTTGGCGGACTGGGCACCAAGGCTGTCGAAGGCGACAACATGGCCAATTCCTTCGTTATCAACCAGACTCGCGGCGGCACGGTCAAGGTGGTGACTGAACAGCAGAACATTGTGGTGGGAGATTGCGTAGCCGTGGAAACCGGCCGTCATACCAACCTGCGGCGCGTATCACCGACGCAGTGCAATCCCCCCAGCCAGCTGCACCCGACCATCGACGCGCAAATTTCCCGGCATGAACAGGGCGAAGCCAATGCCTGCCATCAGGCCAAGGAAGATCTGCTGAAGGCCCAGACAGAAACAGAGATTAACGCCCTGACCCGCAAGGTGCAGGTCATCTGCGACCATTGATAACCGCAACTGCAGGCCGGCAGCTGAGGTATTAACAAGGTGAATTGCGTAGCAAGACAAGGTGAATCGCCGTCAGGCGAGAGAAGGTCCCCTGGGGGAGAAGGTCCTCCAGAGGAGCCTCTCGGAATGTCCCATTCCTCACCTTCCGCCCTGGGGTACAGCGTGTCCCGTCAAGGTATGTCGGCTGTCTAATGCACTCATCAGTAAGAGCGAAACAGGATATGAAAATAGCATTACCGATATTCCTCTTTATATTGCTAACAGCATGCGCGACCTCCAAAGAAGTTGATATCGCCGAAGGCCAACAGGGCTACAGTATTGACTGTTCAGGTGACAAACTTAACTGGAGTCTGTGCTATGAAGAGGCCGGCCGGATCTGCAGCGAAAAAGGATTTGAGATTGTCAATAAAACGGGTGGCACAGGTATAGTTGTAGCGGGTATTGAATACGGGGTTTACGGGGAATCAGGCCTGAACCGCAGCATGATTATAAAATGCAGATAATTTGCCCTGTAGGGGCCAATGACAAACGAGAGTCATTAACATTGCGATGCCTCACCGATTCCTTTTGGCTCTGCAACCGGGGTCTTTAAATGGCTGTTCGACAAGTTCTGTATATGGGTGATCCCCGCTTGCTGACGATCGCCGAGCCGGTAGTGGCATTCGATACGCCGGAACTCCATGCTCTGGTGCAGGATCTCATGGACACCATGCAGGCGGAGGATGGCGCGGGTCTTGCCGCGCCGCAAATAGGTGTTGGGCTGCGGGTGGTGGTGTTTGGATTCGATAGCAACACCCGCTATCCCGACGCGGATGCTGTACCTGAAACGGTACTGGTAAATCCGCTCATTGAACCACTGTCTGACGAAAAAGATGACGATTGGGAAGGCTGTCTGAGTGTGCCGGGTCTTCGCGGTGTGGTGCCGCGCTATTCACATATCCGCTATTCGGGTTTCGATCATCAGGGTAATGCCATTGAACGCGAAGCCCGTGACTTCCACGCCAGAGTGGTGCAACACGAATACGATCACCTGGATGGTATCCTTTACCCCCAACGCATGACGGACATGAGGCTGTTCGGTTTCAACGAGACGCTGGAAGCGATTGGACAGCTTACCCCCATGCCCTGCGATACTCCGCCTGAATGAACGGCGCTGTACATCGCATTTCGTTGCAACGCCTTGCCGATGAAGATCTGGCACGTCGATCACAGGCTTCGGGCCTGGTTTATGTCACGCTGTACGTCATTATTATTGTATTTACTCGTTATGCGAACGACCATCTTACCGTCACAGTGCTTGCAGGTCTGGCGATATTTGTGGCAGTTGCATTACGTGCCTGGCTGACTCTGAAGTTCAGCACGATGTATCAGCCCAGTCCGGATACCTGGCTGGCTGGATTCAGCTCCTTTACACTGCTGTTGGCCGGGGTCTGGGGCGCTTTCTGCGCACATGCGGTACTCAATTACGGGTTGGAGTGGACCGCCATGCTGACCCTGCTGTGTACGGCAGGTATCTCAGCCGGCGCTATAACGGTACTCGCCATACGTCGAGGCCTTATCATGGTCTTTCTGTCGCTCCTGTTATTGCCGCCGACGGCGGCTGCGGCATTTTTACAGACCAGGGACAGCTATGCGATAACCTTGATGTTTTTAACTTACTGCACGTTCATGTTCGGCGTCGCAAGGCGCATCAACAAGGAATACTGGGATGCGCTGCACAACACGGTGTTGCTGGATCAGCGCGCCCGGGAGCTGGAAGCCAGCAATCAGGAACTGGAATCCTACAGCTACTCCATTGCGCATGATCTGCGCACCCCATTACGGTCGATTATCGGTTTCAGCCAGCTTCTTCGCGAAGACAGCCGTGACAAACTCAGCGAGGATGAAAAACATGACTTGGGGAGAGTCATCAGTGCCGGCAAACATATGGCACAGCTCATTGATGATATTCTTGAACTTTCACGCATTACCCGAGGGGATCTCGTCTATCGCGTGACGGATCTCAGTGAAATTGCGCAGCAGCTTGCACAGCAACTTGCCGATGAAAACCCCAAGCGTTCGGTCACTTTCCAGATTCAACCGGGTCTACGCCCCATGGGCGACCCCAATTTGCTGAATATTGCCCTGCATAACCTGATCAGCAACGCATGGAAATTCACCGCAAACAGCGATAACGCCGAGATCGTTTTCAACTCGAAGCGAGAAGACAATGAAATCGTGTATTGTCTCTGTGACAATGGCGTGGGTTTTGATATGGCGTATGCTGATAAGCTGTTCAAGCCATTTAATCGCCTCCACAGCGAGGCGGAGTTCCCGGGCACCGGTGTCGGCCTGGCCACCGTTCAACGCATTATCCTTCGCCATGGCGGCCAGATATGGGCTGAAGGAGCGCCGGAAAAGGGTGCCTGTTTTTATTTCAGTCTCCGATAAGATATGCAATCGAAACAAATGAGCGGTATTGCCACGGTGTTTTTCATCGTGGGGATCGTGTTGCCGGGCCAGTCAGGTACGGCTGCGGAAGCCACTGACATCAAAACCGACATGGTCGACCTCGAATACGGACAGGAAATCAACGAGACCTGTGCTGCCTGCCACGGTGAGTTCGGTGAAGGCATGCCCGACGGTGAATACCCGCGCCTGGCCGGCCTGCCACAGGGTTATATCGCCAAGCAACTGCGTGACTTCAAGACCCGTGCACGACTCAACATCCCGATGCTGCCTTATACCTCGGAGCGTGAACTGCCCGAACAAGACCTGGTCTCGGTCTCAGCCTACCTTGAACAGATCGAGCTGCCAAGCAAGCTGCCGCCAATTGACGAAGACAACTTCGATGCGTTTTCCCGCCTGCAACAGAGCAAACGGGTCATCAACATCGCCAGATTGGACGGGAACATCCAGGCTGGTGAGCAGTTATACCAGAAAGAGTGCAGCAGCTGCCATGCGCGAGACGGCTATGGCAAACCAGCCAGGCTAATCCCCCCCCTGGCAGGACAGCATTCAGCATACCTGCGACGGCAATTCCAGAAATACCGCAGCGGGAAACGTCTGCACGACGATGATCCCGATGATAAGGAGTTGTTCGAAGAGATCAGTGAGGCACAGGAGCACGACATGTTAAGCTACCTGTCGATTCTGGACGATAGCTGAACCCGCAATGCTAGTTCTCCAGGCATTCAAGGAATGTGTTAATACTGCGGTTAATCTCTTCCTCGTTGCTCTCAGGCATCTGACTGACCAGTTGGTTGCAGCGCTCGACCTGTTGCTGATCCGGCGGCTGTGACTCACGGTAGCTATACAGCACAAAGGTGACTAAGCCCACCAGCAGGGTCAGGTAGATAAAAGCAGTTTTGGTCACGGGATGTATACTATAATGGGGTGGATGTTGCCAATCATGAAGAAAATGTTTTTGCTGGTTTTTATAATTGCTCTGGCGGGGTGCCGTACCCCTGCCACATACGACGTCAATTCATTTGCCTTCATAATACCCAAAGGCTCGAAGCTGGTGCTCAAGCAGAAACTGACCATTCCGACTGGCAGCGCGCATATCAAATTTCAACAGGGCAAGCAGGTGGGCGGCGTTGATGAGTATACAGTAAATTGCCAATTCAGGGTCAAGAATCTCGGCCCGCAGGACATACAGCCTGACACTTTCCTGATTACCAATGCGGGAGACGGTGAGGAATGGGTGTCCGCTCCCAGCATCAGGCGATTCTATAAAAATCTGTTTCTGAAATCGGACGAGCAAGAGGAAGTCATGACCATGATCTGTCAGGTCTGGTCCCCGCCACCCCTGGGACGCAGCATTTCCGTCCCTCAGATGCGGGAAGCACTTGGTGACTACTTCAGTTTCGAGTTTGCAGAGACCGCCCAATGATGCGAGCTGCGCCACTGGTCAAGGATCGAGGGGTCAGAGTACTTGATTTCACTAAGTTGTCAACGCCCCGCTTTTGCACTATTAATAAGAGGTGTCAGAGCAGGTTTTCCCTCCCCACTAATAATTCACTCTGACGTCAGCTATCCGGGGAGTTTAACTTTTCGAGCCATGATCGAAGGAGGAGTTACTAATGATTGAAACACCGCTAAAATCCGCCAGCCCTATCGGGGTTTCCCTGCTTACTGCGGCCGCGTTAACCTGCTTTTCGCTAGTCGGGCATGCCGCCAACCTTACGGCCACGGCCGACATCAAAGGCTGTACGGACGCGAACATTACGGGGAACGCGACACTCACGGAAGAGACGACGGACGAAGGTATCAAGGAAGTTAGCATTCATCTCAAAGTAGAGGGCTTGTCCGATGGCAAGCATGCGGTGCACATTCACGAGACGGCCGCCTGTGAACCCTGTGGCGCTGCCAAGGGTCACCATGATCCAGGACCGTTCGGGCAGACGCGTCCGGATAGTGCGGGCGATACTGTTCCCGCAACAGACATCAATCACCCGTATCATATGGGCGACCTCATCAACATCGAGGTGAAGGACGGCAAGGGCTCCATGGAGCATACCAGCAACCGGGTTACCTTGTCAGCGGGCCGTCTCAGCCTGTTTGATGCTGACGGCAGCAGTTTCATCATCCATACCTATGAAGACACTTACTGCGACCAGGAGAGCGATCTCAAGAAGGGCTGTGCCGGTGGCCCACGCGACGCCTGCGGTATTATTAAAGCCAATTAAAATCAGCGCGGGGCGGAGGGATTAAAACTTCATCCCTCCTCCCCTCTTTCAGTTTTCGACGTTGACCCGCAAAGAGCTGCGTAGCATGCCGAAGCGCTTGCGGTATTGGGTCGGCGTCATACCTCATCAGCGACTTCGTTGGCGATAGCCTCTACGGGTTGCCCGGTGCTTTCCATATGTACTCTGCCCCCAATTATCTTCAAAATGACAACGCCCGACTGCGTCGTTCATTTATGCTGGCAACGCTGTTTACGCTGATCTTGTGGGTAGTAAAGCTGACTGAACTCCTGTTTGGTCTTTACTTTGTTCAGTATGGTGTGTACCCGCTCCGCGTCAGCGGACTCACCGGTATTGCTATGGCGCCCCTGATTCATGGTTCACTATCCCATCTGTCCTCCAATACCGCACCACTCATCATCCTGGGCACGGCACTCCTTTACGGTTACCCAAGGTCAGCAAAAATTGTTGTCCCTGTGCTGTATCTGGGAACCGGTTTAGGCGTCTGGCTTTTTGCCCGCAGCGCTTATCATATTGGTGCAAGCGGCCTGAGCTTTGGCATCATGTTCTTTATTTTTACCATAGGAGTACTGCGCTGGGACAAGCGCGCTATCATACTTTCCATGATCGTATTTTTTCTGTACGGCAGTATGATCTGGGGTATTTTCCCGACCAAACCCGGTGTTTCCTTTGAGTCGCATTTCTTCGGCGCTGTTATCGGCGTTGCCTTGGCGATGCTGCTCAAAAATCATGACCCCGCACCACCCCCGAAAACATACAGCTGGGAAGAGGAAGAGCGGGAAGATCAAGAAGAGCCCATAGAATGAACCATCGCAGGGCGCGAGCTTAATTCTGCCATACAGCATAACCCTGGTCACGCAACCAGTCGGCCAGTGCAGGTTCTTTTTCTTCATCCGTCAACCCTGCTTCGTCAAAGCCGTCGATAAGTTCCAACGCCAATTCGACCCCGAATTTCC
>Ga0316193_10004581_pt1 | contig 10185 bp, 10 predicted proteins | sample MerIslsedime2_MG_FD_207735 | JGI IMG/M metagenome (GOLD analysis project Ga0316193, IMG submission 207735) | Coastal sediment microbial communities from Maine, United States - Merrow Island sediment 2 | ecosystem: Environmental > Aquatic > Marine > Coastal > Sediment | place: USA: Maine...
TACGCATAGGTAAACAGTCCTATTTAACCTTCATGCCCGGTTTTGCACCTGCGTGCGGTTCGAGGATATACAGCGACTTGCCGCCGGGTCCTGCCGCCAGCACCATGCCTTCGGAAACGCCGAAACGCATTTTCCGCGGTGCCAGGTTGGCGACCATGACGGTTAGCTTACCCTCAAGGTCCTCGGGCGCATAGGCGCTTTTGATTCCCGCAAACACATTGCGGGTTTCACCGCCCAGATCCAGTGTCAGTTTCAGCAGCTTGTCGGCCTCGGGGACAGCCTCGGCTTTTGCGATACGCACCACACGCAGGTCCAGTTTGGCGAAGTCATCAAATGCAATGGGTGCGGCGACGGGGTCGTCGGCCAGCGGTCCACCGGCGGATGAGGCCGCTTGCCCGGTTTCTTCCAGGTGTTCTTTCGAAGCAAGCACCATGGCTTCAACAGACGCCGGTTCAACACGTGTCATCAGCGGCTTGAATGGCTCAATATGATGATCCCTCAACGGTTCGGCAATGTCGTCCCAGTTCAGCGAGTTCAGATTCAGGAAGCTGCGTACCTGTTCGGCCATAGCGGGGAGCACCGGCTTCAGGTAAGTCATCAGCACCCGGAACAGGTTCAGCCCGACACTGCAAATCTCCTGAACCTGCTGTTCGGCGCCTTTCTGTTTGGCCAGTACCCAGGGCTTCTGTTCATCGATGTACTGATTGGCTACGTCGGCCAGCGCCATGATTTCACGGCTTGCACGGCCATACTCGCGCGCCTGGTAAAATCCCGCGATTTCATCACCCGCCTTGACAAAGGTCTGGTACAGATCTGCCTCGCTGACACGTTCCGATAATCGCCCGTTCGATTTTTTCATGATGAAGCCGGCGCAGCGGCTGGCGATGTTAACGACCTTGCCCACCAGGTCGCTGTTGACACGCTGGGTAAAGTCCTCGAGGTTGAGATCGAGGTCATCGATACCGCCACCCAGCTTGGCGGCAAAGTAATAGCGCAGGTATTCCGGATTCAGGTGGTCGAGGTAGCTGCGTGCCTTGATAAAGGTGCCGCGAGACTTGGACATCTTCTGACCGTTTACCGTTAAAAAGCCGTGCGCAAAGATAGCGGTAGGGGTACGGAAGTCCGCGCCTGTCAGCATGGCCGGCCAGAACAGGGCGTGGAAATAGATGATGTCTTTGCCAATGAAGTGGTAGACCTCGGCTTGACTGTCGGTTTTCCAGTAGGCATCGAAGTCTGTGCCGGTGCGTTCGCAGTATTGTTTGAAGCTGGCCAGATAACCAATGGGGGCATCCAGCCAGACATAGAAAAACTTGCCGGCTGCGTCCGGAATCTCGAAGCCGAAATAGGGGTCGTCACGCGAGATGTCCCAGGCGCGCAGGCCGTCGGCGAACCATTCATTGAGCTTGTTGCTGACTTCTTCCTGTAAATGTCCCGCTGTGGTCCATGTGCGCAGCATGGCTTCGAAGTCGGCCAGTTTGAAGAAATAGTGCAGTGATTCTTTCTCAACCGGTTTGGCGCCGGACACGGCGGACACGGCGTTTTTCAGTTCGGTGGGCGAGTAGGTGGCACCGCAGGACTCACAGCTGTCACCGTACTGGTCGGCGGCACCACAGCGCGGGCACTCACCCTTGATGAAGCGGTCCGGCAGGAACATTTCCATTTGCGGGTCATAGGCCTGGGTGATGGTGCGGGTTTCAATGTGCCCGGTATCCCGGTTGCGCCGGTAAATCAGTTCCGACAGCTCGCGGTTCTCGTCGGAGTGCGTGCTGTGATAGTTGTCGAAACCGATATGGAAATCGGCAAAATCGGCCTGGTGTTCCTCAGCAACCCGGGCGATCAGGGCTTCGGGCGTGATGCCTTCCTGTTGCGCGCGCAGCATGATCGGAGTGCCGTGGGCATCATCGGCGCAGACATAGGTACAGTCGTGACCGCGCATTTTCTGGAAACGCACCCAGATGTCGGTCTGGATGTATTCCACCAGGTGGCCGAGATGAATCGAACCGTTGGCGTACGGCAGGGCGCTGGTGACCAGCATGGTGCGTTTTTGCTCCGGCATGAAAATTCCCGCCTGTACTGATAGATAGCGGAGTATTATGCCAGAAGCGCTGTGTTTGAGGTATGACCCCTCAACGCGCTGTGTCCCAAACCGTACAAATCCCGGTGAAGACCCGCCTGCCTGAATTGTGTACAATCGCGCCTCATTTTTTACCAAGCCCGGCGGCCGGTTACTGAGCCCTAGAGGAAGACGACCATGGCAGATTTGTCCAGAGAGCAGATTGAATCGAAGCTCAAGGAATATATCGATCCCTATATGGAAAAGGATCTGGTATCCACCAAGTGTTTGCGGAACGTCATGATCGAAGGCGACCAGGTTGTGGTTGATATCGTTCTGGGTTTTCCCGCCGGCGGTTACAAGGAAGAGCTGGCGGCCAGACTGAAAGAGATGGTCGAATCGGTCGACGGCGTCGCCAAGTCACGCATCAACGTCAATGTCGCTATTCAGGCGCACTCGGTGCAGAAAGGCGTAAAAACCCTCAGCGGTATCAAGAACATTATTGCCGTTGCCTCCGGCAAAGGCGGTGTTGGCAAATCCACCACCGCAACCAACCTTGCGCTGGCCCTGTCCGCTGAAGGCGCTAACGTGGGGGTACTGGATGCGGATATATACGGACCCAGTCAACCGCGCATGCTTGGTATCAACGGCAAGCCCGAATCCAAGGATGGCAAGTCGCTGGAGCCCCTGGTCAGCTATCACATCCAGACCATGTCCATCGGTTTCCTGGTGGATGAAGAGACCCCCATGATCTGGCGCGGTCCCATGGTGACCCAGGCCCTGCAGCAGTTGCTGGGTGACACCAACTGGTCTGACCTGGATTACCTGGTCGTCGACCTGCCGCCGGGCACCGGTGATATACAGCTGACGCTGGCCCAGCAGGTGCCGGTCAGCGGTGCGGTGATTGTCACCACGCCGCAGGACATCGCCCTGCTGGATGCTCGTAAGGGGCTCAAGATGTTCGAGAAAGTCGAGGTGCCGGTACTGGGCATCATCGAGAACATGAGTATTCACATCTGCAGCCAGTGCGGTCACGAAGAGCATATCTTCGGCGAAGGCGGTGGTCAGCGCATGTCTGATGACTACAACGTCGATTTCCTCGGCGCGCTGCCGCTGGACAAGAAGATCCGCGAACAAGTCGACAGCGGCAGGCCTTCGGTGGTTGCCGAGCCGGACGGCCGTATCGCCCAGATCTACCGCGATATTGCCCGTCGCACGGCGGCAAAGCTGGCCTTGAGGTCCAGGGACGTCGCCGCCAAGTTTCCGCAGATCGTCATCCAGAATAACTAACGGCTTTCTTCGGGTTTTCATGGTGTTACTGGGGAGAACGCAGGCTGGCCGACGGTCCCGTAAAGGGATGTCGGCCAGCCTGCCCGGCTGAAATACCAAGCAAAAGAGAGACAATGTCGATTAAATCCGATCGCTGGATCCGCCGGATGGTGGAACAGCAGGCCATGATAGAGCCTTTCATACCGGGGCAGATCCGTCACCACGACGGTGTCGGGCGGGTGATTTCCTACGGGACGTCGAGTTACGGTTACGATATCCGCTGCGCCGACGAATTCAAGATATTCACCAATATCAATTCGGCGATTGTTGACCCCAAGAATTTCGACGACAACAGTTTTGTCAACGTCAAGTCGGACGTGTGCATCATCCCGCCCAACTCCTTCGCCCTGGCGCGCACGGTGGAATATTTCCGTATCCCGCGCAACGTGCTCACTATCTGCCTGGGCAAGTCTACCTATGCCCGCTGCGGTATTATTGTCAACGTCACACCGCTGGAGCCCGAGTGGGAAGGGCACGTTACCCTGGAATTCTCCAATACCACGCCCCTGCCCGCCAAGATCTACGCCAATGAAGGCGTTGCACAGGTACTGTTCCTGGAGTCTGATGAAGTGTGTGAGACGTCTTACAGGGACCGCGGCGGCAAGTATCAGGGTCAGACAGGCGTAACCCTGCCGAAGGCTTGATATCCGATAGCGGGGACTGATTATTAATCAGTACAGCAGGGTGGCTGCCCAAGTAATTTAACCGCCAAGGGCGTCAGGAAAGCGAATTCGCGCCGAAGGGCGGCGCTGCTGCGGCTGATTCATTGCCTGTTTGAAAAGGGGCTGTACTCTCTGCCGGTGCCCTGCACATGTCCGGTAAATTCCAGTTTCTTGAGGACAAGCTCTATCTTGACACCGTTTTTTTTGTGTTTGAGAAATCGTACCGGAAAATAATCGAGGTGCGGGGCACTCCAGACCCAGTTCCTGTCGCGGTCATCGTTGGTTCGTTCCACCTTGAGCGTGCGGTAGATCCCGGAGTCAAGCTCAATGGATTCCTCCCCGACCAGCTCAAAGTCGTAGATCTTGATGCGGCCCTGGCGCGGTATCCGGTATTTGAAAACGCTATCGCCGTTACGCAGGTCAAATAACATGGCCAGTTGCATCACCAGTCTATCGATGGCGCCCTCCGGCATGGCTATTTCCCAGTGCTCTCCCGCCCCGATATTTTTAACGCGCCGGTTTTCCAGGTCGAAGACAAGATGTGCGTTGTCATCGTCATCGCCCTTTTTACGCCGCGATCGATATTCAATGACCTGGATGGCATTGTTGTGGAAGCGCCAGCGGCTGCTCTCGGTGGCCTTGTCGGATCCAAAAAGAGCGGCAATGCCGCGGGTCACAGATTTCTGTTCATAAAGGTACTCATTGCTGCCGACGCGGGTCAGGCTGACTTGCACCGTACCGATGCCTAATCCATTGGCGCTCGCATCGTAGCTGGCGACGAATGAGGGGTAGGGGGCATCCTCGTCCGCTTGGCCTGAAGCTGTGAAAAGCACAGACAGCAGAATAAAAGCGGCCAGACTCGAGGCTTGCATGAGAGAGTGTTTTTGATAAGGCATCAGGTTTAATCCATGGGCTCCAGTACACAGGGCGAAATGGGTGCATATGTCGGCGAATTTACGTATTTCCGTTCACTACTGTCCCGTTAACCTTTTGCGACACCCTCCGGAGGGAGAAGGGATTCTCTTTTTCAGCCACTGGTGATTCGTTATGTTCTGCGTCGTCTAAGGCGCCTACTTTTGGTCGATTACCATCGTTATCAGCTTGTCTATAAGACGTTACTGGATTTAACTACAACTTAACGGGAGAACAGTGGTTTTTCTATATCAGTCTATTCGTCAGCGTCGATCTGCAGTGGTTGTCGTAAGGGCTTTTGATCAAACAGTAGCTGCTCCCCGTCCAGGCTGACACGGCCTTCCGCCAGCCAGCGTATGGCCTGCGCATACAGCCGGTGTTCCTGTTTCAGTACGCGTGCCGCCAGCCGGTCGGCGTCGTCATCGGGCAGTACCGGCACCCTTACCTGTACGATCACGGGGCCGCCATCGAGTTCCTCGGTGACAAAGTGGATACTGGCACCATGTTCCCGGATGCCTTTGTCAATCGCCCGCTGATGGGTGTTAAGGCCACGTAATTCAGGCAGCAGGGAGGGGTGAATATTGATCAGCCGGCCCTGGTAGTGGTGCACAAACCCAGGTGTCAGAATTCGCATGAAACCGGCCAGTACGACCAACCCCGGTTCAAACCTGTCGATCAGTCCCTGCAATGCGAGATCGTAGTCGCCCCTGTCGGGGTAGTCGGCCGCATCCAGCGCCAGTGTATCGATGTTTTCCTGGAGCGCGTATTCAAGGCCGGGAGCTCGCGTCTGGTCGCTGACAACAGCGCTCACCACGGCGGACAATTCGCCGCGCCTGATGGCATCCAGAATCGCTTTCAGGTTGGAGCCGCGTCCCGATATCAGTACCACCAGAGAGAGTGGCTGTTTGTGCTCAGGCATTCAGTTCAACACGCGCCTGGCCTTCCGCTTTCTCGACGCTGCCCAGAACCCAGCCATTTATGCCGTGTTCTGCAAGGATGGTCAGACATTGCGTGATCCCGGAAGCCGGCAGGCAAATCACCATGCCGACACCGCAGTTGAAGGTACGGTACATTTCGAAGGTATCGACCTGCCCCTGTTCCTGTAACCAGGAGAAGATGACCGGCCATTGCCAGCTGGACTCTTCGATGCGGGCCAGCGTGTTATCGGGCAGCATTCTCGGCAGGTTCTCCGGCAGACCGCCACCGGTAATATGACACAGGCTGTGGATTTCAACCTGCTCCAGCAGCGCCAGCAAGGGTTTTACATAGATGCGGGTAGGTTCGAGCAGCCAGTCGAGCAGGGCCTTGTCCTCCAGCCGGGTGTCGGTGCCGGTACCGGTGACTTCGAGGATTTTGCGGATCAGTGAATAGCCGTTGGAATGCGGGCCGGAGGACGGCAGCCCGATCAGGATGTCACCCGCTTGCACCGACTGGCCGTCGATCAGCTTGTCCTTTTCAACAATACCGACACAGAAACCGGCCAGGTCATAGTCTTCGTGCTTATACATGCCCGGCATTTCAGCGGTTTCACCACCGATCAGTGCGGCGCCAGCCAGCTCGCAGCCGCGCCCAATGCCCTGGATGACATCGGCGGCAACGTCGACATCCAGTTTTCCGGTGGCGTAGTAATCCAGAAAAAACAAGGGCTCGGCGCCCTGAACGACAATGTCGTTGGCGCACATGGCGACCAGGTCGATGCCGATCGTGTGGTGGCGTCCGCTGTCGATAGCCAGTTTCAGCTTGGTGCCTACGCCATCGGTCCCCGACACCAGCAGAGGTTGACGGTAACGATCGAGCGGGAGCTCGAACAGGGCGCCAAAGCCGCCGAGACCGCTAACAACGCCCGCACGGCGGGTTTTGGCGACGACGGGTTTAATGCGTTCAATCAGGGAATTACCGGCATCTATATCGACGCCGGCATCCCGATAACTGATCGGTGAACCGGAAGAGGTTGAATGCTGCCCCGACACATCAGACTCCAGATTGTGGAAAACGTCATGGTACAGGTAATTGCCAATGCGATGCCATATCACCACCCATCCCATACCTATGGTATGGTAGCGCCAGATTGTCAAATGTGTGATGCAATAATTGACTGTACGCAACTATATTGCCTGCCTGTTTGCGCTGCTGCTGGTATCGGTGACAACTCATGCTGCACGTGTGGACGACCTGTTCCAGGTCGAGGTGACGGCCGGCGGCCGTGATGCCCGTTCACGTGACGCCGCGCTGGGGGAGGCGCTGGGGCAAGTGCTGGTGCGTATTACCGGCAGTACCGAGTCGCTGAGCAAGTCTACGCTCAAGCCGTTGTTTAAGAATCCCAGTCGTTTCGCGCAACAGTACAGGTTTCGGGAAATTCCCGCGGAGACGCCGGGCCAGGCGGAACACTTGAGGCTGTGGGTGCAATTCGACGGGGTGGCACTGGCCAGGGAGGTACGTGAGGCCGGCTTGCCGTACTGGGGAAGTGAGCGGCCTGACGTTCTGCTGTGGCTGGCGATAGATGACCGTGGCCGGCGATACCTGGTTTCCGATAACTCGGGAGGCAGCGTGGCCCGTAGCCTGTCGCAGTCGGCTTACCGCCGGGGTTTGCCGCTTACCCTGCCGCTGATGGATCTTGAGGATCAGCGTGCGGTGCAGTTTACCGACGTCTGGGGTGGTTTTGTCGGTGCCCTGGAATCGGCTTCACAGCGTTACCGGCCGCAAGTCATTCTGGTCGGCAAACTGGGCCGCTCAGGAGCCAGCGGCGGCTGGAGAGGCAGCTGGGATCTGCTCGGTGCCGGCGGTCAGCAAAGCTGGACCTCGCACGCCGCAAACCTGGAAGCCGCGGTCGAACAGGGTATTGGCGAGGCAAGCGAGTGGCTGGCGCTTCAATACGCGGTTGTTGCTACGGGTGAAGTTGTGCGTTCACTGCTGGTTGAGGGTGTGCAGGGCCTGGAGGATTATGCCCGGGTCTCGAAATACCTGGCCTCATTGACCCCGGTCGAACAGGTGCAGGTGGCTCGTGTAAACGGCCGGGAAGTGGAATTTTCCCTGAATCTCAACAGCGAAGAACGCAATCTGTTACAGGTCATCACGCTTGGAAGAGTGCTGCAGGCCATTGAGGACCCATCTACCTGGCGATTTCGCTTAAATCCTTGAGACATCTATGCGGGCTAGCGACATACCCAATCTGATCACTGTGGGCCGGATTTTACTGGTGCCACCGATCGCCTGGGTCGTGATACAGCAGCATTTCCTGCTTGCCCTGACGTTGTTTTTTGTCGCTGGTGTATCCGATGCCGCGGACGGTTTCCTCGCCAAGTACTACGGCTGGACCAGCCGCCTGGGCGCTTTGCTCGATCCGCTGGCGGACAAGTTTCTGCTGGTGACTTCTTACCTGGCACTGACGTGGATCGGCCTGCTGCCGTTATGGCTGCTGGTGCTGGTGGTGGTGCGCGACGTGGTGATCGTAAGCGGAGCCGTGGTGTACAATTTTCACATCGAGCGTCTTGAAGCCGAACCTACGCTCATCAGCAAATTAAATACCCTGCTACAGATTCTGCTGGTCTTGCTGGTGATTGTTCATCAGGCCACGGGCTGGGGGGGCAGTGGCTGGATAGAAATGCTGATATACGCCGTTGCCGTCACCGTTGTCTGGAGTGGCATAGACTACGTCATCACCTGGAGCCGGCGAGCACGGAATGCCGGTACTTCACCGGAATGATTCAACAGCTCCCGCTGGGTATACAGATCAAGGCAGCGGCGCGCTTTTCGAATTTCGTTGCCGGACCCAATGACGAATTGCTTGACCAGTTGCAATTATCGGCCACTGGCGGGGGAGAGCCGTTTTTTCTGATCTGGGGCAACAGCGGGTCGGGTAAATCCCATCTGTTACAGGCCAGTTGTCACCAGGCAGCCAGTCAGGGGCGCACAGCGGCTTACTTTTCTCTGCAGGAATATTCGAACCTCCAGCCGGAACTGCTGGATGGCTGGGACGCTTACGATCTGGTGTGTCTGGATGACATGGACGCCATTGCCGGGCAATGGCAGTGGGAAGAAGCCATATTTCACCTGTATAACCGGATTCGCGAACGGGGTAGTGGCCTGGTTGTGAGCTCGAACTCAGCGCCTGCCCACTTAAAGCTTTGTTTGTCCGATCTGCGATCCCGCCTGGGCTGGGGGCTGACGTATCAATTGAAATCCCTGGACGATCACCAGCGCTTGCAGGCATTGCAGTTGCGTGCGCAGCAGCGTGGTTGCGAAATGCCCGATGAAACCGGGCGTTATCTCATGCGTCGATTGCCGCGCGATATGCCGGCCCTGTTTGATTTGCTCGATCAACTGGATGAAGCATCATTAGTGGCGCAGAGAAAGTTGACGGTGCCGTTCGTGAAATCGGTGTTGGGCCTGTAGCGATTCCGCTGTCGACGATGGCAGCGTTTCGCTCCTACAAGGGCTGGGTATTGAGACGCGTTTCTCACCAGTACAGGTTCCTGCTGCCCCGTGAGACATGTTGCTAAGCCGCCTCGGCTTTCGATGCCCGGATAAAGCCGATCCCACCTGCCAGCCAGCACAGTGACAGAGCGACTTCCGTCAGCGCAAGCCAGCGGGCTTCAGCGTCGCTGTAGGCTTCCATAATGCCGTGTGTGAAATAAAGCAGGCAGAGAAACAGGCTCCAGGCCACGGTATAGCGGCGTGCGTGCAGCAGGCCACGCAGCGGCGCGAACAGCGGCAGCCCAAGGGCGAGCAGGGCAAGCTGGGCCGGCACCGTGCGGGGCGGGGCAAGCCATCCATACCAGGCGGGTAGCAGTGCCATGATGCCGAAATAACCCGACAGGGTCAGTATGTAGAACAGGCGGACTTTGATTAGCAAGGTAGTGCCGATTAGCGGGACAGTTTGAAGGTGGTTTCGGCCAGTCGTTTGCCAAGCGCCCGGCACAGGCGCTGTTCGGCCTCGGTCAGGGGGTTCTTGCTGTCGGTACCTGCCAGGTGGCTGGCGCCATACGGCGTGCCTCCCGCGTCGGTATGCAGCAGGTCCGTTTCACTGTAGGGGATACCCAGAATCAGCATGCCATGATGCATCAGTGGCAACATCATGGATAACAGTGTGGTCTCCTGGCCGCCGTGCATGGATGAGGTCGAAGTGAACAGGGCGGCGGGCTTGCCAGCCAGTTCGGCTCCCAGCCACAGACTGCTGGTGCTATCGATGAAATACTTGAGCGGAGCGGCCATGTTGCCAAAGCGGGTTGG
>Ga0316193_10004582_pt1 | contig 10184 bp, 7 predicted proteins | sample MerIslsedime2_MG_FD_207735 | JGI IMG/M metagenome (GOLD analysis project Ga0316193, IMG submission 207735) | Coastal sediment microbial communities from Maine, United States - Merrow Island sediment 2 | ecosystem: Environmental > Aquatic > Marine > Coastal > Sediment | place: USA: Maine...
ACAACAGCATGGATAAGATCAGAATGTAAAGACCCCATTCAATGTTGATAAATGAAACGGTAAAAATAATCAGGGCCAGCACGCCCAGCAGCATGAAAGACGGCGGGTACTTGGTAATAAAGAACCCGGTCAACAATGCGACCAACAAAAAAAATATGGTTACAAGAAACGACCGCACCCTTCACCTCTGGTTTAGTGTATTGAAGTCCCTATCACTGGTGAATATTACGTTGATACGAAAAAGCCTTTAAGTGCAGAAAACCAATCGGGGATGACCAGATGTAAATCCTGCCAGTAGATACCAACAGCCAACAAAACCAGCACAGCCAGGAAAATTACCCATTTCAAATATTTTCCTTTGCCGCTCAATCCCTTGGGGCGTTGGAGCCAACTTTTAAACTTGTTCTTTCTTTTATCTGCTTTGGTTTCGGAACCGTAGTAATAATGGGAGTGATATCTGAAGTATTCAGGACCCGCTTCCGGTTTGACATTGTTCAAAATTACACCCAGAACCCTGGCTTCCACGTTGTCGAGGGTGGATTTGGCCCGTTTGAGGGCCCCGCGGCCGATCTTGCCCACGGTGTAAACCAGAAAAATACCGTCCATCAAGGGAGCAATTTCAGTGGCATCGGCCACCGGTAAAATGGGAGGCGTATCCACAAATATAAAATCATATTCCTTGGCGGCTTCAGTCAAAAACTCCTTGAAGCGCGATGAGCTGAGTATTTCCGTGGGGTTGGGGGGCTTGGTGCCCGCGGTTACAAAATTCATGTTGTCCATGCCCGGCGTTTGCAGAATATCATCGATACCAAAATCGCCCAGCATGACATCGGAAATGGAATTGGTCACTTCCTTCCAGTGATAGTTGCCCAGCACATAGTCGGTAATGCCGGGTTCCCTTGACAGACCAAAAACGCGATGCACCAGGGGTTTGCGTAAATCCGCATCCACCAGCAGCACTTTGTTGCCGGCCTGGGCCATACTTAGGGCCAGATTAACGACGTTTAAAGTTTTACCCTCCTGAACAAAAGAACTCGTGATCAAAAAGAGTTTGCCCTTCATCTCCAGGCGCAAAAACTGAAGATTGGTCCGCAAGGCACGGAAGGCTTCCGCCCCCATGGACTTGGGTTTGTAATGGGTGACCAGATCCTGCGACCTGTCTTTTTCCTGGGCTCCGCCGGAACGCTTTTTTCCTTTGGCATTGCTGTCAAGCTGGGGAATGACCCCCAGAACAGGCACATTCAGCAACTCTTCCACGTCTTCGATGGTTCCCATGGAGGTGTCAAACACCTCGACCAGAAACGCGAAAACGATACCGATGATAAGCCCCATCACGATACCGGTGACAACAATCATCAATTTGGAGGGGATGTTAAAAGGCTCAACAGGCACCACCGCCGGTTTGACAACGGTGACTTCTTCCACCTTGCCGGATTCCTGGATAAGGATTTCCTGGTATTTCTCCTTTAGTTGGGAGTACAAAGATTCCTGCAGCTCGACATCGCGCTGCAGCCGCACCAGTTGCAGCCCCTTTTCGGGTAAACTCAGGTTTTCCCTGCGAAGCTGCCCCATTCTCTGCAGCAGGTCTGCTTCCCGGGCGCCATAGGCATTGACCAGGGATTGAAGTTCCTTTCTGGCTTCGTGCAGCACGGCCCCGATCTGATCATCGATTTCAATAACTTTGGGGTGTTTTTTGGTGAAATTGATCAACAATGTCTGACGCTTCAACAGCAATTCGCTCAGTTTTGTTTTCAAGCCATACACGGGTGAGTCCGGTGAGGCCGAAAAAAAACTCCCTTTTAACTCGGAGGATTTGCTTAGACTAGAAGATTCGATCATCCGGAACTGGGATTTAGCTTCCGCCTTGTCGATTTTAACTTTTTCATACTCGGTTTCAACTGTGTACAGCCGGTTTAACGTATTTTGAGTCTGGGCATCCAGGGAAATCAGGGCATAGCTTTCTTTAAAGGCTTGAAGCTCCTGTTCAGCCAGCCTGAGCCCATTGGAAGTCAGTTTCAGCTGCTCCTCGATAAAGGTTTTGGTCTCAAAGGTTTTTTTGTTCTTCTCCCGGATGTTGTATTCACGATAGGATTGTGCAAATTTGTTGGCCACCCGGACCGCTTCCCGGGCATTTTCAGATTCCACCCGGATATCAATGATATTGGTCCCTTCCTGATGTTCTGGCACCACCATGGATTTGAGTTGCCGGATGACGGACAAATATTTTTGGGAATTTTGAACCGCATCGTCAGAGGTGTTTTTTGGAATCCATCCGACCGATCTTGCTGTCTCGCACAGAACCGGAAAACTTGTAATAATATAGGCATGGGTGACCATGTTTTCAGACTGCCGCCAGTAGCCGCCGGTTAATATGGATGCCAGGTTCGAGAACCGGTCAACCTTAATAGCGGAGGTGGCTTCAAAAAGCGGGGTCGGTTCCTTGAATTTGGCAAACCCGTAACTGCAAATCCCCACCAACAATACCATAAAGATTATCGAGGCTTTTCTTTTTTTAATGATTCGCCAGTAATCTCTTAAATCAACATCATATTGAGCCATTGCCTAAATTCCTTATCACACGAAACAAGAATTCTTTTCAAGCAGGGCAGTATACAATAACCTGCATATGGGTTCGGTTAAAATTCCCTTAAATGCGTTAATCCTAATTATTATAAGAACCGGTACTGATGACATCAGCCGCATTATTCCAATCTATTATGGTGCGAGCCGGATAGAGTATTAGTTGGAACAGCGGTTTGATGCGCTCATTAAGTAAATTTATACTTCCCCAACCGCTGCGCGGCACGTAAACCATGTCGCCGCTGGCCAAAACCACATTCTGGGAAAGATTGCCCTCTTCAATCAGGCTTTTTAGATCCGCCGTAATAATTTCAGGACTGGCAGGATCCCCACGGACCACCCGGGTACTGTCGGTTGAACCGAATACCGTGGCGCCGCCGGCTTTGGAGATGGCATCAAACAGGCGTGTATCTGAGCCTGCAAACGTGTATGCTCCCGGGTTTTCTACCTCGCCGAAAACATAAACGCGGTTGCCGCCTTCAGCCAGGGTCGGGATAAAAACCATATCACCGTCATCCAGAACCATATCCTGGCTGAGATCTCCTTTGTTTACGGCCGCAAAAAGATCCAATGAAATTGTTTGTCCGTCTTGGCGCCGGATTTTAATATTACCAAAATCAGCATCCTTGGTCGCCCCACCATACTGGGTGATCATTTCCAACGCGGTAGTCTTACCTGTCAATCTGTACTTGCCGGGGCCGGTGCCCGGGCCGTTAGAGGCAATCGCACCGCTCAACCTTACGAATTTACTGTTGTACTTTTTTACGACCACATCAATCCGGGGATTTTTAACGTATTCCTTAAAATTGGTTGTCAGCAAACGATCCAATTCAGAGGATGTCATCCCTTTTACGGATAAGTCTTCCACAAAGCCAAAAGATATCTTGCCGTCCTGCCGAACCAGGATATCTTCTCTTATCGGGGTGGTGCCTTCCCACAGGGTGATCTCCAATGTATCACCGGGATCAAATTTGTATTCCAAAACGCCGTCGATTTTTTTAAATACCCCATTTTCTATTGGCGCTTGAACCCCGGCATGACGCCCGGAAGACTTAAACTGCTCAACCTGCCGTTGCTGGACAATTTTAAAGGCCCCTTCCTTTCCCGGCCATATTTTAATGCCCTCTCCCAAACTGGCGGCACATAGATCCATTTGATCATCGGCATCCAAATCGTCAACGACCATCTCGAAAAAGGAACCGGTGGATGGAAACAGACCCTCAAACCGTGACCAGCGTCCTTTGCCCTGGTTGCGCCAGGCATGGATGCCTTCCGAATCCAGGGAGCCGGCGACGATATCCACCAATCCGTCTTGATCCAGATCCATGGCAAGTACGGACCAGTAGCTAAGGTCTTTTATCGGTTCCGGGGTCTCCACCCCATAGGATGCCGTTATTGCCTGCGGCTCGGCTTTACGCTTCAAATACTCGTCGGGGGTCATGATACTGGAAAAATCTCCCCGGCCGTCTCCTACAAAAATTCGAACCCCATTTTTATACGACCCGGCTAAAATATCAAAATTCCCATCCTTATCTAAATCGCCGATACTCAGGCCGTAAAAACTGCCTCTTTCCAGCGGCTCGGTGGATGACCAGTTGCCGGTGCCGTCGCCCAGCCAGACCCTCAGGGCGCCATAAGGACCCCAGCCGGCACCTATCAGATCCAGATGGCCGTCATGATTGAGATCCACGAGCAGAACATCCATATATATGCCGCTGACGGTGGGTCCGGACTCAACCGGCCAGTTCCCCCTGCCGTCACCCAGCCAGACCTGGATACCCCCCTGGGTTGATGAGGTGGTATTGGCGGCGATAATATCCATGTGTCCGTCGCCGTTGACATCGGCTGATTTTATGCCTTCGTATTTATTGATTCCGACGGGTCCTATGCCAAGTTTCCATTGCCGTCGGGATTGATTCATCCAAACCTTGATTCCCGATGCCTGCTTTTGAATGGAAAAGATGATATCCGCCAGACCGTCTTCATTGATGTCCGCCACTGCAACCGATCGTACATCACCCTTAATCGTGAGGTACTGGGGCTGTGATATGCCGCCCTGACCATCTCCGTAATTGATGGTAACTATACCCGGCGATGAGGCCCCGCCGACGATATCCAGTTTACCGTCGTTGTCCAGATCTGCAATCGCCACCGTACGAAATTTTCCGGCTATAGCGAGTCCTTTCGCTTTGGGCATGGGCGGTTGTGGTGTATATGTTTCCGGTTTGGTTGCACAACCGGAAACACCCAATAGCAAAGCCCCTGCCGCTAAAAGCAAAATTATTTTTACCAAAGTTGTTTTATTGCTGATATTAGTTTGTTTGCCAATCCGGTTCATAGTCATGATCCTAAATCATCGATTGCATCCTGTACCACCTGGCTGTCAATGATTCTGGCCTGACGCATCAGGCCGATGAGAAGACAACGGTCACACAGGTTGTTGATGCGCAACGGTATCCCGCCGGTGTATTTGTAAAGCGCCTCAACGGCTTCGCGGGAAAATATGCCCCGGGATGCGCCTGCGCATTTCAAACGATGAACGACATAGTTCAGTGTATTTTGGGTGTCCAGCGGTTCAAGGTTGTATTTGATGCTGATTCTTTCCTTTAAGGGTTGCAGTTCGGAAATATTTTTCAACAGGGGTGGTTGGCCGAGTAAAATCAGCGTAATCAAGAATTCGTCATCAGTTTGAATATTGAGCAGCATCCGCAGTTCATCCAAGGTGGCTGAATTGCCGATCACATGGGCCTCATCAATGGCCAAAACGGTGCTTATGCCCTTTTCGGCGTTCCGATTCAGCAGTTGGTGCAACTGATCCAGCAGGACCGTTTTGGAGCCATTTCCCGCGCTACCGCCCAGTTTTAAAACAATCGCTTTAACAAGATCGATTGGCTCCAAAGCGGGATTGGAAAGGGTTTGCAGATGATACTTGTCCTTGTCGAGATAATCGGATAAGGCCTTTATGACGGTGGTCTTGCCACAGCCGACCTCTCCGGTCAACATGGCGACCCCTTTGCGGTGTTCAATCACATACAACAATCTACGGAGCGCCTCCTCGTGCTGAGGCGACCGATAAAAGATATTGCGGGTCGGCACATTCCCAAAAGGCGTTTTTTGAAGCTCCCAATGCTCTAAATACATAAAACACCTATTCTTTATGGATGGATGAAATCGCTATCTTAAAAAGCGAAGCATCCACTGTCATATTTTTAACCACTCCTGCATTTTGAGATTTGTTTAAACAAAATATTATCCTTCTCACAGCGGTCGAGTCTGGGAGAGTTCCCGGATTTCACCTTCGGGCACCGAATCGACGATATTCAGAAGGGGGTTATCCGGCAACGCAATAATTCGTTTGGTTAAAACCTTCCGCTTCTGTGAATCAAATACGATCTGCAGTTTCGGTCGCATGGGCTGTTCCGGATAGGTTTCAATGACCTTTCCAATGGCGTTTGAATTCAGCCGCACAAAGCTGTGAATCGGAAAAGCGGTGAAAATACTCAACAGCAATTTGAGATGTTTACGCTGAAACCGGTTTTTACAGGTATTAATGATCTCTTTGACCGCAGTGAAGTGGGTCAATTTCTCCCGCTGGGGTCGCGAATGGATAAGGGCTTCATACATATCCAAAAGCCCTATGATCTGGGCGTATTCATGGATTTCATCTCCCCGTATGGCCCTCGGATAACCGGATCCGTCGATTCTTTCGTAAACCTGAGCGGAACTTTCCGCCAGATACGCAAATCCGTCGCCAAAGGACTGCAAAATTTTATAGCTATAATTCGGTCTTTCTCTAAGGATCTGTACTTCCTGCTGGCTGAGTTTTTCCTGCTTGTACAATATTTTGTCCGGAATGACCGCCATCCCGATATCATGCAGCAGGGCCGCCATGCCAACTTCCAGCTTTTGTTTTTTACTGAAACCGAGGTCCTCAGCCATTTTAAGGGCATAAATCGCAACGTTGACGCTGTGGTGGATCACGTATTTAAAGCGATCATCCAGATGAATGGCCATAATAAAAAGCTCATCCCGGGGGTGATCGACTTCGGCCATTTTTTGTAATATCTGAAATCCAGGCTCCAGTGCGAAGCTTTTGCGGTTTTTAACGGCATTCAGTACATGATTCAGGTAGATGCAGGCCTTGTCATAAAGGCTCTTGCGATTACCGCCGTTGTTACTATGCTTGGCTTTTATCGCAGGGCTGTCAGTGATGGCATGACTATCCTGTTTGGCGGCCAATTTTCTGAAACTCAGTTTCAGATCTTGAGTGCTTTTAGGGTTGCTTTTTTTCTGTGTTTCAGAAGTCAGATTTCGGAATTTAACCAGGCTCATGATTCGAAATTATAAACACCTTAGATTTTAGTTAAAAAAACCAGCAACTTGTATTGATAAAGCTAAACCATCGCCATTGTCATTGACCGTTGTCACCAATGGTATGGCCGTTTAACATTCGGCCCCTTCTTTCCAGAAAAGTGATCAACACCACCATGATAACCGCTTGCAAAATAAGCAAAATGGCATCAATTACGCGGGCATTGCGAAGGGCCACGGCGCTGATGCCCAGACATAAACTGAGCAAATAGATGAAAAATACGCTTCTCTTGTTGCTCCCCAGCACATGGGCCAGACGGTGGTGGAGATGATCTTTGCCCACATATTCGATCCACTGTCGAAAATTCAGTACTTTACCTGTCAGAATCCGGTCCACCGTAATGTGCAACATGTCAAAAATTAGTATCCAGAATATTAAGAGCGGCGATACCAGCGCTACCACCGGGTCGCCCTCCGCCCAGTCTCCATATACAGCCACACAGGCCAGAACAAATCCGATCAGTGTGCTGCCGGCATCGCCCAGGAATATGGCTGCGTTGCCCCTGAATTTGAAATTAAATGGCAAAAATCCGAGACAACTGCCCATCATGGCCACCGCAATCCAGCCGATAAACGGCTGGGCGGTCTGAAAAGCAACCACACCAAGAAAAAATGCGATCATAGCGCCCAAACCGGCCGCCAGACCATCCATGCCGTCAAAAAAGTTCATGGCATTGGTGATCCCGATAATCCACACTACCGTCAGCAATGAATTGCCGATGGGCGCCAATATTCCGAAACTGGTCGGGACTACACGCAGCACGATTCCGCAACTGATCACCAAAGTCGCACATATTATCTGGGATACAAGCTTTACGCTGGCTGATATCTCCCTGTAATCATCAACGACCCCGACAGCAAAAAGAATAAAAGAGGCGATCAGAATAGCGCCCAGCTCCAGGGAAAAAATTCCGTTGATCAGCAAAGCAGCTAAAAAGCCTGAAAATACGGCAGCGCCTCCCAGCAACGGGGTGGCCTGCTTGTGAAGCTTTCTATGATCAGGACTGTCAAGCATATTCAGGTTAAAAGCTATCTTTGAAAATAATGGATTCAGGCTGAATGAAATCCCGAATGACAGTAACATCAAATGGGCCCATCGCCACCCGGAACTCAGGAAGAACTGCCTGACCTGGGGTAAAAGCAGCAGACAGGTCAACACCAGGGGCGGTACAAACAGATACCAGCGAATGCCAAGAGAGTTCGATTTCAGGCGGATATCTTGCCTTTTGTTTTCCACCACAAGGGAAATCCGATTGTCCTCTGCTACCCAGGTTTTGGCAATCGCGCTGGTTTTCATAATCGAATCTGTTGATTTATTTGTGTGATTTATCAAATTCAGCATATTTACAAATGGTTATCAGCCACTCTGGAAACCGGCATATAATATCAAAAGACCAAATCAGGCCACATATTCACGCCGGATTACGCTTGCTTCCAATACATTTATCGGCAACTTTCCTAAAACATTAAGAAAAAAAATTATTTTCTGGAGCTGTCCCGATAGGTTTGAGACAAAATTCGAATGCTCGCAGACATAGATGCATGAACCATGCCATTCAACAGGTCATCAGCCCAATATGTAACTATTTGTTATTTAAGGTTAATACCGGAAAATAAAAATTGAAACCGTATCGGTAGGACTGTCAAAAATGTGTCAATTGACTCAAAAAGGTCATTTTAATAGCAGCAATCTTATCCTCCTGAAAGTCACCCTATTCATGGGAGAAAACTGGGGATTTATTCAATTTTGGCGGCGGTATCTAATACTGCATCAATTACTTTGGTGACTTCTTCATCGGTGAGAGACGGATAGATGGGAATGGACAAAGAATTTTTCCAGGCTTTTTCTGAAGCCGGAAAGCCCTTGCGCTTCATTTGTCGATGAAGGGGTAAAAAAACCGGTCGATGGCTCCCGATGCCCTGGCGGGCAAGTGTTTGGATCCAGGACAGAGAATCCGTATTTAAACCAAGCACATAGCGGAAATAAATGTGACCGGAATCGTCGGGAGGAAGATTCAGGCCCAGGTTCTTAAAAGACCTGGCATATTGCCCGGCAATGGCCCGGCGGTGCCGGATGAAGGCTTCCAAGCGCTCCAGTTGGGCCAGGCCCATAGCGGCCTGAATATCGGTCATTTTATAGTTAAACCGAATTTTGTGATCATCTTTTTGGTCATATGTTTTCAGGTCCCTGATTCGGTCGGCGATATCCCGGGAGCTGGAAACCACCATACCGCCTTCACCGGTAGTGATCACTTTGGTAGCATAAAATGAATAAATGGCCGCAACCCCAAAAGTGCCCACCGGGCATTGAGCATATTCGGACCCCACGGCCTGGGCGCAGTCCTCGATGAGTGGGACGCCCAGCGCCAGCAGGGATCCCAGATCAGCTGCCATGCCGAAAAGATGGGGAACGATGATGGCCCTGGTGCGGTGGCTGAGGCGCTTTTTTATATCCGCCGCATCGATATTGCAGGTATCCGGACAAATATCCGCCAGAACCGGTGTGGCTCCCGTGTAGTTGACGGCATTGAGCAACGCGCAGCAGACATAGCTGGGAATAATCACCTCATCCCCCGCCCCCACATCCAAGGCGAGCAGCGCCAGGTGCAAAGCCGAGGTTCCGGAGTTCGTAGCCACAGCGTGCCGGATATTCAAATAATCCGCGAATGATTGTTCGAATTTCTGGACTATAGCACCTTCAGCGATATAACCGGATGAAATAACACCGGAAACCGCTTTCAGCTCCTCCGGCCCCAAAGTAGGCCTCGAATGGGGAATGAAATGGTGCTGTTGCTCACGTTGTAGGTTCAAAATAATACCTGAAATCTCTATGGGATAAGTTACTTGGTAATAAGAATGGCCTGGATGCCAGGAAGCTGGGAGGCTATAAGGCTTGATGATCTGAATCTTGTTCCAGCTTCCAAGCTTTATGGCTTTCCAGCCTCCAAGCCCTAAGGCTTTTTATCTGCGATATTAATCCAAATTTCTTATAATCGAATTTTTAGGATCTCAATTACTAAATATTAATAAAAAGCCTGAGTGCCTGAAAAGCCTCCGCATACTTCACCCTTCCCTGAATACCGCGAAAGTTGGCGCTGGAACGCGCCACTTCCACAATGGATAAATCCTCAATGTTGGTTTTCATCACCTGGGAGCGATGGGCTTCCAGGGCTGCAATCTTTTGATTGATGGTATCCGATATATCCACAAATACCTGGGGGCCGAAATTCTGA
>Ga0316193_10004584_pt1 | contig 10181 bp, 11 predicted proteins | sample MerIslsedime2_MG_FD_207735 | JGI IMG/M metagenome (GOLD analysis project Ga0316193, IMG submission 207735) | Coastal sediment microbial communities from Maine, United States - Merrow Island sediment 2 | ecosystem: Environmental > Aquatic > Marine > Coastal > Sediment | place: USA: Maine...
CAATCGCAGGATTAAGCCATGCCGAGGTGGCGGAATTGGTAGACGCGCTAGCTTCAGGTGCTAGTGGGGGTAACCCCGTGGAGGTTCAAGTCCTCTTCTCGGCACCATATAATTCAACCACTTACAAGGCCCTTTTTTTCTACGTTATATTCTCAGGGTACTTTCACAGCCTGTTTTTCGCTGCCACCATCCATATTTACGCCATTCTACCAGACTCTGTATAAGTCTCTGTACTGATTGCACTTTCAGGGTCATTTTATGCCGCAGTATGTATAAGGAATTCAGAGAGACAGCTTCTGGCTTATTTAGCCAATGCTAATACATTTGAGTGAAATATGCGTTTTTTATTGTTTTTTCCGGTATGGTTAGTAGTTATAATTGTTTTTATTATTCGAATTGGACATTCCAGGGAATAAATAAGACTTAAGGTTAGGGATACATCATGGCATATGATTTGGTCTGGGAAGATAATGGCGTGTATTGGAAATATACGGGCAATGTCGCGGGTGATGAGATTATTGACGCGAGTACATCTATTTATGGCGATGCACGATTTATTACATTGAAGTATAAATTTGTAGATTTTATTGATGTAGTTAATTTTAAAATTGATAAAAGTCAACTGGCCCTGATAGCCTATCAACATCTGGCTGCTGAAAGAGCTAACCCATATCTCAAAAATGCTATTTTGATAAAAGCGGGCCACAAGATGGAGCAGTTAGCGCATGAATTTGCTACTTTCTTCAAAAAATCAAGCTGGGAAGTTAAGGTGTTTACGGATCCAGATGAAGCAAACAAATGGGTTGGCAGATAACAGGTCTCAGCAAACACGGATTGACGCAGACGGCGCATTCATCACAGCTACAGCCAAGCCAACCCGGGCATGCTGCCGATGCTGATGGCTTAACATCCTGTTTTCTCGCAGAGACGCAGGGTACGCAGAGGTGACATGTGTATTTTTCACAGAAATGATCGTTTTAATCATCTTCCTTTGCGTTCTCTGCGCCCCTGCGAGAGTAAATAATCATAGTCCTGGATTAGTATGACACTGACAGCCAGGTTAGATTCTGACCATCACTACTTATCGCTGTTTTTTTTCCGCACCGCCCACACAGTACATTCAGCATAGCGTGCCATGCGGCGCGTAATGGAACCTTGCAGAAAACTCTTGATAGAACCTTTGTCCTTGCAACCAAACATAATCAAGTCACTTCCGGCTTCTTCTACGGCAGTGAGTATTTCGTTACCCACATTTTCTGCTTCGCGTAATTGAGTCGTTACATTCAGTGTTGCCCATTGTAAAGAGCTGACCGCCTTTTCAAGTTCTGCCTGCATGATCTGTTTTTTCTGTAACCAGATATTATTGATGTGCTGACGGATATCCTGGCGATAGGCAGTGATTAGCGGCATCACATAGACCACGTTGATTGCTGAATTATCTTCCAGCGGCAATGAAGAACATTGGTTAAGTACTTCATGTGCGACATCAGAATTGTCATAGGCCAGCATGATTCTGCAGGGTGCATTGGTACCGGGCTCGATAGCCGCTGCTGCTTCCTCACCGGGTTTTTTCTTGACGATCAAAACCGAGCACGTCGCGTATTCCAGCACCCGGTCGGACACACTGCCAAGCAGGAAGCGTTTGGCCATACCAGTGCCGTGTGATCCGAGCACGATCAGATCGGCATCGATTTCCTCGGCAACACGCAGGATCTCATTAACCGGCTTGCCATTGCGCACCATGGTTTCACCGGACCAGCCATCCTCACGCAAGCGTTCGCCTTCACGAGCAACCAGTTCTTCCGCATATTCGAGCAGGCGCCTGTTGGCCTGATTCAACGCTTCGCTTTGCGCCTCATCGAGGACATCGAGTTCCGCCGGCAGCATCGGTATGTCTGTAACAACTGTCAGCACTGTCATTTTAGAATCACGAGGAAACGGGAAACGCAGCATGAAATTCAGTGCGTTATTGGCATCTTCCGATCCGTCTGTAGCAATCAGTATATTCATATGTAGCAGCCTGCAATTCCCTGCTGAGTCATAACCATCACTAGTGAGCACCTTCAATATTCAAGGTATATTGAAGTATTACATAGCACAGGTAGACACCCAACAGCCAGTAACCCTGCCAGCGATGAAATACGCCTTCCTTGTTCATCGATATGAACACCCTGAATGAGTACAGGATAATCAGCATGGCGGGGAAGTGAAAATAATAAAAATTCATCGGTATAAGCAGCGGCGATGCAACCGCGGCAGCACCAATCACGAACAAGACGTTGAGCACGTCTGCACCGATTATATTGCCGACGGTAATCTCCGGATGGCCCTTGCGAATGGCTGCAATAGCCGTCATCAATTCCGGTAGCGATGTGCCGAACGCGACCATAGTGGCAGCAATCACATCATCGGGAACACCGACGCGCATCGCTATTTCGGATGCACTCGGCACCAGCACGCGAGCGCCAAGGATAACCAGAAACAGGCCGCCAACAATCAAAATCCAGCTCTTGCCGACGCTCATCAGTTCATGTTCCGAGACTTCATCCTCGGGCAACACACCACTGCCCAGCCTGGCCCAGGTATAAGTAATATAGAGGTACAGCACCAGCAGCGCCAGAAACAGGAAGCCGACCCAACGATCGAGCTGCGGGTCGTGATCTGAAAGCAACAATACACCGACGGAGATCAACACCAGCAGTGTCGCAGTACCGACCTGCACCCAGCCGGTACGGTTGAGAATAAAACGGTTGACCGGTACTGCTGCAAGTATACAGGTGAGGCCAAAGATGAGCCCGGTATCAGCGATAATCGAACCGACACCATTGCCAAGTGCCAGTCCGGGATTACCCATGTAGGCAGCCATCACCGAAACAAAAGCTTCGGGTAATGTCGTACCCAGCGAAACCATGGTAGCCCCGATAACAATCTTGGGCAGACCGGTGCGCTCTGCAAGATCAACTACACCATCGATCATCCAGTCCGCACCCATCGATAGCATCGCGATGCAGATCACGATAATGATCACAAGCACCAGTGTCGACTGACCAGCCAGCACGCCCTGTAGCAGCGTCTCATCGCCGATCCAGCTCAATACCGGGTGTTTCATTTTGCGATAAATAATGCAGTGTTGTTAATCAATACTACGTAAACTGAACCATCTCACTCTCACATACGATCAGTTGTATGCGAATTATTACAGTTATGTTACAAATCTGTGATTGAGGATAGTATAAAGAACTCGCAACTTTTTAATCAGCCTCAAAACCCGCATCGTTATGACTGCCATCACAGAATGGCTTGTTTTTTGAATGACCGCATCTGCATAAGGCCGCTTGTTTCCCTTGCCATGCAACGCGGCCGCTGCTGGCAACTATGGCAAAATTACCAGACAGCAGCAACGGACCATTGGGTACGGATTTGATTGTGAGCTTGCCGCCCTCCACTTCGAGGCCATCACCTTTTTCGCCCACGGCACCATAATCCTCAAAGCCTGCCTTGAGATGGCTGTTGTCACAAAATGGTTTGTTTTCTGATTGTCCGCAACGGCACAGCGCTGCACGATAAGCTACGCCCGCCATATCCTCTGGCGCGTTCTCGATATGCAACTCGCCCTGTATGTAGAGAGGACCGTTGTAGACAACCTGCACGGTATTGCACTGGGCGGGCTGTTCATTATTCCCCTGTGCCTTATCGTTATACGTGAGCGCGCCTGAGGGGCAGCGTTTCACAACATCTTTCACATTGTCATCAGCAACCAGGTCGGGCTGACACCAGGGATCGCGCCCACCGACAAACAGGTCGCCTGCAGAATAACCGCATTCTCCGATATGAATACATAAGCGGCTGTCCCATTGCACGTCGATGTTCTTGCCTTCATAAGTCGTTACTTTTTCTTTACTCATCATTTCCTCCCGCTGCAGGTGTGACCTTAGCTTGTCTGGATCAACCACTGATGGTCGCGTCATCAAATATACACCAGCCGATATCAAACGCCTATGTGAAGCATGCAGGCAGTATATATTCGATCTATGCTGATATTAATATATTAGATTTTGCTGATTTTCTAATATTTGTTAGGCTTCGCGCTCATTTCTGGTTGGGTTTGGCTGTTTTCATGAGTATTGCGGAATTCGAGGAAATATCCCTGGCACTGTGCATCGGCGGCCTGGTCTCGTTGATGATCTTTATTCTCTACAAGCTGGGTAAGGACTCGGGTGCCGGAAAATTCGGCACCTTTGTCCTGTTCGTCTCCCTGGGAATGGGTATATTCGGGTTCGCCGCCAAATCGGTGATCAAGTTGTTTATCGACATCTGACCAGCTGCGCTGCCAGCTTGCCTTCGACCCGGTATCAGGGCTTGATATAAACGTAACCGTCCTGCTGCAGTTTGGCGACTTCAGCAACTCCACTGGGAACAATATCTCCCTCAGAGACATTGTAAAGGTCTGACTCCATATCAACCTTGCGTCCACGCACGGTATTGGCACATACCTTGAAGGCAACACCCTGGTCTTTTAAACCATCGATTTTTGCTGTCATTTTATCTGTCGCATTCGCATGCTTGAACTTGGTAAGTTTTTCCAGTGAATCCGGTTCCAGTAACAATGCCAGGCCATTGCCATGCAAAACCACCCTGATTTCGATATTATCCTCGCCCACTGCATTGATGTGGTTCTGGATATTACGCAACGCTCCTGCCTGCAGCTTGGGATCATCGTAATTGATGTGGTAAACGACTTTCTGTTTGTCGTAGCCGTTGTCTGCATAGGCGTTACCCGACTGCAGCGCAGTGCCAGTGATCAGCAGCACTGCGATGAATAGCGCTGTGAGTAACTCTGATTTGGTTTTTAACATTACACCCTCCGTTATTATTGACGTTACTTTCATTTTTTTGCCGTATAGATACTTCTGATCCAATACAAGCCTGTTAGATAGACGTAGCCGAGTGTAAATTATTCAACGGGATTATCAAATCGGCGGCATTTATTAACCCTGATGTTTCTGTGTCTTTTTGTGCGATGCGCTTGCCAGCAATATAGCCGCAGGTTATAAGTCACATCCTTGTGTCTAAACGTACCTGAAACAAATGAAAGACCTCACAGCCACTGCCCTGAGCTATGAGAATGGTGAGTTACACGTTCTCGATCAACGCAAACTGCCTGGCGAAGTATGCTGGCACGTATGCAAACATGAAAATGACCTGGTAGCACTGATTCAGAGTCTGGCCATTCGAGGCGCACCATTGCTGGGTATAGCAGCTGCTGTGTGGGTAGGCCATTGCGCCACGCGCGGCGATAGCATCGAACAGCTCACTAACACCATTGCCCTGCTGCGTTCATCACGACCGACAGCCGTCAATCTGATGAACTATCTTGACCGTTTGCAGAAGCTGGTTGACAGCGGCGCTGACAAGTTATCGCTGGCCGATGAAGCTGCGGCTATTTTTGAGGAGGATGTTGCACTCTGCGCTGCCATGTCGGAGCACGGTGCCGCACTGGTTGCACACGGCGACAGCATCCTCACTCACTGCAATACCGGCAGCCTTGCGACGGCGGGCGTCGGCACAGCGCTCGGTGTCATCACCACGGCACATAACCAGGGCAAAAACATCAGCGTCTGGGTCGATGAAACAAGACCCCTGCTACAGGGCTCACGTCTGACCGCATGGGAACTGGAACAGGCCGGCGTGCCCTATCAGCTGATATGTGATTCCATGTCCGCCGGTTTAATGGCCGCAGGCAAAGTAGACAGAATAATGGTCGGCGCAGACCGCATTGCTGTTAATGGTGACTTTGCCAACAAGGTCGGCACTTACACACTTGCGGTACTTGCCAGGCATCACCATGTTCCATTTTATGTTGTAGCGCCAACAACAACGATCGACAGGTATTGCAACGATGGCGACTCAATTCCAATTGAACAGCGTAACGCCGATGAAGTGCGTGGCGCCAGCGGCAGCTTTGGTTCCTGTATCTGGTCACCCGTTGAAGCACCGGTCTACAACCCGGCATTTGATGTAACACCCGCTGAACTTGTAACCGGCTGGATACTGGACACTGGCGTGTATGAGTTAGATGATGTACTTACAGGTGCACTGGTATCGATATAAAACATTTTAATTGTCAAAGGTCTAAGTTCAATTTCTCGCAAAGGCGCTAAGAACGCAAAGGTGCTTTGGGTAAGAACAGATTAAACATTTAAGTTCTCTGCGACCCCTGCGCCTCTGCGAGAGAAAAATAAATATAATCTCGCAGAGGCGCAGAGTTCGCAGAGGTATTTAGGATAAGAATAAACCAAACATAGAAGTTCTTTGCGAGTTTGGCGCCTTTGCGAGAGAGAAAAACTAATTAATCTCGCCAAGGCGCATAGTTCGCAAAGGTGTTTCGTATAAGAACAAATCAAACATAGAAGTTCTTGGCGACCTTGGCGCCTTTGCGAGAGTACATATCTGTAGCATTTCCAAATAGCCAGACCGTGCACTCAAAACAAAATCTTATGGTTAGAGCAGATATGGCTCAGACTCTCAGATTAAACCCTGAGTATTACAACTGATGCGTTGAATTTCACTGACCAGTCTGTTCACCCTGGCATCGCTCGACTGCATGTTGCCCAGCAGCAAATCAAATAACACCTGGTCCGGGTAGTCCAGAACTTCACTGAAGAGGTCACCTTGCTGTTGTGACATGGTGTCGTAGTTTTTATCGAGATAGCTATTAAGCAGAATATCCAGTTCCAGCATGCCCCTGCGGCAACGCCATTTGAGTTCAGAGTATTCTGTAATCTGCGCACTCACAGCGAACGTTTTACCATCATTTTCTTGATATCGTTGATCGCTTTTGTCGGATTCAATCCCTTGGGACAAACCTGTACGCAGTTCATGATGGTGTGGCAGCGGAATAACTTGAACGGGCCTTCCAGTGCAGCAAGCCGCTCTTCAGTTGCCTGATCACGGCTGTCCTCGATAAAACGTGATGCCTGCAACAGGGCCGCAGGTCCCAGGTATTTATCAGGATTCCACCAGAATGACGGACACTGCGTCGAGCAGCAGGCGCATAATATGCATTCATACAGGCCATCGAGCTTTTCACGCTGCTGCGGGGTTTGCGGCAGCTCCACTTCCGGCATGGGATCGTTAACGATGAGATAAGGCTTAACATCACGGTAGTTCTGATAAAACTGCTCCATGTCGATAATAAGGTCGCGTATTACCGGAAGTCCCGGCAGGGGCCTGACTTCGATCGGCTGTTTCAGGCTCGCGATCGGGGTAATACAGGCAAGACCATTAATGCCATTGATATTCATCCCATCAGAGCCGCAGACACCTTCACCGCATGAACGACGAAAGCTCAGCGACTCATCCATGGTGTCTTTTATTTTAAGCAATGCGGCCAGCAGCATCATGCCGGGCTCGACTTCAGTCAGCTCGAAGTCCTGCATGTAGGGCTTTTTGTCGATATCCGGGTTGTAGCGGTAGATGCGGAATTTCATAGGATCATCTCCTTACCATACCGTAAAGACACTGGATTCCCGCGTTACTAAAGGCTTCCTGCCTTTCGCCCTTAGGGCCGCACTTCGTGCGTTCAAATCCGATCCATTCGGATTTGTCGCGGGAATGACGGTAAGAGTATTCAAGATATGACCTCATTATTCATTGCTCATAATTCACTTCAAACGAATTTATGAATTCTCTCCCGGATTACATAATACATCCATGTATTATGCCCTTCGGGTCAGCCAGTGGCTGTTCAAATTCGGTCCAACCGAATTTAGTCCGCTTCGCTGCATCCAGGCTACATATTTACACTTACCACTTGCCACTCTTCACTCGCCACTGTACTAATAGACTCTCGCCTTCGGCGGAAAACTGTCAACACTGATTGGCTTGGTGCGTACCGGCTTGTAGTCAACACCGGCTTCTAAAGAGTACAGGCTGTGGCGCATCCAGTTGATGTCATCACGCTCGGTGTAATCCATTCTTGAATGTGCGCCGCGGCTTTCGTTGCGGGCATAGGCTGAATGTATGGTTGCAAGTGCAACGCCAACCAGGTTTTCGAGTTCCAGCGCCTCTACACGTGCCGTGTTGAACACCGAGCTTCGGTCATCGATGCGTGCATGTTTGAAGCGCTCGGCAATCTGTTCGACTTTGGTAACACCTTCGCTCAACACCTCTTCATTACGGAACACGCTGCAATGGTTTTCCATTACTGCCTTGAGGTCATCGCGCAGCACACTCACCGACTCGCCATCTCCATTGCCGGTTCTGTCCCAGCGCTGCATGCGGTTTATCGCTGACTCCAGGCTGTCACTGTCCATGCGCCGGTGATAGCGATTTTCCGCCAGATAGTCGATGATGTGACTGGCGGCGGCGCGGCCGAACACCAGGATATCCAGCAGTGAATTACCGCCCAGGCGGTTGGCGCCGTGAACCGAGACACAGGCACACTCGCCGGCGGCATAGAGGCCCGGAACCGGTTCTTCGGGCGTGTCTTTTACCGGGATTACGACCTGGCCATGACGGTTCGTGGGTATGCCTCCCATGGTGTAATGGGCCGTGGGAAATACCGGGACCGGGGCTTCGGCGGGGTCGATGCCAAGAAAAGTAATGCAGGTCTGGCGTATTCCGGGCAGGCGCTTCTGGATCACGGCTTCACCCAGGTGGTCCAGCTTGAGCATGACGTGGTCCTTGTTCGGGCCGCAGCCTCGCCCCTCACGCACCTCGGTTGCGATCGCACGACTGACCACATCGCGGCTGGCAAGGTCTTTTGCCTTGGGTGCATAACGCTCCATCAGGCGTTCGCCATCTGCATTCACCAGGTAGCCACCCTCACCGCGCGCACCTTCGGTGATCAACATGCCTCGACCGGCAATACCCGTCGGATGGAACTGAAAAAACTCCATATCCTGCAACGGCACGCCGGCGCGTAAGGCCATGCCCATGCCATCACCGGTATTAATCAATGCGTTGGTTGTTGTTCTGAACAGCTGTCCAGCACCGCCGGTTGCAAGCAAGGTCGTTTTCGCTTCTATGATAACCGGTTCGCCATTGTGAATATTGAAGGCCAGCGCACCCAGCACATAGCCCTGTTCATCTTTCAGCAGGTCGACAGCAAAGTATTCATCAAAGAAATGCGTCTTGGCACGTATGTTCTGTTGATACAGGCTGTGAAGAATCGCGTGACCGGTACGGTCAGCTGCTGCACAGGTACGGGCGGCCTGGTCGCCGCCGAAATTCTGGCTCTGCCCGCCGAATGGCCGTTGATAAATGGTGCCATCCTCCATGCGTGAAAAAGGCACGCCGAAATGCTCCAGTTCATATACGGCCATGGGTGCAGCTCGGCACATATATTCAATGGCATCCTGGTCACCCAGGTAATCACTGCCCTTCACCGTATCAAACATGTGCCAGTGCCAGTTGTCAGGCAATACATTGGCCAGCGCAGCGTTCATACCGCCCTGGGCTGCAACCGTATGCGAACGCGTGGGGAATACTTTCGAAACCACGGCGACACTGGCGTCGGCGCTGGACAGATGCAGCGCGGCACGCAGGCCGCCGCCACCAGCGCCGATGATGAGTGAATCAAACTGTCTTCTGGGTATATCAGGCATCGTCTTGTCACTCATATCACTACAGAAAGCAGCAGGATTTTTGCACTCCAGATTCCGCTGCTTATCAGCACCACGATCACCAGAGTGAAGGCCATCATCCTGATCAGGGTGTTATGTACGTAGTCCAGAATGATGTCACGCATACCAACCCATGCATGCAACAACAGTGCGATCGTAAACAGGCCGACAGCGATGGTATTTAGCGGATGCAATAGCCATTCGCGCCACTGCAGATAACCGGCATCGCCTGCTGTTGCGAGTGAGAAAACGCTATAGATAACGAATAATGCGATATAAACCGCACTGACACGCTGTATCAGCCAGGGCTTGAGGCCGTGTAATACATAGACGCTGCTCACAGCATCACTCCCCAGACATAAACAGCCATAATACAGACCTCGGCAACGATTACTGTCCATGCAGTCATATTTGAGCCGGCTTTGTCTATAGCGATATCAAAATCCAGTAACAGGTAGCGAATACCGGCTAACATGTGGTGCACTATAGCCCATACCAAAAGCAATAGAATTATTCGTATAACGGGTTGTTGCAGCAGTTGCAGGCCTTGCTCGT
>Ga0316193_10004585_pt1 | contig 10180 bp, 7 predicted proteins | sample MerIslsedime2_MG_FD_207735 | JGI IMG/M metagenome (GOLD analysis project Ga0316193, IMG submission 207735) | Coastal sediment microbial communities from Maine, United States - Merrow Island sediment 2 | ecosystem: Environmental > Aquatic > Marine > Coastal > Sediment | place: USA: Maine...
CCACCGCCGACCACGGCGATCTCGTGTCCTCGGAAAAAGAACCCGTCGCACGTCGCACACGTCGACAGGCCGTGACCGATGAGGCGCTGCTCGGCTTCGAGCCCGAGCATCAGTGACTGCGCACCGGTGCTCACGATGATCGAGTGCGCCTGATGCTCGATCTCGCGCACCCAGACGCGGAAGGGCCGTTGCGAGAAGTCGACCTTGGTCACCTTCTCGGTGATGATCTCGGTTCCGAATCGCAGCGCTTGGGCCCGCATGTTGGTCATCAGGTCAGGGCCCATGATGCCGTCCGGGAACCCGGGGAAATTCTCGACCTCGGTGGTCAACATCAGCTGTCCACCGGGCTGGTCACTCGTACTCGACGGCTCACCCTCGAGCAGCAACGGTGCCAAATTCGCGCGGGCGGCGTAGATCGCCGCGGTCAGGCCGGCGGGGCCGGATCCGATGATGATGACGTCACGGACGTCGGTCATGGCGTCTTCCTTCTGTGGTGGGGGACGTTCGGCGCTGACGCGTTCGGTGGCGGGTCAGCCGGCGGCACTGTTGCGCTTCTTGAACAGCACGATGCCGGCAACGGAGAACACCCCGCCGACCAGGAAATAGCTGACATAGACCGCACGTTCCCAGGTCATCCCGAGCTCGAGCAGCGCCTGCAGTCCACGCATCAGACCCACCAGCAGGATCAGCAGGGCGAAGAACCCCACGATGGCTGCCAGGAGCCCGAAGACCACGCCGCGTGCGGCGTAGATGACATTGGTGGTCGTCTTCGTGCGCACCGTGTCGATGACGCTGACGATCGTGTCAGTGGTCTCGGTTGCCCAGTTCTGATCGGTGAGCGGATTGGCCGGCATGCGGGCGAGGTTAGCCGTCGCACCGCCCGACGACGACGGGCGCGTCTTCAGGTGAGCGTTCAGGTGAGTTGTCAGGGCAGCCGGGCGCGGGCCACTTCTCGGCATCCGACCGGTTGATAGGCGATTGCCAGGTCGCGACTCTCGTCGACACCGACGACGACGTCGACCTCGCCGTAGCGCGCTGGCCCGACGACGTAGTCAGCCCCGAGGCACAGGGGGAACTCGGCTTCGAGGATCGACCGTTGGGTATCGGTCAACACATCGTCGAGCGGAGCGCTGGTCGCTGCGGGGACGTCCGGCGACTCCGGCGCTTCGACGGCATCTGCAGCGAAGATCCCGAGCTCCTCGGGAGTGTTCAGTTGTTCCAGCTCACGATCGGGTGGCGGCGCGGGATCCAAGATGCCAGTGTCGAGTTCGGTGCTGTCGGTCTGGCCCTCACCCGCGTCGGCTGCGAGATTCGCAGTCGGCTCATCGGCGGCTTGTTCCGACTCGGGCGCCGCAGCCAGGGCGGCGGCTTCCGGGGCATCCGCGTCGAGTTCGGTCGCCCCGGCATCGGACGATGAATCGTCGGTGGAACCGCGGGTCAGTGTCTGCAGTGCGATGCCGCCTCCCAGCACCACGATGATCGCCGCCGCGGCACCGAGCAGTCGGCGGTTCATCGTCGTCCGTCGACGGTCCGCCAATGACGACGGTGGCGCAGTGATCGAGGCCGCCCCGGCGAGCGTCGCCGGATTGACACCGCGCTGCATCGCACGCGGGGTGCTGTCACGATTGGTTCCTCGTCGCTCCGCCTCCGGCAGGCGATCCCACGCGTCGAGTGCGTTGGCCAGTTGCTGTTCGCGCAGTGAGATCCGTGGTGGCTCCACGTCGGCGAGGAGCGTTGCCACCGATCGCAGTCGTTCGACCTCGGCGAGGAGTTCAGGGGTCGATTCCACCCGGGCGCGCTCGTCGGCGGTCACGTCACCGTCGAGGTACGCGCTGGCGAGCAGAGTGAGGTCGTCGTTCATGTCAGATCGTTTGGACGTTCGTCGTCACCGGTTTGGTTCCGCATCTTGTCGGAATCGTCCACGGCGAGGTCGAGGCGAAGTCGCCGGGCGAGTGCCGATCGGCCGCGTGAGATCCGCGACTTGACCGTGCCGATGGGGACGTCGAGCGCCGTGGCGATCTCGGCGTAGTCCAGGTTGGCGACGTCTCGGAGCACGACAGCGGCACGGATCTCGTCGGGAAGCTCGGCCAGTGCGGCATCGAGCACGAGGCGATCGGTCACGTGTTCGACGCGCCTGGCGGCCGCCGGATCGACCGGTTCCGATGGGCCGTCTTCGTCGACGAGCGTGAGACCCGGACGCCGGTTGCGCTTGCGGAGTTCGTCGAGCGAGGCGTTCGTCGCGATGCGGTATGCCCAGGTCCCGAACGATGAGCGCCCATCGAAGCGAGGCAGGTTGCGGACGATCTTGATCATCGCTTCCTGGCAGGCGTCGTCGGCATCACGGGTGGTCCCGGCCACACGGCGACAGACAGCGAGGATTCGGTCGTAGTGACGGCGGAGCAGCTGGTCGAGCGCGTTGCGATCACCGCCCTGCGCGGCGGCGACCAACGCAGCGTCGTCGAGATGTGTGGAGATGGCTGCGAGCGTAACGAACGGGTCAGTTCGCGAGAGCGATCTCACCGAGCCGGCCGCGATAGGGGTTGGCGTCGGTGCAGGTGCCGTCGCGGCCGAGTTCCTTGAACATGATCAGCATGTGCCGGACGGGTGCCGCCGGTATCGGGGAGGTGACGGTGCCGGTCTCGTCGGCGAACTCCGTGGGCCCGAGCTCGGGCCCCCACCCCTCCATGCTGGTCGGGATCGCCTCGGTATCCACAGTCAGGAACGTGACTTGATAGGGCGAGCTCAGCACGTCGACCTGCACGGCTTGCTGGGTGGGCACATCGAAGCTGACGACGAGGCCGACTCCGCGCTTGCCACCGAGGAACCTGTCGGCGTAGCAGACCGTCCGCCACGAGGTCTCCGGAACTCCGTCGGCGCTCGCGAGCACTGCATCGCCGTCGTTCTCGGTTCCGTCGCCGTCGGGGTCGTAGGCCGTGATCGTGGCGATGGTGGCCGCGACCGGCGGCGCAGCGTTCGGAGCATCGCCGTCATCGTCGTCGGCTGCTGTGGAAGCCGCGGGCACCGACGTCGCTGGGTCCGCGCTGCCGAACTCCATGCTCGACCAGAGCAACACGCCGACGATGAGCGCGGCGACGATCAGGATGGTCACGACCGTGAACGCCGGCTTCCATTCCTGGGTCAGGCCGCGGGCAGGCTTCCCGCGAAGTTCGGTCCCGGCCGGTGGTGTTCGGTCGAGGTGGGGCGACGACGGCAAGGTCGTGGTGACCGAGCCGGTGTGGCCGACTTCGCCGGGGATGGGTCCGGCGCTCGCCCCGGCGCTCGTGTTGCTGGCTGATCGTGCTGTGGCCGGTGGCTCAGCGCTCGCCGAAGCGACGGGTGTCGTGGCTCGGGCTCGGTCGGAGGCACGTCCGGCTGCATCTGATGGTGCGCGTCGGAGACGGCGTCCACCGAAGGGCGCGACCGGCGAGCGCTCTGCCGGGGTCGGGTCGATCGATGGGGCGCCCTCCTTGGCCGCATCGCGCAGCGTGGTCACGAGCACGGCACCATTGGCTGGGCGCTGGGCCGGGTTGCGGGCAAGCAGTTGATGGATGAGGACGACGAGTTTGGTGGGCAACGTCGCACGAAGGCGCGTCAGGTCGGTCGGGTCTCGTTGGAGCCGAGCGAGCGCGGTGTCGGCATCGGTCTCGCCGAGGAACGGCACGCGCCCGGCAAGGCATTCGTAGAGCACCAGACCGAGCGAATAGAGATCGGCGCGCCCGTCGAGTTTCTTGCCTCGGACCTGCTCGGGCGACAGGTACTTCGCCGTCCCCATCATGATGTTGTCGCTGGTCAGGTCCGCTTCGGCGCTCTGCAGTCCCTTGGCGATTCCGAAGTCCGTGAGCAGCACGCGACCGTCGGATGTCATCATGATGTTGCCCGGCTTCACGTCGCGATGGACGAACCCGGCTTCGTGAGCGTGATCGAGGGCGGCGGCCACACAGGTGCCGATGTGGCAGGTCAGCTCAGGGCTCAGGCGCTTCTGGGTGTCGAGGACCTGGCGCAGACTCTTGCCTTCGACCAGTTGCATCACGACGGCTTGGCGACCGTCCTGCTCGAAGACGTCGTGGACCGCGACGATGTTCGGATGGTTGAGGCTCGCCGCGGCGATCGCCTCGCGCCGGAACCGCTCGGCAACGATCTCGTCGGAGGCGAGCGACGGCTTCAGCCACTTGACGGCGACCTTCCGATCCAGGGTCATGTCACGCGCCAGCCAGACCTCGGCCATGCCGCCTTGGGCGAGCATTCGCTGCAACTCGTAACGCTGCGCGATGACAGTGGGTGGCGGGGCCGCAGCGGACATGTCTGGAGCGAACGCTAGCGGTGACGGCTCGCGCCAAACGGTCAATCCGGTGGTGGCGAGCGCCGGTCGGACGTCAGCTGGGGGTGACCTGGAAGGCCACGCCGATCGTTCCGCGTCCGCCGTGGGTGCCGATGACCGGGCCGATCTCCCCGACCACGATCTCGCCCGGGTAATGAGAGGCGAGGAGATCGACGAAGAGATCGACGTCGCTGCAGTCGGCGTGCATGACGGCGAGGTTCTCGATGCGGCCGTCGTAGCCCGTGACCTTGTCGACGAGGTGGGCCAGCGCCTTGGAGCGTGTTCGCTGTTTGCCGCCTTGCTCGACGACACCGCCGGTGACCTCGATGATCGGCTTGATCGACAGTGCCGTGGCCAGCAGCGCCTTGGCGTTGCCGATGCGGCCACCCTTCTTCAGGTTGTCGAGCGTGTCGAGGGCACCGAAGACCCGTGTGCGCTCCACGAGGTCCTGCGCGAGTGGTTCGATGGTGTCGATCGTCGCACCGTCGCGCGCCGCACGGGCGCAGGCGAGCACGATCGTGCCGAGACCCATGCTGATCGTGCGGCTGTCGACGACTCGGACGTCGAGGTCGACGCTGGGGTCGTTGGCAATGGTGCGAGCGGCGAGTTGGGCTGACTGCATCGTTGCGGACAGCGCGGAGGAGAGCGACACGACGAGGACACTCATCATGCCGTTGGCGGCCGCCGCTCGGTAGGTCTGCTCGTACAGTCCCGGGGCGGGCGCTGCGGTCTCCGGGAGGACGGAAGAGTTGACGCTCCTCGTCCAGAACTCCGCTGTGGAGAGCTCCTCGCGATCAACGAACTCGTCGTCGCCGAAGCGAATGGTCAACGGGACGATCACGATGCCGAGTTCGTCGGCGATCGTGGCCGGGAGGTCACAGGAGCTGTCGGTGACGACCAGCACGGTCTGGTTGGTGGCTGCCATGGTCGTATCCGTGCCGGTGTCGGGGCTGCTGTCAGAAATGGAGTCGTCGGAGTTCACAGGGCGTCAGAGCCTACTTCGCTTGCGGTGGGATGTCGTTGGCGCCCCTCGGCGATCGACTCGCGGCGACCGGCTCGCCAATGGGTGAACCACCAGGTCAGCAGCACGAGAATGAGCCCGCCCATCAGGACCTGGCCGAGCCCGGTGAATCCAGTGACCCGAGACGTCAGCGTGACCGGGTCGCTGAGTGGTTCGCCGGCCGGGGTCGACACCGAGAGGTCGATCGAGGAGGTGCCGTTCGATCGTGCCTCGACCGGGATGATGACACTGGTCTCACCGTTCGGGCGCAGTGTCACCACCTGGTCTCCGTCGGGAAACTCGACTTTGGTCGAATCGAGCCCGATGAGCACCTTCAACCTCTCGTCGCTCGTGTTCCCGAGACGGATCTCGATCGGTCCGCTGCGCCCGGTGAGCGTGAACGTGAAGGGCTCGGGGAGCATGATGGCCTGCTTCAACTCGGTGGCCTCGGTGACGAGCGCCGCGGTTGCCGCCTCGACCTCGTCGTCGGAGTATCCGGTCGAGATCAGCGTGTCGAGTTCATCGCCCCACTGCGGTGGCCGCGGGTCGTCGTCGGGCAGCATCGAGGCCGCGCTCAGCATCGTCAGGGCGGTCCGGTCGATCAGTCCGATGCGCTCGGCGAGTGATGGCCCGGCCACCTCGGGGAGCTGGACGGTGACGGGCCGCCCCTCGTCGAGTTGAACGTCGGTGACGCCGATCAGTTCCGATGCGGGTGTGAATCGGACAGATCGCGTGGTGGCGACCAGGTCTTCGAGACCGAGCAACAAGCGGAGGTCGGGGGGCAGGAGCGTCGGTGTCGTGAGCACGATGCTGCGTTCGGGTGCGAATGTGTCGCTCGATCCGACCTGGTCGTCGGTGAGTTGGTCGAGCAAGATCTCGGCGAGTGTTTCGACGGCCCACTCGGTGGCGGTGACCTCCTCGAGGATTTCGTCGGCCGCCCTCGGAGTCAGTTCCTCTGCGATGGGATCGACGACGAGCACCGGAAGTTCGCCACCGTCGGGGAGTTCGGACTCGACGAAGAGATCGGTTGCGGGGAGGGCCGTACTGATGGTCTCGCGGTAGATGTCGGTTGGCATCACCACGAATCGCACACCGAGGTCGCGGAGTTCTTGTGCGCCACCAGCGCTGAGTGGTTCGGTGGTGATCCAGACGTCGCGGCGCGACGGCGTGGGCACCGCAGCGACCAGCAGGTCTTCCCCGGCGGCGAGGAGGCGAGCGAACGCCTCCTCGCGTCCTGCGGCGACCGCCGAGGAGACGTCGAGTGGGGCGATCGGCAGGGCGACGAGTTCGTCGCCCTCGAGGTCGGCGGCGACTCGTTCGGCGTTCACCGGCGCCGCGGTGGTCTCGGCGACGAGTTGCGGGGACACTTCGATCGTGACCGGTGCGGCGAGGCTGCCAGCGAGCACGAGGGCGTCATCGAACGCTTGCTGCGCAGCGGCGGTCTGTGCGGGGCTGGCGTTCGGACCGGGTGCGGGGGTCACCGTGACGATGGAGAGGTCGATTGGCGGCGGTTCGATCACCGAGGCGCCGTCGGGGAGTTCGGGGTCGGACGGCCCGGGTAGCCGTTGGATGATCGTGCCGGCCGTCGCGACGACGTCGTCGCTGCGAGGGTCGCCGATGAGCAGCTCGGTACGCAGCGGGTAGAAACCGGGGAGCTCGAACTGCAGACGTTCTTCGACGCTGGCGACGACATCGGTGGGGATCTGCAGCTCGATGACGATCGATCCGTCGGGTTCCACCGTGGCGAGACTGCGCACGTCGGTGATCGCGACACCGTCGATGACCTCCGAGAACGTGCCCGGGTCGACGTCGCTGCCGATCACGTCGTCGATGCCCGACGCATCGGTGAGCGGCGCGTAGTTGGTGATCTCGATGGTCAGCGCGATCGGCGGATCCGGTGCGACGGGGGCGACCCCGGTGTCCCCCGGAACGGTGTCCGTCGGAGCCGTCGGCGCAGGTGCTTGTGGGAGGAACTCCAGCGCGTCGTCGGTCACGCCGGTCAACCGGTACTGCAACTCGATGGTGCCGTTGGCTTCGATGGCGAAGTTCTGTTGGACGAGTTCGAGGCGGGGCTCGGTTGCGGTCCGGGTCTGTTCCACGATCGGAGGACGTGCCCACGCGCTGACGGGCAGGATGCTTGCGACGAGCACCGCGGTGATGGTTCCGACCAGGTATCTCATGTTTCGCCGAGGTGCAGTTCGAGGATCTCCAATCGCTCTGGCTGCTCCTGGAATCCGCTGGTCCGGTACAGGTGGTTCGCGGCCGTGTTGTCGACAGCGGTGTTGACGAGCACGTGTGTGACGCCGCGTCGGCGCATCCACCGAAGTGCATCGTCGACCAGTATCCGCCCGAGGCCTCGCCGCTGCGCGCTCGGGTCGACGGCGAGACGCTGGATGTAGCCGGCTGCCGCGGCGCGTCCGCTGATGGCGAACGCAACCAGACGCCCGTCGAGCTGCAAGCACCGGGCCCGGTGGTGAGGAGTGGCGGTGACGATGTCGGCCAAGGCCGGCGCATCGTTCCTCCAGAGGGCGGCGAAGGCGCGCGCGTCGACGGCCGCAGCGTCCTCGAGCATCGGTTGTCGCAGCCGCTGCGGTCTCGGCGTGCTCATTCGATTGGTTGCCTGGCGCGGCGTGGTCAGGTCGGCTGCCAGGAGCGTGAGCGTGTCGATCGTCGAGAACCCGGCGTCTCTGAACGCAGGACGTGACGGCGGGAAGAGCGCTCCGGTGCGGATCATTCGTGCGCCGCGTCGGCGGCTCTCGGCGACCCAGTCGGTGACATGGCGTGCGTCGGGCACCATGTGGTGGTCGAGCAGCACGAGGTGAACGACGTCGGGCTCGTCCGGCCACAGCCCCAGCCGGGCTCGGACCCGATGCTCGACAGTGGCACTGTTCACCGGCTTGAAGGTACTCGGCGGTGTGCTCTTGGCGGCCTCACGGTGGGCTCGGGGTCGTAGCCTTGCGACGTGGTTCCCGAACGACTGACACCGGTACTTCGCGAACTGGAACCGCTCGCCGAGCGATTTCGCGCCGCCGGCCACCGGCTGTACCTCGTCGGGGGAACGGTCCGCGACCTGTTCGTCTCCAGCGATCGCACCGATTTCGATCTCGACTTGACCACCGATGCGCGTCCGCCGGAAATCAAGACGTGCCTGCATGGGTGGGCCGACGCGATCTGGAATCAGGGTGAGAAGTTCGGCACGATCGGAGCGCACCGGGTCGATCCCGCATCGGGGCTCACCCGCGTGTACGAGATCACGACGTTTCGTGCCGAGGCGTACACCGACGACTCGCGCAAGCCTCATGTGGTGTTTGCCGACGAGGTCGAGGCGGACCTCTCCCGCCGCGACTTCACGGTCAACGCGATGGCGCTCGAACTCACCGGAGATGGCGACGCGCCGACCTTGATCGATCCCTTTGGTGGTGTGGTCGATCTGGCAACGCGAACGCTGCGAACCCCGCTCGGGCCCGATGTCAGCTTCAGCGACGATCCGCTGCGCATGCTCCGCGCCGCGCGCTTCATCGCCGGGTACCAGTTGGAGCCGACGGAGGAACTCGTCGAGGCAGTTCGCGAGATGGCGTCCCGCCTCGAGATCGTGTCGGCCGAACGGATCCGCGACGAACTGGACAAGCTGATCGTGGTCGATCATCCGAGCACCGGCTTGTGGTTCCTGGTCGACACGGGTCTCGCCGGACAGTTCCTGCCGGAACTCCCGGCGATGCGACTCGAGCACGATCCGATCCACCGGCACAAGGACGTGCTCACCCACTCGATCGCGGTGGTCGAGAACGTTCGGCCGCCGCACGAGGATCCCGCGGTCTCTGCGGGTGATCGGTCGTCGTTCGACTTCCGACTCACGCGGCTCGCCGCGCTGTTCCACGATGTCGGCAAGCCGCGGACGCGGGGGTACCTGGAGGGCAAGGGCACCACCTTCCATCACCACGATGCCGTCGGTGCCCGCATCACACGCAAGCGGATGAACGCGCTGCGGTACTCCAACGACGACGTCGCGGCGGTCACCGAACTCGTGGCGCTGCATTTGCGGTTCCACACCTACTCGATGGGGTGGTCGGACTCGGCGGTGCGCCGATACGTCCGCGACGCGGGCCCGCTGCTCCAGGAACTGAATGTGCTCACCCGCTGCGACTGCACGACGCGCAACGCCAAGAAGGCCGCTCGCTTGTCGAAGCGGATGGACGAACTCGAGGCACGCATCGTCGAGCTGGAGGCCGCCGAGGAACTGGCGGCGCTCCGACCGGAACTCGACGGGCACGAGGTGATGGCTCACCTCGGGGTCGGCCCTGGTCGCGACGTCGGCGACGCGATGCGGTTCCTGATGGACGTTCGCTTGGACGAAGGGATGCTCGGCGACGAGGCAATCCGTGAACGCCTCGACGCCTGGTGGGCCGAGCGAGCGTGATCGAGATGGCCGGCGTGCGTTGGCCGCGGGCTCGAGGCTGCAACCAGCGCGTACCCGCATGATCAACCGATCGGTGCAGCCCGGTCGGTGACCGAGCATCACCGATGGAGCATCCGGCGTCGTCGTACCGTGGGGCGGTGAGTCCAGCCCACCACGTCGCTGCCGATCCGGTGCTCGAGTCAACGGGCGCCGACCCCTATCGCGGGTGGTGGCTGATCGTTCCGATGTTCGTGATGTCGGCGGCACTCGTCACGTTGGGGGTGTTGCGGACCGGCACCGATCCGGAGCCGCGCACCGTCGTGGTGGTGACCGGACTCGGCGTCCTCGCCGTCGGTGCCATCGTCGCAACGATCGTCGAGTCACGTCGGATCGCCCGCCGGTTCCAACGAACGATCGACGAACTGTCGCGGACCCAGGGTGAAATCCGCCGGCTGCTCGACGACCT
>Ga0316193_10004586_pt1 | contig 10178 bp, 9 predicted proteins | sample MerIslsedime2_MG_FD_207735 | JGI IMG/M metagenome (GOLD analysis project Ga0316193, IMG submission 207735) | Coastal sediment microbial communities from Maine, United States - Merrow Island sediment 2 | ecosystem: Environmental > Aquatic > Marine > Coastal > Sediment | place: USA: Maine...
CGACTGCGTAGGGTGCCCGATCACGAACCTCCACGATGGCCTCGGCCATGCGCACGCGCTGACCGGCGAAGCGCTCCAAGCGATGGCTCTCCGGGTCATCTACCATGCGGGAGAACTTTGCACTCGCTAACCGGTACAGGGTGTCGTCCGGACCGAGGATGAATGTGCGGGGCGAGTAGGTCACGGTGCGATTTCGTTCGCGGCGCAGAGATTGCCTTTAACGGTAGCGCGACTGAGCTTGCCGCGAAACGTGGTTGTCATTGTCTGACCTTGGCAAATAGTTATCCTGATGAGGATAAGTCTACCAATTGTGCGCATGGGTGGCTCCGATAGGGCAGTTGTTGACAGGGAGCTGCGGTTCCCAGTTCTGAGGTGGCATACATCCAAAATCGCGCCACATAGCCGACATTCGCGACTCCCTAACACAATCAGACTTCGATCAACCACGAAGGAGTCTGACATGGAAATCAATCAAACACGGGAACCCTGGAACAAAGACAAGCTGGTCGGCCAAAAGCCACCACTCAAGCCAAAGGACATCTGGGCCATTCGAATCCATCTCCACAATGAGCACCAGATCCGCGATCTGGCCATGTTCAACCTGGCAATCGACAGCAAGCTACGTGGCTGCGATCTGGTAAACCTGCGGGTTCGGGATGTGATGCACGCCGACCAGATAATGCCCCGAGCGATGGTCGTTCAGCGAAAGACCCAACAACCAGTGCGATTCGAATTGACCGAGCCGACGAGGTCAGCGGTTTCCGCATGGATTGAAAAGGCGAATTCGAAGGCCGAGGAATACCTGTTCCCCAGCCGTCAGGCGAAATCGCCTCATATTTCTACTCGCCAGTACGCCCGGATCGTGCATCAGTGGGTTGCCGCCATCGGACTCGATTCGACGGTCTATGGCACGCACAGCATGCGACGGACCAAGGCAACACTGATTTACAAGCGAACCAAAAACCTAAGGGCCGTCCAACTCCTGCTTGGCCATACCAAGCTCGAGAGTACAGTTCGATACCTTGGAATCGAAGTCGATGACGCACTGGAGATCTCGGAGCAGACCGAAATCTAGCATGGCAATGGCGGCTGCACGTAGGCGCCGCGATGGGCCTCGTGCGGCCGCTTTCAGGCGCAGAATTGGTTGCGTGCAACCGGCCAGAACCGGACGGACGCTGACCGATCCGCTGGGCCATCAAGATAGGTTGCAGCGCGAGGTCTACTAACTGGTGCTTTCACTCATAACGGGCCAAATGGAACCCCGCTGAAGCGGGATTCCATTTGGCTGATCGGAGAAAGAGTCTGACGATGCTTTGATCTGCTACGCTATTTGATTGGCGATGGCGTTACCGCAACAGCCACGGCGCGTTTGTAGGTGATGATGACCTGGTCACCAACATCCACCTCCGCCAGCTTTTCTGGATGTTGGACCAACACTTCGATCACGTTCCCCTCTGGCCCCCTCAGGGTCACAGAAGGTTCATCGGCGTCAATCGCAATGATCATGGCGACAACCTGCAACGCACCACCCAGCACGGCCGCGGGCTTTTCTCCGAGTTTTGCACGCGCCGCTGCACCCCCAGCTCCGGCTGAAGGCGTCATACCACCGCCCTTTTTCAAATCGACCGCCATTGCTTCCAGGAACTCGACGACCACCCGGTCGCCAACCTTGACTTGGTCGAGATTGCGTACTTCATCGCCGACTTCCATGACCACCGAAGCGTCTCGGGTGAGCGAGCGCAGTGTGACGATTCGGTTCTGCACATTAATAGCCTCGACAACTGCCGCAACTTTTTCGACATTCTTCCGTTCAACGACACGCTTGAGGTCATCTGAGGCGAATAACTGGCCGGATGACAGGAGGAGCGTCAGAAAGAACACCAAAGAAATTGAAATTCTTGGGAGCAATAGCGACATGACAGATACCCTTGTTAGCTTGTTGAACGTAAATATAGGGCGACGAGGTTACCACTCACCTGAAATTGATAAACCGGGTTTTTTTCCAGCAATCTTCTCGTAAACGCGGCTTGCTCGGCCCCTAGTAATGGAACGGGCCATGAGGCAAATTTGGCGGAACGGATTGCGGAGCCGCAACTCCAATCAGGTAAACGAGGAACGAGAGGCAAGAACGTCCCGAGAGCGGACACTCGTTGGCTAGAAGCGAACCGCGGCTAGGTGTTGTTTGCCGACTGATGCACCGCACTTAGATGGCAGAGCCACCTCGAGGGCGGCCCTGCTTTCGCGGTGTCGACCAGCTCTTATTAAGCTAAAGGAACACCCAGGCAATCTGCGAACTCGAGCATCACAATTTATTACCTTTCTCTGTTGATGCTATCTCGACTAGCTTTTTGCCCTTCTTGCCGTGAATCAGAGCGTAGGTGCCATCGCTATTTCTTTCGGTGTAATGACAGAAGTCTTTCGACTTGTTGTTCCACCTGATGCATCGTTTGTCTGATGCATCGTCGATCCACCATTTGCCAATCCTCTCAGACCCACTTTCCGAGATGCTATGGACGCTGCCGTCAGCGCCAAAGTAGGTTTTTCCGGGGCCAAGTTTGGAATGTACGCCATGAATAGTCGTATCAGTGTAGAAGTCTTTGAGTTCGCTACTCGATAGCCTTTCTCCGGCAAGAGCAGACCCATTGACCAGCACAAGACCAAGCGCAATCAAAATCTTACTCAACTTTTCGTTCTCCTATCCAATTTTTCTCTATTCGGCAATTCAAGCGATGGCGCGGTTGCCGTGAATCACCTCGGGATTTTTAGACACGTCCAAGCCGCGCATTAGCGCACCGATGGTACAAGCAGGGACCGGCCATGACTATATCCGTGGCTACGCCGCAGGTTGCAGAAAGACCCCGGCACTCTTCATCAGGGAATGCTTAACGACCGCAGTGTGTCGGCAACGGACTAAGCGCACTTGAAATCGTCGAGATCGACCAGCGACTCCCGCGTCCGACCTATCAGAATTCGCTTCAGCTGAAATCTACTGAGGTTAATCTTGGTCCCGCATGATGGAGATCAATGCGGGACAGCCCGCGACCTGGGTTGAATATCCGTCAGATGATGGCATTACGGGCGTATGGAACGCCGTTACAACGTCGCATCTCCAAGAGGATCGAGCGTATATGGATATTCTTCTAATACTTGTGGTCGCTACTGTCGTAGTCATTTTGATCTTCGACTACACAAACGGCTTCCACGATGCCTCGAACATGATCGCCACCGTAGTAGCTTCTCGCGCTATGACGCCGATACAGGCTGTGATCCTGGTTGGTGCCTTCCACTTTATCGGCCCTGTTCTTGGTGGCACTGCGGTTGCGAATACCATTGGCAAGTTCGTCGATGTGAGCGCACTAGATCCCCTCACATCCATGACGATCATCCTATGCGGCTTGGTCGGGGCCATCGGCTGGAATGTGTTGACGTGGTGGTTTGGAATACCGTCTTCGTCCTCCCATGCGCTCGTCGGGGGTCTGACCGGTGCTGTTGTCGCTGCGGCTGGACCAAGTTATGTAGTGTGGGGATTCAGTCAGCTTGCCGATGGTCGCCTGACGGGCGTCACCAAGGTCTTGTTGTCCCTGATTATCTCGCCCATTATCGGTTTCTGGGTCGGGTTTGGGATACACCGGGTGATGCGATTCCTGTTGCAGGGCGCGCGTCCGATCCTCAACAAGTACCTGCGACAGTTCCAGTGGCTAAGCTCGGCCGTGCTTTCGTTCTCGCACGGCGCGAACGATGCCCAGAAGAGCATGGGCATCATCACCATGGTGCTACTTCTCGGGGGCTACATTCAAGAGTTTCGGGTTCAGCTATGGGTGATCCTCGCTTGTGCTGCGATGATCACGTTCGGCACGATCACCGGGGGGTGGCGCATCGTGCGAACCGTCGGCTTCGGCATCTACAAGGTTCGTCCTTTGCATGCAGTGGACGCACAGCTGACCTCGGGGGCCGTGATCTTCGCAGCCTCAGTATTCGGCGCGCCGGTATCGACCACCCATGTGGTCAGCTCCTCCATCATGGGGATCGGGGCCTCGGAGCGTCCAAAGGCCGTGCGCTGGAACACAGCCAAGGAGATCGTGAGCACCTGGGTGGTTACCATTCCTGGTTCCGCGATCATGGCCGTCCTCACCTATCTGGCGGTCCACGTGGCCACCGGAGTAGCGTAAATGCATGTTGTGATCCGTTTCCCCCAGCCGGGGTGGATTACTGTCGATGAGGTGACATATGAGCAGTGAACCGAATTCTGTGGTCTCCCGACTTATCAACCGGGTATTTCCACGCATGCCGGACTTTTACAGCCTTATCAACGAGCAGTGCGACCTCGCGGTCGAGGTGATGTCAGAATTAGTGGCGTTCATGTCGAGCGGCAACTGGGACAAGGCCGTTCTGGTGCGAAAACTCGAGAAACGCGGTGACGAACTCAAGGCGCGCAATCTCGACGTGCTCAACAAGGCCTTCTCCACGCCAATGGACCGTGAGGATCTTTATCGTGCCATCGTCACGGTCGACCACGTGGTCAACTACGCCAAGACGACAGTCCGGGAAATGGAGGTACTAGGTGTACAGCCGGACAATTACACGCTGGAAATGGCGCAGCTGCTTCACCAGGGTGTTGTTGCGCTGCAGCGCGGCTTTCGCAAACTGTCCAAGGATCCGGCGAGTGCCGAGGAAGACGCCGACGCGGCTCGCAAGGCCGAGCGCAACACGGAGAAGATTTACCGCAGGGCGCTCGCCGATCTGCTCGACCCCGACCACTACATTAAGACCCGCAACGACAAGCACAGTGCAGCCATTGCGTCTATCGAGGGGTTACTCGAACCGCTTGGCCAGCACAGCGAGCCGGTGGCACTCGCGGTCGCTTTCGTGGTCGACACCTTCAAGCAACGTGAAATCTACAGACATCTGTCGAATGCTGGTGACCGTTTGGCGCATGCAGGCGAAGTACTACACGACATCGTAGTGAAGATCAGCTGATGTCTGTGGCGAGGTTTTGCGGGGACAGGCCAAGGGGTCGAGCTAAGACGTTCCTCGGAATTCGCACGGGAACCGACTGGATCGGCGCATGTCGGCTTTGTGTCGGTTCCTGCCGGTCGGGAAACTACAAAGCTGCCGCTCAGCCAGGTTTTTCAGTCTATGACCGGTTACCCACCCATTGCAGTCGCTGCCGGATGGAATACCCACCGGCAGCTTTGGCCAAAATTTGGGCGGCCCCCGCACCTAAGATGCGCTCTCACTCGAGTCGCTTTGCGATCAAATCGCCGGCCTTTTCAGATGTCTGCAATGCGCATGTAGCTGCCTGTCGCTGGATGCTTGGCGAACGGCAGGTCATGGGTGAAAGCGCCAGTTAGCTGACCAGTGCCGTGAAGCATTCTTACAGTCGATTTCGCCGGTTCGGGAATGTCTCTTCCTGGCCGGCAACTGCCTTTCGCCACCTCGGGGTGCTCGCCTTCGAAGCGAGTTGTCGGTGAACGGCAGAAGACGACCCGTTGCTGACCTTCGCGCTGTCACCGGTTGAGCGGCGGGTTACGAAGTACAGCGGTCATTCGAGGCGAATCCTCACTGGCAAGTCGTCGGCCGAAGCGGCCGCTGGGGATCCGACCCGGCTACCACCGCATTGAGTTGACTACCGGTCATAGGCTGGGAAAGCTCGCGGAATGGCAGCTCTCTGGCTTCCCGACCGGCAGCAACACCAACCGGTCTTTAAGGGAATGCTAATTTAGCGTTCCTTCGCCAGCATTCTCAGAGGCTCGGAGTAAGTTGCGACAGTAGTTTTCGCCTTGAGAACATGCCACTTTCGGATGTCTTCAAGATGAACAGAGCCCATGCTATTTTCTGCGACTGCGAAATTCGACTTCATGGTCCTGATCTCACAATCATTACCAAGCAAGCCTAAGACTTAGCAGCTGAGATCGGTGTTTATACAATGAACTGAGGAGAAGCACATGGCATTTCGGGGCAGATCGCTTTATCAGAAAACACCAACACGGCGATCGGTTGCGATCGTGTCTTTTGTGTTGAGCTTGCTCATTTCCCAGCTAGCTCACGCCGGTTTTTTCGATCAACTCGTCAATGACGCTCAACGGTCTATTGAAAGAGGTGTAGAGAGCGTTATTGATAACGCAAAGAACGGGAGCTCGGACGACGCAGCACAGAATGCGGATACGACTCCTCAGGCCCCGTCCTCTCCCGCTTCGACAGCGGCGATGCCTTCAGTCAAGCAGCCAAGTTTTGACCGAACCTTGGTTAAAGATATTCAACAACGTTTGAACAGCCTGGGCTTCAATTCGGGACCTCCCGATGGAATCTATGGGGCTGGCACGAGACAGGCTATTGAGTCCTTCCAACGAAGCCAAGGTATGGCGGTGGACGGGAAGCCGTCGGCGGAACTACTCGTTCAGATCGAATCAACGATGCCGGTCAAAACGCCCATTTCCGTAGCGCCCAAGACACCAAAAACAGGCGGCATGCCTGAGCCAATGCTCGGAGCGACGATGCCAGCGCCGAGTCAACAAATTGCTAGTTCCACGACCCGCGCGTATATCGCAATCCAAGATATCCCTGCCGGTCGCCGACCGGCTACGTTCGGCACCTTAGGTTTAGCGAGGTTACGGCATGACACTAGTTGGTTGGACAAGAATTTGTTGAAAGCGACTCAGCTGTCCATAGGATGCCAACAATACTTTATAAAGCATGGAGGTGTTCGAGGCAGTGGCTGTATGGGGGAGTTTTTGGGTACAGCAAAAACGGTATATAAAATTAAACTCGCGCCAGTGTTTACGGATGAGGAGATCAAGGACCGCAATCCAAAATTCGCTGCGCAGGAATTTAAGGGTCGCATTAAGCCCGCGTTTCTCAAACTCGCAGAGCACCTTCCTCCGGAATTCGGGGATACGGTCCGTTGGCGAGGCAAGTACGATTTCGAGAAAGGGGTATTGAATATCAGCATTCAGGGCTATGACGAGGCGCCTAGAAATATTGTGAATCGACTACCCTCCGACATAAAACACCTGGATCTTCGAAATCCCAAGCGTGCAAACTTCGACGGGACAGCCGGAGAGTATCACCAGTTGAAGGTTTGGACCCCTTACGTCGAGGGAGTTTACGCGCTGGCCTTTGATCGGGACTTAAGCCAAGGCCAGATACCGATGCCGCCAGCAGAAGCGGAAAAAATGTTCAAGGCCGCTCCTAAAGATTATGTAATCGGACAGGCGGTCGTTGAGTATAAGGTGAACAACACGGTCGGCGAGGCGGCATTAGCGACTTTAGAACAGGTGCGCATCATATCGGCTGTAAACGATGTTAACCCGATAAATGCGAGATCGATTCTGGTAATTCCAGGTTCTGCTTTTCCAAAGCTTGAACGTCAGCAACAGGAGGCAAAAGCGCCTGCGAAAAAGTCTGTTGGGGTCGTAAAGTCCGCTCCGATTGAAACGTCAGTATCGGAACCAGATCCTTTGGAACGCATACGAAAAGGACAACCATATGGCCCGGATATTGTCGGATTACAGCTCGGAATGACTATTGAGCAAGCGGAACAGTTGATCAGAAAGCGAAAAGAACCGACCGACATAATCGAAGGCAACGCACCTGCCCCATTTAAGACAGCCAAACTATATGTGTTAGCTCCTGGAGATGAAACGATTTCTCTTATGACCATGGACTCGCCCGCCGGTGAACGAATCGCCGGTTATGTTCGGACAGTGGCATTTGAGCGAGACTCCGCTCCATCTGAAGTCGCAATTGCATCTTCGGTTGAAAAGAAATACGGGATTCCTTTTTATTCTTATGATGCAAAAGAAAGTCGTTTTGATCGGAGATGGTTTACTAATTGGAAGGGGCAAGCTATCACAGAACAAAATGCACTTGATCAGAACTTAGGGAAATGTGAGGCCGCAGTGCGTACCCGACCGGGATTGAAAACTTGGCTTGCAAGTGACGGGCAGCCCTACCGCTGGTTTGCTCCTGGGTCGACTAACTGGAATAGCCCTCAAGTATTGGAAGCGGGAGATCTGAAAAAAGCAAAAAATATCCATCGTTGTGGACCAGCAGTAGTTGCGAGCTATCAAGCCAATTCAGGTCAACCAATAGGACCGAGCCTTACTCTCACACTTTTCGATGGCGCTTGGATCATGGATGCTGTTAAAGAGCGCAATGCCAAAGAGAAAGCTCAAGGGGCCCAGGAGTTGGATCTGTAATTGGTTTGTGGGGAAGCCTGGTTGACCGCTTCTGGCTGGGAGCCGCTGTTCCCGGTTTTTCCCGAAAGCCGCCGGTGGATAGATGGAGGTTCGGCGAAGGTCAGCTATGAGGGACCTATCTCCAAAGGCAGCCCCCAGCCAATTGAACAAGAAAGAACCCTTAACAAGAAAACGGCCATTGGGGTATTGGAAACTAAGGTCCGCTTACAGATGCGGAGTTGGAGCGTTAGCTTGGGCAGCTGTAGATGTACCCGCCCGCCCCCACCTGAGCCTCTCCCCACGGTTCCAAGGTTCTGGTGCGGGGCTCATTGGTCGTTGATGCGGGCGCGGTATCCAAATATTGCGTAGTTCTCCTCATTATTCCCAGGTGAAATGTTTGCCAACCTTCCCAGTACGCGGGAGCGCCAGTAAAGCGATCGCTACAAAGTGGGTTAATCGCTGCTTATGCGGCGCGTTTTTGCATGCGCCGGACAAGTAAATGGCAGGCGGAGTAAAGAGCCCCGAAGATGGCTTGGCGAAAAACGCCAGTATCTAACACAAAGGTACACCGATGCAGTACGCACTTGAAGTGACGTTTACCGACGGATCAGGGCTGTCGATAGCATATGTTTGGGCAGCGGGCTGTGAAGAGTTGGTGGTTGAACTGGTTGAGCTGATGGCCCAACCAGGATTCAGCGACGCCACGATCGTAAATGTCGGCAGCCTTCCTGAGCCTGCGCGCAATGATTGGGAGAAGCGGCTAGTCACCAACGACACTCATCAGTCGCTGGCAAATGGCACTAATCAGTAGAGGCAGGTTGGCACCCTCTTTGACCCGGCCTCAGTGCCGGGTTTTTTTGTGGGTGCCAATCAAGCGCTGAGTGTGGTTAGGAGAAATCGATGGGGTCATGAATTGATGGGATCAGGCTTGATCGATTAACCACCATTCCTATAAGAAGGTCCGGTTCGTGTGTGTGCCGTGATAAGTCGGCGTTTTCCCAGTGGGTGCAAACCCCACCCGGCATTCCGCTCCGGCCGGAAGCAATCGGGGCAGCTATGGAGGTAACGAAACAGCTGAAGCCTTAGCCTGTCGGACTTAACGCTGTCTGGCTGCAAATCCATGGATAGCGATCAACTGCGCTTATCGAACTCGTCAAATAGGCTGGGCTATTCTCCTCATCCAATAAACGCATTTGATTCGCTCCCATGAATTTTCGCTTCAAACGGATAAGTCCGACAGGCTGTTAGCTGCGACGGGTCACTTCAGGTGATCCAGCGGGGTCTGAGCCCGGGCAGGACAAATCGTTACCTGTGCGAGCAGGAGCAAGCCGTCACACGACAGCGCCAGGAACATGGGAATCACAAGCAATCGGTCTGCCTTTGTGCGATATGCGGGCTAAAGCGAAGGCAGAGCCTGGATTCCGCTTTTACGCGCTGTACGACAGGATTGACCAGTGACAAAGCGCCTGAGTTCGGCCAGTTGCGATCACAGTTGTCTTTGAGACAGACTGGGAGCCTCATGGCGGAGATTTCGGAGGCAATTGCCAAGAAACAGAGCGCATTGGAAGCGAACCGGCGCAAACTGCCCCATTATTTCAGGCGTAGCTTGGTAGCGTCGGTAGGAGCAAGCCCACAACGTGTAGGTCGTATCTCAGAGCAAGGCCGTGCTGCGGGCGAGAGCCCGCGGCTGCCGGTGCGGAATTTTCAAATGGAACGGATGCGGGAACTGCTGGAAGAAAGATGAAATAACCATGAGTCGAAGCCACTACAAGCAGAATGTTACATCCAGCGATATCCACATTGTCAATTGTGTTTGGCACAGGTCATCCGTTTGGTTTGCGGCACTGATCCTAGCTGTGCTGGTAAATATCCTTTGGGTACCCGTGACGGTCCGCGCTCAGACACCGGCGCCGCAGGATACCGGTCCTACCGATATCGATTTGCCCGTAGACGACCAGGAGCGTTCTATACAACGCCCGTTGCAAGAGAGCGCAGCCCAAT
>Ga0316193_10004588_pt1 | contig 10178 bp, 8 predicted proteins | sample MerIslsedime2_MG_FD_207735 | JGI IMG/M metagenome (GOLD analysis project Ga0316193, IMG submission 207735) | Coastal sediment microbial communities from Maine, United States - Merrow Island sediment 2 | ecosystem: Environmental > Aquatic > Marine > Coastal > Sediment | place: USA: Maine...
CATCATATTAGCGGTGTGACTCATCAGGTACGTAAATTGAAACAGGCGGTGATGAGTGATAGGGAATTAAAGAACATATTAAATCTAGCAATTCAACACCTGACCCCTTGAGATCTTTGAGCTCTTGAGCTGCTGGTCTTAGTGGCATGGAAAGACCTGACCAAATTCTTGATTCTTGTGTTATCATAAAAAGTCGCTATGTTTAGAAGTACCCTAAAATTTAAAATATTAACGGCGCAGTGCGCCCTTTTTTTATTGCTGTATGAATAAAATTAATTGCAAAGTCTACCGCTGTGCTAAGCAAGACGAGATGTATCTCTATATACATGAGGGTAAAACCAGCGCGGATCTTCCTGAAGACTTGATCACGATGGTTAAGGAACTCACTCATGTAATCGATTTGGAGTTAACGCCTGAAAGGAAACTGGCTCGTGAAGACGTGCTGGTGGTTATGAAAAATCTGGAAGAAAAAGGTTACCATCTACAAATGCCGCCTGATGCATTAAAGCCTAATCTCTACCATGGCGACTAGTTTAATTCCTTGGTTCACAATTTCTTTTCCCGGGGTAATAAACTAACAAAAATGACCCCTGTCATGGCTTCTCGTTGCCTGGAAACAAGCCGCAGACCTGGGAAAAAAGGGTATGTTGTTTTGTCTGTCACTGCATAGGGTAATCCGGGTCAGGTTTTACAAGATAAATGTCCTGACCCGGGTTATCGAACTTCGTATAGATTAATGTACCCGCTTTTAAATATAGCCCTGCACGGATAACAGCCGCCTTCCCGGCGCATGCACTTTCTACACACGTGAATCCATGGCCTGCTTAAGCATCGCTACTTCCTGTCAATTTCGCGACATGAAGTCCACATTCCTTGGTTTCCGGGGTTTCCCACCACCAACGACCGGCGCGAACATCTTCGTCAGCGGAGGTGGCTCGCGTGCAGGGTGCGCAACCAATGCTCGGGTAGCCCTTGTTGTGGAGTTCGTTGTAGGGCACTTCGAAGCGGTGGATATAGGCCCACACTTCCTGCTCGCTCCAATCCAGCAGCGGGTTGAACTTTGGGATGCCGAACATCTGATCGTCTTCCTTGATTTGCATTTCGATACGGGTAACAGACTGTTCGCGGCGCAGGCCGGTGATCCATGCGGTCTTGCCGGCCAGTGCGCGACGCAAGGGCTCTATTTTGCGTACACCGCAGCAACTTTTGCGCAGCTCGACACTGTTATAAAATGCATTGGGTCCGTTCAGTTGCACAAATTCCTGCAATTTTTCTGTCTCGGGTGAAAAGATCTTCACCACGTCACCATAACGGTCCCGGACTTGTTGCAACAAGACATAGGTTTCCGCTGGCAGGCGCCCGGTATCCAGGGTAATGATATTAATCCCCGGCACATGCTTCACCGCCAGGTCGGTTAACAGCATATCTTCCGCACTCAAACTACTGGCCAATGCAGGCGGGGAATATTCCTGTTCTATCTCCTTTAACAGGGCGACTACGGCATCGATCTTTTCTTCAGCTAACATTGAATAACTCCTTCAAATCTCTTGCTAATGACAAATTAAACGTTCAACGACCCGTGTCGTCTTCAACCCACCTGGGCTAACTGCTGCACTTCAGGAATAAATTCATGCAACATCAAGCGGGGATCACTTTGCTGGCAAAATTCTGCGGACAATACCGTCCACACATCCTGGGCACCCATCAAGCGCTCAAGCCCCTGAAGCAACACCTCGTCATCTTCCACACCGCGCAGACGGCTCAGCTCATGACTGAAGACACCCAGGCCTTCGCTCAGATGAGAATGTTCACGCAAGACCTCATCGAGCTTGGCCGCGATTTCACCCAGGCTTGTCGGTTGTAGCTTCATGCCAGCGACTTCTAACAAGGATTTCCCCACCAGCACGGCAATGGCCTCGGCGCAATCCAGGGCCTGATCGAATTTCTTTGCCAGCCAAAAGACGCGGCGATATTCGCGTTCGTGTTTGGCTTCAGAAAAATGTGCGGAGACATTTTCCTGCGCCGCGCCCATGCACTCGCCACCGCCGAGATTAAGAACCCGAAAGTTGACGGCTTCGCCAACATCTTTTGACAATAGCGGAATGTCGGCTTTCGACACCTGGGTGAGATCATTGAGCAGGGTCTTGAAATACTCGGCCCCCTGACGGCGTGCCCAGGCAGTGAATAACTCTTCATTCTCACGGCTGTCCTCATAGGCCAGCTGCACCCGCTTCACGGCTTGCGATGCCCGCATCACAGGTATCTCGGGACCACGTAATGCCATAGCCCCGCCCACGCGGCCATCACCGCCAAAGTGCATGCGATAGTGCGGAATCAGCTTGCCGTGCAAACGTCGTCCTTCTCCGTGCAGGCCGATATCGCCCACTGTGGGCTGGGCGCAGCCGTTATGGCAACCGCTGATACGTATGCGTAAATCCCTGGCGCTGCCACTGATGTGTTCACTCAGCTTGCGCGACGCCGTGATACCCAGGCGGCAGGTCCAGGTACCGGGGCAGGACACGACATCATCGCCGGTGACGGGCTCTTTCAAACCCAGCTCATGCAGTTCCGCCCGTAATGTTTCCATCTCTGCTGCAGGGACATTGACGATCATCAGGTTTTGGTCCTGGGTGGCACGGGCATCATCCAGGCCGCGCTTCTCAAGTGCTGCAGCGACGCCACGCAATTCCTTCGCGCTGATATCACCCAGCGGCAGACTGACCGGTAACACAAAATAGCCCGCCTGTTTTTGTTCAAGCGCTCGCCTTGGCGCCCCCACGGCACTGATGGCGATGTCCGCCCGAGAATCACCGGCATCGGCCCACTGAACCTCGGGTAAGCTGTCCCTGGCATAAACTTCACGTGTGCGTTTCAATTCCTCCCGGTACTTGACCAGAAACTCCGCTTCACCAAGACGGTCGACGAGGAATTTAAGGCGCGCACGGGCGCGCTTTTTACGATTGGAATGACGATGGTGCAGGGCAAGCACTGCCTCGGTCACCGGCAGTAGTTCCTGCTCGGTAATAAAGTCTTCCACCACGATCGCCTGACGAGGCTTATGACCCAGGCCACCGGCGGCCAAGACCTGAAAACCGAATTTCCCGTCGCGTTTCACGGCTACCACGGCAAGGTCATGAAACAAGCCTTGCGCGCAATCGGATTCACAGCCGGAAAAACTCATTTTGAATTTGCGCGGCAGATGCTGGGTCAAGGGGTGACGCAAAAAGCGTTGTGCCACGGCATTCACCGTGGGTAATACATCGGCATGTTCCTTGGGGCAGACACCAGCCAGCGGGCAGGCGGTGATATTACGCACGGTATTACCGCAGGCCTCACGCGAGGTCAGGCCTGCGCGGCCGAGTTTTTCCAGCGCCTCCGGTGTTTCACCGAGGGGAATGGTGTGCAACTGAATATCCTGGCGTGTGGTGATGCTGGCGATTTCCTCTTGGGAATGATCGGCCAGAACATCGGCGATGCTTCTTAATTGCTCAGGCGAGACACGCCCACCCGGCAATTTAATCCGCACCATGTTGACGTTTTCCTGTCGCTGGCCATAAATGCCCTGCTGCAGGCGGATCGCCATAAAGCGTTCTTCATCCAGCTCGCCACTCAGGCGTGAGGACACGGCCTCGCCATAACGAGCCAGCTCTTCCGCATTAATCCAGTGTTCATTCCGGGACATCTTTGGCCTCCTTCAGGTCACCAATCGAATACCAATTACCATTAATAAAACGGCCATCGTGGGCCGTAAAATCTGCTCCGGCAGCTTTGTGCTGAAGTGACTGCCGAGGTAGATCCCCGGCAAGGAACCCAGCAACAGGGTGCCCAGCAATACATAATCAACATTGCCCAATTGCCAGTGACCGAAACCTGCCACGGCCGCTAGTGGCACCGCATGCGCAATGTCGGTCCCCACCACTCGCGCTGCCGACAGCCGGGGATAGAGCCAGAACAGCGCGGCGGCTCCGAGGGCACCCGCCCCGACGGAGCTCAGGGTCACCATCACCCCGACCAACGCACCGACAACCATCGTTCCCGGCTTTTGCCAAGGTAGAAGCCGGGTAAATTTGGCCTCGCGCAGGCGATGCCGGAGCAGCAGGGCCAGGGCCGTAACAATCAACGCCACACCCAGGGTGGTGGTGATCAAGAACTCCAGATTCGTATGCAGGGCGCTGGCCTCTATCTGCTTCAGTACCAGCAGGGTGAGGATGGCCGCCGGGATACTCCCGCTGGCCAACCGGGTCACGACACGCCAATCCACTGTGTTCTGTCGGGCATGGCTCCAGACGCCACCGAGCTTGGTGAAGGCGGCATAAAGCAAGTCTGTCCCGACCGCCACCGCAGCCGGGATACCGAAGCCAAAGATCAGCAGTGGCGTCATAATTGCGCCTCCACCGACTCCGGTTAAACCGACTAAAAACCCGACGCCCAAACCCGCCAGGCTGAGCATTACGTCCACGCTTGCCGCCCTTCTATTTAATTGATGGAAGGAAAATAGCAGACGCCATATATTCTTTGAAAGAATGATTTTGACTATATATATACCAATATGTAATATAGAGGCTCGAATTCAGGGCAATTAAGCAGGAAGACCCAACATGAAGCTGTCCCAGCTACGCTACATCTGCGAGGTATCCAAGCAGGGTATGAATGTCTCCGAGGCCGCGGAAGCCCTCTTCACCTCCCAGCCCGGGGTGAGCAAACAAATCCGCCAACTGGAAGACGAGCTGGGAATACCGATCTTTTCACGCGCCGGCAAGCGCCTCACAGATACCACCCGTGCCGGCGGGGAAATTCTGCGTGTGGCCCAGCGTGTGCTGCGTGAAATTGAAAATATTCGCCGCATCAGCAGTGATTATGAAAACGCCGACGAAGGCACCCTCACCATCGCCACTACCCACACCCAGGCACGCTACGCCCTGCCCGAAAAAATCCAGCGCTTCCGCGAACGCTACCCCAAGGTGAAGCTGTCCCTGCGCCAAGGCAGCCCGGAACAGATCTGTGGCATGGCCGCCAGCGGCGAAGCCGATATCGCCATCGCCACCGAATCCGTATCTTCCAGCGAAGGGCTTGTTGCCCTGCCCTGCTACCGCTGGAATCGCTGCGTGGTGGTACCGCCCGACCATCCGCTGCTGGAGATTAAACCCCCCCTGACGCTGGCCGACATTGCACGCTACCCCATCGTCACGTACGACTTCGCCTTCGCCGGTCGCTCATTAATCAGCAAAACCTTTGCCGATGAAAAACTGAAACCCAATGTCGTGCTTACCGCACTGGATTCCGATGTCATTAAAACCTATGTCGAAATCGGCCTCGGCATTGGCCTGCTGGCAACCATGGCCTTCGACACCAAACGCGACACCCATTTACGCATGATCGATGTCGGCCATCTGTTTCCCGACAGCACCACCTGGGTGGGTATCCGTCGCGGCGAATACCTGCGAAACTATATTTATGATTTTATTGAGTTGTTTGCACCGCAGTTAAATCGGGAGGCATTGAATGCAGCCTTGAATGTGGAGTGAAATGGCCAGGGTGGATAAAACCTTTTAAGCTCATATCTTGCTGCGAGCACAGGCAAATCAAATAAACAAGACACCCATCTCTACAAAGGTCAAGTAAATTTGATGCCATTGTTTTGTAAAAAGTGAGTACAGAATAATTTGAAAGGGATCGGTCTGCTGAAATAATAACCCTGATAGCTTTTACAGTTTAAGCTGTTCAGGCATTCCAGTTCATCCTGTGTCTCGACGCCCTCGGCGATGATGGCAAGCCCCAGACTGTTAGCCAGGGCAATAATCGTTTCGGCAATCGCCCGGTTTCCGGCATCGATGTGGATATTTCTGACGAAGGCCTGGTCGATTTTCAGGCATTCCACCGGAAAACGGTTCAAATAGGACAGCGACGAATAACCGGTGCCAAAGTCGTCTATCAAGAAATGGATACCGTAACTGCGCAGGCGCTCCATTTTTTCTATGGTGTCCTCGATGCTTTTAAGCAGAGTGCTTTCAGTCAGCTCAATGCCCAGGTGATCGGGATTGATCCCGGAATCCCGTATAATCATAAGTAAGTCATCGACAAAGGTATTCTGGTTAAATTGCACCGCGCTTACATTGATCGACAGTTTTTTGAATGAATCAGGGAGGCCGAGTAATTCCAACGACCGCAATTGCTCGCAGGCCTTCATTGCCACCCATTTCCCGACTTCAATCATTAACCCGGTTTCTTCGGCAACAGGGATGAACAGGGCAGGCGGCACCTGTCCGCGTTGCGGGCTATTCCATCGAATCAGGGCTTCAGCGCCGATCAATTCGTCGGAATTGGAATATTGCGGCTGATAATACAGTTCAAACTGATCCATTGATTTGACTGCTTCCTGCAGTTCTTTTTCCACCGCCAGGCGTGATTCCAGCTCGGCAGACATACTACTATCATAAAATATTGCCGTATTGGGCCCATGAGCCTTGGCCTGGTACATGGCAGTGTCGGCATGACGGAGCAGCTGATCGGTATCCAGGTCTTCATCCGGATAAATCGCTATCCCGATGCTGGGCGTGATATGCAGGATATGTTCACCGGCGATAATTGGCTTGGCAAATGCATCACGAATCTTGTCTATTATGGTTTTTATCTTGCGGGCACAATTATTTTTTTCATTACCCAATTCGGTTAACAGTACGACAAATTCATCTCCGCTTAGCCGTGATACGGTGTCCTCACGGCGAACGATGCTCGTTAATATTTTGGCGACGGATTTTAACAAATCGTCGCCGGCGGAATGTCCCAGTGTGTCATTCACTGTTTTAAAGCGATCCAGATCGATAAATAATGCCGCCCCAAAATAGCCATGGCGGCGACTTCTTGCGATGTCCTGCTCGAGGGTTTCAATCAGTTTTCGCCGGTTGGGCAGTTGAGTAAGTTCGTCGTGAAATAATTGAAAAACAATCGTGTCTTCCGCCTTTTTGCGCCCTTCGATCGCATTGAGTAATTGCTCATGCTCAAAGGACGCCTGACAACTTATCGCCAGTCGACCGATAATCGGTTTAAGTAATTCCAGTACGGGTGTATCTAGCGGCGTATTAAGTCGCTCCAGGGCAATATACCCGAAGTGAGCGAGTCGATAATAATAGATATATCCATTGTCACTGGTTTTGTGGATGTAATAATCACCAGGCTCATCTTCAGGAGTCTCGGTTAATACTGCCGGCAGTTCCTTGGCGGATGCCAGCACGCTACTGCAGTCTGGAATACTGAGAAAATGAAAGTATCCGGCATCGTTGTTGTTTTCTGCCAGAACCCATTCACCCGCGTGGTCTTGTAAAAAATAGTAGTGCACGGCTGCCAGTCCCATGCGGTGAATGCATACGCGGGTGAATTGCTTCAGCATCGGTTGAAGGCGAAGATCGAGGCCAATCGCCATGCCTAACTCATGCTGAATGGAGATTAATTGCAGTGTGTTACTCATTGCACTGCTATGTTCAGAACACGGCAATGACCGTTGATTTATTGAGAAGGCCGATCGGCCCGTTTTGGGTATTAATGATTTCTCCCAGTGTCAGCGCACCGAAGGCGATATTGTGTCGGCCCAACTGTTGTTCTATCGATTCCAATTCGCAATGGAATTTTTCCCCTAAAAACAGGCCTCGACTGAAACAGTCGAAGATCATGGCGGAAGGGGCGGGCTCGGCGCCGGAAGCCGTGTATGAATCACGGGCGACTTTTGCCGCTTCTCCCGCTGAGTCGATCAGATCATCGGCCTGGCCCTTGAGTATATACACCATCGCGTTCTCCGGGATTTCACCCAGGCACACCAGTCCATATCCTTCAAGCCTTACGGGGTCACGGACGACAATGTCTCCGCCCAGCATTTCAATCCCCAGTGGGTAGGTTTTGGTAATGGAAAGAAAATCGTTATTCTCGAAGCTAAGACCGGATGCCTTTTCAACCTGGCTGCGGTAGATTTCGAAAGCGGGGGTATAGTTCAGAGTCTCGAGTATATTGCCGGATGAATTGCTTACCAAATAGGGTCCATCAAGGATTTCCCAACCATGGTTGACGCCGCTATGCAGTTTTTTCGGATAGGCCGTGACAATAGCGGCATCCTGGATAAGACCATTATTGGTAAACAAACATGGCTTCTGGATAAAATCGAGCGAACCTGCGCCGGCCCCTACGGTGTCGCACCCAACACCGGTGACGGAATAAAGTCCTTCGACGAACCGCTCGATGTTATCTGCCAGGGCATCAACAATAATAATCAGATTGTTGGCATCAACAATTCCTTCCCCGTGACTGCGGATCTTTTCCTCAAGGTCGCTGTCATTTTCGGAAAGGTTCGGAATAATCGCCACATTGAACACATCATCAAAACCAACCACCAGAGTACCGTGTTTCAGGTGTCGGCTTTGATAGATAAGACTAGGGAAACAGGCACCGATAATGGGGACACTCAGCTCTTGAAGCATCGTATCAACCTGCTCAGGTACCCAATTATCGGCATCGCAGGCCAGCACCAACAGACTTTTAGCATCGGAACTAACGACCTTGTCGATTGTTCTATGCAAATGATCGGGTGTATTGTCAGTGCACAACTCAATTATGGTTGTTGAACTCATACCAAAACTCCTGACAGGGCCTGTTATATTCTACAGGCCAAAATTCCTTATTATTTATAATAACGGCGTGCAATTACTATGCTTTAGCCTCTATTCGCTGGATTGCCATGCATCAGAAGGATCCGTCTCGAGTGAAATCACAATACCATTGAGATGGTATGGTTACTGGATCCTTGCATCATCCCGAATCGGTAAGCTTATTCTGGTTTTAAAATCCCCGTAACTTACGGACCATTTGAATTTATTCACATAGGAATTAAAGGCTACATACCTTTAAGGGATTTAACCAAGCTGAAGAAACGAGCTTACTCATTAGCCGTTCACATGACATTCAGCCCGAGAAGCAATTTACTAATTTACAGTTTGATAAGCACTTAAGCGGCAGGCCCGGAAATGAAAACCACCATCCTCCAGCCCACCTGAAGGAAAAGGCGACCTTAGCAGAATCCAGCCAGCTGCCCGAGAGCCGGGCGCCACCGCATGGCAGGTATCGGGCAGGGATTAAGGTTGGGTTGAGATGGAAAGGGGAGGGTTTTCCCAGATAGCGGCAAAATTTAGTGCGGTTTCCTTGAGGCATTGGAGGCCAACGGTGGCACCGCCACCCATCATCATGCAGGGGGCCGTGCACGTCGCCTGGCCTAGGATAAACAATGCCCCAAACTGTTCGCGCAGGCATTGCGCACCAAGAAAGTATTTGACTCGAATAGCGTGTTGCATCCAGGTATATTAGTTGACCCCTAACCGAATTTGAGATCAATCCCTATAGGCTAGTGAAAAGCGCCTATCCGAGCAGCTATTTCAGACCAGGCCTTGACATTGTCAATGACTTGCTGGGCTAATGCGCCGATTTCTTTCGCGCTAGCTTTATAGATGGCGTGATTAGGGTCAAAGAAATAATAATCTGTCCCATCATAGAATAATGCCAGTGCATGCCCATTCCCGTGCGGATTACTAGCACTGATATAAACGAACTGGTTAGCTTTTAAGCCCTTCAATATTTTATTTACATCATTTTTATCCGTGATGTTAGGCCCCTCGAAGGCATCAAAGTCGGTGCCGCTTTTCAACAACGGTGGAAGGTCGGTGGCCCAGGTATATGTGCCGGCTTCAATTTTTTCCTGTAAGTTGTCGCATTCTTGCGATGTTATTGCGTTCGCTTTAGTAATGCCGAAATTGGAAATTGTTTGTAACCATATTGATGTTGCGGCTTCACATACACCATTAGGGTGTTTTTTAGTAACGTTTTTCCATGATATTTTGTCCATTTCGTTCTCCTTGGTAATTGGGAATCTGCATCATTCATAGTTAATAAGAAGACGCGGTTCAGGACGGTTTGTGAAGTTGATTAACATAACGTTAATAGATGCCCTACGCTGGGATAGCTTTCCTTCCAGTTATATAAACTCTTGCTGGAGTGGCGGAGGCTGATAGATAAACTGGTGGATGAGAAGGTGTTGGCTGGCGATGTATCACCAATACCGCATTAAACGGGTCGCCAATCATAAAAAGTATGAATGAATACAGTAACCACAGAAAGTTAACGTCGCTTTTGCTCTTTTCGTT
>Ga0316193_10004589_pt1 | contig 10174 bp, 14 predicted proteins | sample MerIslsedime2_MG_FD_207735 | JGI IMG/M metagenome (GOLD analysis project Ga0316193, IMG submission 207735) | Coastal sediment microbial communities from Maine, United States - Merrow Island sediment 2 | ecosystem: Environmental > Aquatic > Marine > Coastal > Sediment | place: USA: Maine...
AAAATAAATAACAAATCACCAAGCACATATAATATCCAATTATCAAAAACACAAATTAAAAAAAGATGTGATTCGAGTTTTTGGTACTTTTCCTGTGAAGTGGAGCGGCCTGGGAACTTAGCTAATTTTCTAATTTGCTGAAATTACACTAATTGCTGAAGTACCCGTTGATGGCATGATTTATGCTTTTAAATTTAATGCGAGCAATAAACAGCCGATCGAACCGGTGGGGCACCTGACTTTTTCTGTTCGTTGCGACCTTATTGGGTAAACTGGAAATAGAAGAAATTGAAGACTTGTAATAACAGATTAGAGGAAGGAACGCTTGACAATCCCAAACTTCTTAACCAGAAATTTTTAAAGATGTTGTAGCTCGACCCTGTATATATTCCTTTGCCTCTAGTCGAATTCTTGGAGGGAGGATATGAAATTAATTTCAATTAAGCCTTTATCGGGATGGATAGGTTTTTCCAGATGGGGGCTTTTTTGTTTCGTAAAATCCTTTCCATAAGTATTCTGTCTAGCGAGGCTTAAAATGGCACGCAAAAAGACGATTTTGATTGTCGATGATCATCCTCTCATTAGGGAAGGCCTCAAGTCCATCATAAAATCCAATGACGCTTCGGAAGTAATTGGGGAGGCCGAAAATGCATGCTCAGCCCGTAAAATGATCAAAGAATTTAAGCCTGATTTGGTGCTGTTGGATTTGACGTTGCCCGATAAACGCGGTTTCTAACTGGCGCGCGAGATACGAAGTATGCTGCCAAAGACACGCATCATGATTGTCAGCATGCATTCGAAAGTCGACTACATTGTCAAGGCATTTCAAGCCGGAGCCACCGGCTTCATGGTCAAGGAATCGGCTACGGAAAGGCTCGTGCAAGGGATCGAACGTGTCCTAAACGGTGAATATTTCATGGACGGTGCCGTATCCCATAGTGTTGTCAAGAAACTGATGCAGACTCCGGCAAAAGAAAATCAAGGATGCGGGTTATGAGACCTTAACGCCAAGGGAGCAGGAGGTTATGGTGTTGCTGGCGGAGGGGTATTCGGCCAAAGAAGACGCCGAAAAGCTTTTCATCAGTCCCAAAACCGTTGAAAATCACCGAACCAAGATTATGAATAAACTGGGGCTTCACAGCGCGCTCGAATTGGTTCGTTATGCCACCAGGCTGGGTCTTGTCGATGTCGATCTTTGGAAGGAATGAGGCGTTTGCGGGTTACGGGTTGCGAGTATATTATAGTTGATTGAGTTGACAGGGTTGAATAAGTTGATTGAGTAAAAATAAAACCTGACATCTGTCTTCCAATCATTCTGACTTCCCGCCGGGGCGCAGGCCTTATGCCCCTATGGGCCGGAGGCCGAATTCCCACGTCCGACTTCAATCTTCTGTCATCTGACTTCTGTTTTTGTCCCCTGATAGTAGTTGAGGGTTTCTATGGAATGACGAGTGACGAATGACAATTTACAGACCCACACAGAAATACACAGACGGTAATTTTCTTCAAACAAATTGTCCGTGTGCGTCTGTGGCCAATTATTCTTAATCATTCTACCCTTCTTACCTTCTAACTTTTTTGCTTTCAGCCTCAAGCTTTGAGCTTTTAGCTTATTTTCCCAATCATCCGGTACAAAATCCCATCGACCTTAAATTATTCTACTAAAATGAGGCCATCACCCTATGGACAAACGCGATTTTTTTAGAGACAGTCGATTTGTCAGTTGTGATCCAATCTCTTTTATTGGATAAACTTCTGTTGCCTCTGGACCTTTAGCGTTATTGGGGGAGATTTCAGAGCCGTCACTTTCCGAACTTTTATTCACACATATAGCAATCTTGCCTATTTTGGAGCTTGGGTGGCCATTTTCCAATTGGAATGTGGTAAAGCTATCTTATCATGGAATATCAAGACTTAGAATACTTTCGTGGAATTCTGACTCAAAGTTTGAATGACCTTCTAAAAAAGGGTGATGAGACTGTCTCACTTCTTTTGGAATCAACAGTGGATTCGTCCGATTTCATCGATAAAGCCACCTTTGAAGCAGACCGCAGCTTTAGGCTTCGAATGCGAGACCGGGAGAATAAACTGATCCGTAAAATTGAAAAGTCCCTTACGAAGATCGACGAGGGTACTTTTGGGATCTGTGAATTATGTGGTGAAGATATCGCAATAAAACGATTAAAAGCCAGACCGGTTGCGACTTACTGTATTGTCTGTAAAAATAGAATGGAGGCAATTGAGCAGGTCGCCGGTGTTTAGACCCTTAGCGGGCTTTATCTGACAACATGTTGTAAGGAACCCAAGGGTTTCGGGTTTCAGGTGTCAGCCCAGTGGCTGACTGTAGAGGAGGTCAGTTTGATCGAAAAAAAACTTTGGTCTGACAAAGTTTTATACGGGGGAGAGGAGAAGCTGGATACTGACACCTGAAACCTATAATTTGCGACATTGAATTGTCGGTATGTTTGCTGCCCTTCAGAGGCCATTCTTCCTGAGCGCAGTGTCAGAAACAGCGTAGTTTCTTAATGAGGTTGGGTTCAAAATACAGTTGCTGGATAAAATGGGTACTGAGGAGACGTTTAAATCAAAGCTGGATTATGTTGATTTAGTCAACCTTATTAGAAGTATCCAGCGTGCTGAAGGCAATTTGGATTGCTATCGCACGGGCCGTCAACAGTGTGACCAGATGAATTGTGTCTGGCGCGATCATTGCCTCAAAGAGCCTGGAAGAGCTTCAATGGCTGATAATGAGTCGCATCAACACAATAAAGCAGCGGATCCCAAGCAAGAACAAGATAGCTTACACTAAAAAACAGCGGTGAAAGATTTTCGGTGAAAAAAATCGTCATTATTTCTGAGCAGGGGCGGGTTAACCATGAGTTAATTGCATTGCTCACAGCGCTGTTTCCCGAATGCGATATCAGCATTGCTGCGGCTGATAGCCAGGATTTTGAGCCATGTCCGGCAGGCTCATTTTCGAAGACAGATATAGCAGACGAAACAGGGACCTAATCATGCCTAAAATATTGGTTCTGGGTGAACAGCCACAAATGCGGACGCTTATCTCAGAGAGTCTTTATTTGGATGGCCACCAGGTCGAAAGTGTCGCTGATGCAGCCATGCTCTGGGAACATCTCGACAACAGGCAGCCGGAGCTGGTACTGCTCGATGCCCATGCAGACGGGTTTGGCGCAATGAAGCTTTACTTTGACATCAAAGAAAGGTTTCCAGACCTTTCCGTCATTGTTTTCCAAGGCAGAAATTATGATGATGTGGCCAGGATCAAAGACGCTGTCGCTGATGAATTGGTACAACTAACTACTAACGAATAACTCGCAATTGGGGTTGAATTTTTCAATTCGCAATTTTGCAAAACCGGAATTCGAATTTTTGCTAAATTTTGATTTTAGAGCGTCAAACGGTTGTATGCGAATTCAGATAGGTACTCGTAATTATAGTGATTATTAAAAATTTGATTTGATGGCACACACTGTGCATTTAAATGAGAGTATGTGTCAGTTCCACGGTATTAGATTGGAAAAAAAATGGCGCAAAATTTTAAAATTAGTATCCATCGAACGATTGATAATCTGTACATTCGTCTGACGGGGGATTTTGATGGCAGTTCGGCTTGGGAACTGATTAATGCCATCAGGGAAAATCTGAACAACTTTAGATTTATAAAAATCGATACCAGTAAATTGAAAAAAGTTTATCCGTTTGGGCGGGAGGTTTTTAGATCTAATTTGTTAAACGTAACGGATGAGCGAATTCGCATCCAATTCAGCGGGTCGAATGCTCTACAAATCGCACCACATTATACCAAATCCAGACGAGAATGACAGTTTTAGAGATGATGCACTGATAAGAAGCAAGAAAGGGTTGAAAGATGAAAACAAATTTAGAGAAAAGAGCTTGTGAGCGTCATCGCTATGCCGCTGATATTGCGTTTTCATATTTCAATAAAGAGCATTCTTATACTGCACATACGCTGAATGTAGGTAAAGGCGGCATGTGTTTTAAATCTAATTTATTTCTCAAACCTGGCGCAACAGTTTATATCCGCCTAAAAAAAACTCATCCGAATGGCTCCTGCAGCGGCTTCTGCGAGGGGTTACACCTAGTCACCCTGGCGGAGGTAAAATGGTGCCAAGAAGCGAATGGTGCCGACGTCTTTCCTTACGGCGTCGGCGTTAAATATTTTGGAGCGATTTATTGACTATCCGGTAACAACACAGCCACCAAGTCACAAAGCAAAGGTGAGCGACATGGATAACATTTATTATATCAGCGAAGACGATCCTAGTCTGTTGGCTGATGAAGTCGGGATGATTGAAGACGGTTATGATCCAAAGGGAATGGATGATTCGTTACTGCTGGATTTGGATGACTTAGATGGGAAAAAACGGATTGAGTATCGAGATCACAAACGATTTCAACTGACCGAAGATGCATTTGCTTTGGTCCGGCCCATCCCCGCGGGACCCCTGAATATTTGCGGTAAGAGCATGGGCTGCATCGCTTGCGCCGTGTTCAATGCCAAGCCGACCAAGCTTGGTAAAATCGATAATATCAGCATGGGCGGGCTTATGTTTCATCATGTTGATAGCAAGGAACAATCAAGCCAGGCACTTGTGCTGGATATCTTATTGGCAGATAGTGGATTTTACCTGGCGAATATGTCATTTAAAACCATAACCGATGTTGTGATACCGGACGAGGTCTTCAGCGATGCGATTGAAATACGGCAGGTTCGTCTACAATTTCAACGACTGAACACCGACCAGCGGTCGAGGTTAAAAGATTTCATTCTGAACCACGGCACAGAAATGGGTGAGCCCGGTGTCGAAGATTAGATCAGCATTAAAAAAATATCTAATCCGGATAAACCGGAAATAACAAATTACAAGCACCAAATTACAAATAATATCCAATTACCAAAATCACAAATTTATTTTGAATTTTTGATTTGTTATTTGAAATTTTTAATTGCTGAAACCTGAACACCGACACCTGAAACCTTCATTTTCTTACAACATGTTGTCAGATAAAACCAGATAAGGGAAGGGCCTAATACCCTATACCCTATACCAAATACCTAATATCAAATGCCCAATTGTCCAACCCATCCTCGTATTCTTTTTGTTACTCCAGAAGTGGCCTTTGTGCCCGAAAGGACCGGAAACCGCCCCTACTATATTGGTGCCTGCTCGGGATGCTTCGGCGATTTTTTGGCAGAATTGATCACCGATCTTTTAAATCTGGGTGTTGATGTCCATGTGGCACAGCCGGATTACCGCAAAATATTTGAGATGTTATCTCGCAACGAACAAGCCAACCCGAACCTCAAGCTGCCGAGCGATCGGGTTCATCTCGCCGAAGACCGGGCATTTTTCTATTCAAACCCCATCAAAACCAATTATGAATGGGAAAATATTGAGATATCACTTGACTTCCAACGGGAGGTTATCAATCAGATAGCACCCAGGGTTCAGCCGGATTTAATCCATTGTCACGATTGGATGACGGGTTTGATTCCAGCGGCGGCTGAGGAATATGGAACGCCCTGTCTTTTTACGGTCCATGACTCTGATTCCGCCAAGAGCTTACTTTCCGATGTCGAGAATAGGGGAATCGATGCAGCGGCATTTTGGCGACGTCTGTTTTACGATCGATTTCCCGGCGATTACGAAGAAACCCGTGACACCAACCCCCTGGATTTGCTTTTGAGCGGGATCCTGGCCGCCCACCTGGTCGACATTGCAAGTCTTCGATTATTACCAAACATTGTTAAAGGACGAAGCAATACTTTCTATTCATGCCTGAGACAGGTGCTGACCCGGAAATGTGATGCCGGGTGTGTCTGGGGAATGGCCGGTATACCCGATTCACCAGTTAACGTCACGAGTGATAAAAAGCGATACTGCAATAACGGGCCAAACGCGCATCATACTGGAAAGCAAAAAAACGAGCAGGTGGTATGGCGAAGCCCTCCTTTGTTTAATCATTTTGAAAAAGCATATCGCTATGTGGATCTGTATGAAAGGATTTTACAGCGGCCGCTGATAACTCCGGAAAAGAAAAAAGTCCGCGCTAAAAATGAAGATGGCCCGGCTAAATCAACAGACAACCAAGCCATTCCTTATCGCATAGAACGAAGCGCCGACTCCCAGGTATTTTACAGCGAGCAGATTTCAACCCCGGCCATGGCACCCGTATGAGTCATTCATTCTGAATGAATTTTGAAATTCCCCTCGATCCCCCTTTTAAAAAGGGGGGTAGGGGGGATTTTTTAACGGTTACATTCATAGAAGTAAAAAGCATGCATAAAAAAACTAAATTTGGGCTACAATAACTAAAATTAACACTGTAAGGAGACTAAAATGAGTATCAGAAAGCAATATCTTAAAAGTAAACCGGTATGCAAAGCAACGTTTCGGATTCCCGAGGAAATGGGTAATTCAGCCAAAACGGCCCACATTGTGGGCGAATTTAACAACTGGACTTTATTTTCTACTCCCATGAAAAAATTAAAAAGCGGCGCATTTACGACTACTTTGGATCTGGAACCGGGCAAAGAATATCAGTTTCGGTATCTCCTGGACAAAAAGATCTGGAAAAATGAAATAGATGCCGATAAATCGGTACCCACCCCTTATATAGATAGTGAGAACTCCGTCATAGTTATTTAACTTTCGAAATTTTGCGAAAAGAGTTTTTGAAAATTTTCTAAATTTGGCTTCGCAGCAAAATTATGCACAGACGAGCTTTTAGAAAACCAGCCGTATTTATATGGCATATCCAAAAACAATCTGTTGGCATGCCATATGCACTACTAAAGTTATACAGAACGACTTAAATCATAGCGCATAAATACACAACGACTTACAAGTTTTAACGCTCTCGATAGCTTTTAAATAAACCATTTGGTCGAAAGATAACAGGAGCAAAGCATCTCAAATGAAAACTGAAACAAGTCAGCGAGTTCAGGCTCTCCAGGAATCTTTGTCATCCATCAAACACAAGTTTCTCGTCATGAGCAGCAAGGGAGGGGTGGGTAAAACCAGCGTTATTGTGAACCTAGCCATGGCTCTTTCAAGGAGGGGGGTAAAAGGCGGACTGATGGATGTTAATTTTAGTAGCCCCGACATTCATAAAATGTTCGGTTTCGAGTTTGCGGCTGCAAGCGATTTAAATAAACCACTTGTACCCATGACGCACTCAGATGAATTGAAAGTGGCTTCCATTAAGTCCGCGATGAAGGGCAGAGGCGAGACCGGGGCCTGGGGAAAACCCCTGAAGACATCAGATATCCGAAGGTTTATCTTTAGCGTGAATTGGGGTGAGTTGGACTACCTGTTTGTAGATACACCGGCAGGGCCGGGTGAAAAATTACTATCTGTGGTTCAAGCCATTCCCGACGCCAAAATCATTATTGTAACAACGCCGCATATGATATCCGGTGATCGTGCCAAAAAAATGATCAATTTTTTCAGGAAGGAACAAATACCAATATTTGGCTGGATTGAAAATATGCGCGGGTTTTTATGTCAAAACTGCGGGAAACGTCAGGAGCTGTTCAGCACCGGACCCGGCAGCAGAGCCGTCTTTTTATTGGACATCCCATTTTTGGGACGAATACCCATTGATCCGCACATGGGAGTATGCGCGGATGCCGGGGATCTTTTTCTTGAAAAGCATCCGGAATCTGAAATCGCGGAAGCCTGCAACCTGATTATTGAAAAAATTATTGGCGGCGATAAGACAAATTTATCTGATAATAGATCGACCGGCTAATACTCAACTTATCAACTTGTCTTTGATATGTTAATTCACACCTAGATAGCTCACGACAAAAACAAAATGCACATTCCTCATATTTGTGCCTTCGTATCTTAGTGACTGGACTTTTACAAAAAGAATTATCCCTGCACCGAGTTTCTTTCCTCGATGAATTCCCTCTTTAAGCTGGACAGGTAAGAGATTAATCACACCTCCGAGCGGTTAGAGGTTTGCAGTTAGTAAATTTAAATTTCCACGAAGGTGCTGCTCAAATTTTCTTTATAATATCTATTCGCAATTTTGCGAAACTTTAGGTTGAAATTTTTCTAAATCGAATTTTGGAGGGGGATTGATTTAAAATTTCGATACAGCTAACCATCTGTAATTATGATAGTTAGCAATAATTCAACAGTGTGGCATACATTATGCTAACCAAAAAATAAGAATAAGGTATGCAATGACTGATTACAGCGATCAATAAGGAATTGGTAAAATGCTTGGATATTCCCATACACTGCACGACAATACTTTTGCCGCCAATTGGGAATACGTAGAATAACTATTATTCTATATTGCGGGAAATCTGAGTTTGTTTTGCCAGAGGCAGATCAATCTTCGGTTATCCGTTGCTGAATAGAACTATGGAGAAGCCTTGGTGATTTGAAGGCTTGAATATTCAGAAAACCATTTTTAAAGATAAATGGAGTGGGATATGATAGGTACCAGCGAGCCGGCGCCGAAAGAACCGAATAAAACATACTGGATGATTTATATACTACGGTCCTGGCTTCTTTAGAAACCAAATTATCTTAATAAATGGCATCCGTATTTGGGAGACAGAAACTACGGATCTTTCCGTATAATTGGGGGATTCAAATCTCGAAAGATGTAATGGAAATAATCAATGTTTTCAAGCATGCCTTGGTAATCACCTTTTTCGTGTTCGTCATGATGCTGGTGGTGGATTTTATTGATTCCACCAGCAAAGGGCGTATGTCGGAAATTATTAAAGGCGGACCCTGGCGACAATATACCCTGGCCTCCTTGCTCGGTTCTACGCCGGGTTGTCTGGGCGCTTTTATGAATGTGAGTCTCTATGTACACGGTATGATCAGCTTTGGCGCGATCGTGGGGGGCATGATTGCGACTTCCGGTGATGAAGCCTTTGTCATGCTGGCTCAGTTTCCGGGCACGGGTCTTATGCTTTTCGTATTGTTGTTTGCATGCGGAATCCTGTTTGGTTGGGTCAGCGACACGATGGTCAAGATTCTTAAGATTGCACCTTGTGCAACCTGTCTTGAGGGGCATTGCGAGCAGTGCCTCTCAGAAACAGAACGACAAGAAAATGTGGTGGATATTTTCCGGCCCCAGAATTTCATCAGCAATTATCTTGCGCTATCTTTGACCCGCTTTCTTCTCATCGGCTTAATCATTTCATTCTTAGTTTTCGTATCCTTTGGAATTCTCGGGCCGGCTGTCTGGAACTGGAAACGGACGACGTTCGCGGTCCTATCTATTTGTGCCTTATACATTGCATCGGTTGTCCCCGAACATTATTTTCATGATCACATCTTGGAGCATATCATCAAACAACATCTTTTCCGGGTTTTTTTGTGGAGCTTCGGGTCTTTGCTATTTGTTCATTGGGGTTTGAAATACTGGAATCTGGAAACCTTCGTTCATCATCATATGCTTTGGGTTTTAGCCATCGGTGCCTTCCTCGGCATTATTCCTGAATCCGGACCGCATCTGATATTTGTGATGATGTATGCCCAGGGGTTGGTACCCTTTTCCGTGCTCTTTACGACTTCTTTTGTCCAGGACGGGCATGGCATGCTGCCCCTGTTATCCTACAGCCTTAAAGATTCAGTACTAATCAAACTTTTTAATCTTATATTCGGGCTTGCGGTTGGAGGCATTCTTTTTGCCCTGGGACGGTGAAACAGGAAAGTGAAATAAAGAGAACGTAAAAATTTAGCCACACGAAAGCACAAAAAAAGAAATATTAAGCCTATTTTTTCGTGAGATTCCTACAAATGCCGTCTCGATTGAATACCTTGAGGCCATGTACCCATCATACAAGAAGTTCCTTCTGTAAGTTTTCCACCTGTTAACCCATTGTCCAGAGCCGAATACCGAATAATTTCTCAATCGAGCTTTCATTCTATTAGCGTTAATTAGTTCGAAATTTTTCGAAAAAGATTTCGCAATTTTTCAAGCTCCGTCTTGTTTCAAGTAGGTATCACTTGCGAGATAGATATTAACGGCCTGATTTCACATTAAAAGGTTCTTTTCTAATTTCCTGGCACATTTAATGCAGAAGCACTAGTCATCGAGTGATTCATCACTTGTATCAGAGAGAGTTATTATACATCATGAGTAATTAAGAAAA
>Ga0316193_10004591_pt1 | contig 10174 bp, 7 predicted proteins | sample MerIslsedime2_MG_FD_207735 | JGI IMG/M metagenome (GOLD analysis project Ga0316193, IMG submission 207735) | Coastal sediment microbial communities from Maine, United States - Merrow Island sediment 2 | ecosystem: Environmental > Aquatic > Marine > Coastal > Sediment | place: USA: Maine...
TGAAAGGGACTCGCGTGTGCCAGCATTGGAATTCTGTGGAACGAAAATCGCATCCTGCCGAGGTGCGTTTTAGGCAACGATCGAAAAAGTAACCGGTAGTCCCTGTGTCAGAGTGTTGCTCACCATGCAACTTGATTTTGCCTTCTCCACGATTGCATTGGGGTCAGAGCCGTCCAGAGTCGAGCAATCCACTGACAATTGTGCAGACGTAGCGACCAAGGGTTTGCCTGCCAACTCAAGCGATACATCCACCGAAATGTTTCCCAATTTTGCGCCAAGCTCTTCGGCCACGTAGCGCAGGTCGTTGCAGAAACAGCCGCCTAACGCCAGCGCAAGAAGCTGCGCACCATTGAAGCCAAGGCCAAGTCCGCCTGCCTTGCCTTCGGGCCTGTCAGCGACGATGGTGTGACCTCCAGCCCAACCAACGGCTGCCTCTGTGCCGGGTAGATTTCGCAACTGCATATCTACTTTCATGGCAAACCTCCATTGCTATGCCCCTAGACGTTCTCCGAGAGACATCGGTCCTGTCAAGGATGGGTCCGATATGACGCCCACACAGGGTCCGGAGCCACTTCTTATTTCATCTTGTAGGCCACATTGCCTTGAAGGCAGATTGTCAGGCCTGTCCGTCCAAACACAGATGTTGTCCCAACATGGATGCTCGTGCGGTCACGCGGGAAGAGCATGAAGATGCTCGTGACTTGGCCCGTTGGGGACGCAAGACGAAGGCTTACAAGACGTCGCGGGACAAGCGGAAGAAGGTCGAAATGCTGTTCGCCCACCTCAAGCGGATCCTCAACCTGACCCGACTGAGGTTGCGAGGTCCAAACGGCGCCAAGGACGAGTTCCTTCTTGCAGCCATCGCCCAGAACCTCCGAAAGCTTGCCAGGCTCCGACCCCGGAACAACCGACATGAGGCAATTGCATGATGTGAAGGATCAAAGATTTCAACAAGCCGACTACCGGCAGTGAAATGCCGGGACCAAGGTCTTGCCCAGAGGAAATCAGCCCGGAAACCGGCAGCAACTCGCCGACTTTTTCAACAACATCGGCGGAGAGCAGACCTTCGTTGCGTTGCAGAGAGTCATGGCATGAGGCCCGTGAAGCTGACATTCGCCAGTTTAAACATTTTTGCAACCCGACAGAAATCAACATTCCTGCATCTGACTTCCGTGATGTTAATCTAAGTCGACGACTTTTTCGGGGAAGAAACGTCAAGAACGATTACGTCAAAACGTTTTCTTTGTTCTGATGTCATCGTCTCCACCAAAGCTTGCTCTAATTTCACTGGGCTTGAAGGGGTGCCAACTCCGGCTGGCGCCTTCGGCAAGGCTCCTGCACTGAGACCGAACCAAAAGACCAGATAGATGCCGAAGCCATCCGCGAGCGGATCATCCGCATAATCTTGGAGTTGCTCAGAAATTGCCGTCCACAGTTCCCCGTTGTGGTGGCGCTTCGCTTCGATGGGCAGGTTTCTCCCCTCCCCAGTAGCGAGAAGGATGTCGGCGCGTCGGCCGCCAGAACGCTGAGCTTCCGACAAGGTCAAGTCAACTGAAAATCGCTTCAACTTCGGTCGAACAATGTTCAAGACCTGATCCCGGCAAACGTTTTCGATCTTGGGATCTACTGCCTTCCCGTAGGCGTCGCATCCGGTTTTGCAAAGCGCGCCAGCCGGTCATCGGCAGGTTGTTGTTTCCCAGCATCTGGCCCTCATTGTTCAATTGCTGTTTCGAAACAGCTGAAACACAATGCCCATTGTACTGACATCAAATATAGCGGTCCGCAAGTTGCACAGCCTAAGGGAAAATACTGGCTATTTCTGCACTTCGAACGTAATCACCTGAACCGCTGACTTTCCGGCATTGGCTTTTCCCTTTTCAGCAAGCTTGAAGGTGATGCCGCGTGTCAGTGGTTGGCTGGCACCTTTCGCCAGTTTTTTGGCCGCTTCTGCCGTGAGGCGGTCATGTCCCAAGCCACCGGCTTTGCAGAAAGCGATTAGTGTCTCGTTGGGTGCTGCCGCATCAAACACTACGTCTCCCACCGCCGCAGGTGGAATGAGACGCCGTTCGCCCGCGCGCAAGATAGCGTCTCCAATAAAGCCCTGCGGGAAGACTTCGACTTTGCCGTCACTTTCCACATACAGTACCTGCAACTCGCAGTCCTTGTTGGTGGATATGCTGAAACTCAACTTGTCACCAACCTTTACGTAGCTTGATGCAACCTTGATGGCGAGTTTCACCCGGTCATCGGCATAGCCTTGAGTTGCCGCCACCGTCTGTACCTGAGGCTCGGTATATTGCTTTGCCGGCGCCAGTTTTGCGGCCGTTGTTGATTTTTCTGCAACTGACGGTGGAGCCGTATAATGCAACGGATGCAGACCGGTCACAGCTTCGACCATTCTGGCAAACTCTCGTTCGACTTCGTGCCTTGGGATATTCACACCAGCTTTCAGCCTGGTAATCCAGTCCAGTGCAATTGCCACCGTATGGTCCCGCAATCGTTTGGCCGCGTCTTCAAATTGTTGTGGCGTGAGATCGAACTCTGCAGAGACTGCGGCCAAGTCCATGTTCTCCTCGTACAGGTCGGCATAATATGTAATCACCTCAGTTCCGGCTGCTTTGCCTGGCACCGCCAGTGAGCGTAATGTGCCGTTTTCAGTTTTCTGTGCAGCGCCGATACGGTCCAGAGCGGCCACAAACTGGGTCAGGTCTCTCTGGTACACCTTGTCCAGTTGTTCCTGCGGCAGATACATTTTCAACAACACGTCGCGCTGATCGAGACTGAACAGGGTGGAGGTTTCGATATGCGAGCGTATTTCGTCCCGTTTCGGTATTATGCCGTTGGCATGACAGTCGAAGCATGAACGGCCATTGGTGACTTCAATGCCTTTGCCGATGGGGCGGCTTCGGAATGATACAATCGCTGTGGGGCCGACGTTCAGACGATCGCCCTTGTTGGTCGATAGATAATATCCCTGCATCCCGTTGGGTAGGGAAAATATCATCTCGCCGCCATCATGTTCAAATGGGTGAAGGTCGGCAGGAAGATGTCCGATGTTTTCCGGACCATGTGGGAATCTCTTCAGATTTTGCCGGTTAACATCACCGGCAAAATCATAGGACACCCAGTAGTATCCGCCTTGTCGCAGATCATGCCTCTCCAGCATCCTGTTGTGATCGGATACGCCTGATGCGCCTTGACCGAAGCCCGCGCGCACGACATCGAGATTGCGAATATTGGCAGCGGAATCTACTCGTAAGACATCTTTTTCAAGCGTGTGAATGTTGGCCGGAAGTTTAAGGAAGTCATTGTAGAGCGGCGGTTTGGAGGCATTGCTCATGAACCAGTCTGTGCGGACCACTGGCAAAACAGTTCCGGTCCCGCGGACCAGTGTTTCAAGTGACGGATTGTCCTTGTCGCTGATTCCGTAGAAGTAATGAGCGATCATACGATCCCAATCTGCAGCCGACCATTTGAGATCGCGCAAATCAACTCTCACAAGTGTGTTTTGAGTATTTGATACGGGCGCAGGGATGACCAGTGTCGGTCCATAGGACAGGGAATTCAGCAATTTGCGGAAGCCTGCCTGAAAGTACTTCATTCTCTTGGAAAATTCATCGTCGGTCTCGCAACCCATCACAGCATTGTACTGGCTGCGGTACGAGAAATACCGGACGTATTGCCGGTCAAGTTCCTGAACGGTTGCGATGTCCCTGACTGCCGCGTCGACTTCCGAAGTGTAGGATACAATCGGCCGTTGACGTTTCGGTGAGGCTGGAGCAGCTATCGTTTCGGTTTTTGCCGCCGTCAGCGATGTAATCCAGGCGGCCAACTGCGCAGTTTCAGATGCCGTTGGTCGTTTTCCGAGCGGCATGCGACCGCTTGAGATACTCGTATAGAGGCGTGACCGTGCAGGATCTCCAGGCGTAACGAACGCTGGATTTGCAGCAATTGAAACCATGTCACCAGTCGGAAAGCTGCCCTGGGCACTTTCCCCCGGGCCGTGACATGAGCGGCAATACTTGCCGATATACTCGTCTGCAGATGAAGTCAGGTCGGCTGCACCGGATACAGTTGGGGCAGCGGCGCTTGCCGAACAGCTTGCCACAGTGATCTGCGGCTCGGACTTGATCTCCTTGTTTGCCAGAAATGCATAGATGGCCAACCTATCTTCCTCAGTCAACCTAGCTGTTCCCTGAGTAATTTTCTTCATGGAACTTGCTGCAATCGGAGATCCATTGAGCTTGCTGCCGTTGACGAGCACACCTTCCACAAACGCATCCGCTGAGGGCAGGGCGGCCATTCTCGCCTGGTCGATGGCTGGCGCATAATCGCCGGTCAGGCCTTTTTCACCGGCATATGGTTTCTCCGAATCCAGACCGAAAGTGATGGTGCGACCGGTGTGGCACTGCGCACACCCGGCAACATTCTCCACCAGATAGCGCCCGCGCTGTAGTTGGCTCTTTTCGGTCGGCTGAAAGGGACGCGTTGAAAAATTGGCGCGCTTCCAGAGTAAAACGGCAAACTGCTGATTGAACGGGAACGAAATTTCATGTTCGCCGGATTTGGTGTCCGATTGCGGGAGGGTCTCAATGTACGCTTTGATGTCGAGTACATCTTCCGGTTTCATGCCGGCATAGGCTGTGTACGGCATCACGGGATACAGCCCCGTACCATCTGGTTTCACACCAATCATCACGGCGTTCAGGAAATCTGCATTGCTCCATCCTCCAATACCGTTGTTATGGGCAGATATGTTTGGCGCGCGAAAAGTTCCAATGGCACTGCGCATCTCAAGCCCGCCTGACAACAGGTTCGGGTCACCAGGAGAGGCGTGGCATGCGGCACATCCGGCTGCATTAAACATGTACTCGCCATTGGCTGTATTTGCCTTGTAGTTGGCAAAGGCGGTGCTTTCAAATTCTGCCGGCGAAGCCAATGCCGAACTTGCCCAGCAGGTGACCATGAAAACGAATGCCAATACTGATCTCGCAACCGAAACTGATTTACTGTCGTGCCCATAATCTAAAATCATCTGGTTCCTCAAAACGCCAATATTGATCTAGGCAGGTATGTTGCAACTAGCCTTAACGGAATTCAAACCTTTCAAACTCAACTTTGGAAGGGGGTATTCCGATTTTTTTTAATCCAGACTGTATGGCTGCGCGGAGCGGCGCAGGTCCGCAAAACCAAAGTTCTGAACCTTTCGCGTCAAAGGGTAGCTGATCCACCAGCTTTTGCGCATCCAGCCGGCCTTGTGACGAAGCATGCAGGGACCAGGAAAATCCAGGCACTCTTGTCGCCGTATCTGATAATGTGTCAGTACCAATCGCTTCTCCGGCATCTTTTACGCAATAAACCAGGTGGATGAGCTTGTTCTCTGATGACAGCATTGCCTCGGACATTGCAAGGAATGGCGTTATGCCTATTCCGCCGGCAAGCCACACCTGCTTGTCGGACCCTCTGGCATAATTGAAGTGGCCATAGCCACCCTCGATGGACAGTCTGTCTCCCGGTTTTAAATCTTCACGCAGTTTCCTGGTAAAGTCTCCAAGGGGCTTGATCGCAAAACCGACCGATCCATCTTCGCCGATTTTCGCCATTGTAAATGGGTGCGCTTCGCGCAAGCCCTTTTTTTGTGCCTTGAGAAATGCGAATTGCCCTGGTTTGGCGTTCACCGGTCGCCCGGTCGGCGTGGCCAGCACCAAAGTGGCGCCGTCAACAGCGGTAACTCCTGCAACCTGGTAGGCACGCCGTCGCATGGGGGCCAGCAGTTGGGTGTACAAATAGCTTGCCACGCCTATGGCGGCGCAAAGGTTCAAATAAACGGCAAGCAACGCGGTTGAGTCGAACGGGCGTTTGATGAAATTCAGGTGGATGGCAACAAGAACGAATGCCAGCCCCATAAACCGATGAGTGAAGCGCCAGACGTGATAAGGCAATTCCAGCCGCGTTTTGGGAATACGTCCCACCAGGCTGATCGCCATCAGCGTTATCAGGGCATAGAAGGCAAATTCACCGACATCTCCTGCCAGCTTGTTAAGCTGGCTGGTCAATGCCAGGCCTTTGAAATTCGGGGTCACAAAATAGTGCACCAGAATAAGGATGAAAATGCTGATACCGAGTTTCCTGTGCGCCGCATAAACACGATCTAGACCTCCGAACAAGTGCTCGACCGGTCGAAATCTGGTGGCCAGCAATTGCGACATGGCCATGCCGGCAAATGCCGCTGATGAGCAGGCGATAGAGAAGGTTGTTTCAACACCTGTGTGGCTGGCAGCCGGTACAGCAAGTATTGCCGCGGTAAGACATGTCAGAAATATCAGCCAGGAACCCAGTGAGGGCATGCGCGCCATCCCATTGATTTTTGACCTACAGTAATCCAATCTTGTTGGCCTGCAAGCTCCGAATTTCCGATCATGGACTTGGTGAGGATGGTGGGGATTGCTGAATTGTGCAGTTTCTAGTTGGCGGCCATTGTTCATGAGTTGTTTTATCTACGTGTACCCCGTGAGATTGGCGAACTCGCTTGTCGCTTTGATTGCCCTGGCGACCATAATGTTGAGCTGTTCCTCGGAATTGCATGCTCAATCTCCTTTGAGCCTAAACGACAATCAGGCTTGGCTGGTTATTGCAAGCCATGCATCGCGCGACGCTTCAGTTGACCTCGCACGCAAATATGCATCGACATTCTCGACCACTTCGGTTCTCAGGTCTACCAACGGAAATTACGCTGTAGTGCTCGGATGGGCTGATAAAAACCGCCTTCAACAGTTGAAGTCCAGTTTGATCGATGATGGGAAAATTCCTTATGACAGTTATTTAAGTGCGGGAAGGCGCTTCCTTTACGCCGTGTGGCCGCCGCGTGTGGCCGCAATATATCCTGAGTCTGCCCAGCCCAGTGCCATGCGGTTGTCCTGGAACGATGATCAGCCTGCCGCTGCGCAGTCGCGATCCATTGGGCGGGTCACGGGGCTCGACTCGTCTGGGGACAATTACCTCTCGCTTAGAACCGGTCCCGGGTCGCGGTTTTCAGAGTTGGACCGGCTGTCGCCGAACGAACTTGTGTCCATTGTCGGTCAGTCGGGCAAGTGGGTTAAGGTTGTGACGCAAACCAGCACCACAGGGTGGGTCTTTGGCCGCTATATTGCCCTTGGTTCCAAAACTGTGCAGGCCAAGCCTAAGAAGATTGTCACGAAATCCGACGTCGATCGTTTTGTGAGAAAATTCAACCGGTTGTCGCATGCTGATAGTTCGAAGTTTCGCGAAATCTATGCGAAAAATGTCCAGTGGTACGACAAGGGCAGCAAGCCGGTTGCCGAAATTGTGGAGGAGAAGAGAAACCTTTTCGACAAATGGCCAACCCGAAAAAACACCATCAAAAAACTGGAGATTTCGGCGCTTGGATCAGACCGCTTTCTTGTCAACTATACGATCAAATTCGACCTTGCGAATGATAACAGCAAGCGCTGTGGACACTGGAATGTTGAACTGCTCGTCGCAAAACACAATGACGGTATACTGCGCATCGAAAGAGAAGATGGGCGCGATCTCTATCAGGACTGCACACCACCGAAGGTAGTAGTTAAGACCCCGGATCCGCAATCAAACACTGCCGATCCGGTTCCGTCCCCTGGTCCGACGAGCAAGGTCGCACTGGTTATCGGCAATGGTCGTTACTCGAATGCGCCGGAACTGGAAAATCCGTCAAACGATGCGGCAGCAATGGCGCGGGTTCTGCAAGGTATGGGTTTTACCGTGATTCAGGGGGTAGACCTGAAAAGAACTGATATGGAGAACAAAATCGCGGATTTTGCACGCGCCGCTGCGACTGCGGATGTGTCTTTGTTCTTCTACGCAGGTCATGGCATTCAGGTATCGGGGCGCAACTATCTGGTGCCGGTTGAGGCTGCGGTGAAGGACAAAACATCGTTGGCGTTTGAGTTGATTGATGTCCAGAAGGTGACCCAGTTTATGGGCGGGAACGGGAAAACCTCGATTGTTCTTCTTGATGCGTGCCGGGACAACCCTTTGACGCGATCACTGGCGCGCAGTCTTGGTTCATCCAGGTCTTCCAGCGTGGGGCAGGGACTGGCCCCGATTCGAGCTGAGCATGGCGGTATGTTGATCGGCTTTGCCACCGCGCCCGGAGACGTAGCGGCTGACGGCGACGGAATGGCGAATTCCCCATTTACCACAGCCTTGTTGAAACACTTGCCTACCCCGGGCCTGGAGATTGAACTCGCGATGAAGAAGGTCAAGGCCGAAGTGCTGCAACTGACAGGAAACAAGCAACGGCCCTGGCACAATTCAGACCTTGCTCGCGAAATTTACCTTGTTTCTAAGAAATAACGCGCTTCGCCTCTTCAGGGTTAAAACGGCCTGGCTGCAAATTAAGACGCACCGACGTTGCCTTAACGGAAATCCGTGACTAGACTTCCCGAAATCCAATATGAACTACGAGGTGACACACTATGAGATTGCGGTGGATATTCGTCTGTGCACTTGCAGCTGTTGTTCTGAGTGTGCCCGTGGCAATTGCCCAGAACACCGTCAACAGCAATTCAATCGTTGATGCGCTGAAGCCAAAAAAGAAGGCGCTGACACGCAGTCTTACGGCTTCGCCAAGTGGCATTAAGCGTGCCGACCGTCAGTTCATCAATCAACTGCGGGGAAACACGCGCGGGATCAGGTTTGAAGAGCGCAAGCAACTCGCCACGATCGTCAAGAGTTATGAACTTGCCTCGATCGATCTGGAAATCAACTTTGACTATGATTCTGACAGGATTTCCGCCAAGGCCAAACCGGCGCTTGTTCAACTTGGTATCGCCTTGCGCGATGATGGGTTCAAGGATGCCGTTTTTCTGGTCAGCGGGCATACCGATGCCAAGGGTAGTGACGCATACAATCTCGATTTGTCAGAACGCCGCGCACGCTCAATCGTTGGTTTTCTGGAGAGTACTTTTCACATCAAGAAATCGCAGTTGATTGCGGTGGGATACGGCGAGGAGCAGCTCAAGCAACCCCATCAACCAGAGGCAGCTGAAAACCGGCGCGTCACCATCGTCAACATGACCAAGTGACGTTGAAGGTTACGCAACCAGATGATCGGAGATTTTGCCGTCTTCTAGAAATTGGATGGCATGCAGTGAAAAGACAGGACGGATGATGGCCAGAACTGTGCTGATAGCTGTTCTGTTAACCCTGATGGCCTGGGTTACTCCTGCCAGTGCTGAACGACGCGTTGCATTGGTGATAGGCAATTCCCAGTACAAACAGGTGGCGCAGCTGAAAAATCCGGCAAACGATGCAGCCAGCCTTGCCACAGCTTTGAGGTCTATTGGCTTTGATAGTGTCACATTGAAGTTGGATCTAAATCAAACTGACCTTCGCCGAACCCTGGGCAGGTTTTCCCGTGAAGCAGCAGGCGCTGATATTGCGCTGATTTACTTTGCTGGTCATGGAATTGAAGTGAGGGGAGCCAACTATGTTATCCCGGTTGATGCGCGTTTGTCCCACGTCGACGATATCGACTTTGAAGCTATCGAATTGTCAAAATTGATGCGGTCGCTGGGGCGTGCCGGGAAATTGAAGTTGGTCATTCTTGATGCATGTCGGAACAATCCTTTTGCAGACAGAATGCTGGTACCTGCGGGCAGCCGATCTGTCGGCCGAGGCCTTGCCGGGGTGAACCCGGCAGGTAGCGACACACTTGTTGCTTACGCGGCCAAAGAAGGCACGGTCGCAGCTGATGGCAGCGGGCAAAACAGCCCATACGCGAAAGCGTTGGTCAAACATATCACGACGCCGGGCCTTGATGTACGTCTGCTGTTTGGCCGGGTGCGGGATGAAGTCTTGAAGTCGACCGGGCGACGGCAGGAACCTTTCACCTATGGTTCACTCGGTGGTGAAGCCGTTTAGCTGAAGTGCTCCGGCAGCTTGTCGGCCCGAGCAAAAGGTGCGCCCAATACAAGCGTGAAGCCCAAGGCGTACAGGACAGATTTCAACAAGGCTTGCCTCACGTTGTTAGAGCGGCCGCGCGCCGGTGCTCATGTTGGCGAGATAGCGCGCATAGCTATTCGTTGCACCGCAGCTTTAAATCTGAGTCACCTTAAAGGCAGGTTGGCAAGCCATACCTGAAACATTGAGCCGAGACTGCCAAACCTGCCAGGCA
>Ga0316193_10004592_pt1 | contig 10173 bp, 6 predicted proteins | sample MerIslsedime2_MG_FD_207735 | JGI IMG/M metagenome (GOLD analysis project Ga0316193, IMG submission 207735) | Coastal sediment microbial communities from Maine, United States - Merrow Island sediment 2 | ecosystem: Environmental > Aquatic > Marine > Coastal > Sediment | place: USA: Maine...
GGTGCACCGCAAGCCAGACGAATGGGTAGTTGAACCAGCCGAGGGCGTGCATGTCGGCAGCAAAAAAAGCCACGTCGACCGCTGCCGCCGCAAGCACCGGAATCGCCACCGAGGCCAGGCCCCAGCGCCGCCACGCGGCGTAGGTCAAGGGCACCAGCGCCACCACCATGATGTAGACGGCGAGGAACCACACGGGGACCAGGGCGACCTTCGACCCAACCTGGATCATGCCGGCGCCGACGCCGTTGGAGTGGGCCACCGCGACCATCACCCCCCAGGCGACGAGCAACGGCAGGACCGGGCCGATGAGGCGCCGGGTCCGCGCGTCGAACCACTCCCGGTAGGTGAGCTTCTTGCGCAGAGCGGACTCCCAGGAGACGCCGTTGGAAAAACCGCCGACAAAGAAAAAGACCGGCATCACCTGGAAGAGCCACGTCAGCCACCGTGACCAGGGCGCGAGATCGAGCAGGTGGCTGTAGGCCGGCGAGCCGTTGTCGAAGTACGGCGCCGAGATCAGCCAGTGGCCTACCACGACAGCGAGAATCGACAACGCGCGCAGGAAGTCGACATAGCGGTTCCGCGCTTCGGGAGTCCGATCGGCGTACCACAGTGCGCGGCGCCACATACCGCGCGGCGGGCGGTCTTCAGTCAGTACCTCATCCATGAGATCAAGTATAGATTACGGTCGATCGACTATTTGTTCCCCAGCAGCTCCAGGACAGCGACCGTCATGGCTTCGACCCCCATCGTCACCGAGGGTTCCGGTTCGATCTTGAAGAATGGCGAGTGATGTGACGGCACGGGCGTTCCTCCCGCCTCATCCGCATCGAGATCAGCCTGGGAGGTCCCACCGACCGAGAAGTAGGCACCCGGGACTTCGTCTTCCGTCATGACGAAGAAGGCGAAGTCCTCCGCACCCATGCCCTCTCGTTTTTTCTCGTAGACCGCCTCCTCGCCCAGGTCCCGTACAAACGCGTCGTGGATGCGAGCGGCAAAGGCGTCATCATTCACCGTTGGCGGGGTGCCTTCGGTCACCTCGACCGTCGGCACCAGGTCCTCCGGCATCCCGGCGGTGCGGGCAACGCCGAGGGCGATCCGTTCGATCCCGCTCAGGAGCTTCTCGCGGGCCTCCTGGCTGTCCGCGCGGACCGTGAGCTGCAGCTTCACCTCGTCCGGAATGATGTTGTGTTTGGAACCGCCGTGGATGGATCCGACGGTGACCACGCCGGGCTCGAGCGGCGCCAGCTCACGGCTTACGAGGCTTTGGAGGGCGACCACGATCTGGGCCGCGATGTAAACCGGGTCCTTGCCCTTGTGCGGTGACGCGCCGTGCGCTCCGACGCCATAGACCGTGATATCGACGCTGTCGGCGGAGGACGCGATCAGACCGCCAGCGACCATCACCTTGCCCGCCGGTTCACCGGCCGAAACGTGGAATGCGAGTCCGTAGTCCGGAACGCCGAATCGATCGTAGAGCCCGTCCTCGATCATGGCCCTGGCGCCGCCAACCCGTTCCTCGGCCGGCTGGCCCACAAACATCACCGTGCCGGACCAACTCTCGCGCATGGCGACCAATCGCTTCGCGGTTCCAACCATTGAAGTGACATGGACATCGTGTCCGCAAGCGTGCATCACCGGCTGCTCGATGCCGGTGATATCTACCTGAGTGACGGTCGAGCTATAGGCAAGACCGGTGTCCTCTTGAATCGGTAGGCCGTCCATGTCGGCACGAACCATCACAAGCGGTCCGTCGCCATTCCGCAGCATGCCGACCACACCGGTACCACCAACGCCCTCGGTGACCTCGACCCCCGCTGCGCGGAGCTCCTCGGCCAACCGGGCCGCCGTCTCGTACTCACGAAAGGACAGCTCGGGATGGCTGTGAAACCAGACAAACAAATCGGCCAGCGACTCGTCGTAGTCCTTGGCGACCGCCTGAGCCAGATCCTGGCCGCCGTTGAGCGGAGCCACGCACAGAACCAACAAACACGTCGCTATGAATGCATTTTTCATCGGTTTTCCCCCCGGCGGCGAGATGCGAATTGGACAGACTATAGCGGCACCCTGGAGGCCGGGCAACATTCCGACTTCGAGGCGGCGATTGACACCTCGCTCGACGGTTGGTAGGGATGATCCAGAGTTTCTGACTCCGGGAGGCCCGATGACAGCCAGATACCAAGCCGACGTGGTCATTGTGGGTGGCGGATTGGCAGGGCTGGCGACGGCCCACGAGCTGTTGGACCGGGGCCTGCGAGTACTGGTTCTCGACCGCGACTCAGAGGACCGGCTGGGTGGGCTCGCAAAACGATCCTTTGGCGGCGTCATGTTTGTCGACACCCCCCAGCAGCGGAAGCTCGGTATCAACGACACCCCGGAGCTTGCGTGGTCGGACTGGCAGAGTTTTGCTGACTTTGGGAGCGGCGACGAGTGGCCGCGTCGCTGGGCGAGGACATACGTCGAGCGGTCGACGGAGCTGATCTTCGACTGGCTCTCCGGCCACGGAATCTCGTTTCTGCCGGTCGTCAACTGGGCGGAGCGTGGTCTCTTCCGTCCGGGCAACTCGGTACCTCGCTGGCATATCGCCTGGGGCACCGGCTTCGCCATCATCGAATCCATTGTTGGTGCGCTCGAGAACCACCCCCAGCGAGACAAGCTCGCGATCGTATACGGCCACCGGGTCGAAAGGCTCCTCGTCGACGCCGGGCGGGTGACGGGATGCGCCGGAGGGCTCGAGGACGACGGCAGCGATTTCGAGGCCAGAGCCGAGCACATGGTCCTCGCCTCCGGCGGCATCTGCGGCGGTGATCTCAGCAAGGTGAGGGCCAACTGGTTCGAGCCGTGGGGCAAACCGCCATCGACGCTCCTCAACGGATCGCACCGTTTTGCCGACGGATTGCTCCACGACGAGGCGGCCAAACACGGCGCCACCCTCACCCACCTCGACAAACAGTGGCACTACGCCGCCGGGGTTCATTCGCGAACCACAGACTCCCCCCAGGACGGCATCAGCCTGGTGCCGCCACGTTCGGCTCTGTGGCTTGACGCCCGCGGCCGGCGTTTCGAACCCGTACCTCTGATGGGTTACAGCGACACGCGGTGGGTCGTCGAGCAGATCTGCCGCACTCCCGAGCAGTACTCCTGGCAAGTACTCAACTGGAAGATCGCCATCAAGGAGCTCGCGGTTTCCGGTTGCGACCACATGACCGCCTTCCGCCACAAACGCAAGCTCGAGCTCGTCAAACAGGTCATCTTCGGCAACAAAGAGCTGGCCAATCGCCTGATCGACGAGTCCGAGGATTTCGTCGTCGCCGACAACATGCCCGAGCTGATGAACAAGATGGACGCCCTGTCCCTCGAGGGCATTTCTATCGACCGCGAGCGTATGGAGGCCGACATCCGCGCATACGACGCCCAGATTGCCCGCGGTCCCCGTTATTTCAACGACGACCAGCTGCGCCGGATCGCCAACTTCCGCCAGTACAAGGGCGACCGCCTTCGCACCTGCGCCTTCCAATCCATCGACGATCCCAAGGCGCGCCCGTTGATCGGAATCCGCGAGTTCATCCTCAGCCGCAAGAGCCTCGGTGGCCTCCAGACCGATCTTCAGAGCCGGGTTCTCGACACCTCCGGCGAACCGATCTCCGGCCTCTACGCAGTTGGCGAAACTGCCGGCTTCGGCGGCGGCGGCATCCATGGCAAGGGCTCGCTCGAGGGGACCTTCCTCGGGAGCTGCGTTCTCACCGGACGCCTCGCCGGGCGAGCCATCGCCGGCGGCTGAAGTACCGAGGATGCTTGGCGAGATCCAGCGGACTGGTGTAGCGTTGAAGGACGATCAGGGATAGGAGGGAAATGACGACCGACGCTTCGGCGAAGCAGCCTGCCCTCAAATTCGGGACGTTTCTCGGGGTCTTCACCCCGAGCGTGCTGACCATCCTCGGTCTCATCATGTACCTCCGCTTCGGCTGGGTGCTCGGCAACCTCGGCCTCCCGGTGACCCTGCTGGTGGTGCTGCTCGCGAGCTCGATCACCTTCATTACCGCACTGTCGGCATCCGCCGTGGCCACCAACATGACGGTCGGGGTCGGCGGCGAGTACTACATGATCTCGCGCAGCCTCGGGCTCGAGCTCGGCGGCGCCATCGGCATCCCGCTCTTCCTCTGCCGGACCCTGAGCATCACCTTCTACAGCTTCGGTCTGGTGGAGGCGATCCTCGCCATATGGCCCGCCGCGTGGGGCGAGATACCAAGCGCCGCGCCGCAGCTCATGGCGGCAGCGATCATCATCATCATCACCATCGTATCCGGCAAGAGCGCTGAGCTCGCCCTCAAGCTGCAGATCCCGATCATGGTTGCGGTCGGCGCCTCGCTTGTCGCATTGGCGATCGGCGGACTCGCCGGGGGGACCCGCACGCCCGAGTTCGCCGTCACGCTGCGCACCGCGCCGCAGGGATTCTGGTATGTCTTCGCCGTCTTCTTCCCGGCGGTGACGGGGTTCACCGCCGGCATCGGCATGAGCGGTGATCTCAAGGACGCGCGCCACTCGATTCCACGAGGCACCCTGGCGGCGGTCGCGACCGGGACCGCCGTGTACCTGCTGGTTCCTGTGTTGCTGGCCGTCACCACCCGGGTCTCGCCCGAGGAGTTGGCAATGCCGGGAGTGGTGTGGACGAGCATCGCCGTCTTTGGACCGTGGCTGGTCTTCCCGGGTCTGTGGGGCGCCATCCTGTCATCGGCCTTCGGCAGCGTTCTCGGCGGCCCGCGGGTGCTGCAGGCTCTCGCGGCCGACGGGCTCGCTCCCTCAGTCCTCGCCCGGCTGTCACGGACCGGTCAACCGACTCTCGCGACCTGGGTGTCGGGCGCGATTGCGTTGGCCGCGGTCGCCCTCGGCGGGCTGAATGCGGTGGCTCAGTTCGTCACCATCCTCTTCCTCACCCTCTACGTGACCATCAACCTCGCCTCGGCGCTCGAGAGCCTGGTCGGCGATCCCTCCTACCGGCCCACCATCCGGGTTCCCTGGTACGTATCGCTGCTCGGTTCGATCGGAGCGATCGTGGTGATGTTCCTCATCAGCCCGTGGGCCTGTCTGGCGGCGGTTGTGCTCGAAAGCGCGCTCTACGCCCATCTCCGGCGGCGGGCAATGCGCAAGCGGTGGGGCGATGTCCGTGCCGGCCTGTGGGTGGCGCTCGCGCGTTGGTCGCTTCTCAAGCTCCGACACCACGAGCTCGACCCGCGGAATTGGCGCCCACAGATTCTGCTCTTCGCAGGCGACCCTGGAAAACGAGCGGGGCTCGTCCGGCTGGCATCGTGGTTCAACCAGGACCGAGGCATCGTGACGATTTGCCGGCTGGTGGTTGGCGACCTCGACAAGCTGCAGGTGGTCGACCTGATCCGGAATGAGATGGATCGCGAGCTCGAGGAAGCCGGCATCGTTGCATTCCCCGAGGTGGACGTTGTCTCCGATTTCGAAACCGGCGTCCTCGACGTGGCCCAGGCCAACGGAATCGCGGGGCTCCATTCCAATACCGTGATGTTCGGGTGGTCGAGGCAAAAAGCGCGGCTCGAGTCCCATCTCCGGATCATGCGGGCCATGTCCTACGCGGGCAAGAACACCATCATTACCCGACTCAACTGGGCCCACGAACCGGGCAGCGAAAAACGCGTCGACATCTGGTGGGGCGGTCTCCAGAACAACGGAGACCTCATGCTTCTCCTCGCCTATCTGCTGCGCCTCAACCCGGAGTGGAGGAATTCGAGGATCACCGTCCGCTCGGTGGCCCGCGACGAGGAGGAACGCGAGCTGCAGCTCGACGGCCTTGCCAAGCTGCTTCCACAGGCCCGCATCGGCGCCGAGACCGAGGTCCTCGTCAAACCCGACGAGCTCAGCATCACCGAGATTCTGCACCGGATCAGCGCCGACGCCGACGTCGTGTTCCTGGGTCTTCAGGAGCCCAAACACGGAGGAGAGTCGGCATACGCCGATCGCATCATCGAGCTCGCTGAGGGGCTCAACACCTGTATCTTCGTGCGCTCGGCCGGCGAGTTTGCCGGACGGCTGGTCTGAAATGGGGCGCGTGGCGGATCAGGGTTCGCAGTAACACGACGATGACGGCCGCGTGTCCGCGTCGTTGAACGCGCGCGCAAGACGCATTGTCAGTTCCTCTGCCTCTGTTCCACGCTCCTGTTCCTGGAGCGCGAGCTTGAGGCCGGTCAGCGACCAGCCATTGTCTCGATTGCGTCGAAGATCTTCGCGGTAGACGGCTTCGGCCTCGGCGTAACGCTCGTCGGCCATTAGCAGAGCGCCCAGCGCGTGGCGCACCGGCAGCATCCAACCCGGGGGCTCGTCGTAGACCAGGGCATCCTCGGCGGCGACACCCTCGCGAAGGATCGCGTACGCCTCCTCACGCCTGCCCTCCCGGAACAGCAGCTCGCCGTTGATCATCGCGCGCGCGATCGGCAGCACCTGGTCGACGCGGTTGTTGAAGATCCACCACTCCTCGGGCACCTCGGCCATGGCTTCCTCGAATGCCTCCAGCTCGACACGGGCCTCCTCGGTCCGGCCGAGAGCGGAATTGGCGATTGAGCGCGCATAGCGGCGGACGGCCCGCGACACCAGCCGCCACTCGGGGTATTCCGGCTCCTCGAGGATCTGCTCCCACTTGCCGAAGCGGATCAGCACGTGGAAGGTGGCGGGCATGATGCCCTCGATGAGGCCCGCGAACTCGCGCACCGCGGACTCCGGCATCTCGGCCTCGAGATCGCGTGCGGCCTGGATGGCCTGCTCGAAGTTGCCCGACATCATTGAGGCAAACGCGAGAAAATGCAGGTTGTGGCCGTAGTACGCCGCGTACATCCCCGGAGTCGGCGCCTTGGCGAGGTATGCGCGGTCCACCTCGATGGCCTCGATATTGGACTGCGCCGCATCTGCATAGCGACCGACCCGGATGTAGATATGCGAGGGCATGTGGACGAGATGGCCGGAGCCCGGCACGATTTCGGTCAGGCGATCGGCTGCCTCGATGGCACGATCGGGTTCTGACGAGGCCTCGATGGCGTGAATGAAGAAATGGTTCGCACCAGGATGTAACGGATGGGTTTCGAGGGCTCGCTCGATGATGCCGACAAACTCCTCCGTCCGGCCTTTTGGCTCGCCGGCGGCGGCCCAGTAGTCCCACGGCTGGAGGTCCATCAATGCCTCGGCAAAGAGCGCCGCAACATCCGGATCATCCGGAAACTCTTCGTACACCGCTTCCATCGCGTCGGCATATCGCTGTTCGAGCTCGCCGCGGTCTTCGGGCGCCGGCCACGCGTAGCGCTCCGAAACAGCACCGATCAGAGCGGCCTCGACCGGTGACGCGGCGTCAATCCGCGCGATGGCTTCTTGCGAGGCCTCCCACGCGACACGCGATCGTTCTTCGGTCATTTCCGGGTCGTTGATATTCATGCCGTTGCAGTAGGCAATTCCCCACCAGGGCATCGGGCTCGACGGGTCCGCCGCAGCGGCCTGCTCGAATGAGCGGATCGCCTCGTCGTGGTTGAACCCGTACATGAGTTGCATGCCCTGGTTGAACCACTCCTGAGCGGACTCCGACTCGGTAGAGATCTTGCGCTCGTAGTTGCCAAAACCCTCGTAGATCAGCCCACCGTTGCTCGGAGGAGCCTCTTTCTGGCAGCCGGTGAGCGCCACCACACCCACCGTGACAACGGCGACAGCGAAGCTCCGCAATTTCTTCATTGAATCTCTCATGGTTGTTCCTCGCTCTCGGACGGCGGCGGCAAATGGCAATCGGCGACATTCATGCCCCACACCCCTCATAGATTTAGATATTGGGTCTCAATACTTGCCGCAATCGTAGCAGAGGTATCACTCAATTGAAAGTGAAGGGCTCTCCCCTACCGAGCTGGGACTCTTCGGCTCGGCCGACGGGGCTTCGGCCGCGGGCACGGCTGAACATCGCACGCCTGCCCGGCTGTCGATAGAAGGAGAAGATCCTGAGTATGCCGGCTCGCCAGGAAGAGGTCGATCGCACCGTCCCCATTGACATCGCCGGCCGCAACGTCCCAGCCATAGCCCTGGACGCCAGGAGGAAACACCTGATCAGTTCCGTCGACGAAGTAGCCGCGACCGTCGTTGAGGTACACGAGAAATGGATCCTCCCCGACCAGCACCGAGGTAATCCCCGGCCGCCAGTACAGCTCGCCGTTGCCCGTGATGATGTCGAGATCGCCGTCGCAGTCGACGTCGATGAAGTCGACCTCCCAGGTATCGAAGGCTTCAACGGGCAACCGTTCGGTCGTCTCGTCGCTGAAGTATCCCCGCCCGTTATTGATGAGGAGGCGGTCCTGCGGATCGGACTCGACCACGGACAGGTGCACGTTGGCGAAGTACACATCGAGATCACCGTCGCAGTCAACATCCGCGAGATCCACCTCACGCGTCTCCTCGGGGCTGACCCGGAGCTCGATCCGCCCGTCCGCGTACTCGAAGTAACCATCTCCATCGTTGAGCAACACTCTATTGTCGTTTTCGTTACCTTCCATCAGGTCCAGGTCACCGTCACCATCGATATCGGCGAGCTCCACATCCTGAGTCGTGGCGGTCCGCCACGGGAGGCGATCGAAATCGAATTCGAACCAGCCCTGACCGTCGTTCAACAGGAGATGGTTGAGGCCGGCATTTCCGATCACGAGATCGGCATCACCATCCGTGTCGATGTCGGCGACATGGAGGGCGTTGGATATTCCCGAGGAATCGGCGAGGCGATCATCGGCTCCGCTGAAGTACCCCTGGCCATCGTTCAGGAAGAACTCATCGAAATAGTCTTCCTCGGAGACGAAGACGAGGTCGAGGTCGCCATCGCCATCAAAATCCGCGATCCCAACGTCTTCGCTGTCACGCCAACTGAACTGGAGCCGTTCCGTTGATAAGTCGCTGAAGACGCCATCGCCATTGTTGATCAGGAGCCGGTTCCGTTCGTATTCGACCGCGATAACCGCATCGAGGTCTCCATCACCATCAACGTCTGCAAGGCCGACGTCCATCGACGGTCCCTCGAGTAACGGCAAGTGAGTGGCGGTGACGTCCTGATACAGAGGGCCCGACTCCTGGGCTGGCGCCTGAGCGGGCATCAGAGCCAGAAGTGAAGCGGCGCAGATCAACGTCGTCCGCACCCGGATCGTGCGACACCGGCAAAAGAAACTGATCCCCGGCATGACGCCTCCAACCAAAATTCCTGTTCTTGATTCAAAGATACGCTGGACGGCCTCTTTAGTTTGCCCGTACATGAGATAGTCGTCGGACACACGTACTATCGAGCCCGTTAAAAAATGAAAATGGTCTAGCACAACGAGGACACCGAACTCCAAAAGGTGACTCTATGCACAGGTCTGGGGTCGGCGGTGTGAGAACCTGGAAGTTGCAGATAGAGGCACGCGCAAGGAACAATAATGAAAAACTGGCTTCGATCCGTGGTGCCCGACCTCTTCCTCGCCGCAGTTGTGGCGTTGCTCATGACCGTAGCGATCAACCAACTTGACGGCACGGAGACCCTACGGATCCACGCAGATGCGCGGGCGGCCGCCGAGGACGGCCTGACCCTCGACGAACGGATCGATGTTCTCGACGGCTCGATCCGGCGCTCGACCCTCCTCCACTTCCCAGTCCTCATCGCCCTCTGCGGCGTCATCGTTGGCCTGGCGTGCCGCAACCGGCGTTGGGCGTGGCTGACCACCCTTGGCTCCATCCTTCCGGCCCTGATCATGGGCGCCGCTTTTTTTGTCGATCGCCCACTCCCTGCAAGCGTGTTGGTGGCCGCATATTCGGCAATCGCCGTCTTGATGGCCCTGGTGGGGACCGCGCTACGTCAAAGACTGGTACCGGCGAGAGTGCCGCGCGTCTAGCCCGCAGCCAAAAATGAGCTGCCCTCCAAAGAGGTCCGATCGTTGGGGGTAACATTGTAGGGAGGGGTTGGTTTCTCAAATAGCCAATCGGTCTGGAGAACAGTCGATCCCAACACGGAGAAAAGGGGGTGGGCGATGGCCGCCGACACGACTCACACATCCGATCTTGTTACCGTCAACATGGCGAAGAAACGCGTCTATCTCTATTTCCGAGGTTCGCTCACCAAGGCCCAGGCCGAAAACCTGCGGGAGGCGTACCGCAAGGCCATTGCTCAGG
>Ga0316193_10004594_pt1 | contig 10170 bp, 10 predicted proteins | sample MerIslsedime2_MG_FD_207735 | JGI IMG/M metagenome (GOLD analysis project Ga0316193, IMG submission 207735) | Coastal sediment microbial communities from Maine, United States - Merrow Island sediment 2 | ecosystem: Environmental > Aquatic > Marine > Coastal > Sediment | place: USA: Maine...
GGCCGGCCTCGCGTAGCTCTGCCGCCAGAGCCAACACTGCGTTGGTAGCAGAAGGCATGACGCGCCCCATTCGTTCTGAAACTGATAAACTCACTCGCTTGCCTCCAAAAAGTCGCGGATCATGGTACGTCAATCATCAAGCCTGCCCAAGAAAACAATCGTGGACGAACGCGATCGTTTTACATTGGTTTCAAAGTTCAGCCCGGCTGGTGACCAGTCGCAGGCGATATCCGGGCTGGTTGAAGGACTCTCCGACGGGCTTGCCCGACAGACGCTGCTGGGTGTCACCGGATCTGGAAAAACATTTACCGTTGCCAGCGTCATTCAGGAAGTACAGCGACCGGCCATCATTCTTGCGCCCAATAAAACGCTGGCAGCGCAGTTGTATGGCGAGATGCGTGAGTTCTTTCCGAAGAATTCGGTTGAATACTTTGTCTCTTATTACGACTACTACCAGCCAGAAGCGTATATGCCGGGTTCCGATACCTACATAGAAAAAGACGCGTCCATCAATCAGCACATTGAGCAAATGAGATTGTCGGCAACGAAAGCGCTGATTGAGCGCCCCGATGCAGTTATTGTCGCAACAGTGTCTGCGATTTACGGTCTCGGCGACCCGGAGTTGTATTTCGACATGGTCTTGCACCTCGACCGCGGCGAACGAATAGATCAACGAACCATATTGCGACGCCTCGCTGAGATGCAGTACAAGCGCAACGAACTCGAGCTTGCACAAGGCGCCTACCGGGTTCGTGGCGATGTCATCGATATTTTTCCGGCCGAGTCGGAGCGCGACGCCGTCAGGATCGAGCTTTTCGACGACGAGATCGAATCGCTGTCGTATTTCGATCCACTGACAGGAGAGGTCTTGCGTCGGGTACCGCGGCTTACGGTTTTCCCGAAAACGCACTACGTGACGCCGCGTGACAAACTGCTGGGGGCGTGCGAGGAGATCAAGGTTGAGCTGAAAGATCGCCTGGAGTATCTGAGGAAGCACAAAAAACTCCTTGAAGCTCAACGGCTTGAGCAGAGAACTTTATTTGATTTAGAGATGATCAGGGAGCTTGGCTACTGCCAGGGTATCGAGAACTATTCACGCTACTTATCTGGCCGGGAAGAAGGCGAGGCGCCACCGTGTCTGTTTGACTACCTGCCACCGAATGCATTGCTTATTGTTGATGAAAGCCACGTAACGATTCCGCAGCTGGGCGGCATGTACCGTGGCGACCGCTCGCGGAAAGAAACATTGGTCGAGTATGGGTTCCGGCTGCCATCGGCTCTGGACAATCGCCCATTGCGCTATGACGAGTTTGAGCGCATGGCACCGCAGACAATCTATGTTTCGGCGACGCCCGGCGATTACGAGCGCGAACACTCGGGAAATATCGTTGAACAGCTGGTTCGACCCACGGGGCTGGTGGATCCTCAGATTGAGGTTCGTCCGGCAACGACCCAGGTCGACGATGTTTTGTCTGAAATCGGCAAGCGTGTCGCTTTGAATGAGCGGGTCCTGATCACGACACTCACCAAGCGTATGTCTGAGGACCTGACAGACTATCTAGCTGAGCATGGAGTACGGGTCCGTTATTTGCATTCGGATATCGGCACTGTCGAACGAACCGAGATTATCAGGGATTTGAGACTCGGCGCGTTTGACGTTCTCGTCGGAATCAACTTGCTACGGGAAGGGCTCGACATGCCTGAAGTTTCGTTGGTCGCGATTCTTGATGCGGACAAAGAGGGATTCTTGCGTTCAGAACGATCGCTAATTCAAACAATTGGCCGTGCAGCGAGACACCTGCACGGAACAGCACTGCTCTACGCCGACAGAATGACGGGCTCGATGGAACGGGCGATCGAAGAAACGAATCGGCGTCGCGAGCGCCAGCAGAAACACAATAAAAAGCACGGCATCAAGCCGGCAACGATCATCAAACAGGTCGCCGATATTATGGAGGCTGCGTATCCGGTACCCGGTAGGGAAAGCAAACGCGTTGCCGAGGCGAAAGCGTCGTATCAGGCCATGACGCCCGAGCAGCTGCTTCGCAAGTCAGCGAAGCTCGAGAAAAAGATGCTCAAACATGCGCGCGACCTGGAATTCGAAGAAGCGGCCCGACTCCGGGACGAGATTCATGAGATTCGTCAGCTGGGTCTTGGTTTCACCGACAAATTGGCGGGATAGATAAGAATTGGTGGGCGATGGTGGTCTCGAACCACCGACCTCCACGATGTCAACGTGGCGCTCTACCCCTGAGCTAATCGCCCTACATCCCCGCGAGGGGCGACAAAGATACTCAAGCGGTACGGTGGACGCAACCTGAATGTGGCCTGCCGGATTCATTGAGACTTCGGTCTGTGACAGTCGCAGCAGGCCCGTAATTGCGTCAAAAAACCGAAAATTGCGTCCAAACACGATTTTTCGACGAAGTTTCTTCTAAATCAGTCATTTCCGGGCTTGTTTCCGCTGGTACACGGCTATAGAATTCGCGTCCCGCGGTCTGGTTGACGACGTTTTAGGCGCCATCCCAGTGCGGTCATCATTTTTGGTCGGAGGAATACAGGATCGCAGCAACCAAGCGCGTTAGGCGCAATGAAGAAATTGACGCCACCGAAGTGAGGGTCATCGACGCCGAAGGCGAGCAAGCCGGTGTCATGTCACTTTCCGCAGCGATCGAACTGGCTAAAAATGCCAGTTTGGACCTGGTGGAGGTTTCGCCGAATGCGGATCCGCCAGTTTGCCGAATCATGGATTTTGGCAAACACCTGTTCGAATTGAACAAGAAAGCACAGTCTGCCAAGCGTAAGCAAAAGCAGGTGCATGTAAAAGAGATTAAGTTTCGGCCGGGAACGGACGAAGGTGATTACCAGATCAAGCTCAGAAAGCTTACGGAATTTCTGGAATTTGGCGACAAAGCCAAAATCACATTAAGATTCAGAGGCAGGGAGATGGCGCATCAGGAATTGGGTGCAAATCTGCTTGCCAGGGTCAGGAAAGACCTGGATGAAATTGGTGTCGTTGAGCAAATGCCGCAAATGGAAGGTCGGCAAATGGTCATGATGATGTCACCAAAGAAAAAGTGAGTGGCGGCGAGACTGGTATTCGTATCAGACAATGCTAAAACCCGCCTGCAGCGGCAAGCATAGAGCTTGTACGTAGCAAGGCTAATAAATCGGAGACGACGAGAATGTCGAAAATGAAGACCAACCGGGGCGCGGCCAAGCGCTTCAGCCGGACGGGAAAGGGTGGCTTTAAACGAGCCCAGTCCCATCTAAACCATATCCTCACCAAGAAAAAGTCGAAGCGTAAGCGTCAGTTGGGATTGACTCTGCAAGTTGCTGACTGCGACACGAAGAGCGTGCGTCGCATGCTCCCGTACAGCTGAGGATTGACCAATGGCAAGAGTAAAACGTGGCGTAACAGCCAAAGCGCGGCATAAGAAAGTCCTGGGCAAAGCCAAGGGCTATTACGGTGCTCGCAGCAAATTATTCAAGACAGCCAAACAGGCTGTCATTAAAGCAGGGCAATATGCGTACCGTGATCGCCGACAGCGGAAACGCCAGTTTCGCGCGCTCTGGATTACGCGTATCAACGCGGCTGCTCGTTTGCACGGCATGACTTACAGCCGTCTTATCAACGGCATGAACCTGGCCCAGATGGAAATTGATCGCAAGGTTCTGGCAGACATCGCGGTACATGATCCGGACGCATTTGGCGCTATTGCGGCACAAGCCAAAGCTGCGTTGCCTGAAAGCTAATCAGATCGGTATGAGGCGTGTTGATCGCGCCTCTGCAGATCCAGGCTTCTTTCATGCAGGCACTCAACGAGCTAATCAAGCAGGCAGAGACTGAAATTGCAGCTGCCAGTGATCTGGCTGCGCTCGATGTGGTCAGGGTTACTTATCTGGGCAAGAAAGGTGAGCTGACGTCGCGCCTTAAATCACTCAGTGATTTGCCCGCGGCGGAGCGACCGGCAGCCGGCCAGGAAATTAATCGTGCCAAGCAGGAACTGATTCAGCAGATTGAAGCACGCCGTTCTGCGATGGAAAAGGAAGCGCTGGAAGCAAAACTCTCGGCTGATGCCGTCGACGTAACGCTTCCGGGACGTGGCATATCCATGGGTGGTCGTCATCCGGTGTCGATGGCGAGGAAACGCATCGAAGCTATTTTCCGAAACGCCGGTTTCGGCGTCCGATCAGGGCCGGAAATCGAGGATGACTTCCATAACTTCACCGCGCTGAATATTCCGGAAAATCATCCGGCCCGCGCAATGCATGACACGTTCTATTTTCCCGGCGGCAATTTATTGCGAACACATACGTCGCCGGTGCAGATTCGAGCCATGGTAAAGGAAGGTGTTCCAATCCGCATTATCGCGCCGGGGCGGGTGTACCGTTGCGACAGCGATCAGACACATACCCCGATGTTTCATCAGGTCGAAGGTCTGGTCATAGATCGTGGTATCAGTTTCGCCAATCTGAAAGCGGCATTGCACCAGTTTGTCGAACAGTTTTTTGAGCGCGACGCTCAATTACGATTCAGGCCTTCCTACTTCCCATTTACGGAACCTTCCGCTGAGGTGGACGTGCTTTGGGGTGAAGACAACTGGCTGGAAATCCTGGGTTGCGGCATGGTGCATCCCAACGTACTCGAGAGTGCCGGCATCGATTCGGAAGAATTCACAGGTTATGCATTTGGTATGGGTATTGACCGATTGGCGATGCTTCGATACGGCGTTAAGGATTTACGTAAATTCTTCGAAAACGATCTGCGCTTCCTGCGCCAGTTTCACTAAGGCCTGCTTGAGCAATGAAATTCTCAGAAAATTGGCTCCGCGAATGGGTGAACCCGGACATCAGCACCGATGAGCTTGCATACAGGCTTACTATGGCGGGTCATGAGGTAGATGACGTAGCGTTGCAGGGGCACGGCATTGAAGATGTCGTTATTGCGCAGGTATTGTCGTTCGAAAAACATCCGAATGCCGATCGCTTGAACGTCTGCCAGGTTGATCCTGGCGACGGTGACGCCATTGAGGTTGTTTGTGGCGCGCCGAATGTTTATACAGGAATGAAAACACCACTGGCGAGCCCCGGCGTAACATTGCCCAACGGGCTGAAACTCCGCAAATCGAAAATTCGCGGTGTTGTATCAAATGGGATGCTTTGCTCGGCGGTCGAACTCGGTCTTGGCGATGAGTCTGACGGCATAATGGATTTGCCGGCCGATGCACCGACCGGACGGCCAATTAACGAGTATCTGAATCTTCCGGACAGTGTGATCGATGTGGATCTGACGCCAAATCGCGGGGACTGCTTCAGTGTTCTCGGTATTGCAAGAGATGTTGCTGCGGTCACCGGCACCGAATTTACCGAGCCGGAATCCGCAACCATCGAAGAATCGATCGACGACCAGTACGTTGTCGAATTGGTTGATCCATCTGCCTGCCCTCGATTTGCAGGGCGCGTCATACGTAATATCAATTCGAAGGCGAAATCGCCTTTGTGGATGATAGAACACCTGCGTCGTAGCGGGATCCGCGGCATTCACCCGGTTGTGGACGTCACCAATTACGTGATGCTCGAACTGGGCCAGCCATTGCATGCGTACGATCTGGCAAGACTGGACGGTCCAATTCGTCCCCGGTTTGCGAAGGCCGGTGAGAAAGTCACTCTGCTTGATGAGCGCGAGGTCGAACTGAACGACGATACTGTCGTCATTACCGACAATACCGGGCCTATCGGCATGGCGGGCATTATGGGCGGTCTGGAGACCGCTGTGCAGGCAGACACGACAGACATCTTCTTCGAGGGCGCCTACTGGCCGCCCGAGATCATGGCGGGTCGTGCCCGGTCGTATGCCATGCATACCGATGCGTCACTGCGATTTGAGCGTGGCGTAGATCCGGCTGGACAGGCGAGGGCAGTCAATCGCGCGACCGAACTGTTGCTCCAGATTACCGGTGGTGAAGCAGGGCGTCTTACTGACATCATTCATGAAAGCGGTTTGCCCAAGTACGCATCGATCACGTTGCGCCACACGCGGCTGACTAAGGTGCTCGGCGCGGAAATCGAGGTAGCGAAAGTAACAAGAATCCTGAGCGGTTTGGGTCTTGAAACGACTGAAACGGAAAGTGGCTGGACGGTCAGGCCACCCAGCTTTCGCTTTGATATCGAGATTGAAGCGGACCTCATAGAGGAGGTCGCCCGAATCTATGGTTATGACAAGATTCCGGAAGCGACCGCCATCGCCGAAACACCATTGGCGGCAGTAACGGAAACAACGGTTGATCTGCAGACTGTTGCCGACGCCCTGGTCGCAAGGGACTACCAGGAGGTTGTTACGTACAGTTTTGTCGACGCGGAGTCCGACGAGTTGATATCGGGAGAGCGATCGAAGCTTGCGCTTGCGAATCCGATCTCGACAGAGATGTCGGTCATGCGAAGTTCGCTCTTGGGCGGAATGCTCGCGGCGGCGGCAGCGAATATTTCCCGGCAACAGGACAGGGTCCGGCTTTTTGAGATTGGAAAATCGTTTCACGGTTCGCTTGAAACGCCGGTTGAAGTAGAGCGCGTCGCGGCACTTGCGCTAGGTGGTGCACGTGCCGAGCAATGGGATGATACAGGACAGGCTGTTGATTTTTTTGACATAAAATCAGATCTTGAAGGATTGATTGCGCTGTCAGGTTGCGCAGGTGACTTTACTTTTGTCGCAACCAAGCACCCGTCACTGCAACCTGGACAAGCGGCGAAGATCATTCGTGCTGATGCTGACGTCGGCTTCATTGGCAAGCTTCATCCCAGTGTCGCGAAGCAACTGGGAATCAAGAAAGACGTGTTCGTTTTTGAGCTTGATGCTGATTTGGTGTTTGCTTCAAAGGTACCTGTGGCGACAGAAGTTTCGAAATTTCCATCGATTCGACGCGACATAGCCATTGTCGTTGACGCCGAAATCGCAGTGTCAGAAATCGTATCGGCCGTCGAATCAGCCGTTCCAGAACTGATCAGGAATGTCGTAATTTTTGACATTTATCGGGGCTCCGGCATAGAAGCAGGGCGAAAAAGCATCGCTTTAGGCTTGATTTTGCAAGAAACATCACGCACCCTTACTGACGAGGATGCGGACTCTGCAATGGACGCTGCAGTACGTAAATTACAAGAAGAATTTGCGGCGCGACTAAGAGAATAAAGCTAATGGCACTAACAAAAGCAGATATGGCAGAGTCCTTGTTCAACGAACTCGGATTAAACAAACGGGAAGCTCGTGAGCTTGTCGATTTGTATTTTGAAGAGCTACGAGCATCACTCGCGGTAGGGGAACAAATCAAACTTTCGGGGTTTGGTAATTTTGACCTTCGGGATAAAAACGAACGTCCGGGTAGAAACCCGAAAACTGGAGAGGAAATTCCTATCACGGCACGACGTGTTGTGACCTTCAGGCCAGGACAAAAATTAAAAGCCCGAGTAGAGGCCTATGCTGGAACCGGGGAATAACGACGAACTACCTCCAATACCAGGAAAACGCTATTTCACGATAGGTGAAGTAAGTGACCTGTGCGCTGTTAAGCCACATGTTCTGCGTTACTGGGAGCAGGAGTTTCCGCAACTGAAACCTGTCAAGCGACGAGGCAATCGCCGCTATTATCAGCGTCAGGACGTTCTGATTATTCGTCAGATACGTAGCCTGCTGTATGACGACGGTTTCACAATCGGTGGCGCCCGTCAGCGTCTGACCGGCGATCAGGCGAAGTCTGATGTCAGTCAAAGTCAACAAATTATCAAGCAGTTGCGCGTGGAACTTGAACAAGTCCTTAAGATCTTGCGACGCTAACAGAGCTTTATTCATTCGGGGGCGGCAAGTATCATTGCCGCCCCCGTATTTATTTCGGGATTCGGTCGGGGCGTAGCGCAGCCTGGTAGCGCACCACAATGGGGTTGTGGGGGTCGGAAGTTCGAATCTTCTCGCCCCGACCAATTATTCTCACAAAAATGCCTTCATTCCCGACGAGGTCTGAAGGCATTTTTGTGAGAAAAATTGCTCGAGTTGATGCGAATTGTACTAGGTTCGACAAATCGGCAGGATTGCCGATTTGGACGCACGAAGTGCGCCCGCAGGGTGAGCTGCATGGATGCAGCGAATCAATCTTCTCGCAAGCCGAGTTAATTACCGAACAATCTTGGGCTCGGCAGTCAACTGGCTCGCAATCTTCTTGTCTTCAATACCGAGCAAAATAGGCTGCGCGGAGTCCCTGTATATATTCACCTTGGCATTAAATGCTGTGCGGGTGAGCCCGTGCTTATCCTTGATCTGTAGCCGTCGAATGGAAAAGTCACCGCTTTCAAGTCGTTCGCCGGTCAGGTAGCACTTGATGGCAGTGACGCGGTCTCCTGACAGTTCAAGTCCACCTAGTTTTGACAAGTTACCTTGTGCGCGTCGCAGGAATGTTACCGCGTCCAGATTGACCTGCGAGGTTGCCTCGCCCAATGTTTCGTCTTCGATCTCCGCGACGAACTCGCCAACCAGAATTTGCCCCGGCAACGCGGCGTCGATCATGCGTGCCAATTCGATGGTGACGTCGCCCACGATGAAGTCATGGGTTGTCGGATTCAGTCCTTCCGCCTGATGAAATTCGTAGCAGCTGCCAACATGAAAACACGCTCGCAGTCTTGGAACGGCCCGTGACGTTGCTTTGCTCCGAGCTATGGCGTTGTCGGCAAGCACGATATGCATAAAGTGATACAGGTTTACATTGGCCTCCAGGCCATGGTCCCGATTCCAGATATAGAATCCGTCGCCACTGGATGAGCGAGCAAAATTAATGCCGACATCCAATTCCAGCATCTTGGCGTGTGCCGAATTCAGCGAGTAGGACAAGCTGTTCAGCTGTGTCATTTGTTCGAAGGGCGTCAGGAGGCTGAAGCCCACGATATCGAACAACGTAACCGCTCGGCTGGCAACGTAGTTGATGCCATATCGACGAATCATTTTTTCGACGATTTGAATCTCAACCGGATGGTTGCTTAGTGGTTGCCGCAGGGGAACGGACTTGGGTTCCACCTTTAGAAGTCGCGCAACCTTGTGCATCTGCGACAGCGTCAGCTGTCTGTCGCCTGAAATTAACTCTGTTATGAATCGTGCCGATACGCGCCGAGACACGCTTTCGCCACCCTCAGTCGTCGCCATGTACTCGGCAATGGCATAGTGCGGCACTACGAGAACCAGGATACCTTCATCGGTGGGTGTCCAGCTCAGAATGCTGTTCTGGCCCAGGGACCACTCCAGGTTAAGGCATCGTTCAAGATGAACCAGGTTACTGCGTTGTTTAAGCCCCATCTCGCTGGCCAGGCCGGCCAGCTGGTCCAGGTACGGAGAGTAGTCGGCTACCCTGCGAATACCGGACTGAGACAGTTCATCAAATTCCATGCAAACTACCCGTTGCCGGAATCTCACACCCCAGGGTGGACAATGAATACATTACGCGCATCGGATGCTCTATCAGAATCGTTAGGGCAAAATAGTCAACAACCGGGAGTAGCGCAAGTACTATTAGGTATTCGCGGTAGGTAATTCAATTCTTTACTAATACATTCGCCCACGAAAACATGCGATTTACATAATAACAGGCAATCACTCTATGACGACTGCAGCACCAACGATCGATCAAGTACGGGCCCTGAAGCAGTTGCTCGGTGATCAGATCGTCGAGACGCCCGTTGTTCGTTGCACGGCGGTCGAAGAACTGGTCGGTGCGGATACCAAGGTATGGGCGAAAATGGAGTTTCTGCAGCAAACCGGCACATTCAAGGCGCGTGGCGCACTCGCTGTTGTGCTCAGCCTGGATGAAGAGCAACTGCGGGCCGGAGTAACCGCGGTCAGCGCGGGCAATCACGCAATCGCGACCGCTTATGCGGCGAAGGTTGCGGGCACCAGCGCAAAGGTCGTGATGTTGGGAAGCGCGAACCCGGCAAGAATCGAGCGGTGCAGAAGTTACGGTGGAGAGGTCGTTATTGTTGACGATATTCATGCGGCTTTTTCCGTCGCAGAAAATATCCAGAAGCAGGAAGGGCGATTTTTCGTTCATCCGTTTGAAGGGCCTCAAACATTCCTTGGCACTGCAACAGTCGGGCTCGAAGTCTGTGAGCAGGTTGCTGATTTTGACGCCATTATCATTC
>Ga0316193_10004595_pt1 | contig 10169 bp, 5 predicted proteins | sample MerIslsedime2_MG_FD_207735 | JGI IMG/M metagenome (GOLD analysis project Ga0316193, IMG submission 207735) | Coastal sediment microbial communities from Maine, United States - Merrow Island sediment 2 | ecosystem: Environmental > Aquatic > Marine > Coastal > Sediment | place: USA: Maine...
CCAGTTCCGTCGAACTGGCCGATCTGACACATGCCTTCCTGGCGCGTGAAGGTACCGTCATGCCGGTCGATTTCGTGCGCCTGATCCGCGAGGGCGACATGCGTTTCGACATCGACCTGCAGCCAGGCGACTACATACACATACCCTCCGGCCTGTCCAAGGAGGTCTACATCCTCGGCGAGGTCAATGAGCCTGCGTTGTTTGCCTTCCGTGAAAGCATGCCCATGTCGCGCACCCTGGCACTGGCCGAGGGATTTACCGTCGATGCGGACCTGTCGCGCATCCACATTGTGCGCGGCGCCCTGCACAACCCGACCGTGATCGTGGCCAACTTTCAGGACGTCATCAACGGCCGCGCGCAGGATGTCCAGCTGGAGCCAGGCGATGTCATCTATGTACCACCCACCACACTGACACGCTACGCCCGCACCATCGACAAAATTGTCCCGACCATCCAGGCACTGCAGGTGGGGCTGCTCCTCGGCGGCTTGTAGTGCTAGCGGTGATGCACCTGCGGCACGCTGTGCAAAACAGCAGCAGTCGCTAGCGTGTTCGCAGCCATGCCTGCCTGGAAGCACTTGCTGGCCCTGCCCGGCATGGCTGCCTGTCTGGCGATCAGCCTGTGGATGGCCGTGATGATCGACGCGCGCGAACCTTACCCGGACGCACGCAGTGGCATCACGGCCGTGGCGCCGGCCGGTGGCCAGGCCGCTGGTGTCGCTATCAGCCTGCGCTCCCGGCGGGCTATCACCGTGGTGTTGCCAAACCTCGACCCGCAGCAGACCACACTGAGCGCGTCAGATTTCACCTTGCAGAGCAGCCAGGACCCCGCTTACCGGAAACCACTGCCAGCCGCACGCCTCGGCTTCGACCGCCAGGTCACCGGCTTTGTCGACGACCGCACGGCCATCACCGAGACCCGCCTGCACCTGCTGTTTCCGCACGCCCTGCGTGATGACCTGAGCTACCAGCTGAATGCGCCCGCCGCCGGACTCGGTGACCTGCCGGTCAGCTGGCGCGCACAACAGATGACCGGCTCGATCCAGCTCAACCAGGTCGGCTATATGCGCGCTGCCCGCAAGCTCGCCTATGTTGGCAACTGGCTGGGAAGCGCCGGAGCAATGCCGGTGGACAGCAAAGACTTCCAGGTCATCGACACTGGCTCGGGTGACACCGTGCTGCAAGGTCATCTGGAACTGCGCGCCGCCAGCGACCCGTGGAGCGGCAATGATGTCTACACGGCGGACTTCTCCGCCCTGCAGAAAGCAGGGCACTACCACCTGCAGGTGCCGGGCCTCGGTCAGTCGGACAGTTTCCGCATTGCTGCAGACGTCTATGATGCCGTCTACCGGACCACGGCCCGGTACTTTTACCACCACCGCAATGGCACCGCCATCCGCGCCCCCTGGGCAGCAGCGGGTCACGAACGCCCCGGCGGTGTCCCCGCCCGTTTCGAAGCCGTGTTTCACGATGCCGTCGCCAGCAGCCCACTGGGCAACAATGAAGCGGCGAACGGCTATCACGCCGTCAGTGGCGGCTGGTTCGATGCCGGTGATTACGGTCAGTACATCCCGAACGCGGCACCGGTCTGGTATGTCATCGGCGCGGCACTCGACATTGCACCGCAGCGCTTCCGCGACGGCGACCTGAACATCCCGGAGAGTGGCAACGGCCTGCCCGACCTGGTCGACGAACTCGAGTGGGGTATGGACTGGGCGCTGCAGATGCAGGACCCCACCGATGGCGGCGTCTACTTTCGCATCGCCAGCGCCACGTGGGACAGTACCCTGCCGCAGGCAATCGGGGCCGCGCGCCTCATTGCCGAGAAGACCACTCATGCCACCGCCGCCTTTGCCGCCATGGCGGCGATCCACGCGCGCCTGCTGGCGAAACACCGACCGGCACGTGCCGCAACCGTACTGGCCGCCGCGCGACATGCCTGGCAGTTCCTGCAAACACATCCGCAGTGGCCGGCCGAGGGCGAGCGCTACCACAACCCGAAGGGAATCAATGCCGGCGAATACGCCGACCCCTCGGCGCAGGACAATATCCTCTGGGCCGCCGCCGAGCTCTACCGCAGCACCGGTGAGTCGGCATATCACGACGCCTACCGGGCACGGGTCGGGCAGGTGAAGATTGACCCGACCGGCGTGGTCTCCTTCAAGGACCAGGGTATGGCAGCCCACTGGGCCTACCTCATGGCGCCCTGGCCCGGCAGGAATGAAAAACTGGTCGAGCGCGCCCGCGGCTTCTTCCTGGCGGCGGCCGACTGGCGCATTCGCAAGATGCGGGAGCACCCCTACCATGCCCCGGTCCACCAGTACCGCGGCTACCTGGGCTGGGGTTCGTTCGCGCATTCCAGCCGCGCCACCCTCACCCTGTTCCAGGCCTGGTACCTGAGTGGTAAGGCGGATTACCTGGAATGGGCCTGGCTGACGCCGCACGCGCAGCTCGGCGCCAACCCGCAGGCCATCAGTTTTATTACCGGCATCGGGGCGCGCTCACCACGCTTCCCGCTGTCGAAGCTGTCGCTGTATGACGACCTCGAAACACCCCTGCCCGGTATCCCGGTGAATGGCCCGCATGCCCACCTGCCCGCGCTGTGGGCTTCCACGCGCGCCGTCAACGCGGCCTACTTTCCCGCCGCCATCACCCCCAAGGCCAACGCGGCCACCGGCACTGGCGACGATGGCTACCCGGTGCTGAGGCGCTATACCGATTCCCACCACCTGCCACCCATGTCGGAACCCACAATCGCCGAAGTGGCCCGCACGGCCATCGCCTTCGGCCTGCTTCGCACAGAGGATGCCCCGCACACCCAAGCCAGAAATAAAAAATAATAAAAGGGGTCAGATCCCAATAGCACTTACTTAAGCCAAAAAAGAGCCAGTTATACCTTCTCGTCATCCCGGCGCAGGCCGGGATGACGGTGATTTTTTGCTTAAGTAAGTGCCATTCGGGTCAGATCCCTTTAATTCTGTCTTTCCAAACGGCCTTGTCTAGCGGGTATCCAACAAACATTTGAGGCGACAGTTATCCTGACACTGAGGGCACCTTTTGGCCGGTCTTTACTGGCCGGGTTCTTGTTCGTCCCCATTGCCGAAGCGGTTCCTCGAAGAACGTGTAACTAAGCCATGCCAACGGTAACACCAGAACAAGCGTGAAAATCAGCACCAGCATGGGTTCCATTGTAAATTTCTTCACCGCACTGAGTATCGGCATGTGCATGAGATAGATGCCGTAACTGAGCAACCCTATCCAGGACAGCGTCTTTCCGCCGACCATGGGAAGCTTGTCGCTAATGGCACAGACACCGACTAGTAGAGTGCAGATCGCGTAGAAGACAAGCGCATTGACTCCCGATTTGTTCTCCAGATTGGCAAACAGCAGAAATCCTCCGAACATCACGAACAGCACCGCAGGCATGTGCCGGTACGCGGCAAAGCGGCTCAACCAGGCATAGGACCTGCTGTTGTTTAGCAGGAAAGCCAGCAGAACACCAAGCAAGATGGCCTCGCTGTAGCTCAGTATGACCCGCCAGGGCAGGGCCAGCATATCCACAGGTACCCAGTTGGCAAGCGAGACCTTTACAACAAGCAATACCATAAATACCGCCGCCAACAGGGCCGGTCGCAGGACCAGCAGCAGCAACGACAGCAGCAGGTAGAACTGCTCTTCAACAGCCAGGGACCAGGAGACGAAAAAAGGTCCCTGGCCGCTTGTCTCCAGCCAGTTGGAGCAATACATAACGTAACAGGCGAGATTGTCTGTAAACAGCGCCTGGTTTTCCGGGGAATAGACCTGTGCAACGTACACGAGTCCCGCCTCGACCAGCAGTATCAAGTAGTAAAGCGGCCACAGGCGCAGGATTCGCCGCACAAGAAAACCGCGCACGTCGATGCCCCCCGACTTGCGGAGTTCCCGAAGCATCAGGGTCATGACGATGTATCCGCTTATTACGAAAAAGAGAGATACCCCGTGACTTCCATGGTGTTGAAACCGGGCGACCCAGTCCACGCTCGAGGTGGGTACGTGGTGAGCCAGCACCAGGAGTATGGCTAGCCCTCGAAGGCCGTCCAGATTCGGGACGCGCTTCCTGTTGAGGTAACTTGTGAAGCCCAGCCTCTTCTGCAGGCGAACCCTGGCGGGCATAGCGGAAGGGTTTGTGATCCCGGCTGATTGCACAATCTTGTCTAACGAACTGGCCATGGCGTTAATAAAGGCAAGTATTATGCCAATGAGTGCCACAACATCATAAACAGCCACCGCACCAGCAACGTAGCCCCTGACGTAGCCGTTAAAGTAACGAGAAAAAAGAGAAAGGGGTCACCCTTTTTGGCTTTGGCTGTATTTTCAAATTGCGAGTCGGCGGCAAAATGGTTACGACTGAAAATGCAAAATGCAAATGTCTGCTCGCTGAATCCTCTCCGTTAGCACCGCTGTTGCAGGCGAAAAGCCTGTAGCCGCGGCTTCATTGGCATTGCCGTTTATTTTGGCATCGCACTTGCATTACATGCTTGCAGTGCATTTACGTAACAGCTGACAGCGTCTTCCTGAACCGGGAAAACAGGGCTCAACTGATTAACTAATACAGGACCAGGACACAATGATGTTACCCAAACTACTCGCAGCTATTTTGATTGCTTCCCCTTGTGCAAGCTTGCTTGCCGGTGAAATCAAGGGCCAGGTCACCGATGAGCAGGGCGCTGGACTGGCAGGCGTACGGGTCTGCCTGTCACTGCCGGACGCAGCCCCTGGGGAATGCAGTAAGACCAAATTTACCAGCAGAAAAGGCACCTACAGCTTTAACGGCATTAACGAGGGCGTGCCCTACACCGTGAAGGTCTTGACCGGTGCTTCACTGACGGCCCGCAAGGCCGACCCCTACCCGCAATACGTATGGGGGCCGGTGGGCCACGAAATCGAACTGGTTTCCAGGAAGGAGCGGCTCGGCGGTATTGATTTTAAAGGCTCATTCAGCTTTAGCAACTTCCAGTCCGTGTTTCAGCTAAGCGGCGCGGATTTCCCTGAACTGGCCAATTACGATGTCGCGAACGATTACGTCTTTCTGAAAGTTTACACCGCTGACGCCAGTGGTTCGGAGCAAAACCTGATCTTCCTTGGCCGGGTCACGGATATCAGCAAGCTGCTCATCGAGGTCAGCGTTCCGCTGTCAGCAACCGAATTGATCTACGAAGTCTACAGTGCAGCCGCGCCGGAACCGGTGATCGTTGCGATCAGCCTGGTCAACCAGTGATGGAGAAAAGCACAAACCACCCAGCGCAGCAGCCCGGTTCACGGACCAGTGGCCGGTGCATTCCAGTCAGCAAGTACCACGGAGTTTTCAGAATGAACATACGCAACTCTCTTCTATTCATTGTTACAGTTCTGATGGCAGGTATTGCCAGCGCCCAGGATTCGGTGCGGCTCACCGACGTGGTGAAGAGCAGCGGCACCGGCACTATAAATTTTTTCAAGAACGTGACCGCCGAGCAACTGGAGCAACTGAGACTCGATAACGGCGGCAGCATTGTTCTCGGCGTCGACGTCAACGAAAGCGCGAATGGTACCGAGAAGGCCTCCACGCAAGCCGTCACCCTGGGGGCGTTGACCCTGACGGTGACCTACAGCGACAATTCGCAGAAGGTTTACGACCTGGCAAGCGGCTGCTGTACCACGGAAACCCAGACCCTGGTGGCAGAAGCCCCCGACACACTGCGTCTGCCCCACTACACGCTGCTCGGAGAATCGGGATCCAGCCGCATCACCGCCAACAATGCGATCCAGGCGGCATTCGACAGCACCATTAAAATTGCGGTCAACGACAGCCTTTTCGACCCTGCCCAGGGAATCCAGGCAACCTCGGTGGTCGCCGTTATTAAATGGCTGGATACCAACACGTCGTTGGGAGACCCCGAGGCCTTCTATGATTACACCAACGGCTTCGAGGATCTCGCCTTGCTCAACGCCGTCGATACCGCCTTTATTGACGACTACGGCTCCGGCCAGGACGAGGCAGTGGCAGTGATTCTGACCAACCCGCCGCAGGTGGTTGATCCGCAGGCAGTCGCAACCTGGAATTACTTTCCCTCGGCTTCATCCTATTATCTGGCCGGGTATGAAGACCTCTACCCTAAAAAAGGTGACTATGACTTCAATGATCTGACCGTGGCCTACCAGGTACGCTACGGCCTCAACGGCGACGGCGACGTGGTCACGATTCGCGGCACCGCTTACCTGATAACCCGCGGCGCCGGCTTCAACCACGACTGGCATCTGAAGATTCCGCTGCCCGTCAATACAGCGGGCACATTCTCCTGCACGACCTTGCTAATCCCGGGCGATGATTACAGCTTCCAGAATTGCAGTCCGTCCGGTAGTGGCTTTATCAACGGCACAGCGGATATCCAGGTATTCAGCAATACAGCAGACATCTTTGCGGACCCGCAGGGTGCAGTAATGACCAACACCCTGAAAGACCAGGCTTTCGTGAAGGGCCCCAAGAGCACTTTTCGTGTCGATCTCGACGTGCCACTGCCCGCATCGTCAATCGGTGAGGCACCGTTTGACCCTTATCTGTTCGTCCACAATAGTGGCGAAAAGATCCAGTTGTTGCAGGTCAATCCGGCTTTCAAGGATGCGGACGGCTATCCCTTTGGCATGCTGATGCCGGTCGACTGGTTACCCCCGCTGGAATATTTCAGTATCAGCACGATTTACCCGCTGTTCGACAGCTTTGTCGCCTCTCAAGGCACCCAGGAGCTGGACTGGTACAAAACCTTTCTCAGCAACTATGTAGTGGCGGCGCCGACAATAGACGTTTGGATGTGGTAAAACGTCAAGGCTGGCGGGGTACGCCGACCATAGCAATCGCTTGTCTACACATACAGGGGTGTAGCCGTATGAAGCACCCGGATGAAACAGCAACAACAACGCCCCCGCTCAACGGCCCGGCGGTGGCCGCAATGGCAGACAATGCGCCGCAAATAATTGCCGAGCAGACCCGCCTGCTGTTCAACGGCCTCCACAGCAGCATACCGATTTCGCTGTTGTTGGCCGCGGCGCTGGCCTATGTGCAGTGGCCCGTGATCGACCACGCGGTGATTATCGGCTGGCTGGCGGCGTTGCTCACAGTCAACCTGCTGCGCAGTCTGCTTGCCGTGGCCTACTTCAGGGTCATGCCCGGTGCCGCGCAAGCGGGCCGCTGGAAGCTCGGCTTTGCGGCCGGTGTGGGCGTGACCGGGGCGTTATGGGGACTGGGTGCCTGGATGCTGTATCCACCCGACAGCATTCCCAACCAGGCCTTTCTCGGCGTGCTGATAGCCGGCCTGTCTGCCGGGGCGATTGCCACGCTGGTCGCATCCCGGACCACGACCCTGTTGTTCCTGCTGCTGACGCTGTCGCCGCTGGCCTTGCGACTGCTCTCCAGCGATGAGCGGATGATTTTCATCCTTGGCCTACTCACGCTGGTATTTCTTGCCACTTCCACTATGAGTTCCCGCAACCTCAATGCCAGCATCCTGCAGAACGTCAGGCTAAGACTGGAAGGCAACGCCAGGGAGACCCAACTCAGGGAAAGCGAAACCCAGGCCCTCAAGCTGTCCCGGGTCGCCGACCGTACCGACAACGGCGTGATCATCACTGACCGCGACGGCAAGGTCGAATGGATAAACGACGGCTTCACGCGGATCAGCGGCTACACGCTGGCGGATATGGCCGGCCACACGCCTGGCAGTGTGCTGCAGGGGCCAGCAACAGATCAACACACTGTAGAGCGCATCCGGGAAATGCTGCAGCAGGGCACGGGCTTCGTGGAAACACTGCTGAATTACTCCCGCAACGGCCGACCCTACTGGGTCTCCATCGAGGCACAACCGATCAGGGACGAGGCCGGCAATGTCACCCAGTTCATGGCCATCGAACGCGACATCACGGAGGCACTCGAGCGCGAGCAACAACTGGAGGAATCCAGGCGCAAGGCAGAAGCGGCAAACCAGGCGAAGTCGCGGTTCCTGGCGATGATGAGCCACGAGATCAGGACGCCGCTCAACGGCATACTCGGGTCACTGGGACTGCTGCAAGACACCACCCTCGATGTTGAGCAGCGCAAGTATGTCAGCACCGGCCGCAATTCGGCGGAGTGGCTACTGGCCATCATCAACAACATACTCGACTTCTCCAAGATGGAGGCCGGCATAACCGGACTTGAACCCGGGATATTCAGCGTACGCGACCTCCTCGACAGCGTCATCGAGATGCTGGAACCGCGCGTACACGGCAAGGCGCTGCACCTCCTCAGTGAGATCGACCCTGGACTCCCGGAGATGGTCAAGGGAGACGCCAGCAAGATCCGCCAGGTGCTGCTGAATCTTGCAGGTAACGCGGTCAAGTTCACCGATCACGGGCACGTCACACTCAGCGTAGCGCCCTGCCCGCAGCACGAAGACGGACTGTGGCTGCGATTTACCGTCACCGACACCGGTGCCGGCATCAGCGCGCAAGACCAGCAGCGACTGTTCGAGGAATTCTGGTCCGGTCAGCAACCGGCCACAATGACGGGCACCGGGCTTGGGTTGACGATATCCCGCCAGCTTGTTGAAGTCCTGGGAGGTAACATCAACCTTCACAGCCAGACAGGTGACGGCAGCAGTTTCTGGTTCGACATCCCGCTGGCCGGAATCTCTGCAGAAGAGCTGGCTGCCGAACAGACACGCCGCGCCGCGAGGCGGCAGCGGGACTCACAGACCCCGCAAGCGGCATTCAGCGGACGAATACTGATTGCCGAGGACAACCCGGCGAACCAGATGATTGCCCAGTCCCTGCTGGCGCGGCTCGGGCTGAGCTCGGACGTCGTCGCCAATGGCCTCGAGGCCGTGGAGGCGCTGCGCAGCCGGCCCTATGACCTGGTGCTGATGGACATCGGCATGCCCGAGATGGATGGCATCGAGGCCACCCGCGCCATTCGCGGCTTGCAGGGCCCGGCAGCAAGCACACCCATCATCGCGCTCACTGCGCACGTCATGAGTGGTGAACGCGAGGACGTAATGTCACAGGGTCTTGATGACTACCTTGCCAAGCCCGTCGACCGCGCCGAGTTAAGCCAGTGCCTGGCCCGCTGGCTGCCCGACACCGACCGCGCCATGCCGGCCGCGCAGTCATCTTCAGACGACGGCAGCAATCCCGAAGCGGACACCCTGATCGACCCGGGCATCCTGCAACAATTGTTCGAGGAGGTTGGCAGCGAGATGGCACCGCAGGTCCTGGCCACCTTCATCACGGAACTGAAAGACCAGACCGCGGTACTGGAAACAGCGAGCGACCGCTCCGACCTGGACGCACTGGGCAAGGCAGCCCATCGCCTGAAAGGCACTGCGGCAAGTTTTGGCGCCACGCGCCTCAGCACCGCCCTGGCCGAACTGGAGCAGGCCGCGCACAGTGGACACAAGGATAGCGTGTCACAGACCATGCCCGGGGTAATCGCCCTTGCAGGATCCACACTGGATGAACTGCTGGAATTGCAGGCAGTGTATAGCGACGCAACAATTTAATGGGTGCACCCTTTAAATCTTGAATCCCTTTAAATCTGGTCAGACCGTTGCAGGACTTAGCTGTATCTGCAGATGACTGCGGCAATGTAATCCAGGCAGGCGGCCTCTCTGACCGTGATGTCGTTCAAATGTCTGTGGGGTCGCTGCCTGCGCTCGTCCGGAATGTATTCAGCACTCCCAACATAGAATGGAAAGCGCAGGGTCCGTCAGCAGCAGCCACGCTCGCATTGTCGCCGGTTGTGGTTTCCCGGGCTGGTTATGTCATTCATGTTGCAACCTCCATTCGGAAATACCGCCGGGTGCCAGCCACCGGCCGATGCATGCAGCGAATGGATTAACCACTGATTTAGTCTGACCCTGCACCCGGCCGGGAACTCAACGTATAAGCAGGTCTGCACGCCAGTCGGGACCTGCTATCGATGCGCGCTGTTGTTACCTCAGGCATAGCGGTGCCACTGCTCCAGGTAACTGCAGACCAGTTGCTGCCAGCTCCCACGCGCCGCCAGGCCGAGTGCCGTGGTCAGCTGGCTGTCGTGCACCAGCCCGGGCCCGGCCAGCAGCTCCGGCAGGATCGAGATCAGGCGTTCGCGCGGGTAGCGCAGAGACCAGCGCAGGTTGGTC
>Ga0316193_10004597_pt1 | contig 10168 bp, 12 predicted proteins | sample MerIslsedime2_MG_FD_207735 | JGI IMG/M metagenome (GOLD analysis project Ga0316193, IMG submission 207735) | Coastal sediment microbial communities from Maine, United States - Merrow Island sediment 2 | ecosystem: Environmental > Aquatic > Marine > Coastal > Sediment | place: USA: Maine...
CCGAAGTTCATCATCTCGAACATGATCTGCGGTGACGGGTAGTACTGGAAGTTGCTGATCTCCTGCACCCCGATCTGCTCGATTCGCAACGAGAGGCCCGACATGAGCAACGGCAGGAGATCGCCGAACCAGCCGGGGTTGGCTCCGGTTCCGTGAAATGTGGTCCCGCCCGCCGAACATGCCTCCGACAAGCGGCCGATGACTTCGTCGCCGTACACCTTCGGGTACATGTAACCGACGGTGGTGATCACGTGCTTGCCGGCGGCGAGCAGCCGGCAGAAGTTGTCGAGGTCGGCGCCTGGGTCGGCGCCGTACACGAGCGAGGGCAACGGCATGTGCAGAACGACGTCGGCGTCGAGGGCCACGATGGCGTCGACGCTGTCGGTGGCGACAATTCCGAGCTCATCGATGCCGGCGACCTCGCCGATGTCGCGGCCGGCCTTCTCCGGGCTGGTGACGAGCAGTCCGACCACGTCCATGTCGGGTCGCGCCGCCACGGTCACGATCGACGAACGTCCGACGTTCCCGCTTCCCCACTGCACCACGTTGATCGCCATCAACCCACGGTAGATCCACGAGCAAGGCATCTCGGGCCCGGGAGGGATGCAGCATGCCGTTCGTTCTCGCTCGACCGGCGAGCGCACTCACTCGTCTCGGTTGCGGAGATCCCCTGACTCGAGCCCTGTCGTGAACTCGCGCACGATCTGGGCGATCAGCACCTGATCCTGCGTTGCTTCCTCTTCCGGCAGGTGCGTCGCCTTGGTTCCTCGTCGTGCCGGGTCGTCGTCGATGAGCCGACTCCCGCGGATCAGTGCGTGGGCGTGCAGCACCGCCTCGTGGGGATGCATCCGGTCGTAGTACGGGACGACGACGACGGGAACATCGAGCGCCCGCATTTCATCATCGCTGACACCCATCACGGGCTGATCGCTGTTGACCAGGAACGCTCGTCGTTGTCGGTCCATCGCTTCGACGAAGCGTTCGACACCGAGCGACCGAACGAGCGGAGCTTTCGATGCGTCGTCTGCGAGGAGGTCGGCGAAGTGGCCACTGGCACAGACAGCATCCATCCCGCCTGCTGCTGCTGCACGCATGGGCTTGAGGAAGTAGTAGTCCTCCAGGAATCGAACAGCCGCGGGTCCACCGCTGAGGCCCCACAGGACGAGACCGCGTGCGACCTGGGGATGGTGGAGCGCAAGCCGTATCGCGACACGAGCGCCGCGGGACCACCCGAGAACGACCGCCGGCGCCATGCCGACGTGCCGCATGAGCGCGGCGAGATCGTCCGCCCACAACTCCTCTTCCGACGCTCGCATACGAAGTTCGAACGAAGAACGGCCACAGTTCCGACGGTCGTGGATCAACACGCGACATCCCTGGTCGGCGAGACGACGAGCGAGATCCGCCGAGTCGCCCATCGCCACCCGCCCACGCGAAACGAGCGCGACCGAAGGCCCACTGTCGCCGATGACCTGATAGTTGATGTCTACGTCACCCAAGTGTGCGAATGGCATGAGATGTCGTCCTCGCGGTTCGTCAACGAACACCCGAGCCTGTGTCGAAGCCGGGAGGCACGGTAGCCGCAGCGCAGGTGCAGGCCCATGAACCGGTCGGCCAGGCCTACTCGTGCAGACCGGCCAGCGCGACGATCGCCGTACCGGTGACGACGTGTTCGCCGTCACGATCGAGCCAGATCTCACAGGTCGCGCGTCGTTCGCCATCGACCCTCGTCACCGCCTTGACGCGACCCCCGGCAGTGACGCAGTCGCCGTCGAGCACCGGTCGACCGAACGAAACGGTCAGGCGGCGGACGCACGACGGCCCAGCCCACGCGAGCAGCATGTTGACGACGTAGCCCAGGTTGAGTGGACCCTGGTTGATCACCCGCCCGGCAAGGCCGAGCGCGGCATTGCCGTCGCGGTCCCAGTGCACCGAGTACGGGTCGCGCAGAATTGCGGCCATTGTTCGCATCCGAGCCGGATCGACGACAGGCATCGTCCACGGTGGGATCTCGTCGCCCGGTTCGGTGAGATCGGTCATCGCCGGAACACCCACCGATTCGTGATCCGAGCAGCGAGCTGGTCGTCCTCGTCGAACAGACTGATCTCGAAGGCCATCTTGTCGACGGTCCGTCCGCTCTCGTCGGAGACACGTTCGGCGGCGACGATGCCACCCTCCATCCGGTATTCGACGTCCTCGGCGAGTGGAAGGAAGTACTCCCAGTCGTATCCCTCGAGCCCGACCGAGCCCGGTCCCGCCACCCCGCCCACTCGGAACAGCTCCGTGATCGACGTACCGACTCCGAGGATCGGCACGTGAAACAGCGCGATCGGATGGACCAGCCCGTCAGGCAGCGGCGCCCGCCCGGTGCACTCGGTCAGGAGCCAGTTCTCCCAGTGTTCGATCCGATAGCGCCCGCCGGCGAATCGGTGGCCGACCAACGCGCGGACCTGCGCCTCGGTGAAGCTCGCCGGATCATCCATCGAGATCTCACCGGCGGCCGGGCTCATCAGCGTCCGGGGCTGGGTGCCGGCCCGCCGGTGCCGGCGAACTCCGCTGGTGCTTCGTGGCCGAGGAAGATCTTTCCGAGTTCGGCGTAGAGCGGGTGGGCCACCCAACGGTGGGTGGCGCAGCCGTGGGCGTCGCGCAGCTTTCGTTCCAACGGGCTGTCCATCCGGATCGCCGATGTGCCGGCGGCGTTGTGGATCGAGTCCACGACCTGCATCGAAGCATTCGCTGCGTGAGTGCACGCCAACCGGGCGATCTGCGTGCGTTCGGCCGAGGGTGCGTCTCGACCAGCCCACAGCTCGTCTTCGACCTGGCCCATGGCCTCGAACAGGAACGCTCGTGCCGCCCGTAGGTTCGCTTCGCCCTCACCCATCCGGTACTGCGCAACCGGCCGGTCGCGTAGCGGTGTGCTCGAGAGCATCGGGGTCTTGCTGTTGGCCAACATGGCGAACTCGTCGAGTGCGCCCCGAGCAACACCGATGGCAACAGCGGCCTTGTTGTACGCCAGCCGGAGCGGCACCGGGATCCGAAAGACCGGGTTGTCGTACAGCGGTGGCACCGTGACGAGATCAACCGCTGCGAAGCGCTCGGGGACGACGCCACCTTCGGTGATGACGTCGTGGCTCCCCGACCCGCGCAGGCCGGCGACGTCCCACGTGTCGAGGATCTCCCACTGATCACGGTGCAGCATCCAGAGTTTCACGGTCGGCGCACCGTTGGTCAGCCGGATCTCGTCGCCGTCGAAGACCGGGGCGACGATGAAGAACCAGGTGGCGTTGTGGCATCCGCTGATGAACGTTGCTTGTCCCCACACCTTGTAACTGCCATCTGGCTGGGCAACCGCTCGTGACGGCACCGTGCCCGGACCGCCGCCGCCACACATGATCACCCGAGGGTCACCGAGGTACACCTCTTCCGCCAGCTCCTTGGCCATGCCACCAGCGGCCATCGCGTTGATCTCCGAGCCGAGCATGACGTTCCAGCCGACCGACGCGTCGATCGCGGAGATCGCCTCGATCACCTCGATCGTCTGGCCGACCGACGCGTTCTCACCTCCGAGTTCGCTCGGAATCGTGAACCGAAAGAGCCCGGCGTCGATCAGTTCGTCGATGACGAACGAAGGGCAACGACGGAGGTCCTGTGCCTCGTCACCACCACGCCGAATCACGTCCTCGAGCCCAGCGACACGTTCGAGCAGACCCTGTACGGGCGCCGTCGCCGACACCCCTTCGTCAGCGATGATTGCCATGCGAATGCCCTCCGGTGCCGAACGTATTGATCGAGACGCTAATTCTCGGGCGTTCCCCAGCCGTAGTCGGCCGATCGTCCAGACGCTCAGCGCTCGGCGACCCAGACGTCGGTGGCCGGATTCACGAGGCCGACCCACCCTTCGCCCTCGCCGTGAACACCAACTGCGATCAGGGACTCGACCAGTTGGCGCAGCGCGCCGTTGCGCAGGATGATCCGCCCCGCAGTTCCGGTGATCACGAGGCGGTCGCCGTTGGTGGCGACGACGCTGGCGACGACCGCCAGTCGGGCAGCGGTACGAGGTGCCAGACCGGCAAGTCGAATGACCACTGCCGCGAGCAGCGGCAAGGCGGGGACGGCGACGAGGATTCCAGACATCGATCGAACCTAATACCGGAATTTTGATTCGTATATCATAAAGTGTGCACAGCGATAATTATTTTCGCCATTTGTGTTTCGGCCGACGAGCAATCGACCTCCGCCGTTGTCATCATGGACTGACGGCACTTGCGACAACATCGAGAACTGCACGCAGATCATGTGCACCGCAACCGGCGACACCACCGAGGCTCGCGCCGCTTTCGTCGAGAAGCGGCCGCCCGCGTGGAACGGGCTCTGAGGGTCGCCATGGCAATCCAGTGAGTGATGCGGGGAACGTCGGACAGATCATCGGCGTCACCCCGATCAGGTGAGGCCGAACGGCTCGATTCGCCACCACAATGGTGCGATGGCCACCAATGCTCGCAGCCCGCTCGGACAGCTCCTGGTCTTCGTCCTCGTGTTGATCGCACTGAACGTCGTCGCGCAGCTGCTCGGGCTCCAGATCCGCATCTCGATCATCGGCAGCATCGTGTTGACCCTGATCGTCGGCGGAGTGATGGCCGTGGCGAATCGGCAAGGCTAAGTTCGGGTCTTGACGAACATCGTCGACCATGAACAGTCCACATCGAGCATGAGCAACCACTCTCCACGAGTACTCGACTCACTTCGCGGCGACCTCGTGACGGTCACCCGCCGCCAGCAGGTGTTCGCGGGCGCGACGCTCAACATCCTGGTCAACGTCGTGGTGCTCAACCTGTTCGTTGAGTTCGCCGACGCAGTGGTGATCGACTCGTTCTGGATCTCCGTGCTCACGGCCGTGCTGCTCACGTTGATGATCGGCGTGCTGTCCAAGTTCGAGCACCGCATCCATCACTTCTTCTTCGAGCGCCACTCGTGGAAGGTGTCCGGCGTCATCGTGATCTGGATCGTGCTGTTCGGCGGCAAGCTCGTGATGCTCGAGGTCATCGACTTCGTGTTCGGTGATCACGTGTCGCTCGGTCATCTGCTCGAGGTGATCCTGATTGTCGTGGCGATGATGGTGGCCGGCCAGCTCATGCAGACGATCTACGACCGTCTCGGACCGTCCCCTGCCGAGCGCGACGAGCTGGAATCGTCCTCCGCGTCGTAGCCACGGGCTGACACACCCCAACCGGGTGCAGAAGAACGCGTCGGGGTAGCGTGCGGCGAGTTGGTTGGTCGAGTGGCCGAAGAGAATCGCAGTGGAGAAACCCAGTGTGAGGCCCAGACCTGAACTGACGTCGGGGCGCCTCGACCTCGCCGCCATCCTCGCACTCATCGTCGGTGCCAATCTCCTGGCGGGCGCGATGTCGAATGGGCTCGTCGTCGCCACCGTGCACATCAGCGCAGCAGCGATCGCGGTGGCCGGCGCCCGACTGCGGGGCTACAGCGCCGACGATCTCGCGCTCTCCCCGAAAGCGGTCGGCGATGGACTGCGCCTCGGGTTGATGAGCGCCGCAGTGATCGCCGGGGCGGTCGTGACGATCGCTGTGGTGCCGTTCTCGCGCCAGTTCTTCTCAGACGACCGGTTCGCCGACCTCGCTGGTCTCGACGTGCTCTACGAGACCGCGTTTCGTATTCCGGTGATCACCGCGTTGACCGAGGAGTTGCTGTTCCGGTCGGTGCTGCTGGGGATCCTGCTCACGCTCACATCAACACGGTCAGCGGTGCTCGTGAGCGCAGTGGTCTTCGGGCTGTGGCACGTGCTGACGACGGTCGGCGATCTCGCCGAGAACGACGTCACCGACTCGTTTGCCATCTGGGGCCGTGTGCTCGCAGTAGCAGCCACGGTGGCTGCCACCGGCGTCGCCGGCGTGATCTTCGGTTGGCTTAGGGTGCGGTCGCGAAGCGTGGTGGCACCCTGGATCGCTCACGTTGCGTTCAACGCGAGCGCCTTCCTCGCCGGCGTGGTCGTCGTCCAGAACAACTGGGCCTGATCTCGCCACCGGTGTGCCCCGAGGCGTGGCTGCGCTCAGACGGGCGGTCGCACGATCGTGCGGAATCCGAGGTGACTCATGCCGGTGTCGATCGCCTGGGGCTGGCGAGCGGCCGGGCGATACCGGAAGCAGTAGTTCCGGACACACAGGTGCGACCCTCCCTTGACGACGCGCCGCGGGATGGCGAATTGCGGCTGGCGGCTGTCGAGGCTCCCTCGCTCGGTTCCGCCCGAGGGATTGTGCGGCACCCGAGTCGATGTCGGTGTACAACACGATGGCGTGTCCGAGGTTGTCGCAGCATCCTGCATCGAGGCGTCGGACGACAGATACCAGTCGGCGGTCCACTCCCACACGTTGCCGGCCATGTCGTGAAGTCCGTACCCGTTGGCAGCGAACGCGGCGACGGGCGACGTTCGGGTCCAACCGTCGAGTTCCAGGTTCTGGTGGGGGAAGGCACCCTGCCACGTGTTGGCAATCGGCTCGTCCTCCTGCGGGTCATGGTCGCCCCAGATGAACTCGGCACCGTCGAGACCGCCACGCGCGGCAAACTCCCATTCGGCCTCCGTCGGCAGCACCACACCGGCCCAGGCGCAATATGCGTCGACGTCCTCGAGGGCGACCTGGACGACGGGGTGCGTCGGTGAATCCGCGATCGAGCTGCCGGGTCCGGTGGGGTGGCGCCAATCGGCGCCGGGAATCCAGGCCCACCACTGACTCGGATCGCGCAGGTCGACCGGACCGCCCGTTCCGACGAACACCATCGAGCCCGGTACCAGATTCTCCGGCGGCGCCCCAGGGAAGTCGGCCGGATCGAGAGCTCGCTCGGCGACGGTGGCGTACCCGGTGTCGGCCACGAACCGTGCATAGTCGGCGTTGGTCACCTGCGTGCGATCGATCCTGAAGCCGTCGACAGCAACATCCCTCGCGGGCGCCTCCTCCGGGTAGTGCCGGTCGGACCCCATCGAGAAGGTGCCGCCGACGATTGCCACCCGTCCGTCGTCGTCACCGCTCACAGTCAGTCAGCGTAGGCCGCTGCCGGCTGCGTCACTGACCGCCATCGGTGGCGACCTCACCTCTGTTGGATGATGATCGCAGCACGTGGAACGAGATCGACAGCGGCTGCCTCGGCGATTCTGGACACCTCTCAGCCGAGGTATGTCCGCACATCTCTACGAATGTCAAGGCCCGATCGAGCCGGCACGGACTGTGACGGTCAGACGTCCCAGCGCTCGACTTCCCATGGCTTCTGGTTGCCCGTCGGCAGGAAACTCCCGTCGTCGACGCCGACCTCCTCGTCGATCAGGCGATTCAGCAGCGCATTCATCTCGAGGATCGCGTCCGCTGCCGAGGTGGGATCGGCGGCCAGGTTGTTCGCCTCGTCCGGGTCGATGTGGAGATCGAACAACTCGAGATCGTTGCGAGCCACCAACTCCTCGAGGGTCTCGGGACGGTGGTGCTCGATTGGCGCGAAGTAGCGGCTGAATCGGAACCGGCCGTCGAATACGCTGCGGATCGCCCCACGCTTGGAGAAGTCGAACTGCGGTGGCGACTTCGGTTGCTCGCCGGTGACCTTCGCCGTGGCAACCGCTTCGAGGAAGCCGGCGTCGAGCAGTGTGAACATGTTGTACGCATACAGCGCGCCGTCGCGAACATCGTGCATCCCGGCCTGGGCGCCGCCTGACAGCACCGGCGTGACGTCATGGCCCGGAAGGTCGCTGGAATCGACGCTGTCGAGCCCGGTGCAGCCCAGAATGGTCGGCACGAGATCCAGGTGGGATGTCAACGAGTCGCAGGTCGTTCCCGCCTCTCCGCCTGGGTGTTTGATCACGAGCGGCACGTTGTTCTGTTCCCGGTAGGCCGTGGCGCCCTTGCCCGACATCTGGTGCGCCCCACCGAGCTCGCCGTGATCGGACGTCTGGATCACCACGGCGTCGTCGAGAAAGCTCTGGTCGTCGAGCTCAGCGAGCAAGGAGGCGATCTGACGGTCGTTGTCGCGAATGCAATTCAGGTAGTAGTCCTGGAAACGCTGCCACCGGTCGTCCTCGTCGGGAATCAGGCCGGTCAGGAACCGACGTGCCTCCTGGTACTCGCGGTGAGCGGCGGGGCGACCCGGCGTGTCCCATGCTTCATGGCGGGTCGCCGGCAATGGGAGGTCCCAGGTTGCCGCATACAACGCCGACGGCGGCGCCGGCGCGACCGGGACCATCGTCGGGCCAGCCGTCTGCACCGGCTCCGAGCCCGGCATGTCGGTGTCGAACATCATCGCGTCGTGTGGATTCACCAGATTGACCGCCAGGAACCACGGCGTTGCCTCCGCCGCGAGGTCCTGCCCACGAACCCGGAGCCAGCGTCGAGCTGCAGCACCGATCAACTCGTCGGACCGGTAACCACCCTGCGTCATTCCGATGACATCGCCCGGTCCGACGAAGTCCGAGAACCCGTATTCGTCGAGGACGTCTGCGAACTCGGGGTTCGCTCCCGCGTAGACGTCGGTCGTGTCGAGCGCTTCGGAGAGGTGCCACTTGCCGAGGTACGCCGAGTAGTAGCCGAGGTCACGCATGCGGTGCCCGATGGTTGGCAGGTCGGTGGGCAGGTCGTTGGACCATGGGAAGTTGACGTTGTCGAACACCGTCGTGCGCTGGATGTGCTGGCCGGTATAGATCGTCGACCGTGACGGTGTGCACACGTTCGAGGTGATCGTGTGATTCGTGAACGTGACACCCAAGTCCTTCAATCGTTGCCGACCCGGCAGCTCATAACCCGTCGGCCACGACGAGAAATGACGTTCCTGATCCGTCACGATGAAGATGATGTTGGGTGCGATGTCAGTCATTGTGCTCCTCGGGAAGTCAGTGCTGCGCTGGCTTTTCCAGCCAGGCTGTGCGCATACTACCCGTCGAATGAACGGTTGTTCAATCAGAGATTCCCAGTCGTGATGATGGACCGCCGATCGGGGTCCCCGAGTTGTTCAGCGAGCGCAGTGACCGGCTGGGCGCTCGAACTCGAAGCGACCATCGCGACAGCCATGAGCCGACGGTCGGCGGCTCAGTACAATGGGTAGAGCAATGAATGACGGTTCAGGAACCGAACCCGCAGCGATCATGGTCATGACCGCGGTCGAACGGATCTTTGCGAGAGAGTCACCGTCTTCGGTGTCGATGCGGTCGATCGCTGCTGAGGCTGGCTGCAGCTTGGGCCTCGCCTACAACTACTTCACGTCAAAGGACGAACTGCTCGGGGCGACTCTCGATCGAATTGCGCTTCGGCTTGCCACCGAAGCAGCGAGCGCCGACGACCCACGTGATGCCTTGATTTCGCTGGTGGGCTCGATGCGATCGAACGCAGCATTTCCCCGGCTCGTGACGTGGCTCGTGCTCGAAGGACGTGACGTGTCGAGACTCGTGTCAGGATTTCCGCTCGAGCAGCAGGTTGCCGCAATAGCCGTTGAGCGTGGCGCCGACGATCCGGAGAGCATCGCTCTCACGATGGCTCTGCTGGCAATCGGCATCTACACCTACGGGGATTTGCTCAATCGGGCCGTCGGTCGCGATCCGGGCGATGAACGACTCCTCGAATTCCTCGGCGACGTGTTCGCCGGGTTGTTTCCTCCGTCAACCGACTGAGTACGGCCACCACGCTCGACGGCCGCGTGTAGTCGGCGGTGTTGGATTCAGGAGTCGGCGGTCGTCGAGATCGGGTTGATCGCTCGGTCGATCGCCAGTTCGTACTCGGATCCGTCGTCGAGCCTGACGGTGTATCCAATCGGGTCGTCGATGTGTTTGAAGGTGGTGTCACCGAGGTCGAGGTGCTCGACGTGTTCGACGACGTGCACGGCGGTGAGGATCTCCGCGAGGCCATGGTTGACGATGAGCACGTTGTGGACGTAGCGCCCGTACGCCAGCCCTCGCGGCCACTTGTCGTCCGTCGTTGCACGGACCATCAGCGGCATCACATCGGGCTGGGCCTTGAAGTTCCGACGACTCAACAGCGCTCCGATGAGTGCTCCGAGGAGGAGCCAGACCGGAATTCCGAGGAGCGCGAGGAGCGTGGCGATGAGCATCGGATGACGATACAGGACGATGAACAGTCGTTCAAGTCTGGTTCAGGAGGCGACCGTTGTCTGGCCGCGGATCCAG
>Ga0316193_10004601_pt1 | contig 10165 bp, 11 predicted proteins | sample MerIslsedime2_MG_FD_207735 | JGI IMG/M metagenome (GOLD analysis project Ga0316193, IMG submission 207735) | Coastal sediment microbial communities from Maine, United States - Merrow Island sediment 2 | ecosystem: Environmental > Aquatic > Marine > Coastal > Sediment | place: USA: Maine...
GTTTTTCACCACGTCCTTTTCAGCGCCTACCTCCCAGAGCGAACAGCCCACCGTAACTAACAGGACAGCGAGCAGGAGGAGGGCGGCAGCCGCTCTCAACAAACTGTGTTGATATTGATTACCGTTTCTCATCAGCGACCCATTCAACATAATTGATTCTCCATTCATTTTTATATTGAAACATAACACAGGTTGACAGCACATCAGTGCTGGCAATCATCGTGCAGCGTCTTGTTAGCCATTGATTTTCAATTAAGTTCTTTCGCGAGTTCGAACATATAGGGTCAGAGAGCAATTGTTTCTAATATTAGAGAATATTGCTCTCTGACCCTGATTACTCCTTAAAGGGCGTTTCATTGATGAATACGGCGAGTACCCGGCGGGCAGCTGGCTGCGCAATCCTCACATGAGCAAGCACTGTCCCAGGGTCGAAGAAGAACCGCTGATACTGGTCAAAGTAGGGCATTTGCCCGTGGTGGATTAACTAAAGAGGTCGGAGTGAGCAAGGCTTCGAGTGAACACCTGAATCACTATTCAGTGCTCTTTCGTCCACGGTTCCTGTTTTACAAGCCACAAATAAAAAGACCGGGCAATTGCCCGGTCTTTATCCTTGCTGTACTATCTGCCTGCGCAGGCGTCCAGCGTCTTTACCTAATCCCTGTTTCCCAATCCCTGGACACTAGATCTTAAATTCTTGAAAACATATATTCACTTGCATCGCGACTCACCCTGATACCGGAACGAGCAAACAATATTTCCTCACCGTCTGCAATATCCCTCGGTTCACCGGCAACGGCAATATAACCTTCGCGCGTTACACCGCAAAAACAAACACCGATTTTACCATTGTGTCTCGGCGTTAACATGATTGTATCATCAGACATAATTTTGCTTCCTAATGTAATTACTGGATATGTACAGGTAATAAAAAACTGCGGAAATTATGCTCTTGACTTAATTTGAACAAATCGACAAACAGGACTTTTCCAATACTTGATAGGACACAGTACTCCCTATTGTCATTTATAACAACCTTTATTAAGTATGCTTATTCGATAACTTATAACGCTGCCTGATATCTATCATGCATCAAGCAATAAACAGGGTCAGAGAGCAATTGTTTCTAATATTAGTGATTATTGCTCTCTGACCCGGTTTTCGATTTTTATATGCAGGACTACAGTTTTAACCCCGGAAACAGGCGGGTGTATACTGCCAGTAGCGATCCCGCTTGCACGGGATCATCGTTACAATAATTAAGGAGAATAGAATGAAACTTGTATACGATGTTATTGAAGATGTTTACGACGACACAACGCAGATCAGATCCATGACCGAGCAGGCGCAGATGCCGTCCGGGGACTGGCTGATCAGGACTACACTCTATACGCCACATCATATCAGCATGAATATCATCTGCGTTAAAGGGAAAAATGGCAACAAATCTCTGTTTAAAACACTGCGCTAGATGCAACTGAACACATCGGGCCAGAGAGCAATTGTTTCTAATATTAGACAATATTGTTCTCTGACCCTGATTACCCTGCGCTAGATGCAACTGAACACATCGGGCCAGAGAGCAATTGTTTCTAATATTAGACAATATTGTTCTCTGACCCTGATTACCAAGTGGCGTACGTCACGGCCACTTCAGCAATGATGATTGAAGTAAAGAGAACAGATTTCTGTTTCCATTTATCGACGAATAAAAGGTACAGACCAGGGTTTCTGACAATAAAATTATAAGGGTCAGCCCCATTGCTGTCCCACATATGCGTCATTCCCGCGAAAGCGGGAATCCAGTGGTTTGTGGTGCTTATACTAATCAATGACTTGCCGGATATCCGCTTCCGCGGATATGACATAATTTCTGTTATAGATTTTCATGTCTTTTTGCAGATCAATACCACGTGATCACTGTAATAATAGCGTTTAATACATTCTTGTAAGAATTATGTGGGACAGCAGTGGGGTCAGCCCCCTTTACTAAGTCCTTTTGTGGATTGAAGGAACAATCGTGGAAGGCCGCAGTCACATTTTTACTGATCGGTAATGACATGAATCAATGGACTCTATTACACAACTTGCTTTAGGGGCAGCGGTAGGTGAGGCCACGGCAGGTCGCCAGGTTGGACGACGGGCGTTACTATGGGGCGCTATCGCCGGTACGCTTCCCGATCTCGATGTATTCATACCTCTCGGCGATGCAGTACGCGATTTCACATATCATCGCAGTGCCAGCCATTCCTTATTTGTATTGCTGGCGTTAACACCGCTTGTTGTGTGGCTGATACTGAAGATGCATCCCGGTACCGCCGAACATCGACGGCGCTGGTTCGCAATGGTCTACCTTGTGTTCGCAACCCATGTCTTGCTCGACAGCTTCACCGTGTATGGCACGCAGATCTTCTGGCCTGTTGTGACCACACCGATGACATGGTCGACGATCTTTATTGTCGATCCACTATATACCGTACCGTTACTGCTTGGCATCATTGCCGCACTGATTACAGGGCGCCGATACTCGTGGGGTCATGTCGCCAACACGTTTGGACTTGTACTGAGCACCGGCTACCTGATGTGGACACTCGGTGCGAAATTACATGTTGAACAGGTCGCCCGAAGTGCACTGCAACAACAAAACATCGCCAGCACTGATGTGTTGACGACACCATCACCGTTTAACAGTCTGTTATGGCGCATATTGGTGGTCAATGACGAGCATTATTACGAAGGCTTTTACTCCGTGTTCGATGGTGACGACTCGATAAACTTCGAACGATATCTGCGCGAACCTGAACTGATTGAGCCATTACGTACCAGCTGGCCTGTACAGCGGCTGCAATGGTTTACGAAGAATTTCTACGCGGCTTCATTGTTAGACAGTGACATCGTCATCACCGACCTGCGCATGGGTACTGAGCCCGAGTATGTTTTTCGCTTCAAGGTTGGGGTGATGGGCAACCCGCATCCACATACGGCACCGGTTGAACGGCTGCCCGGCATTCGCAATTACGAACGCCTGCGTTGGGTATGGCATCGCATCTGGGACAAGCAGGTGCATTAAATGTGGAAATATCGAGGACAACAAAGGCCGCCATTCGCTGTTCAGCCAAAAGCAGGCCAGGAATCGGTGTGGGATTATCCACGGCCGCCAATCGTCTTTAACTGCAACCGCGCAGTCAATGTTATGCACAATGATATGGTCATCGCCAGCTCTGTCGAAACCTATCGTGTACTGGAAACGGCGAGCCCACCTACCTTTTATATACCAGAGAAAGATATCGACTGGTCCCATCTAGTTGCATCACTCGAGCAATCATTTTGTGAGTGGAAAGGTGAGGCAAGCTACTGGGAACTCAACGTTAATCCCGATGGTAAACCGGTAGCATGGCAATATAATGATCCGTTTCCTGCATTTGGAATGCTGCGCGGACACACAGCTTTCTACCCTGGTCGTATTGCCTGTTATGTAGACGGTGAGCGTGTGCGATCACAGCATGGCGAATTTTATGGAGGCTGGGTCACGAATGAGATCGTAGGGCCGTTCAAGGGCGACCCGGATAGTGGATATTGGTGATGAAGATCGAAAGCAACGAACTCGACAATAATCCCGTCTTTTTTGTATGGTGTTACTTGTGCTCTGATCTTCTACTATTTCCATTCTCAATTAAATGGGTCAGCCCCCTTTATTATGTCTCGAGTGTTAGATTTCCCACATCCACCGCATGGGAAACCTGATTCATAACATCTAGTGCGGCGCACGATAGGAGAGTGATGATGAGTAAAGTAGTAGAAGAGGTAACCTCAGCTAATGCTGAATATGTGGCAAGCTTTGGCGACAAAGGCAGCCTGCCAATGCCTCCTGGCAGGCAGTTTGCAATCCTTACTTGTATGGATGCTCGTTTAGACCCTGCCAAGTATGCCGGGCTTGCCGAAGGTGATGCCCATGTAATTCGTAATGCCGGTGGTAGAGCAAGTGATGATGCTATTCGCTCATTAGTAATCTCATATAAGTTACTGGGAACTAAAGAATGGTTTGTCATTCATCATACCGACTGTGGCATGGAAACATTTACTAATGAGATCATGGGCAATTTGCTCTCGGGTAGCCTTAAAACAGCAAGCGTGGATGCAACCGGCTGGCATGACAGCAACGCGGGCGGAGGAACAACAGATGGCAAATATATAAATTGGCTAACTATTAGTGACAATGCCAGGAGCGTGGTTGAGGATGTACAGCGAATAAGGAGCAACTCAATGGTTCCTTCGGATATCCCAATTTACGGCTATATCTATGATTGTAAAACAGGGGAATTAGTAGAAGTTTCTGAGGCGACTGCAGCAGGGAAAGCCAGTTAAATTCGAACAATACAAATAAGCGGGTCACATCACGGTTTTCACTAATAGAGAAACAACCGTGATGTGACCCCACTTAATAGATCACGACCAGTCAGCCCTCAATTAAAGGGATCAGACCCCTTTACAAGGTCCAGTTTTTGAACAATGCCAAAAGTAATCATCGTATGTGGAACACCCGGTTCAGGCAAGACTACACATGCAAAACAATTAGCCGCTGATAGCAAAGCGACCCTGCTGGATATCGATACAGTAACCGAACGACTGGTTAAGGTCGGCCTGGTCGCATCCGGCTACAGTCCGGATGACCGGGATTCTGAATATTTCAAGCGAACTTATCGCGAGCCGATCTACCAGGCGCTATTTGATATTGCACGCGAAAACCTTCCTTTTCATGATGTTGTGATAACCGGGCCTTTTACCAAAGAAATCCAGGACCCTGACTGGCCTGCAAAGCTAGCCGGTGAATTAGGCAACCCGGTGGAAGTGCATTATGTTCAATGTGCTCCCGAAATTCGCAGACAAAGGCTTGCGGCTCGTGGCGATGCGCGTGATCGGGCAAAACTGGAAGACTGGTATCGATATGTTGAATACTATGGCGAAGAACATCCGCCTGTGTTTGAGCATGTGCTTGTTGATGGTGCTGGCGAATTAAAGAGTTGAAAGGATCAGAGCCTTTTACATAATCTTATGCAGGTTCGCGGCTGAAGCCTGTGCTGAGCGAAGTCGAAGGGCCGCTCCTACAATATAACAATGGTCTGATCTATTAAATTGATCACTCAGTTGAATGATCATTCAATAAGCTGGCCTGGGTTTTCTCAAGAGGTTGAACTATGAAAATAGCTGCAGAACAAATCGATGTTAATTGTCCTGAATCCGAAATATACAATCGTCTACTATCACTGGATGGTAAACACATTTTAGAGTTAGGTTGTGGCAGCGCCGAAATTACCCGTAACATTGCGACAAGCGGTGTGGATCGTAAGATTACCGCGCTGGAAGTTGACGAGATTGCTCATGAAAAAAACCTGCAGATTGCGCATCTCTCAAATGTGACATTTGGTCTCTCTGGTGCGCAGGAAATTCCGCTGGAAGATGAATCGGTCGATGTGGTCTTTATGTTTAAATCACTGCACCATGTACCGCTGGAACTAATGGAACCGTCAATGCACGAAATCAGGCGTGTGTTGAAGCCGGGCGGACTGCTCTATATATCTGAGCCAATATTCGCCGGTGAATTTAATGAAATCCTGCGTTTATTCCATGACGAACAAAAAGTTCGCGAAGCTGCGTTCAACACTATAAAAAAAGTAGTCGATGAGGGCTTGTTTAGCCTGGTTGAAGAAACGTTTTTTAACTCACCAATGAAATTTGATAATTTTACCGAGTTTGAAAACAACACAATCAAAGCTACACATAGCAATCACTCACTGGATAAGGAACTATATAACCTGGTCAAACAACGTTTTGAACAGCATGTCGGTGATGATGGTGCACATTTCTTAAATCCCATCCGTGTCGATTTATTGCAGAAAAACAAATAGGGTCAGAGTGTGAATATATGGGGGCAGATCCACGGTTGTCCCACATATGCGTCATTCCCGCGGAAGCGGGTATGACATTATTTTTGTTCTGTAATTTCGTGTCCATTGGCGGTTCAAAGCCATGAAATCACTGTAATAGCAGTGTTCAACACATCCTGGTAACAATTATGTGGGACAGCAGTGATTGAGATCCCTTTAACAAATCTGAAATAAGGGTCAAACTTATTTTTGGAAGGTGCCGATCAGCTCCGCTTGCGCGATGATATGGCCCTGCATAGCAGCCTCAACGTCGGCCTTGGTCGGTTTGTTCAATCCTTCAAGCACGATATCCAGTGCATACAGTTTGTGGAAATAGCGGTGGCGACCAATAGGTGGGCAGGGTCCGCCGTAACCGAGGCGTTGCCAGTCGTTAGTACCCTCGATCGCTCCGGGTGGTAGTGTTGCGGATGTGATGTGCTCAGACAGACTGTTTATGTCTGGTGGGATATTGTACAGCACCCAATGAACCCAGACCGTCTTCGGCGCCCCTGGGTCCGGTGCATCTGGATCATCGACAATCAGCACCAGGCTGCGGGAGGCCTCCGGGACGCCCTCCCAGTTCAGTGGTAATGAGACATCATCGCCTTTACAGGTGTACCTGGCAGGAATCTCTGCACCGTTATCAAACGCACTGGAATTAAGGATGAGCGCCATGTTTGCTCCCGGTTTATTTGTCGGGTTGTCTGAAATCTTCGCCTGGTTCTGTCCAGTCATCAGGCTTGGTATCAGTTACTCCGGTACCCAGATCGTCTTGCTCTGCAATATCGAGGGCGCCTGACCAGTTTTCCGGCTCCACACTCAACTCAATCTTGAGACTACGCCATTCACCACGGCTAAACTCTTCAATATCACCATCAAAATGCTGTACTTGAATAGTGTTTTCTTCTTCGTCAATAGCTATGACGTAAAAACGCTGACCTTTATCAAGATAGGTATACCATTGGTCAATTTGTGGATCGAGTTCATTTGGCATTGTCTTGTTCCTCGTGCTGTTGATCAGGTTCAACCCTGCTACTGTAATCTAACATTGGAATAAATTAAACGCGAAAATATATAGGATTAAAAGCGAAAAAAGAGAGAAAAAAGGGGACAGATTTATTTTTACGGACAACTTTTTTCCGAAAATAAATCTGTCCCCTTTTATTCCCTTTTATTCGCTACTCATTTTGCGTTTGAAATGGATCTTTTAAACGCTGAAAACACAATACCATTAGAGCAGATAGTAATGAAATCAATCATTTGCGCAAGTCCGACACCGATACTCTGACACTCTCCTGTTCTACGACTCATTAACACAGCCGTCATTGACCGCATCAATTGAGCTGCATCAAAATATTCCAGACCTGTTTATGATAATTTATTCTGTGACATGAAATACAGCCAGGCGAGTTTGGTGCACGCCAGCATATTCTCGATTAGGGATTAATGCATACAGAAACTGACATAGTTGAAACTGCTCAAGTGACTGATCCGGATAAGCCAGGATGCAGTAAGGGCATACGTATCGGCCAGGATCTCATCAGGGCGACGGCGCCATTTGCGGAGGAAGATGTCACAAAGAGCTGGTGGCACGTGGGTTCGACTTTTGGCCTGATGATCGCAGCACTCACTGGCGCGGCGATGGCGCCGTGGTGGCCGCTGCGTATTGTCTTGTCCATCCTCGGGGCACTGTTAATGGTGCGTGCCTTTATTACCTACCATGACTATATGCACGGCGCGATTCTGCGCAATTCGCGCGTCGCCTGGGTGCTGTTTCACGTGTATGCGGCCTTCGCCCTCACGCCGCCCCGTTCCTGGCGCAAGAGTCACAATTATCACCACGGCCATGTCGGCAAAATCAGTGCCGCGAGCGTGGGCTCATTTCCGATGATTACCACTAAGATGTGGCGAGAATCGACACCTGCACAGCGTGCCGCATATCGCATTCAACGCCATCCCCTGGTGGTGCTATTTGGTTATTTCACGATTTTTGCCTATAACATCTGTATATCGCCGCTGCTGCATGATCCGTTAAAGCACTGGGATTCTGCGCTGGCACTGCTTGGTCATGTTGCGCTGATCACCCTGTTGTGGGTGTATGGCGGGTTCGATGTGGCCTTCTTCGCCATCTTGCTACCCATTAGCATCGCATCGGTACTTGGCAGCTACCTGTTTTTCGCACAGCACAGCTTCAAACGCATGCACATTATCTCTCCCGAGGCGTGGACGTACTACCGTGCCGCACTGGAGTCTTCAAGCTACATGAGGCTCAACAGGCTCATGCAATGGTTTAGCGGAAACATCGGCTATCACCACATTCATCACCTCAATGTCCGCATACCGTTTTACCGTCTACCCGAAACCATGGCGGCGATTCCAGAACTTCAGTCACCGGTGACAACGACACTGGCACCGCGGGATATTATTGACTGCTTCAAATCATGCCTGTGGGACGAAGAGCTACAGCGCGTGGTGTCATATCGTGAAGCCAGCAAACTGGCGATGTAATCCTGTTACGAGCACACAAGGGTCAGAGTCGTTTGGTTTCTGCTAAGTGATGAATTTCAATCGACTCTTACACTCTTGGTTCCAAAAATATCCCACCAAGCATCAGGTAAACAAAGTAAGAACGCCAGTATAGCCGTAAAGTTTATTGTGATGGATTTCTCCGTTGGCAAAAAATCCGGTCAATGGGAAGTCGCCCAGTGTTTTCTGTATCATCTTTATTTCTTCGGAATCGTTACCAAACTGCTCACGACCTCGACCAAGACAAGATACATAGAGGCCGCCCCTCGGTTTTTGCCCGGGTTGCTGCTTGAGTCGCCCTGCAATATTATCGAGCATGTGTTGCATATCATCGACAGCGGTTTGCTTATTACGCCTGCAAAAGACGATTTCATTGCCTTCAGCCAGGTAATCGTTTATCGCAAAAATATTGTGTTTAAGATCAACACCCACGAGGTTGCGTACGGTGTAATCACTTTTGTCGCTGCCTGATATGCACAGGCCAATGAATACTTCGCCCGCTTTCTGTTCTAGCTCCTGGTAGTCACTGATTTTCATATCCTGCATCAGTACTTCCAGTGCGGGTTTGTTGTCGAGAAGGAAAGCGGCATTCTCCTGTGCTTTGGTGATGGTGTGCTTTTCACCGTCAGGGCTGCAACCCTGGCTCAGGTTGGTTATGACGCTGATATTTTCCGAAAAAAGCGCACCAGAAATACCACCACTTATCACGTCATCGGATACCTGGTAGTGGTAGCCGCGTGAAGACGTCAGGCCGCCGACGATAAATCCATTATCTAACTGTTTTTGTATTGCTTCTATCAGGTCTTGCGTTTGCGGGTTTAATGGGTCGCCATGGATAACACCAAAATTAGTGGCGAACTTGCGCGGCCATTGTATTCGGGATGCCATATCACTCTGTTTGCTGATGGATGGCACCATGGTAAATTCATCATCATCAAAATTTGCCAGCATGATGCTGGCAGCCGGCAGGTCATACACTTCCTGCCCTGCAGCAATAACACCCAAACCAATAGAGCCAACCCAATGCTCGATGTTGGTCGCCTTCTTGCACTGCTTCAATAGTTCCGGGAAGTCTGCCGACATTGCATCTGTGGCATAGATGAAACCAAAGTTCGCCTCATTGGGTGCCGCATCGAATTGTCGCACACAGTCGTTGATGACAGCTTGCGCGGTATCGTGCTGACTACTGATACTGAAGAATTTATCCATGATTTTAGTGTACAACAGATGCAATAAAATGGGACAGACACGAATGGCCCTATAGCTCTAGTTCCGACTTAATCTGACACATCGCTTGCAGAAAAACGAGAGTTACCCGATGTCATAACTATGTCTTTGACTTATCCCAAAAAACCAGAAATTTCTTAATCTCATTCAGGCTGAAACCAAGATTTTTTGCGTGTTTGATTAATTTGATTCTTTCATTTATTTTATATGGACGCTTGCGGTGTACAGTTATCGGTGCAATTGGTTCATCGGTTAAACTCATGAGTTGATATTCACGAACTGCTCCCACATTAACATCAGCAATATTGGATAAATGTCCATTGGTTATTTCGTACTGATTTTTCACTGAAAATTTACCATTTTACCCCCCCCGTACTCTCATATATATTGAGTTTGTAAGTTATATCTTCTGATTAATGATGGTTTAAACTAAATTAGCCGAAACACCTGAATAAAGATTTTGATACTTAATGCCCTGCGCTCGGCTCGTT
>Ga0316193_10004602_pt1 | contig 10165 bp, 9 predicted proteins | sample MerIslsedime2_MG_FD_207735 | JGI IMG/M metagenome (GOLD analysis project Ga0316193, IMG submission 207735) | Coastal sediment microbial communities from Maine, United States - Merrow Island sediment 2 | ecosystem: Environmental > Aquatic > Marine > Coastal > Sediment | place: USA: Maine...
TTATTGTCACAGACAACCACACGAAAAGATGCATTGTGAGACTGAAAGATCGACTCAAGACAGGCGATGGTATCTTGCCAGCCATTCCAATTAAGAAGAATTATGTATGTACAGGTGTCAGCCATTTCCGGGCTCCCTTAAATTGTATGTAATCAGACCTGCGCCGTTTACCACTGCAGATAAACAGCAGCATTAAGAATTTATCCAGATCATTGATCGCGCCAGAATCCTTATCAGGAGACAGCCAGGTTCTGCCGCAACTGGACCATCAGGGCATTTACATCTCCCTGATCGAGCCCGATGTTGGATTGGAGCAGTACGGCCTGAGGCGCGTCGCGATAGTTAAATTGAGTCAGGAATTTCTCGGTCTCATCTTCAAACCAGAGGCAGTGGCATAAGTCATCCGAATGTTGAAAATGTCCGGAGTTTTCAATACCTAAAACATGCTCCACAAACACACCGTAAAGCGTATATTCTGAAACCGTCACCCTCCTCCCAACAGCCTCGTACCATGGCCGCTCCCGGCAATCTTCTATATGGCGTTTCAGCTGAACAAGGTTGCTTCGCCGCCAGGTAGCCAGTGGCCCGATGTAGTCACTGCCAAAATACTGGGGACTGAAACCCAGCAGTTCGGCTGCCCCATGGTGCCATTTCAGGTGTATGCCATCATTCCTGTGCATCGGTTTCCGGTGCAGTCGCAGCGCACCTTCGCGAACAAAGCGCTCATGTTGTAGCGGCCTTATAAACTCGATATCAGAATCGACAAAAACAATATTTTCACGATCGGTTACAACGTCTGCACACAGCTTCGTCACCTGTTGCATCATCCAACCCCGAATCGGCCACATCGCGTTATCGAGCCACCACTTCTTGAACACTGGCAAATGAATGAATCTGGTTGGCAATACTTCCTCTGTACTGATAATGCTGCGGTTTTTCGCTTCGAGTTGCGCAAATAGTTTCCTGTCGCGATCAGGTACGACGATAAACTGAGATACTTCAGAACTGATAAATTCGTCCATACTCGTGCAAAGCCGGGCACAGCGTTCAAAATCGGGACGGTAAGAACAAATAACCAAAGCGAGTTTTTCATTTGCATTGGCTGAACTCATGACGGCACTCCTGAAAGATTATCGTGATAGACGTAAAAGACCTTGAAAAATGGGTTCAATTCAGCTGGCTGTAATGCTGGACAGATCATAATTTTGGCAGCCTCGCCCTGGACGCCAGTTCCTGGTGGTGCATCCGATATTGGATAATTTTTTGCAACATACCAGCCAGGAGCACACCGGCTAAGACACAAAAAACTGCCAGCAGACTGCCTGCCACTGTTCCGATTACGATTTTTTTCTTCCGCGACATGGTGACACTGCGATAGGGTATGGCCGCCGGATCGATGATTTCCAGCGCGTACTCATCCCGCGCATTTGCCAGCATCGCGATAGCGGTCTGTGCTTCGATGAGACGGTAGATTGACTTCTGCATTTCCAGTAAGTCGGAGCGTTGCAGTTCCTTTTGCAGGTATTCCTGCTTACGCCGCGTGTCGTTTATGGTTCGCTCGCGTATAAATTCGTTGAAACTCTCAACATACTGATTAGCCCAATCCCTTGCCACGGTTGGCTTTGGCCAATGCATGCCGATGCTGATGATGTCTGTTTCCTCATTGAGAATGATGCTGCGAACCTCGTCGCGGAACCGGGTAAAAATCTCTCCGCGGTCCGGCGTAAAGCCGCCCTCCCAGCGTTGCTCTTCCTGGTTCCACTGCTCCGGATAGAAGTGCCGGTAGACATTGTGCTCATCTAGAAATCGCATGGTGAAGTCTCGAGATCCCAGTCGCGCGCGCATTACATCGTTGTAGTTGTCATGCGTGGTACCCATTACAAAGCCGTGTTCGACCAGAGTCAGCACTTCCGAGGCCCGTCTGTCATCCGGGGATACTCCACCGGGATCCTCGATATCCACCACGCTGACCTTGATCACGGACTGGAACATATAGGGTTTGGAATAAGCAGCAAAGCCGGCCAGCACGGCGGATAACAGAGCCGCTATGATCAGTATCCAGCGGGCATCGATCAACGCGTTGATGTAGGGCATGAGGTCCAACTCCATCACAGCGGCAGGCTCATGCGCCGTGTTTTCTATCGTCTTCATTTGCTGTCTCCAGGGTTTGGATGGCGATTCTGGCCGGGAACACGTCAGTGGCTCGGCCAATTGTCATTGTCGGCCTGACCGGCGCGCATCCCTATGCACAGCAATCAAGCTTGTCTCCTATATACAGAGCAACCGTCATGCCAGCTTTGAAAAAGACAATTTATCGTTATAAATCAGTGTGATAAGAGCAGGTGGAGGGATTTAGCCGAGAACGGAATTGCAAATAGAATCGCAATATGCGAAACCGCGAGCTCGCAGTTTGCGAGTGCCGCGGCAACTTCATACTGAACTATAGGATACCCGGGAGGTTACCGGGCCCCTGCCAGGTACGGTGAATTTTTGTCTTATGAATCGATTAACCGGTTTCTCAAAACAGGCATAGGAAAGCCAGGCCAGGGCAGTGATAACGACAAAGGATGTTAAAAATTGCAGGGACTGCGGTAAATGCAGGCTGTGGACGATTTTCAGGATAGGGTAATGAATAAGGTAGAATCCAAATGATATTTCACCCAGGAAAACAAAAGGCCGCGTATTCAGGAAGTTGACCGACTTTACGTTCAGCATGGCGCAGAAAAAAATACTGTAGACAACCAGCCAGTTAATGGGATCCGCCCATGTCCTTACAAAAAAGTCATCTGCTATTACCCACCCGGCGTCAGCTCGGATGGCGGGAAGATTGAGAAACAAAGCAATGAGACTCGGTATTGCACAGTACGCCGCTATAGACCTGCAGAGGCGACTCTGGGAAATACGTGAGTAGTTGATTGCAGTCGCTATGCCAAGAAAAAACGGCAACGAGTAGCTCGAAAAAATAGCCGGAACATAGCCCAATTTCAGGAAGAGAAAGATACTCGGCACAATAGTGAGCGCTATAAAAACGCCAAGTACCGGTAAACCCGTATTGCGCGCATGTAAAAACCAGAAGATGATAAAGACGAAGTAAAACTGCACCTCCACCGGGATAGTCCAAAACTCGAATGGTGCATCTATAAAAAACAAGGCACGAAAAATAATCTGCGGGTCTGTAATGTAGTAATGGAAAGCAGGATATATTGTCGTTGAAATCAGTACTGAAAGAAGAATAAGACCTATGTAGAGAGGGAATATTCTGCCTACCCTGGATACCAGGTAGAGCCTTATGTTCTCAACGGTAAGTTCTTTATTCAGATACAGATGCCCCATCAGAAAACCGCTGAGTATAAAAAACAGCATTACTCCAATCTGGCCGAAGCCGTTACCCAGCGCGCCCGGCAGCATCTGCCAATTAGAGCAATGAGAAACGAAAACAATAAATGCTGCCGCTCCCCTCAGGCCCGTTAGCGCGTTGATATATCCCATCATATGTCTTCCTGATACCGTGCCGATCTATCGAAAAATAGGTTTTTAGCTGTATTCAGCCAGCACTTGCGCCGCCCAGTTCCGCCATCGAAAGCTTGCGTAAGTAGTCAAGATCTTTATAGCTTATGGCAAGTGCAGAGCAGATTCTTTCGCGTGAAACACCGAGCTTGCACAGCGATTTAAACAATCCAAAATCCAGATGAGCTAGAGTAAGGGGCTCGATGCTGTGCCCCCGGGCTTTGTCGTTTTCGCAGCTTAAGAACTGCAGGTCTGCAGTTGTCGCATGACGGGCTGTTGCTGTGGCCATTGAAGTTTGCATATTCTCTTTCCTTTTTAGTTTGCGTTACAGGGTTTTGCGGATTACCACGCCCAGACATCAGCAGTGGGTATATCTACGATATAGTCAGACACGTAGGTCTCGTACCAGTTAGCATTAGTGACCCCCTTGGATTGCACGAAGGGATCAAAATTTTGATAAGGTATTCCCACGTTGTAAGCCGCAATCGCCGGCTTCCAGGTGGCCGTTAAAAGCATCCCGAAGGGATAGCCGTTCTCGTCCTGATAGCTGGGATCGACTTCGAGCAGGCGTATCAGTCTATTGGTATCCAGTACATGGACAAAAGGGTCGAAGGGGGCGGACATAATAGAAGCCATCGGCGTTGGCGATGCCAGGTCCAGTCTGAATTCGCTTTTCGGTCCGTCGAAATACCGCAAGTTCCAGTTGCCGGGAATCGAAGCGGTGTTGACGAACAGCGAACCCGCTGGGTCGCGATAGAGCTGGAGGGTATCCTCAAAGACGATCAGGTCCAGATTGCCACTTATATCGGCTTGAGCAGTAGAGCTGCAGTCCTGACTGAGGGTGGTGGTAAAACCTCTGCTAATGTAGTCCGGTGGGAAATGTGTAGTGCAGCTAAGGGTGCCGCTTGTGTTTGCCGGTAGGTCAATTCCCAGGTGCCAGTCGTGACTGTATGCGGAACCGCGGGTGATCAGGTAGGCCAAACCCTGTATTGCGACGACATCCCCGTCCACATTCAAGCCGTATTTTACCTGGTAGGCAACCGTCAGGTCGTTAAAATCATAGTCACCCTTTGCCGGATAAAGGTCTTCATACCCCACCAGGTAAAAGGTGTTCGCTGTGGGGAAATAGTTCCAGGTATCGACGGCCATAAGATCGACCTCAACGGGGGGATTTGTCAGGACCAACATCGGGGCTTCTTCATAGCCTGCGCCATAATCGTCAATGAAGCTTGCATCGACCGCATTGAGCAGGGCCAGGTCTTCGAAACCGGCACTGAAATCATAAAAAGCTTCGGGGTCGCCCAATGATTCGTTTGTCTGCAACAGCCCAATCTGTAGTCTGGCACTGTTGGCATTGTTCCCGCCGTCGCTGAACAAGGTCTCGGTTATCGCTATCTTCAGCGTGCTGTCAAAAGTGTCTTGGACAGTATTGTTGGAGGTGATACGACTGGAGCCTGACTCGCCCAGCAGCGTATAGTAAGTGCTGCGGGTCGTGCCCGGCGCCTCAGCGACCAGAGTAAAGGTCTCGGTGAACCAGCCGCTTGTTGCGTCATAAACCTGTTGTGAACCGTCTTCAAAGCCGATGGTCAGGACAACGTACTTTACTGTGACGGCCTGGGTGCTGGCTTTTTCAGTACCGTTAGCGGCTTCGTTGATATCAACCCCGAATACCAGCTGCCCATCATTGTCTACACGTAACTGCTCCAACTGGCTGGCGCTTACATCTTTGAATAGATCGATATTGCCTGTCCCCTGGCTTTTAATAACGTCGGTCAGGCGTATCGATCCAAGCTCTTGAGCGCCAGATAAACTACTGTAAAAAAGTGCCGCAGTGGTCATACCTAATGTGGCTAAAAGTTTTTTCATGTCACTTATACTCTCCGCAATTTCCAGTTTTCGTGTGCTCATCTTCTTGCTATTAATCATCACTGCAGCAACCCGATTGAACCGCTTAAAGCGAGGTTCGAGCTGAATATTTCGTATTCGATAACTGAACATGAAAGAGGAACACTGGCGCGAATTTCCAGCTTTTCCCTTTCGAGTACCCGACCCAGAAAGATAGTCTGGGGCGGTTCATCAAGCTTGCCGGAGCTGATGAAAACCTTGAGTGCGACATAGCTCCCAGTCAAGTCGATGGATGACAGTTCCGGGAAGTCTGCGGCGCTGAGGCTGACGATGCGTTGAAAGTTACTGAAATTAAACTTACCTACGAAGTCCCCAACTGCGAGCTTTTCATTCTTTGAGTTGATGGTGGCGCTGTGCTCGCGCGGTTGCCAGGCGTAATTGGCATGCCGCTCGAATTTCCGGTTGGAAGCGGTGCTGTCGCCATTGACGGTTACGATATAGTCGATACCCGGCTTCAAGCCGTTGAATGTGTATGCGCCCTTCCTGTCCGTCCAGCGCACTCTTTCACAAGTGGAAGGCGTGCTTGCCAGCGCCAGGCAAACTGAGACTTTGGTCAGGGCAGCGCCATCAGCATCGACTGTACGGCCGGAAATGGAGGCGCTGCTGGCGCCTTGTGCACACAGTAATAATGCGAGTGCCGCGACCAAATTTCGCACAAGCGTCACGTTGAAGTCGTGCTGCCTGAGGTAGTGTAGGACTTTATTCATTTTTAAGTATCCGGTTGTTAACTTTTCTGGATGTAGGTACAGCAAGATGCGTGCCACCCACTTTTAACCGGGATTTGCGGATATTCAGGTCGAATCTGTGGTTATGACAGTTGCAATTTGCGAGTTGTTGGAATTTTGAATTGCAGTCTGCGATTTTTCGCAACGACCGGGAGAGCGTTACCAGCAGTTACTAACCTGGATCAAGGGAGGCATGCCATTTTTTGATCTGATAGACCAACAGCAATAAGATACCGATAATCATCGACTGGGCTATCAAGGCGTCAGGCCCCTCGAGCCCATACTTACCGAGGCTCATTTTTGTAGCGCCATTTATTGCTTCATCAAAAAAATCTATCAGTCGCCAAATAAGGGTGAGTAACAATAGATAGAACAGTGCGAATAACCCTTTTTGAAATCGCAAAGTAGATGATTTTAAATTCTCGGGCATTACGTGAATGGTCTCTTGTGAGGCAGGTCGTGCCGTAGCACTGCTACTCAATGCACGGACAATTGCTGCTTCAGGGCCTTTAAGCTCCCGGTTTTTGTCTTCTCCAGACCCTCGACCCATCCAACGTCGAGTTTAGCGCCAGCGCGCAACTGAACCTCTATTGCCGCGAGAGCGTCGCCAGCATGCATCAATCCCACACTGCGAAAAATACTGGACAGGCTGTGAACGTGGCGTTGCATGGCCGCATGGTCATCGTTGCTGTCCGCAATAATGAGGTCTTCCCAGCGCCGGGTCGCCTCTGAGAGTACCTTTGTCAGCACCGTTTCCAGATTATCCGGACCAATTTGTCGCCTTAGTTCTTCCAGCACTGCTTGATCCAGAAGTTCTGCGAAGGTCAGCGTCTTACCCCGATCTTCATCACGACCCTCGACGGCGCCTGGTAATGAATTTTGGGCATCACCGCCCAGCCACTTGCCGAGCTCCTCGGCTAATGCCTGCTTGACGATAGGCTTGGTAAGATACCCATTCATACCACTTGCCATACACGCGTCTTTCTCTTTGTCGTAGGCCAGCGCAGTCAGTGCCACAACAGGTAGATCCTGCTTGTCCTTGAACTCGCGTATCTGTCGGGTCGCTTCGATGCCATCGAAATCGGGCATATGGATGTCCATCAATACCAGATCATAATCTTCCTGTAATGCTGCAGTGACTGCCTCAGTACCATTTTCTGCAGAGTCAACTTCCACGCCCATTGATTCAATTATCATGGTACCCAGGAGCAGGTTGGTCTGGTTATCGTCTACCAGTAAAATTCTGCCGGAAAGTTCCACATCCTTATCAATTACGGCGGGCGGCTCGGTTATCGGGCTGGCGCCCATGACTACTGATTCAGCCACCGTTGGCCAGTCGAACCAGAAAGTCGACCCAGCCCCGGGCTCGGATATCAGGCCGATTTCCCCACCGGCGTGTTCGACATTACGACGAACAATATCCAGGCCAAGGCCGCTCCCGGCATCGGGGTGATCTCCCCCCTGGGGCGGCAGAGTCCAGAATGGATCGAATATCAGCTCACTTATATCACTGGCAATACCAATACCCGTATCCATTACGCTGAATTTCAGAGTGCAACCAGGGGCTTCTCCCTCCACCTTTAACGTGCGGATGGTCACCGATCCCTTATCTGTGAACTTGATCGCGTTCATAATCAGGTTGAGTAGTGTCTGACGCAGACGCGGGGCATTGCCTCTGCAGTGCAGTGGAATATCCGGATCCATCTCCAGCGTGAGCTCCAGCGACTTTTCTCGCGCCTTGGCACCAAGGATGTCTAGGGTTGAGCGAATCAGCTCGGGGAGATCGAATACCGTTTCTCCCTCTTCCCCGGCAAATTCCAGCTTGGATAAATCCAGGACATAGTTGATTACATCCATCAGGTTGCGGGAGGAGCTCTGCGCCAGCCCAAGAAGCTGGCGCTGCCTGCCCTCGAGAGAATTCGCTTCCAGTAGTGACAGGGCACTTACTACACCGTTTAGCGGGGTACGCATTTCGTGGCTCATCTGGGCAAAAAAACGGTGCTGTGCGTCGTGCGCTTTTTCCAATTCGTCCCTGGCGTCTGTCAGTTCAGTATTCAGATTTTCCAGATCCGCAACCATCCGCTTCTCTGTTGTCATGAAAAACAGCTGGTCGAGTTGTACATCCTGAGCAGCGAAATCACTCAAACTCAGGCGAACATCAGGGCAATTGCTGGACATCCAGAAAAGCCAGGGTGCTCCACACAGGCACATTGCTTTGTGATCGTTATAAGTGGTGGCTACCAACTGACCGCGAATTGCGAAACGGCCATTGGTAGCGGTCATGAGACACAGGGCATCCAGTGACGCGAGTGCATCAGAGAAAGTTTTCAGCTTCCCGGGGCGCAGCACCTGAAAAACCTCGTCTATCGCCGGATTGTCTTCGACCCCAGGTAAATATTTGTGCACCGTATCACTGGCGTAGATGATGCGCATAGACTCATCAAAGCATATGACAACCGAAAACAAGCGCTGCAGCTCGTTCCAGGGTATGTCTGCCCGCTCATTCATTTGGGTGTAAGTTCCACCTGGAAGATTGTATGGGTCCCCTGCTCCACCTCTACTTCGGTCTGTTCCAGGATGTTCAGGGTGTGCTCAAAGCGTATTGCCAAACCTTTGAGAAGTCCGACGACAAAGGGCGTCAATCCTTTACGCTTGCTTATGTAATGAATTTGATGACCCTGGTCGTTTTGTTCGACATAAAACTCGGGGGGTACATAATTAAGAAAAGTACTGGTAATGCGATCATGCAGGGCATTCATATTTCCAAGGAATTCCAACATATCATTCCCAGCCGCATCGAGGAGCGTACCGTAAGACTTGCTTGCAGTCTCCAGCACCCAGTATTCGCCGAACATTTCCAGGCAGGCATCCACCGGTGCGCCCAGCACATCCGACGCCGCACCCGCCAGGGAATACGTGAGCGAGTCATCATAGCTGCGCATGGTGAGAAAGGAATCCGCCGGTACACCAGAGGTATGCAATACTTCCTGCCATTTTTCTTCGCCGAATTTTTCGCGAATCATATCCTTCAAAGAGTTATTTATCAGACCGTACATAGTTGGCTATCCTATTTTCTCGAAAACTAATTTTCAGGCTTGTAATTTTTTCCAGGACTGCAATTTACGATAAAGGGTGGAGGGCGCTATCTCCAGCAGGCCCGCCGCGCGATTAACATTGCTGTCACAGGCTTCTATCGCAGCCTCTATCGCCTTTTTCTCCGTCAGCCACAGGGGTTCAATTTGTTGCCTTCGAGCAAGGTGGGAATGCTCAGGGGCGACCAGCTTTGTCACTGCTGAAGAGGATGCAACACTGACACCCGCAGGTGCCTCATTGACCCCCAGGGCGCCACTCGTGATTGAATCCGGCAGCATGGCCTGGTCCACCAGCTGGCCTTCATTGAGTACTACGACCTGCTGCATTGCATTCTGCAGTTGCCGCACATTGCCCGGCCAGGGATAACGCCTGATCGCCGCCGCTGCGTCCTCGGAAAAACCTTCAAACTGCTTGCCGGACTGGTCGCTAAAATGCTGCAGAAAATGATTGGCAATCATCAATACGTCATCTTCACGCTCTCGCAGTGGTGGCATATGCACCGGCACCACGTGTAAACGGTAGAACAGGTCCTCACGGAAGCGCCCTTCACTTACCTCGACAATAGGATTGCGGTTGGTGGCACAAACAAAGCGTACATCAACTTTTTCCAGCGTATTGCTGCCCACTTTGCGAAAAGTGCCTGTTTGTATGAAGCGCAGCAGTTTTTTTTGTAACTCCAGGCTCATTTCGCATATCTCGTCCAGAAAAAGAGTGCCCCCGTTAGCGACGCTGGCGGCGCCCTCTCGATTGGCACTGGCCCCGGTGAAGGAGCCTTTTACGTGGCCAAAAAGTTCGCTTTCCATCAATTCGCCAGGAATGGCTCCGCAGTTAATGGCAATGAACTCTGCTGCGTGCCTCGGGCTTTGTTGGTGAATGGCCTCGGCAGCGAGCTCCTTGCCCGTACCACTTTCACCGACGATAAAGCCGGTGGCGTC
>Ga0316193_10004604_pt1 | contig 10165 bp, 8 predicted proteins | sample MerIslsedime2_MG_FD_207735 | JGI IMG/M metagenome (GOLD analysis project Ga0316193, IMG submission 207735) | Coastal sediment microbial communities from Maine, United States - Merrow Island sediment 2 | ecosystem: Environmental > Aquatic > Marine > Coastal > Sediment | place: USA: Maine...
GGGAGGTACGCAATATGTTTGCCCGCGCGCTGGGCCAGCAGGAAGAGAAACCCGCTGAAAAACTGACAACAGCAGCAAAAGCCAAGGCCAAACCGAAAGCCACACCCAAGCCCAAGCCCAAGCCCAAGCCCAAGCCCAAGCCCAAGCCCAAGCCCAAGCCCAAGCCCAAAGCTAAAAAATCTCCCACTGCCAAAGCGAAAGCAAGGCCTGCGAAGAAAAAAGCAGCTCCGAAGAAAGCGGCAGTTAAAACCAGGCCAAAGAGCAAAGTTAAGGCCAACACCTCCAGAGCGAGAAGCAGGAGCTGATTCCGATGGAAATGGCGGGCAAGTACCAACAGAGTAATCCCTGGCCAAAGCGCAATGAGCAGCGGGTGCTGTTCATTCTGGACAGCCGCAACAGCTTCGAAGAAGACCTGTTAAAGCAGTGGATACACCATCACCGCGCAAGCGGCAGCGAGGAGTTTGATGCACCGCAGGTTTGCCTGGCACTGGGCGATGATCGCAAGACTATCGATAGCGCGCAGCTGGTAATCGCTCTGGCGCTACCTGCGGATACGCTGGTGGCACCGCTGCGAATCGCCTGGCTGCCCACTACAGAAGACATTGAGTCTGGCCCGCGCCTGCGCAATCTGTTTTTCGGTGACCCGCGCCACCCCAAAGCCAACCGCGCACGTAAAATTCTCGCCGAGGCGCCTCAGCGTATGCACCTGCTTACCGGCGCCCCCGACTCCGTGGCCAACCTCCGCACCCGCTTTGAACATCACCACAATATCGAGGGTGGCGATGCGCAAAGGGATTTTGCCGAGTTCGTTGGTCGCCAGGCTGCCCTCGTCCTGGATATCGCCGAGCGCCGTTTGCAGGGGGGTCGCTACAAGGTACCCCGGCATGTGGCTGCCACACTCCTGTCCAGCCCCTCCTTTAATGAGGCAGTGGCAGAGCTCGCGCAGCAGTCCGGCAAGGCCAAGTCTGAATTGATGGAAGAAGCCTCAGTTTACATGGGTGAAATGGTGTCGCGGCCCAGCACCTTCTGGCTGGATGTCTACGCACGCTTTAACAAGTTCTGCCTGGGCCTGGGCTATGAGGACAAAATCGTTTACGACCAGGCTGCGGTGGAAAAAATGCGCCAACTGGTCAGGGACAGCCCGGCCATGCTGCTGTGGACCCACAAGACCTACCTCGATGGCATGGTTGTGCCCAAGGTGATGTACGACAACGACTTTCCGATGCCGCACATGTTCGGCGGCGCAAACATGAATTTCCCCGGCCTGGGCTTCCTGTTACATCGCGCCGGCGCCATTTTTATCAAGCGCAGCTTCCAGGATAACGAGCTCTACAAGATTACCCTGCGCCATTACATCGGCTACCTCATGGAAAAGCGCTTTCCGATGAACTGGGCATTCGAAGGCACCCGTTCGCGCATGGGCAAACTGATGCCGCCGCGTTACGGGCTGCTGAAATACGTACTGGAAGCCTGTCACGCCACCGATGCCCGGAACATCCATATCATCCCCATTTCCATCAGTTACGACCTGATCCGGGATGTGGAAGAGTACGCCACCGAACAGACTGGCCGCAGTAAGGGGGCGGAATCCCTGCGCTGGTTTATCGGTTATGTTCGCAGCCTGGCCAGGCCCATGGGCAAAGTTTACATGGACATCGGCGAACCCGTGGTACTGCCAGAGGCGCCCCACCCGGACGACAAACTGGCCTTGTCAAAGATTGCCTTTGAGGTAGCGGTAGAGGCAAACCATGTCACTCCCCTCACTTTCCCTTCCCTGGTAACCATGAGCTTGCTGGGAGCCGCGCCGAAGGCACTTACGGAAGCTGAGGTGTTACAAGACCTGGCGTTACTTCTGAAGTGGGCCGGGGCCCGCAACCTGCGCGTTTCCGCAGACTTCGACCCCGCCTACGCGGAGCAGATAGAGGGCCTGTTACAGATCATGATCGGTGAGGGCATGTTGACACGCTACGATGAAGGCCCTGAAGTGGTCTACGCGATTGAGCAGGAGCAGCACGCTGTTGCCAGCTATTACCGCAACACTATCATTCACTTTTTCGTCAATAAGGCGATCATCGAGCTGGCTTTGCTTAAAGCCAGCGAAATGGAAGGCCCAGCTGCGCTGGATGTTTTCTGGAATGAAGTGGACAAACTACGCGACCTGTTCAAGTTTGAATTTTTCTACGCACCCACCGAGCAGTTCCACCAGCAGATTCGCGAGGAGCTGGCGCGCTACACAGAAAACTGGGAGGAGTTTGTGCAACAGGGCGCGCCCGGTTTCCTGCAAATACAGAACAACATGCTGTTGCTGGTGTCTCATGTCACCCTGCTTACCTATGCAGAGGCCTATTCGATCGTGGCAGACCTGCTCGCCAGGATGGATGGCTCTGAATCCCTGACCGAAGAGCAGTGCGTGACCAAAGCGCTGAAGCATGGCCACCAGGCTTATCTGCAGCGGCGAATCAGCAGCCCGGCATCCATAGGAAAGCTGGTATTTAAAAACGGTTTTAAACTGGCGCAGCACCGCAAGCTCACCGAGGGTGGCGAAGGTGTCGCCAGCGGGCGCAAAGCCTTCGCAGCCGAGATACGCGATGTGCTGCGCCGCCTGGAACTCATACGCGCTCTTGGTGTGGCCATTCGCGGTACTACTGGGGAGAGATAATAATGAAAAACCTGAAAGTCGGCCTGCTGGGCGGTGGCTCCTGGGGCACTACCGTTGCTTCACTGGTCAGTCGCAATGCACCGGTGACACTGTGGGCACGCAACCCGAAAACGGTAGAGGAAATCAATTCACTGCACACAAACAGCACCTATCTGCCGGGTGCAAAACTGCCCGACAAACTTAAGGCCAGCAACGATATCGCCGAGACCGTGAGTGGCGCGGATGTTGTCATCATGGGCATACCCTCGCAGAATTTTCGCAGCGTGCTGCAGGAAGTAAAAGAGCATATTCGCCCCTGGGTACCGGTGATCAGCCTGACCAAGGGTCTTGAGCTTGATACCCGTATGCGCATGACGGAGATCATCACCGAGGTGCTTCCGGGGCATCCAGTGGGCGTACTGACCGGCCCTAACCTGGCACGGGAAATTATGGCGGGACAGGCCGCTGCCAGCGTGATCGCCATGGAGGACGACATCATCGTGCGAGAGTTGCAGTCGATCTTCAAGAGCGGCCTGTTTCGCGTATATACCAATAACGATGTCATCGGCTGTGAACTGGGTGGTGTTCTGAAAAACATCATCGCCATTGCCGTGGGCATGGGCGACGGCCAGGGCGCGGGTGACAACACACGCTCTGCCTTGATTACCCGTGGCCTGGCAGAGGTTACACGCCTGGGTGTCGCCATGGGCGGCAGGGCGGAAACCTTTGCCGGGCTGGCGGGCATGGGCGACATGATTGCCACCTGCACCAGCCCCCAGAGCCGCAACCGCCATGTGGGTGTTGAGCTGGGTAAAGGCCGCAGCATGCAGGAAATAGTCGACGAGATGGTGATGGTTGCCGAGGGGGCAAAGAGCGCACCGGCGGTGATGGCGCTGGCGGAAAAATACGGTATCGAAATGCCGATAGCCAAAGATGTTTACCAGGTTCTGTCCGGTGACGACACCGCCAGCCGGGCTTTCAGGGGGCTGTTGCGCGTGACCGCCGGCGCGGAGTGTGAACCAGGCTGACTCGCGCGCCCGGTCCACCTTTTCCGGACATCTGGAATATTTTCCGCTTCTCGTGCACAATATCCCACAGCGACACACGCCAGGGGCAATGGCAGTTGCGTTAAAAATAACACAGGGGAATACGAAGCCATGCGCATTGCAGGGGTGCTTTCACTCGCGATTGTATTGATAACCGCGATTCCGGCCGTGGCCAGCGCCGACAGTTCAAAGTTTGTCGGCCTGAAGGGCGATCCAAATCTGAGATCAGCATCTGCCATCGTGCTCGATGGTAACGGCGACATTATCTTCAGCAAAGATACCGATACTGTCCGCTCCATAGCCTCCATCACCAAGTTGATGACAGCGATGGTGATACTGGATGCACAACTCGATCTGGAAGAAGAACTGACTATCACCAAGGCGGACCGGGACCTGATCCGCCTGACCGGCTCCCGCCTGGACGCCGGCGCGAAACTGACCCGGCGCGAGTTGCTGCTGCTCGCTCTGATGTCATCTGAAAACCGCGCCGCAACGGCGCTGGGGCGAACCTACCCCGGCGGCATGGACAAATTCGTAGCGCAGATGAACCGGAAAGCGAAATCACTGGGCATGAACAACAGCCGCTTTGCCGACCCCGCCGGTTTGCGCACAGAAAATCTGTCCACCGCCAACGATCTGGCACGAATGCTTACGGCAGCCAAAGGCTACCCGCTCATCACGCAGGCCACCACAACGTTGCGAGAAGAAGTCAGGCCCTACTCACGCCGCGGTCCACTGAACTACGTGAATACCAATCGCCTGCTGAAAAATACCCAGTGGGATATTGAGCTGAGTAAAACCGGCTACATTAATGAGGCGGGGCGCTGCCTCGTAATGCAGGCCAATATCGAAGGTGAGCCCATCTCCATAGTACTGCTGAACTCTTTCGGCAAGCTCACACCGTTCGGAGATTCCAATCGACTGCGCCAGTGGATGCTTGCCAGTAACTGAGCGCCCTGGCCATCTTATGCAGTTGCGGCTCCAAGGCTGAACTCCACCTCTTGCGCTTTCAGCACGCCGCTACAGGCACTGCACTGAACCTCACCGCACAAACTCAGTCCGCAAGGAAGATGCGTCAAGCGCATAGGCTTGCCGCCGCCCTCTGGCCGGCACCATTTGTCACCCCATTGCAGCAGTGCAAGAAACCACGGAAACAGTGCCTGGCCTTTCTCAGTGAGCATGTACTCGTAACGAACGGGGCGATCACGGTAGGCTGACTGCCTGAAGACCCCTTCCTCAACAAGGAGCTTGAGCCGGTGGGCAAGAATATTCGTTGCAATCGGCAGCTCCTGGTGAAATTGATCAAAGCGGGTCAAACCGTGAAATGAAAGCGCTATAACATTTGCTGTCCAGCGATCGCCGACCAGGTTAATCAGGTTTTTATACAGGCTGCGGTTACTGGGCACGTCCTCTAATGACAACGATGAACGGCGTCGCACCTTTTTTTCCCGCTCATCTGCCGAGATTCCTGAGCCGGGCTCATAGAACACTTCTGCCGCATGCAATTCGCTATTGCATTCACGGCATCGCATTTGTGGCTGGAAGGCCATTCCGCACTTGCGGTGAAAGAGAATCACTTCATCGAGCTCAGGAGTATTGAAAAAACTCCGTTCCCACGCGATCGCCATCAATGCGCAATGATAAAGATCCATGGATTTGCGCGTGAGGTGATAGCGTAGCCGCTTGCCGCCCTTGCCATCCGGCCTCTTGCAAAGACAATCGACCGACTGCAACCATTTCAGTCTCTCAGATAATACTCCCTTGGAAACACCGGTGGCAGACAGCATTTCGCTGAATGAATTAATGCCCCAAAATACCTCCTGGAGTATCAGCAGGCACCACTTGTCTCCAATCTGGTCGAGAGCCCGGTTGACGGAACTTGCCCGGGTAATCAGTTTGCTCATACGGCATTCCTGAACAGCGGCGATTGTTTTTTCGTATACGAAGGCCTAACATTTGGTCTCTTTATAAAAGCAAAAGAATTATAAGACCAATCTCCTGGTGGGTGAACCAATGGTTACACCAACAGAGGGATCCGTTCGCCAATGTGCAGTCTTTTGTGTTGCAGGAACGCGTCTCAAGCCGAACTGAGGGAACCATCATGAGAGCATCTACCGATATTTACATTCTCGGCGGCAGCCAGACAGACTTTGCCCGCAACTGGGCGCGGGAAGGTCACGAACTGTACGACATGTTTTCCGAGTGCCTGCAGGAAGCGGTGGCCAATGCGGAAATCGAACCTGAACAGATCGAGGTGGGCCATGTTGGCAATTTCGTCGCCGACCTCTTCGCCGGCCAGGGGTTGATAGGCGGTTTTTTCGGTCATGTATTCCCGGAACTGGCCAGTTTGCCTACGTCTCGACACGAGGCTGCCTGTGCTTCAGGATCCATCGCCATCATGTCTGCCATGCGTGATATCGAGGCGGGACATTACGACATTGCCTGCGTCCTGGGGCTGGAGTTGATGCGCAATGTCGACGGCAAGACCGGCGCAGAATACCTGGGCGCCGCCGCCTGGCAGGGCAAGGAGGCTACCGACTGCAACTTCCCCTGGCCCTTCCTGTTCGATCGCATCACACGGGAGTACGACAAGCGCTACGGCATTGATGGTGAGCACCTTAACAGTATCGCCAAAATCAACTTCGACAATGCGAAAAGCAACCCGCGGGCACAAACACGCAACTGGCAATTCCCCGAGGGGGCTTTCAGCAACGATGATGAACTCAACCCGGTCATCGAAGGCCGTGTGCGCAAACAGGACTGCGGCCAGATTACCGATGGTGGCGCCTGTGTAATTCTCGCAAGCGAGGCCAAGGCCAAAGAACACGCCGCCAGACTCGGCATCAAACTGGCGGACATTCCACGCATCAAGGGCTGGGGACATCACTCAGCGCCCATTCTGCTGGACAGCAAGCTGGCGCTGAGCGCAAACGACCGGCTCATTTTTCCCCACGCCAATGCCACGCTGGTGGATGCGATCATGCGGGCTGGCTTCCGCCACGTCACCGACCTGGACGGCCTGGAAACGCATGACTGCTTCTCTGTCACTGAGTACATGGCAATTGACCACTGCGCGCTGACAGCGCCCGGCGAGAGCTGGAAGGCCGTGGAGGAGGGGCGCATCACCCGCGATGGGGACTTTCCAATCAATCCCAGCGGCGGCCTGATAGGTCTGGGACACCCGGTAGGTGCCACCGGCGTGCGCATGGTGCTGGACTGCGCGCGCCAGGTGAGTGGCCGTGCCGGCTCTTACCAGCTGCCCAAAGCCCGGAACATGCTGACATTCAACGTTGGCGGAAGCACGACGACCTGCGTCAGCTTTGTGGTTGGTGTTGGCTGACAGCAGTGCGAGTACCAGAATGCTGTCACTGACGCCTCTGTAGCGTATTGACCTTGACCCTGAAGAGCGGGCCTGAAACACTGGCCGCTGATTTATTCAGGGGACACTGCCATGATCAAACGTCGCCAGCTGTTACAACTTAGCGCCGGGTTGCTTGCCAGCCAATCCCTGCAAATACGTGCCGGAGAAGCCCCGGCGCCTTCATCAACCTTACCCCTGATCCAACGCCCGATACCGAGCTCCGGTGAGATGCTACCGGTAATGGGCATGGGCACTTCCCGCACTTTTGACACCGACGGCGATGAAGCCTCCCTGGCCGCCCTGCGTGCGGTACTGGAAGCATTTTTTGACGGCGGCGGCACTGCCATAGACTCCTCACCCATGTATGGCAATGCGGAATCGCGGGTAGGCGACGTGTTGCGGGCCATGCCGGAACAGCCAAAGATCTTTGCGGCCACCAAGGTCTGGACCACCGGTCGCCAGCAGGGCATCGCCCAGATGGAGGAGTCTGCCCGGCGGATGAACGTAAAGCAGTTCGACCTGATTGCCGTACACAACCTGCAGGATTGGCAAACCCATCTTGAGACCCTTAAGCAATGGAAAGAGCAGGGCAAGGTGCGCTATATCGGCATTACCACCTCTCACGGCCGCGATCACGAGGCCTTTCTCGATGTGATGCGCAATGAACCCCTGGACTTTGTCCAGTTCAGCTACAACATCGAAGATCGCACCGCTGAACAGAAACTGCTGCCGCTGGCCGCAGAGCGCGGTATTGCCACCATGATCAACCGCCCCTACCAGCGCGGCGCCCTGTTCAATAAATCACGCGGCAAAGAGTTGCCGGCCATGGCTGCAGATCTCGACGTGACGAGCTGGGGTCAGTTTTACCTCAAGTTCATCCTCGGGCACCCGGCAGTCACCAGCATCATCCCCGCTACCGCGAGTGTGTCCCATATGACAGACAATATGCGCGCCAATTACGGCCGGGTACCGGACGAACAGCAGCGCGCCGAAATGCTGCGCGTATTCGAGCAGCTCTAGTGTCCTGTCCGATTCATACAAACCACAGGGCAGGATAACGGCCGTTGACCAACTCACTGCAACGCATTCTTTCCAGGGCATGTGATATCGAAGAGCACGAAGTGCGAGCCACCCTCGCCTCGTTCAGCCTCGTGCTCATTCTCATGGGTTCCTACTACATCCTGCGCCCCGTGCGCGACGCCATGGCCAGCGACTGGACCGACGCCGAGGTGAGCTGGTTGTGGACCTTCACCTTTATTTGCAGCACGTTCGCGGTGTCGCTCTATGGTGCTGCTATCGCGCGATTCAACATCCGGCACCTGGTGCCCACAGTTTACGGGCTGTTTTCCGCCAGCTTCCTGCTGTTCTACCTGGGTACCCAGACACTGAGCAACGCGGTTCTGGTAGACAAGTGCTTCTACGTCTGGGTCAGCCTGTTCAGCCTGTTCCATATCTCCGTGTTCTGGAGCTTTATGGCGGATACATTCGCCAGGCCTCAGGCCACCCGCCTGTTCGGGTTCATTGGTGCGGGCGCCAGCATAGGCGCCATTGGTGGGCCCGCACTGGCCGCGCTACTGGTGGGCGATATCGGAACGGATCCATTGCTGTTGGTGGCAGCAGGCATGATCGCACTGGCACCGCCGCTGGTGATCTGGCTGCAGCGCCTGAAGAGCAGCGACCTGCACAACGAAAATGTCAGCGCTGACCCGGCGGCATTCGACAATATCGGTGGCGGATCACTGGCCGGATTCAGCGAGTTCCTGAAAAGCCGCTATCTGTTGATGATCGGCCTGTTCATTTTCTTCTATACGTTTATCGGTTCCTTTGTCTACTTCGAACTGAAAAACCTGCTGGCAGATTTCGACATTGAAGTGCGCTCCCAGATCTGGGCCGGCATGGATCTGGCGGTAAACATTCTCACGGTGGTGGTTGGCGCATTTGCCACCGGCCGGATAGCGAAACACCTGGGCCTGCCTTTCACGCTTGCCTGTATACCGGTGCTGATGCTGGCGGGTATGTTGACGCTGGCGGCGACCCCTGTGGTGGCAGTTGCGGTAGGTGTGCAGGTTGTTCGGCGTATTGGCAACTACGCGATTTCCCGGCCAGCCCGGGAGATGCTCTTTACCGCGGTAAGCAGGGAAACACGTTTCAAGGCGAAACCGGTTATCGATATCGTAATCTACCGCGGTGGCGACATGCTCAACGCCTGGGCGTTTACCGCGCTGACCCAGGGCCTCGGACTCGGCCTCGCCGCTGTCGCCGGAGTAGGCGCGGCGGTGGCAGTGCTCTGGGCGGCCACAGGCGTGTATCTGGGCCGACAGTTCAACACAATGAATTCAGCACAAAGCCCGGTAAATTCACCTGCGGAACTAAATAATTAAGCCGCCGGGCACTCCTTGCCTCGCCATTCCCTGTAGATAATTCCCGCACGCTGTAAGAGGTCTATACTTGCTCTCCGGATTAACACGGAGATATTTCACCATGGCAAAAGCTGCGGACTACGGCCTGGGCCCCAACACATTCCCGCGGGGATGGTTCATTGTGGCCGAGAGCAAGGAGCTGGACGCCGGCCCTATGGCTGTGCGCTTCTTCGGCCAGGACCTGGCACTCTATCGCGGCGAAAGCGGACGACCTGTCATGCTGGACGCCTACTGTGCCCACATGGGCACGCACCTAACCGCCAGCACCAGTGCCATGATCGTCAAGAATGGCGAGCAGATTGAGGGCGACTCCATTCGCTGCCCCTATCACGGCTGGCGCTATAACCCCGCAGGCGATGTCGACGATATTCCCTACTTCGATGGCCCCTGCCCCAAATCTGCCTCCATCCGCTCCTATCCGGTTATGGACAATATGGGCTGCGTTATGGCCTGGTTCGACCCCGATGGCCGCGAGCCCGATTACGACGCACCCTTTTTATCGCAGTGGGATGACCCACAGTGGGTGAACTGGGAGCTGGACCACCTGGGAGAACTGACCATTCACCCACAGGAGATTCTCGATAACATGGCCGATGTGCGGCACCTGGGGCCCACCCATGGCGCGCCCAGTGAATATTTCGAAAACGAACTCAGGGACCATATCTGCATTCAGCGCCAGGGCGGGCCAATGCAGCTGTAT
>Ga0316193_10004605_pt1 | contig 10164 bp, 10 predicted proteins | sample MerIslsedime2_MG_FD_207735 | JGI IMG/M metagenome (GOLD analysis project Ga0316193, IMG submission 207735) | Coastal sediment microbial communities from Maine, United States - Merrow Island sediment 2 | ecosystem: Environmental > Aquatic > Marine > Coastal > Sediment | place: USA: Maine...
GAGTGTTAATGTTTTCGAAAGAACTTCGTTATTACAAATACTTACAGATGAACATTACAAAACCGAAACTGCTGAATACCATAAACAGTTGACATTATTCAACTAAACGTTGGGACACTACTGATTTCTTTTAATAACTTCTGCTGTTCGAAATTGTCCTTCGGACTCCCCACCCTGCGGGCGGGTCCCCAGTTTCGATATTCAAAATATAAAAGAGGCGGAATTCCACAGGGCAGGTCTGAAATCATAAATCACAATAACTAAGGTTTCAGTGTTCAGGTTTCAGCTTCTATGTTTCTTTTTCCTGACAGCCTGTTGGAGCGAAGCGGAAATCCCGTCTGAAGCGAAGCGGCAGCGGGGACACCTGACACCCGACACCTGATCGCTGACAGCTAAATAAAAGGGCCCAGGCAATCCGGAAGTTAAAGCCCGGGCGCCTGAGCCCGTTTCCCACCTGCTGAAATGATCTAATACATACCTTCCATCCCGCCACCTTGCGGCATTGCCGGCATAGCTGACTCTTTCTTGGGTTTTTCAGCTATCATTGCTTCAGTGGTCAGGAGTAGTGACGCTACACTGGCAGCGTTTTGCAGGGCAAAACGCACCACCTTGGTAGGATCTATCACACCTGCTTTTGCAAGATCTTCATACTTCTCGGTCTCAGCATTGAAACCGACGGATCCCTTTTCGTTCTTGACCCGGTCAACCACAACTGAGCCCTCATGTCCGGCATTATCAGCGATCTGCCGGACTGGCTGCTCCAGGGCCCGCTTGACGATATTCACACCGAAAGCTTCCTCAGCCTGGACTTGCAACTTCTCCAAGACTGGAGCGCAGCGAAGCAGGGCGACGCCGCCACCGGCGACAATACCTTCTTCAACCGCAGCCCGGGTGGCGTTCAAAGCATCCTCCACCCGTGCCTTCTTTTCTTTCATCTCAGTCTCCGTGGCCGCCCCAACGTTGATCACCGCCACACCGCCAACCAGTTTAGCTAAACGCTCTTGGAGTTTCTCGCGGTCGTAATCAGAAGTGGTCTCTTCAACCTGAGCGCGGAGCTGTTTTACTCGGCCCTCAATGTCCTTCCGGGTTCCACCACCATCCACGATAGTGGTGTTGTCCTTGTCAACCCGCAGTGTTTTGGCCGAACCCAGATCATTGACGGTCACACTCTCAAGCTTGATGCCCAAGTCCTCTGAAATCACCTGACCACCGGTGAGAATGGCAATATCTTCCAGCATGGCCTTGCGCCGATCGCCAAAACCAGGGGCCTTCACCGCACACACCTTCAAGGTCCCACGCAGCTTGTTCACCACCAATGTGGCCAGCGCCTCTCCCTCAATGTCCTCGGCAATGATCAAGAGCGGCTTGCCCATCTTGGCAACCTGCTCGAGAAGAGGGAGCAGGTCCTGCATAGTGCCGATCTTCTTCTCGTGGGTAAGAATATAGGGATCCTCCAGCACCACTTCCATGCGTTCGGGGTCGGTGACGAAGTAGGGCGAGATGTAGCCCCGGTCAAATTGCATGCCTTCCACCACCTCCAGGGAGGTCTCCATGGCCTTGGCTTCCTCCACCGTAATGACACCCTCTTTGCCAACCTTGTTCATGGCCTCGGCAATGATGTTGCCTATGGTCGCGTCGTTGTTGGCGCTGATGGTTCCAACCTGGGCGATTTCTTTTTGGTCCTTGGTGGGCTTGCTCAGTTTCTCGAGCTCTGCCACTATAGCAGCAACGGCTTTTTCAATGCCACGCTTGAGAGCCATGGGATTGTGACCCGCTGCCACCAGTTTGGAGCCTTCATGATAGATTGACTGTGCCAGGATGGTGGCTGTGGTGGTACCGTCGCCGGCCACATCCGAGGTCTTGCTGGCCACCTCTTTCACCATCTGGGCGCCCATGTTCTCGAACTTGTCATCGAGTTCGATTTCCTTGGCCACAGTCACCCCGTCTTTGGTAATGGTGGGGGAACCCCATGATTTTTCCAGGAGTACATTGCGACCTTTGGGTCCGAGGGTTACCTTTACGGCATCGGTCAGGGTGTTAATCCCTTTCATAGTTTTTTCCCTGGCCGCGCTGTCGTACTTAATTTCTTTTGCACTCATTGAACTATTCCCTCCTAGTTGTCGAGGACGACAGCCTCGAACTTACTTGATTATGGCAAGTATATCGTCCTCACGCATGATCAGATGTTCTTCGCCATCGACCTTGATGTCCTGCCCCGCGTACTTGCCGAAAAGGATCCGGTCACCTTTCTTAACAGCTAGTGGACTGACCTTGCCACTTTCGAGGATTTTACCCTTGCCAACGGCAATCACTTTTCCCTGTTGAGGCTTTTCCTTGGCAGCGTCAGGGATGATAATCCCGCCGGAGGTCTTATCCTCCTCCTCGACTCGTTTGACAATAACCCGATCGTGCAGTGGTCTCAACTTCATCAATCACTCTCCTTTTGTTATTGCACTCCATGAGGGTGCGGTCTGATGTTTATTCTGTGGGATGTGGGCCTGTGGTCCCTGCTTGTTAGCACTCACCAGTAATGAGTGCTAATATAGAGCAATTTACTCATTAAATAAAAAATTTCAAGTACAAAAAATCACTTTTTCAACTTTTAGTGAAAAAATATAGGAAAAATTTGCTGATAATCTTAATTTAAAGATGAGACATAAGGCGCAAGACGTAATGCATAAGGAGAAGATAAGTTTTCTTTTATTGTTTTTTCCTTGTGCCCTGTGCCTTGGGCCTTGAGCCTGCCGCGCACAGCGGGCCATTAAAATTACCTTGACAAGAAAATTGGCCTTGGGCATTGTTAGCGCCAACCATGTTCACGGCCAAGATCGAAGGACAGGTCGTGTCCAGAGTTGGTAGCAGTTGAAAATATGGGATCAGAAGAAAGCTATGGTTCAGAGATTGGATAACTGCATTTCACTTCGGCGCCAGGACGGAGGAATATTGGCGGAGATGACCGTCCAGGCAGGGCTGGAGCGTACCTGGCGGGTTCTAACCTCATTTGAGGAGATGGAGGCGCACCTGAGTGGTTTGAAGCGGAGCAGAATCCTCAAGAGAAACGGAAACCATCAGTTGGTGGAACAGACGGCAACAGTGGGGACCTCCCTATTACCATTGACTTTTAAATTGGTCATGGAGGTTGTGGAGGAGAGACCCTTTCTCTATTTCAACCAGCGTCTCGGCTCATTTACTTCCTTTAGTGGCCACTGGTGGGTAGATCCCGAATCAGGAGGGAACGGAACTCGGATCCACTATTACCTGGAAGCGAGCTTGGCTCGAGGGTGGAAGGGACGACCTTTTGAATATCACCTCCGAGGTATGATCCTTCAAAATCTGCAGGAATTGGCTCTCTGGATAGATGATGGGGGAATCTAGGGATTTGGGATTGGGGATTTCAGATTGCGGATTTGGGAAGGCATAGAGCATGGGGTAGGACACTAGGCATTTACGACTGGGAATTGAGGAATTAACCGCAGAGTCCGCTGAGATCGCAGAGGATGAGAATTGTCAAAATTGAGAGGTGCGCATGCGCCGACACCGGCATGAATTTGTGGAAGAGTACGACGGGATGATGGCCTTCGGCTTTTCACGTGAGGAGGACGAGCGCTCCCTTATTGCATTTCTGCAAAAGTTCTCTGATGATGAGCTTATGAAATTGCTGAGCAGGCGGCTCAGTGACTCGGAGATCGAGGAACTGGTGGACCACCTCACCGGCCTGATGAAAAAGCATATGAGTGAGGAGGAGTATCACCACCATTTTCTCAAAGACTAGGCACTAGGCACCGGGGACATTGCGGATTTCGAATTTGTCCTTCGGACTCCCACCCTTCGGGCGGGTTCCCAGTTTCGGATTGCGGATTTAAAAACAAGATGGCAGCAGGCAGATTTCATGCTTCAATTTTGTTTGTTTTTTTACTGACACCTGAAACCGGGGACCCGCCCGAAGGGTGGGAGTAGGAGGAACAAAGGATGGGGAGGCGAGTTCACAATTTCAATGCAGGGCCAGCTGCGCTGCCGTTACCGGTTCTTGAAGAGATTCAGGAGGAGTTTCTGGATTTCAAGGGATCTGGCATGTCCATAACCGAGGTGAGCCACCGCTCCAGTACGTTCGATGAGGTGATCAACGATGCGGCGGACCGGGTAAAACGGCTGCTCAATGCGGGTGAAGACTACAAGGTCCTCTTTCTACAGGGAGGGGCGAGCCTGCAATTTTCCATGGTGCCCATGAATCTACTTGCTGATGGCCAGGTGGCTGACTATGTCGACACCGGCACCTGGTCTACCAAAGCCATTAAAGAGGTAGAGATTCTTGGCAAGCAGGCAAGGGTGGCGGCATCTTCGGAGGACCAAGATTTCAACTATATCCCAAAAAATATTGCTTTCAATAAGGATGCTGCTTACGCTCACATAACCTCCAACAACACCATTCGAGGTACTCAGTGGCAGAGCTTTCCTGACACAGGCCTTGTGCCTTTGATAAGTGACATGTCGTCCGACATCTTGGGCCGCGCTTTCGATATTGCCCCATTTGGGCTCGTTTATGCTGGGGCCCAAAAAAATGTAGGACCATCTGGTGTCACCCTGGTAATCATCCGGCAAGACATGCTGGAAAGGGTACCGGGGGATCTTCCCACTATGCTGAAGTACACCACTTTCGCTGACAAGAACTCCATGTTCAACACCCCCCCTTGCTTCGCAGTGTATGTGCTGCAGTTGGTGATGAAATGGATTGAGGAATCCGTAGGCGGCCTTGCCAACATGGAGAAGCTCAACAGGCGAAAGGCCGCGCTCCTTTATGACTATCTGGATAAGAGTGATTTCTATAATGGCACTGCCGCGAAGGAAGACAGATCAATCATGAACGTCACCTTCCTTCTGAAGGATTCTTCTCTCGAGGGGACCTTTATTGAGGGGGCTCTGGCAAATGGTCTCGTCGGGCTCAAAGGCCATCGTTCTGTGGGCGGTTGCCGCGCTTCCATATATAATGCTTCAACCCTGGAGGCAGTAGAGGCTCTGGTGTCTTTCATGGCGGAATTTGAACGCAAACATGGGTAATTCCAGCAGGCAGTCGTGCTTTTCTACTACCGTATCAATGGCTCTCTTACAGTCGGTGGTCCCTGGTTTCGTTTTGTAGTTGAAAGGGCCCCGACGGGCATTCTCCTTAAAAGTAGCAAAGCTTTCCCACCTTCGCATCCCACCACGAAAATGTGCCTTCGCCTCATGCTGCAGGATCTGAAACAGAGACCCTGCCAAGACCTGGTGGACGTGGGCTGCGGCAGCGGTATTCTGGCGCTGGCAGGACTGAAGCTGGGGGTGAAACGTGCAGTTGCCGTCGATTTGGATCCTCGGGCAATTATCACCAGTCGTGAAAATGCTGAACTCAACAACCTGGAGCAGCAACTCCTGCTTGTCAGGGGTTCCACCGAGGCCGTGGACGGCAGCTTCGATCTGGTGCTGGCAAATCTGCCTATGCCGGTGCTCCGAGAAAAACTTCCTGAACTGTTGCGACTGAGTAGAAGCGGTGGATCCCTTGTGCTCTCAGGCTTTCAGGATCTGGACAGGTATGTGTTGGAAAAAGAGCTGAGCAGTCAGGGGCTCAGTGCCAACAGTTGGTTGAGTCAAGATCTGGTCTTTTTCGGAGTACCCCCAACCGGGAGCTTCACCTGGATGGCCGTTCTCGTACATCGAGGGGAACGGCTCAAGGCATAGGGTTGCCCCCAAAGGGGACGTTTGAAGTCTTTGCCTCATGCGGTAGTTTGCTGGAGTGTTGGAGTCTGTGAAATCCCAAACTCCAAGCACCAAATCACAAATAAATTCCAAATTCCAATATTGGTCCTCCGGACTCCCCACCCTGCGGGCGGGTCCCCAGTTTCAATGACCAAAACAGGTTTGGGATTTTGAGTTTTGGTCATTGTGATTTGGGATTTTTGTTCGGCCTAGCTGTCTGCTGCTAGCTACCACAGCCCCTGTGCCTTGAGCCTTGCTCTTAGGGTGCAACTAAAACATGGATGGGATTTCAAAGCTTAAACGCTCAGTCGCGATTACTATTGCCGCCAAAACTAGACCCAGGATGACGATTATCTCTATGAGAAAATTTCTTATCTTTGATTTCATGACTAAATCTCCGGCCCAAGCGAAATTTAGAAGAGTAAAAGCATTAGTGCCATAGAAGTAAGCCCCCATCGAATGCTCATAAGACGGATGAGGCTTTAAGGAGAAATGATCTGAATGGAAAACCTGCACGCAGCAGTGTGCAAGCCTGCCCATAGCTGAGGGCAACCAGGGAGAAGGCTACGCAGCCTTTCTTGCTGGATGCTTTTCCAATGTCTGGAGGTCTACTACAGTTTTGGACTCTGTTTCTTGGCTTGGTGCGGTGTCTGCCAAAAAACCATTGCCGGCCGCACAGAGTCTACCCAACAGAATGCCAGCAGGAATGGAGATGATGAACCAAGTGATCAGAATAAGTGACAGCTTCATCGCTACTTTCCTCCTTCTTTCGAGGCAAGGCAACAGACTGAAGCTAAATGCTTCTGTTTGGCAAAGATGCAATCAGTATGCCTAGCCCGGATATTTCATGAATTGCTGTCGCGAGACCACGAAGGTGGGCTTGCCACCGGGCAACCGCAGGGGATTGGTTCCGAGGCGTACCTGAACGGTACGTCGCAGGGGGAGCCTGTCCTGAGCCTGTCGAAGGAACACCCGAGGACGCCCGGAAGGACGGCCAAATCGGTGGTCGCAGCAAGTAATTCATGAAATATCCGGGCTAAAGATGGCCCACATGGAGTGTTGGAATAAAAAAGCGGAGCCAAGGACTCCGCATCTTCTTAGTTCAAACCAAGATATTGTAGCTAGGTCTTAAGAGGGAAAGTGTGGATTAAAGTATGTAATGCACATTCAGTGGTGTTAGTATGGACTTCAGATTATCACGCTTAAACTAAGCACCGGGAATGCCAGCAGAAGATGGTCAGCATGATGGGTTTGAAAAACCCCCATCGGCATAGGGTCGATGGGGGTAAAAGAAAAAAGCTGCTGACAGAACGAATAGTGACACAGTTACTCATGGCCAAGTATCTTCAGCCGTTTCTCAAAACTATTTGGTTGTTTCCTTCACCTCCTCAGCCTTTTCCTCTGTCTCTTTCTGCATCTGCTCTGGTTGTTCGGCTACCTCTTTAGTTGGCTGCTCACCCTCTTGTAGTAATTTCTCTTTGGCCCTCTGGTATTCCTCATCTGTGATGGCGCCCTGCTCACGTGCCTTGTTCAGATCCATAAGCTCTTGTCCTGTTGTTGGGGTAGCGGATTGGACAGAAGGCGCAACCGCAGGCGTAGGGGCAGGGGCGGCAGCAGGTTCAGGGGCAGGGGCGGCAGCAGGTTCAGGAGCAGGGGCAGTTTTCTCCTTTTTCTTTCCCCCACTTAGACAACCACATGCACTAACACTAAGCACAATTGTTAGTAAGGCCACCAAAATTATAATCTGCTGTTTTTTCATAACCAAAAACCTCCCTTTTCCTTCATGTGTATTGACAGCAGCTGCTTGAGCCGATGACGCCTTAGACGGAAGAGTTGTAAAGCAATATAGGCAAATTTACATTGTGGCAGATTACCATGGACGTAGAGTAGTCGATGGCAATCAGGCACGGAGTTTGAGTTGAATGATGGAAACCTCAGCTGATGGCTAAACTACCACAACAGAGGAGACCTGTAAACACAAAAAACGGCTATTTAGGTATTAAAGTCATATACATAACTTATAATATTGGTAGTAATTGACGATGAGATTTCAAGCCGAAAAGAGCAACCAGGGAGAAAGTAGGGTGGGCAGCATGGAGGGCGAGGAGCAGACCGTGTATTACATCCCTTAATTCACACTTCGCTGGAATTTACTGTGGCACAACATATTGAGAGCAAAAAAAAAGCGGAGCCGAAACTCCGCTCGTTCTTTGAAAAGTGAATAGGCCTACAACTCAAAAGCATTTATTGCCTATAGCACCTGTATTGCCTCATTTTGTTTTCTTGATGTAACCCCAATCCACCAAGCGGCGATAGGCATGCTGGGCGTATTTACCCCGCCGCACGATCTGTAGATAGTGATGGTATTCATTGGCTGCCTGCTCGATGTGATTCATGCCTTCCTGGCAATAGCCTTTAAAGAAGATCGTGTTCGGATTTCCGGGCAACAGTAATTCATTAGAGAGAAATTCCTCATAGGCTCCCTCAAAATCTTTCAGTTGGATTCTGGAATAGCCGCTAAGGTGATAGGCCTGTGCTTGTTTTGAATAGGCCTGCTGGGCCATCTCGGCGTAATTGCGTCCGACCGCGTATTTTTTCTGAGCCAAATTACTAATCGACATCATGCACAAGGCGACATAATCATCAGGTGCTTTTTTCAACGCGTTACGAAAATGATTGCTTGCGGCATCGTATTTGCGCGCCGCCATTTGTTTCTCTCCTTTTTGAATCTCTTGGATTGCTCCTTTTTGGGCCCGCAACCTGGTAGTATTATCCATATAGCGTTCCTGGTAAAGCGGCCCTCCTAAAGCGGACTGATATTTTGTATTTGCGGCCTGAACTGCCGTATCATATCTTTCTTGACTCATCGGGTGGGTGGCAAATAACAGGTCGACGGTCGTAGATTTGTGTTTCGACATGCTGTTGAGCATCTCCATCAACCCGACAAACCCTTTGGAACCATAGCCGGCACCCACCATATATTCCATGCCCAACGCATCGGCTTCGCGTTCATTATCCCGGCTGTATGATGCCAGCAAAGCACCGGCGCTGAGCTGACCTAGCTGGCTTGCCAGATCGCCTAGCGCCGCACTCTGGGTTCCGGCGAGCACCGAAATTCCGCCAACGACCGCCTGAGCAAGTTGCCCTTTTGACATCTGTTCGGCTGCGTGCCGGGCATTCACATGTCCCAGCTCGTGGCCCAGCAGGGCGGCAAGCTCAGCCTCGTTGTTCAGCTCTAGCATAATTCCGCGGGTGGCGGCAATGCTGCCGCCGGGAAAGGCGTAGGCATTGACATAGGTGGCGTTTACCACCCGGAACGAATATGGCATGTGTGGACGATGGGATGTAGCGGCCATCTTATTTCCGACCTGTCTGACATAGCTATTTAATTGGCTGTCTTGCACTTCTCCGAAATCGGTGGAAAACTGAAGCGACGAGTATTGTTTGTCGATTTGGATTTCGGTATTTTCGGATACAAGCATGAATTGCTTTTTTCCGGTTACCGGATCTGTGGCGCATCCAATCACATAACCAACGGCGACTATCGATGAAAGCCACATGAATTCGCGTCGGGTCAGAGCGTGCAGACTGGATAGTTTTGAAAGACGGTTTGGCATAAATTCCTCCATATTTTTGCTAATCTTATTCTGCTTTCTAATCGTTCTCGTCCTCGAAGCACTATCAAAATGAAGAAGAGCTATGTCTGCTTTTATATCTTATTCTTATCCGACGATATCTCGTTATACGTTTCAAACAATCGTTTTCCCGGGGTGGCGGCGAGCTTGATCAGGACAAGGGCAGTTCGGATTCAAAGATATGATCGCTTGAGAATGCGCTGAAGCTGGAGATTGAACTGGTTTCAGATTAGGCGACGGAAGCGCTTCCTGTCAAGCAGAGGCACAATCTTGAGGCTGCTTGGGCGGGTTGTAAAAACGGGGGGAGCAAAGTTTAGATTACATCCCTTAATTTACAGTTTTAGCTCCAGGAAGGATGCAACCACATGTGGGGGCGGCTCAGAAGGGCAAAGGTGTGTGGTATGTAATTCACATTCTCCAAAGAAAAAGGCAGAGTCCAAGATGACTCTGCCTTTTTAGATTCTTGAGAATTGAACTACGTTATTTTCCGAACTTCGTTTTGAATCCGACGAGACCAACTACGCCAGCCGCATTTATTTCGTCTCTATTTGAACCTTTACATTCGTCCCACTGCTGACGACATCGTACACTGGTGATAGCTTGGTTAATGCCTTCAGCCTATCCACATTTTCAATATCAGTCTTGACTTTGAAATTTACCCGGATTTCCTGATAACCTGGCCTCACTTTATCAGAGATTGCCAAGAAGCCCTTCAGGTCAATATCGCCCTCCAACTCCGATTCCACTTCCTCCAACTTTATACCGCGAACTGCGGCATGGTAGACCATGGTGGTAGTCATTC
>Ga0316193_10004607_pt1 | contig 10159 bp, 7 predicted proteins | sample MerIslsedime2_MG_FD_207735 | JGI IMG/M metagenome (GOLD analysis project Ga0316193, IMG submission 207735) | Coastal sediment microbial communities from Maine, United States - Merrow Island sediment 2 | ecosystem: Environmental > Aquatic > Marine > Coastal > Sediment | place: USA: Maine...
AGAGATCGTGTGCCGTTCTGATGACCGCGGACTGCAGGTTCTCCATGATTCTGCGTATGCTAACGCTTAACTGATCAGGCGTCGCGTCCTCGATGGAGAGAGCGCAGGCTAGCTTTCCGGAGGTGGTACGACGACCTGATCATACGGGTAACGGGTGTTCAGCATCTTGGAATGCTGGAACACGTCCAGCGCGCTCTCGTAGAGCTCCCGTTCGATCTCGATGCCGCCTGACCAGGTCCCCAGCTTTTGGTAGTACTCGACGGCTGCCGCGGTCGCTTCCACAGCGATTTCCGGGAAGAAGTCAGCCTCCGCCCGCGCCACTTCGCCGGCGTCGGCCGTGTTCACCCAATCGCGTGCAGCCCGATACGCTGCCGTGAACCGTTTTGCCTCGTCCGTACCCAGCCAATCCCACCTGCAAACCAGGCTGCTGAATGCCGTCGGCCCGACCGCTTCGCCGACGGACGCCACGATGTGGCCGATGCCTTCGGACTCGAGCTGCTGCGGAAAGGCACCCTGCTCGTGAAAGAAATCGCCTTGTCCGCCTCGCCACTGCCGCATCATCTCATCGCCGCCGGGGGAGTCGATGTCGTTCAGCTCGCCCAGGTCGATGCCCTGGCGATGAAGTCCGTAGCGCAGCATCGCTTCCGGCTGACCTCCGTGCACGTGCAGAAACCTCTTTCCCTTCAGCTTCGACCAGCTGAAGTCTGCGTCGGGCTGCCGGGCGGCGATGATGAATCCGTCGAACCGGTTGATCTGGGCGAAGTTCGCAACTGGGGGCTCCTGTCCCTGGGCCAGCGCGATCCAGCTGCCTGAAACCGCGGCCTGCCCGACGTCCATCCTGCCAGAGGCGACCTCGGCGCCAGTCCAGGTGCCCGGACCCACCGGCTGGTAGCTGCCGTCGAGGCCTTCCTTCTCGAGAAAATCGCCGGCAATCGTGGCGATCAAGGGGCTGTAGAAAGCGGAGTGGCGCATGGCCATCATCTTGATTTCGGTCAAGGGAGCACCTCTCGAGACGCTAGGGATTGAGTTGGTCAGTTCTCGGAGACTGCCGTGAAGGAGTAGTAGCCATCCGGCGCGGTCCGGGGAAGGAATTCCCGACGACCGGAGCGATCGGCAGCGGAGAGGAAATACTCGACTCCTTGCCCGGCGGCGCCGCCGGGAATCGAGGCGGCGAAGGTCTCGGGATCCCCCGTGGGCACCAAAGGGATCACCCGCCAACGGTGCTCCCCGCTCGGACGCCATGAGAGTGCGAGCTTCTCGCGGATCAGGCCGGCTTGGCTGTGGTCTCTGATCTTCACCTCGATCGGATAGGCCTCGGCCGGCGCCACGGTCTCTTCGATCCGCTTGTGCGCCATGTAGAGCATCTCGGGGTCCCAGATGGCCCGGGTGCGGCAATGCAGCGCATCGAACGACATCCATCGCTCGAGCCAGCCCCCCTGGTGCTCGAAACCGATCACCTGGTACCCCGGCATCGCCTTCCGCCAGGTCTCCAGGGCGTCCCGATCTGCGGGGATTCCGTACAAGGGCACCAGAACCTTGCGATTCAGAATCAGGGAGTTCGTGTAGGCGGGCATGAAATCCCACCAGTAGGGCGGTGTGTCGATCCGGATGATCTGATACGGCCGGCCGTATGCGTTCGTCAGCGAGGACAGCTCCCGGACGATGGCCTCACTGCGTTCGTAGTGGGGATGACCTTCCGGTGGCCGTGCCACCAGAATCCTCTCCTCGTCCAGCAGCTTCAGGAAACAATCGATGTGCTGGATTCCGAACAGCTCGAAGTTCGGAATCATCACGTACCTGGAGATCCCCATCTGTTGGCGCACCGCAGTGAAGAACTGATCCTCGCTCACGCCGAGCGCCCGATTCTCGTTCGCCATGGTGCAGGTGGAGAAGACCGTTCCATGGCCGTCCACCAACGCATTTCCACCCGTCAGCGCGATCGGTACCTGGAGACTGGCGAAGCCGAGCGCGTCTGCCAGGACCTCGGTCGCCAGGTCATCGCTGGTGAAATCCCTGAACACCAGCCGTCGTTGAGAGTAGAGGCGGCTCTCGCACCCCGCTCCCGAGAGCGGGTAATCGTCGAACCAGGGATCGACGAGACTGTATCCCCCCTCTTCGCTGAACCTCGCAGGCGGGCCCCAGTCGCGAGTCCACGCATGCGCACCGCCCTGCTTTGCGACGATGAATCGCACGTTTGCGAGGTCGATTCCCCACTCGACGAGCTCTGCCTTCGCCTCGACCTTGCTCTCCTCATCCTCGACCAGCAGAAACAGCGTGTCGTCCTTGGCGATCTCGACCAGCAGGGATTCCGGAACCATCAGCGGCCAGCGGACCAGCGCGCCCAGGGCGGGCTCCCACTCCGCGGCCACACGGACCTCCTCTCGCGGAACCGCGGTCTCCGGCGATCGGGTTCGCGTATCGATGACCTGCATGGGCTCCATCGGACCGAACTCGAGCTGATGCAGAAAAATCGCCACGGCAATGACGGCCAGGACGGCGGAAACCAGGATCAGGAGAAGACCGGAAACCAGGCCGATCTTCAGTGTCTTTTTCATTTCTCTTGCCTCTCGATCAGAATTGCGGATTTCGAGTGGCGATGGCTAACGCTCAGCCGCACTCTCGAGCACGCAGTGCAGCAGTACGTTGGCGCCCGCCTCGCAGTGCTCCCAGGTAGTGCGTTCGACCTCGACATGCGAGCGCCCGCCGATCGATGGAACGAAGATCATCGCCGTGGGACTGACCTGGTTCAGGTAGCTCGCGTCGTGTCCGGCGCCGCTCACCATCTGCAGACTGGGGTACCCGAGCTCATCCGCGGACTTCAGGACTCGCTGCACCAGGGCCGGAGCGAAAGACGAACGCGCCACCCGCCAGGTCTCCTCGATCTCGATCGGGCAGCCGCGCTGCTTCGCGACGGCCAGGAACTCCTTCTCGAGAACCTCCCATGCTCGTAGGGCCCGCTCGTCTTCCCAGGAGCGGATGTCGACAGTGAAGTGCACCGCGTCCGGGATGACGTTCCGCGAGTTGGGCTGGTTGTGGATCTCGCCGACCGTGGCCACCATGTTTCCGCCCATCTTCTCCGGCAGCGCGTTCACCCGGAGGATCATCTCGGCCGCTGCAGAGAGCGCATCGTGGCGTCCTTCCATCGGCGTGGGTCCCACCTGGTTCGCCTCGCCCTTCAGGTAGACGTCGTACCAGTGCAGGCAGACGATCCCCTCGGGCGCGCCAATGATCTTGCGTTCGCGTTCCAGGCGGGGTCCCTGCTCGACGTGGTACTCGTAGTAGGCGTGCGCCGGGAACTTCTGGCAGGGCAGCTCGCCCCTGTAGCCGATGCGCTGCAGCTCCTCGCCCAGCTTCTTGCCGGCGATGTCGCTGCGATCGTAGGCCCGCTGCAAGTCCAGCGCGCCGGACCAGACGCCGGAGCCCACCATGGCGGGCGTGAATCGCGAGCCCTCCTCGTTGGTCCAGTCGGCGATGACGAGAGGCCGATCGGTCTGGACCTTCTGGTCGCGCAGCGTACGCATCACCTCGAGCATTCCGATGACGCCCAGAGCGCCGTCGAAGCGGCCGCCTCTGGGCTGGGAGTCGAGGTGCGACCCGCTCAGCACCGGCGCCAGGTCGTCTTCGCGCCCCGGCCTGCGGCCGAAGATGTTCCCCATGGCGTCGACGGTGACTGCGAGCTCCAGCTCCTCGAGCCACTGGACAAGAAGATCTCGCGCTCGCCTGTCTTCGTCGCTGAGAGCGAGACGCTGCACCCCGCCACCCGGCGTGGCGCCGATGCTGGCCATCTCCTCGAGGGACTGCCGCAGGCGCTTTCCGTTGACCCTGAGATCCTCGAGCCTCATTCTTCGCTCTGCTCAGGCGTTTGTTTCTTCGCTGCTGAAGGCGATCCGGTTCGGCAGGTTGCCATCGGGGCCGAGGGGGAGGGGGCGAAGCTCCGAAGCGACCTCCAGATCCGGCCGTCGGCCCGCCTCCTCGAGAAGCACAGACGAGCACTCCACCTCCGCTAGCTGCATCGTGTTGCGGATCCAGAGGATTCGGGCCTCCGCAGGAGCTCGCAGGCCGATCATCGGAAGCGCCGCCTCCATGATCTCGGCGTCCGTCTCGTAGTCGAGAGGAAGCATGGCCGCCGTCAGGTCGCCAGCGGTAAGCGCGTTCAGGCGCGTCACCGCGGAGTCCATCTCGCGGAGCGCACGGGATCGACAGAACTCGGCCGCACCGATGCCCACCGCATTCCCGAGCGTTTCCGGCGTGAGGCTTCGCACCGCGATGAAGCGGACCCGGATCGGTTCCTCTGCCGCGGCCCGGTGCAGGGAGGACTTGCGGCCGACCAGGTTGGTGTCGAGTCCGGAGCCGCTCACGTTCTTCCCGATCTCGTCGATCAGCAGCAGATCCACGTCCGAGAAGGGGAGGTGCGGCATCCAGCGGCGCGCCATCTCGAGAAGCCGGGGCTCGTCGGAGAAGAAGCGCTCCGGTGGCAGGGCTTCGACCCGGGCGGTCTGGTCGTCTCCGCGCTCGATCAGAGCCACGCCCGCGAGGACGCCGCAGCGTGCCAGCAGCTCACTGCCGGCATTCTCGAGCACCGCCGAATAGCCGTGCTCCAAAATGGCCCGGTGATATAGGGCCGCTCCGTCTCGCTTGCCCAGTCCGATCATCAGCATCTTGAGGAGGCCGCTCTCGATGGGACCCGAGAAGAGCGTGTGCGGCTTCACCCGGTTGCAGACGATGACGTGGTCCGCCTCGAAGGCGTTCCGGTCGAAGAAGACCGGGAAGCCGAGCTTCGAGTCGCAGACGCGCACCACCTCCATCGAGCTGCGGATCGGGCAGCCGCAGCCCTCCTCGGTGATGCCGTAGGAGGAGAGGATTCGCAGCTGTCCCTCGGCGGTACCCCCACCGTGACTCGCCATCGCCGGAACGATGAAGGGCTCGGCGCCGAGAGAGCGAAGGTGGCGGACGATCTCGGTGAGCACGAGCGTCAGGTTGGCAATGCCCCGGCTCCCGGCCGTGATGGCGACCGTCTCACCGCGCCGGACCCGGGCGCCGAGGTCCAGGGAGTCGAGCGTCTCACGCACCGCCGCGGGGACGTCTTCCACTCGCGGCCCCTCGAAGCGCTGACGCACCCGGAAGAAATCGGGTAGGGCAGGGCCGGTTCGCGGAGATGTCATCGTCGCGGCTCCTCGCTCCTCTCGTCCTGCTTCATGTCCCGACTGTACGGCTGATGTACGCGGCGATCCATCCCCCCGAGGGGGCCTCAATCGACGGCACCGGGTCGTGAGGTGGACACGAGGGCGACATCTGCGCGAATCTGGTTCGAACGCGCGTTCCCGATCAGGAGATGGTGATGCTGACTCCCAAAGAGAACCTGCTGCGAGTCATTCGCCACGACGAGCCCCAGTGGGTACCCAATGGGTTGGAAGGTGTCGCATGGATCGGCCCTCCGGTCACCGAGCGTTGCGCAGCGGCGGGATGCGATGACTTCGGTGTTCACTGGTCGTACGAGGCTCGAGCCGAGGGGGGCACCTTTCCCGCGCTGGGGGGGCATCCGATCAGCGACCTCTCCCGCTGGCGCGAGCAAATCACCATTCCCGATGTCGAGGCGATGAAGTGGGACGTGGTCGCCGCGTGGGCGGCCGAGATCGACCGCGATCAGCACCTGCTGTGCGCATTCGTCGAGATGGGGCTGTTCGAGCGCTCCTACTTGCTGCTGAGTATGAGCGAGGCGCTGATGGGCTACGTGGCCGAGCCAGATCTCATGTATGAGCTCCTCGGAGCGCTCGCCGACTACAAGATCCGGCTGATCGAACGGCTCGACGACGTTGCCCAGCTCGACATGGTCTGGTACGGGGACGATTGGGGCACCCAGGACCGTCTCTTCTTGCGTCCGGAGGTGTGGCGCCAGATCATCCAGCCCCACACCCAGCGCATCTACGACGCCATGAAGAGCCGGAGCCTCTTGATCCTCCAGCACTCTTGCGGAAAGATCGAAGCGGTCTTCGAAGATATGGTCGATATGGGCGCCGACATCTGGAACCCTTGTCAGCCCTGCAACGATCTGGCCGCGCTCAAGCGGCAGTACGACGGGCGGATCGCCTTCTGCGGGGGAATCGACAGCCAGTTCGTTCTGAACCGTCCCGGCGCCACGCCGGAGGAGGTGCGCGCCGAGGTCAGAAGGCGCATCGACGAGATGGCGGCCGGCGGTGGCTATATCGCCGCCCCGAGCCACACCGTACCGTACGACCAGGAGCTGATCGCCGCGATGAACGACGAGATCGCGTCGTACGGGCGCCGCTGCTACACGCGTCCTACTTGACGCGAGCTAACTTACCTCGACGCGAGTTGGAACGATCTCCGCCGTCGAGAGCTCCCGGAGCTTGCCCTGGATCTCGAAGCGCGCGCTCTGGCGGATGTCCTCGGAGGAGGCGCCGACCTGCACTTCCACACCGCCCGGCTCCACCACGAAGCGCATCTGCGGATCGTAGAATCCGAGCTGCGAGAGATCGAGGTGGAAGGTCACCCGTCTGGTCTCGCCGGCGCCGAGCGCGAGGCGCACGAACCCGGCGAGCTGTTTCACCGGCCTCGAGCTCGAGGCGAACTCGTCGCGCAGGTAGAGCTGCACTACCTCTTCGCCGTCCCGGTCGCCCGTGTTCGCGACGTCGAGGGCGATGCGCACCACCTCGGTCGGGTCCGGTGCCTGGTTGGAGAGCGAGAGCGCTCCGTAGGCGAAGCTCGTGTAGGAGAGCCCGTGGCCAAATGGGAAGAGGGGCCGGGTGGGCCCGTCGGTGTAGTCGCTGAGCATCTGGGAACGTCCGCTCCCGGAGCGGTGGTTGTAGTAGACGGGCACCTGGCCCACCGAGTGGGGCATCGAGATGGGAAGCCGGCCGGCGGGGTTCGCGGCTCCGAAGAGCACCTCGGCGACGGCGTGGCCGCCCTGCTCGCCGGGGCACCACGCCTCCAGGAGAGCGCCCGCGTGCTCGGCGATCCACGGCACCGCGAAGACGCGGCCGCCCACCAGTACCACGACGGTGGGTGTCCCGGTCGCGACCACTTCTTCGACGAGTCGCTGCTGGAGGCCCGTCAGCCCCAGGTCCGAGGCGTCGCGGAACTCGCCTGAAGTGTCCTCGGGAAGGAGTCCCGACTTGCCGCCGACGCAGACGATCGCGACCTGGCTGGCTCGCGCTGCTTCGACGGCGGCCGGGAGCTGCGAGGCGTCGTCGCCGCTGATCTCGCACCCCCGCGCTGCGCACACCTCCACCGCCGGGCCGACGGCGCTGCGAATGCCCTCCAGGATCGAGACCATTGGCCGGTAGTAGGGACCCGGCGCGAACGCGACCTCGTCCGAGTGGGGAGCGATGCCGCTGGCCTCGCCGCCATCGGCCGCGGGCCGCTTGTAGATCAGCTCCAGATGGGCGGGATAGCTGTAGTCTCCCTGCAGCAGCCGAACGTCGTCCGCGCAGGGGCCGATCACGGCTACCGATTCGACGCCTGAGTCGAGGGGCAGGAGCTCGTCTCGGTTCTCGAGCAGGACGATCGACTTGCGGGCCAGCTCGCGGGCGAGGGCGATCTGCCCGGGCCGGTCGTAGGCAGCCCCGGCGCGCTCCGCATCGACGGTCGGGCACTCGAAGAGTCCCAGCTCGAACTTCATGCGCAGGAGTCGGCGAACCGAGCGGTCGACCAGCTGCTCCGAGACCAGGCCCGCCTCGATGCGCTCCTTCAGCGGGTCCCCGAAGCAGTCGCGCTGCGGAAGCTCGACGTCCATCCCCGCCTCGAGTGCCCGCTGGCCGGCCTCCCCTTTGTTGGCGGCGACGCGATGCCACGCGATCAGCAGCAGGGTCGTGTAGTAGTCGGCCACCACCACGCCGTTGAAGCCCAGCTCACCGCGCAGCAGATCGTCGAGGATCTCGCGCGACCCGCCGCAGGGCTGCCCGTCGACATCGTTGTAGGCATTCATGACCGAGGCCAGGCCCGCCTCCCGGATCGCAGCCTCGAAGGGGCGTGCGTAGACCTCGCGGAGCTCGCGGGGCCCGATCCGCGCCGCCGCGTGGTTGAGGCCTCCCTCCGACATGCCGTAGCCGAGGAAGTGTTTGCCGGTGGCGACCACGCCGTTGGCGAGGTCGCGGCCCTGGACGCCGCGTACGTAGGCGACGCCCAGGCGCGAGGCGAGATAGGGGCACTCGCCGTAGGTCTCTTCGGTTCGCCCCCAGCGCGGGTCGCGGGTGACGTCGAGCACCGGCGCGAGCGTGTGGCGCGCTCCGACGGCGAGCATCTGCTCGCGGATCACCTCGCCCATCGCCTCGACGAGCCCGGGCTCCCAGGTGGCGGCCAGCCCGATCGCCTGGGGAAACTGCGTGGCGTCGCGGGCGGTGAAGCCGGCGGTCGATTCCTCGTGCACGATCGCGGGGATTCCGAGCCGGGTATTCTCCGCGAGCCAGCCCTGGATCCGGTTCATGAAGGCGGCGTTCTCTGCGGGGCGGAGCCCCGTGGACGCCCCGATGCGCGTGATGTGCCCCGTGCCGTTCGCGAGCAGCTCGCGCGCCTTCGCCTCTGAGAACCGGTCGTCCTCGACCAGCTGCGTCGACCACACACAGCCGAGCTGCGCCAGCTTCTCGTCGAGCGTCATCCGTCCGAGCAGATCCTCGACGCGGTCGTCGATGTCTCGCGCCTGGTGGGGGTGCTTCTGGGTCACGGTGTTTCTCCAGATGAGGGATGGGGGCTAGAAGTCATGCCCTTCGCGCCGCTCATTCTATCACGGCAACTGATCCGGAGGAGATGCGACCGGACCTTCCCAGTGGCCAGGGGGAGGGAGACCGGATTGGTGTGTGAAGAAGGGCGATGTAGAATCCGATCGGCGCCGGGACCCGAAGGCGCCCGCCACGGCAAGGGTTGCCACGGGAAAGACGGGAAGACGATTGGATGCATTCGACACGCTCCTGACCCTCTCCGAGGTCTCCCTCGGACTGGCCGGCTTCGCGGGAATCGTCGTCGTGTTCGGACGCGGTCCCGGAGCGCTCGCGCCCGCTGATTCGTTCCGACTCCTTGCGCTGGTGGGGTGTAGCCTCGGGACCCTCTTCCTCTCCCTGGTCCCGATCGCCCTCAACGCCGTGGGTCTGCCGGAGCCGGAGCTCTGGCAGTGGAGCAGCGCGATACTGCTCGCCGTTGCCGTTCCGGCTCATCTGTTCGCCTTCTTGCGCATACGTCGCCACGTGGCCGAGATCCTCGAGGTCCTACCCATCTACATGCTCCCGATCGGTGTGTCCCTCTTCCTGGCCAACTTCATTGCGCAGATCTGCAACGCCCTGGGCGTGGGCTCGCTCCCGATCTTCGGGGTCTATCTCATTGGCCTGATTCTGTATCTCGGGTTTGCAGCCCTCCAGTTCGCCCGTATGCTCTTTGTAAGGCCCGGCGGTTCGTGACCGCGAACTCAGGAAAGAAGATGATCATCGCGCAACTCACCGATACCCACCTGCTCCCGGAGGGCCGGAAGCTCGCGAATCTGATCGACACCAACGCGCAGCTCGAGGCGGCCGTATCCGGGCTGAACGCGCTCTCGACACCGGCAGACGTGGTGCTGGTGACGGGCGACCTGGTGGATGACGGAGCCTCGGAGTCCTACGCGGCGCTGCGCGAGCGGCTCGCCGCGCTGACTTCACCCTTCTATTTGATCCCCGGCAACCACGACCGCCGCCAGGCGCTGGTCGAGGCCTTTCCCGATCATGCGTACCTGCCTCGGGCGGGGTTTCTGCACTACGCGATCGAGGATCACGCCGTGCGCCTGATCGGACTCGATACGCAGGTCGAAGGGGAGGATGGTGGTGCGTTCTGCGCGGAGCGGCTGGCCTGGCTCGATGCGGCGCTCGCCGCTGAGCCGGATCGGCCGACGCTGATCTGCATGCACCACCCCCCGTTCGAGTCCGGCATCCGCTGGATGGACGCGATGGGGCTGTCCGGGGCCAGTGATCTGCGTGCCGTCCTCAGCGGTCACCCCCAGGTGCATCTGGTGGTCTGCGGACACATTCATCGCCCCTTCCACTCGATGCTCGGTGGCGTGCCGGTGGCCGTGGCGCCGAGCACGGCCTGGCAGGTGCACCTGGATCTCTCGCCCGAGGCAGGGCCGCACGCGGCGGTGGAGCCCGCAGCGGCCCTCCTGCACGTCTGGAACGGCGAG
>Ga0316193_10004608_pt1 | contig 10159 bp, 5 predicted proteins | sample MerIslsedime2_MG_FD_207735 | JGI IMG/M metagenome (GOLD analysis project Ga0316193, IMG submission 207735) | Coastal sediment microbial communities from Maine, United States - Merrow Island sediment 2 | ecosystem: Environmental > Aquatic > Marine > Coastal > Sediment | place: USA: Maine...
TTCAAGATCAGGGCCGTCCCGGCCAAACCCGTGAATGGGGTGCTGAAATCCTATGTGGACCTGGTGTCGATTGAATGGAGCCCAGCAAAACAGAGGTACACATCTCAGATCATCGTGCCTAATAACCTGCGCTGGCCCGATAACCCACCCGCTGTGCTCGATCTCGTCCTGATCAAGCTCTACAGCCAGGCGCTCGCCGATATCAGGCTCATCGAGGATTACCACCTCGATGGCCATTGGGAGGCGCGAGGCGATGGCGCCATTGCGCTGCAGCTGCTCTCTGCCGACCCGGACGAGTTTCAGATGGACGAGCCTTTCCCGGTGACTCCGTCTTACAGCTTCGATTTCTCCCGCATCGAGTCGTACCGAATCACATCGGAGCGCTTCGACCTCTGCGAACTCGGTCTTCCAAAGTGTGGAGAGTGGGTCGAGTTCTACAAGTACCCGTGCGACCCCGATAAAGATGGAATCACCCCCCAACGAAAGGTCCAGTGCCTCGCCCAGCAAGCTTCCGCGAGCAGGGGTTTCTCGGCCTCGGCTGCAGGATTCAGCGCCAGCATCACCCTCAAGCTCGAGCTGACCCTGAGCGCGCAGTACTCTGCAACCCTTCTCATCGACGGCACTTTGCGCGGAGACACCTGGCAGGTCGACCAACTCCGGGTGATTCCGACACCCCACCTCGGTCTGCAGGCGAAGGGCGAGGGTACGGCGCGCGGCCACGTCCGAGCGCCGGCGTACTTGCCGGACTTCTCGTTCTCGATCACCGGAGGTGTCATCGCCGAGGCGCATCTGTATTACGAGCAGCCCATTGTCTACGAACCCGACCACAGCCCACCGCTGTACCTGGACGATCCCTGCTTCAACTTTCTCGCCCGCGCCCAGGCCTGGCTCGATCTCCCTTCGCCCATCCCGAACCTCACCACTCCGTGGTGGGTCATCGCGGAAGAAGATCTGCCGAGTGGGTGCTTTGCCGGGCGTTCCACAGCAAAAGAACACCTGCCGGATCCCGAGCCTCCCTCCGTCATGCCGAATCCCGTGATGGCGGTCTCCCAATTCGGTGACAAGGCGGTGTTTTTGTGGGTCGAAGAGACGGAAACTGCACCGGGACTGATCGAGAGCCACCTGTTCTTCGATGCCGAAAGTCCACTTGGACCGACCTCGGGCATCGTCCCGACGGGCGGACAGGTCGTGGATCCGGCCATCGCCTTCGTGACAAACGACGATGCTCTGGCGGTTTGGGCGGAGCTGGCGCCGGCGGACGGGGCCACCAGTGTGCCCGAACTCCTGAGCACTCAGGAGGTCTACGCCGCAACGTGGAACGTAGCCACCGGTTGGAGCACACCGGTTGCGCTGTCGACCAACACGATGGCGGATGGACGGCCGGTCGTCGCCACCGACCCTCTGGCCGGACCCGACGGCCTTGCCATCGTCGCCTGGGTGCGGGACCCCGACGCCAACCCTGAGACCGCCGGTGATCTGCAGATCGTGGCCCGTGACTGGAACGGGTCGTCCTGGGGGGCCGAACAGTTGGTCGCCGACGAGCCCGGCGCGGCCGACACCGACCCGGCCGTTGCTTTCAGAAAGAATGGAACCAGCGAGGCTTGGATGTTCTGGGTACGGGACCATGACGGGAGTTTTGCGACAAACGACGATCGTTTCCTGAACCACTCGATCTGGAACGGCGCCTCGTGGTCTCAAGCCACGGAGCCGGCCGATTGGCCTTCAGGCGCCCTCTCACCCGATCTCGTCTTTTCGCCGAACAGTTCCCTGGGCGAGAGGCCGCTGGTGACGATGGTGGCCCGGGAAACCGGCGCCTCACCCGATGGCAGCGGACCCGGATCCCCGGGGATGGGTTTTGAGAGCCGTCTCTTCGCCGCCTGGTGGGGCATGAACGCATCGGAATGGGAAGTAACAAAGATCGGCGACACCCGCGCGGAGCAACCTCAGGTGATGCTCGCCAGCGACGACCGGGCGCTGATTGTGCTTCGCAGCTTCGGCGGAGGTGATCCGGATAGTCCACCCAGGCTCGGGAGCGTGGCTGTCGCCGCCGGCGAGCTCGGTCTGAATGGATCGCGCTGGGTCGCTCCCGGTTCGATCACGACGGATGACGACGACGTTTTCTGGCTCATCAGCGGCGCCAGCATTCCGCTTCAGAGCGCCGGGGACGGCGATTTCCCATTCCACATGGCCGGGGTCCTGGAGAATCTCGATGGGCGTCACGACGGCCTCAAGGCCGAGCCCCTGAATCGCGAAGATCCGGCGCAGGTAGCAACGGCCAAAGGTGTGACCGCAAAGGTCCTGGGCGGCACCAACCTGACCGGGGTGATGAACTTCGCACCTCGAACAGACGGTGTCGATCTGGAGCTCGAAAAGCTGACAGTGGACAACGAGCAGCCCGAACCGGGGGATCTCGTCACCGTCTACGCTCGGATCCGCAACACCACGGTCCGGCCCATGAGCGAAGCCCTGGGCACCGGACCCCCGGAGGCCTGTTTGTACATCGATGGTCAGCCGGTGCCCGATTTCGAAAACCAAATCTGCGCCCCCCGCTACTACGGCGAGATTCTATTCAACGAGAGGATCACCTTCGAGCTGCAATATCGCAGCACCGGCCGACCCGAGCTGGTCAAGGTGGAGGTCACCAACGGTGGCGACCTGGATCCGGAGAACCAGGTGGCCGAAATCCGGGTCGGATCGATTCCCGGCCCGCAGGCCCTGGCATTGGCTGCGGTGCAGCCGGAAAACGGAGGCGGGAGCGTTCGGGTCGAGGCCGGTTGGCAGGCTCCGCCGGTTCCTGGAGCCGGCAACAGCTGGTCGTACCGGATCTACCGAGGACCTGCTGAAACCGGTCCGTGGGAGCTGCTCGCCTTCACGACACGCCTGTCTTACACCGACGCGGCGCCCGATGTCGACGAGCTCTTCTACGCGGTGGAAGCCTACGACCGGCTCAACCGCCAGTCGATCAAGACCGTTGCCCAACTGCTCACGCTCGCGGAGGATTCCGACGGTGACGGAGTCCCGGATGCCTCGGACCGGTGCCCGGGTTCCAACGACGGATTCGATGCCGACAACGACGGCGTACCCGATGGCTGCGACCGCTGCGCGGACTTCGACGACGAAGCCGATGGCGATGGTGACGGCGTACCCGACGGTTGCGACCTCTGCGCGAATTTCAACGACAACATCGATACCGATGGCGATGGCATTCCGGATGCTTGCGACCTGGGCGACCCGCCCGGAGGAGGGCCGAGGCACCCATCCGGGAGGCGAACACCGACGCCATAAAGCGCGTGGCCATCGCCCGCGGGGACGCGGGCGCAACAACATCGCGAACATCCTTGTAGCGCCCGCGTCCCCGTGGGCGATGGCCCCTGTGCGTCGATTCCCGCGTCAATCCCGAATTCTTTTAGAGGCTCGGTAGTGATCTTCTTGGATCACCCGACTCTGGATTTCGGTTCAGCGGGGGCCGCTCGGCTCGCGACCGGACCCGTCGTAGAGGTCCCGGAGCGCGGCCTCGGTGGCGTCCCTCCCTGCCTCCCATGTTGATGACTTCACTCCCGGTGGCGGCAGCCCGGCGTACTCGGCCTTTGCGGCGAGCAGTGCAGCCCCTGCCTCGTCATATCGACCCAGCACACCGGTGGCTTCGCCGATCCGCAGGAGATTGACGGCCCGACAATCCACCGAGTGTTGATCCGTGGAGTTCATCAATGACGCGGCTTCGTTGAGGTGGCCCAACCCGATCTCAGGTTCGCCGTCCTGAACCTCGACAATCCCGAGCAGGCTCATCGCGCACCCGTGCGTTGCCGGGTTCGGCGGATCCAGCGCTGCTCGAATTTCGACCAGTTCGCCATATCTGCCCCTTGCTGCGGCGAGATCCCCACGCCTTTCCGCAATAATCCCCAGCGCCTCGATCTCGCGGTCGACATCGATCTCGGACTCGTCGAAGACCTCGAGGTTGATGTCCACCGCCTCCTCGATCATCGCCTGGGCCTCTTCAAGCCGGTCGAGATCCAGGAGGATCAAACCGGTGTTCAACAGGGCCATCGCAGTCGAGGGATGGCGCTCGCCCGATGACGCGCGCATGGTTTCCAAACCCAGCCGACTCACCCGCTCGGCCTCGACCAGCATCCCTCGGCCGCGGAGGACCTGACCACGAAGACCGTAGCCGGTCGCCAGCATGAAGTGCCCTTCTCCAAACGCCTTGCGCATCACCTCGACCGACGCCAACGAGGTGGCGTCGGCGCCCTCAAGATCACCGAGCTCGTGCTGCAACCACGCCAGGTTGTGCATGGTGAACGCGACATAGGGGTGAACATCGCCGTGCGCCGCGCGCATGCGTTCCACCGCCTCGTGCGCCATGGGTTCGGCCTCGTCAAAACGCTGCTCCTGCTGGAGCAGCGCGCCGTAACTTGTGAGCGTCTCACCGAGATGGACGTCGTCGGCGGGATCCTGATCGCGATAGATCGCGAGTGCTTCGCGATAGTAGGTTTCCGCCGTCTCGAGGTCCGATTGGTCGTGAAAGGTCAGAGCGAGGTCGTTGAGAACGGGTGCGCAGTCCGGGTGATCGGCGCCACGACCGGCCCGTAGAATGGCGAGCGCTTCCTCGAGCATCGCCTGCGACTCGTCGAACTCGCCCTGCTGCCGCCGCAGGTTGCCGAGTTCATGCAGGGTTTCGGCGATCTCGAACCGATGTTCTTCGCCGAGCTCGGTGCGCACCTCCAGAGCCCGCTCGAGCGCCTGCTCCGCGGTCTCCCGTTCGCCGAGGCTCCGGTAGACCGAGCCCAGGGTGTGCAGCAACCGACCCTGGAGATCGGGGCGGTCCGTCAGTTCGTCTCGAACCTGGCCATAGCCGGTGTCGAGCAGGTCTCGAGCCGTAACCTGCTGACCCTGACCCTGCAGCGGATCCGAGTCCTTGAACAGGTCGATGAGGAAGTCGGCGATCTGGCTGGCGGCCCGCGCCTCGTTGTTGGCCCGTTGCTCAGCGGCCCGCGCCCGGACCAGCCCGACACCGGTGCCCACGATTCCGAGCACCAGCAGAGCCAGCATTGCCGCTCCCGCCGCCACCGCAAACCGGTGTCGCTGGACAAACTTCCGGGTTCGGTAGCCCGGGTTGGGCGGGCCGGCAGAAACCGGCTGATCATCGAGATGACGGTGGATGTCGAGGAGCAGCTCGTTTGCCGTCTGGTACCGCCGAGCAGGGTCCTTCTCGATGGCCTTCATGACAATCCAATCGAGATCCCCGCGGAGAAGGGAGGACAGCTTTCCGGGGGTGGTCCCCCGGGAATCCGCGGTCGTGGTCGATCGGTCCCCGAGTTTTGATATCCGCGTGCTCGGGCGCTGCGGGTCGTCCTCGCGGATCCGCCGGCGCACCTCGTCAAAGGTCGGTCGATCGCCATCTGAGGGCGAGATGAAAGGCAAGGACCCGGTCAGCAGCTCATAGAGCATCACACCCAGTGAGTAGATATCGGTCCGGGTGTCGACGTCCAGAGCTGCGAGGTCGGCCTGCTCCGGGCTCATATAAGCCGGTGTCCCGACCAACTGCCCGAACTGCGTCTTGTGATCGTCGACGGTGAGCGGCTGCGAGACAGCCTTGGCGATCCCGAAATCGATGATCCTCGGAACCGCCCGGTCGCCCTCGACGGTAACGAGAACATTCGACGGTTTGAGATCGCGGTGGATGATCGCCTTCTGGTGCGCGTGCTGCACACCCCGGCACACCTCGATGAAAAGCTCCAGCCGGCGCTGGGTCGTCAGTCGGTCCTCGTCGCAGAACTCCGTGATCGGCCGACCTTCAACAAACTCCATGACAAAGTAGGGCCGACCCCGATCGGTCATTCCCGCATCGAGCACCTTTGCGATGTTGCTGTGGTCCATCAGGGCGAGGGCCTGGCGCTCGGAAGCAAACCGGGCCACCACCTCGCGGGTGTCCATCCCCTGCTTGATGACCTTGAGCGCGACCCTGCGCTGCACCGGCTCGAGCTGCTCCGCCTCCCAGACCTCGCCCATGCCTCCTTCGCCGATCTGGCCGTGGACACGATAGCGGTCGCCCACCTCTGGAGCCGCCGACAGGGAGGGCCCCTCGGAACGGGCGAGGCCGATCGTGCTGTCGTGTTCGCCGGATCGAGGCAAGGCCTCGGTTCGGTCCTCGTGATCATTATTCATGTACTCAGTAATCTCACCTTGGGAATCGGTATTTCCTCTTCCTCACCAATCGGCTTCCAGGCTGACACCTCAACGAGGGTGGAAATGGGCACCTGCCACGCATCAAGGCCTTTGCGCATTTATTTGTCGTGAACGCAGCGAAACGTGGTGAACATGAAGGGATAGTGGCGTTGGAACCAGTTGCGGAAGCTGCGCCGGATGAGCTGGGTCGGGGTCGCCCACGAGGCGCCGAGCATGACCCGGTGGAGACCGTCGAAGAAGTCGGCCGAGTATCCGGGATAGCTCCGGATCGTGACTTCGAATCCGGGAAACGGGGCGAAGACCGAGTCGGTCCACTCCCACCCATTGCCCACCAACTCGGCGACGCCCCAGGCAGAGTCGCCGTCGGGAAAGCACCCCACCGGTGTCGGCGACCAGTGTCTGAAATCGAAATTGCCGTGGCTCGGTGACGGCGCCCGGTCACCCCATGGGTAGCGCCGCACTCCACCGGTCGGGGTGGTGTAGGCGGCGCGGTGGAACTCGGCCTCGGTGGGCAGCCGCGCGCCCCGCCAACGACAGTAGGCGCGGGCCTCGGCGTGGCTCGTGTAGACCGGCCAATCGCCGACAGCTCCGAGATCCAGCCGGTCGAAGAGCGTGTCGTAGGTCAACGAGCCGTGGTCGCGAGTCCAGAATACCGGAAGCTCGAGCCCGATCCGATCCCGCCACCTCCAGTCGTCATCGTCCCACAGCTCGGCGCGGGTGTAACCGCCATCCGCCACGAACTCGCGAAACTCGGCGTTCCGTACCGGAGTCCGGTCGATGGCGAAGTCATCGACGCCGATTTCAAGCGGGGGAAACTCGTTGTCCCAGCCGAAGTCGACCAGGGAGAAATCGGCACCCAGGACCACCTCTCCCCCACCGATCTCGATCACTGCCGGTTGCGTTGCGCCGTCAAATTGGTACGGCGCCGGATTCCGCGGCCGTCTCTTGTGGCCGAACGGCAGCTGCTGAAACAGATACTGCAACGTCTCCTGGTGCATCAGCTCGTGCTCGATGGCCACCTCGAAGATCCGACCGCGCTCGGCCAAAGGATCGTCCGCCGCGCGATCCGCGACCTCGTCGATCGCCGTCAGCAGCTCGTGCCGGATGCGATCGCGATAGTCGATGATCTCGCCGATCGGCGGCCACTCGGTGGCGGACTCGTATCGGTCCACCTCCATGGGGTCGATCCCGCGTTCAAAAAGGGCGTCGAAATCGGGTCGGAAGGAGGGCCGGCCGAGCACGCCGCGGCAGACCTGGTTCCAGGCGAATGCCGGCAGGTGGCCGAGATAGAAGATCAGCGGGTGGCGGAGTGCAACGGGTTGATCATTGAGCACCCCGGGTTCGAGCAGGTCGAAGATCTCATCGGATCTCGACCAGCAGGCCTCCAAACGCTGCCTGACGGTGTCGATCACAACGACGTCCGGCCGCCGACCGGTCGGACCAACGCAGAGGCGAAGAGCTCGTCGGGGTCGGTGAACCACTCGGAGAGCTCGAGATCGGTTCCGTTGAGGGCAGCAACAAAGGAGTCGCGGGTGAACTTGCGGCTGATCTCGGTTCGGATTTCGTCGCCGGTGTCGAATCGTAGCCGCCGGGTGCCATCGAGCGACACGGTGGTGGGCCGTTCCGCCCGGAGCCGCATCTCGATCCACTCCTGATCGGTATCGTAAAAGGCTACGTGGGTGAACGCGTCGATCTCGAAGTCGGTGCCGAAGCGGCGATTGAGTACCCGGAGCGTGTTGAGGTTGAACTCGGCGGTGACCCCGGCGCTGTCGTTGTAGGCCGCCTCGAGCCGCCCGGGTTCCTTGACCAGATCGAGCCCAACCAGAAACGCGTCGTTGGGTCCAAGGGCAGCGCGGACCCGCCTGAGAAAACCGTCCATCTGTCGGGGGTAGAGATTGCCGATGGTTCCGGCGAGAAAGATGAAGAGTCGCCGCCGGTCGGCCCCACCCACCGAACCCAGGTCGTGGAGAAAATCGCCGACCACACCCCGGACCTCCATCTCGCGGTAACAACCGGCCAGGGTCTCGGCCGAGGCGCGAAGAAAGGTCTCGTTGATGTCCAGCAGCACACACCCCTCGAGTTGTTCGCTCCGGCGCATGGCATCGAGCAGGAGTCGGATCTTCCGCCCCGCTCCCGAACCCAGCTCGACCAGCTCCCGGGCGCCCGTGGTCTCGACCACCTCATCGGCGATGGCTGCCAGCAGAGCCTCTTCGGTCCTTGTCTGGTAGTACTCGGGAAGACGTGTGATCTCTTCGAAGAGGTGCGACCCGGCGTCGTCATAGAAGTACTTCGAGTCGACCCTCGGCAGCGTCCGCAGCAGATTCTTCCGCACCTCCGCCCACTCGTCGTCGCGACTCACCGAACGGTGGCTTCCATGATCGATCCGCACGGGGTGGTCGAATTCGGGATCGGCGGTCTGTCTCATTCTCATCTGGCTCCCCTGACCTCGTGGGTTCTTAGGGAAGGAAACACGCGGGGAGAGCCAGAAATTCTGACTGGACGCGGACCACACTGCATCAAAGCAAAGGGGGCCGCCAATCGATGTCGCTGACCTCGAGGGCCTCGCAGGCGTGGAGGCGTGCGGTGCCGGCGGGACGCCGGCACTACAAAGCACCGACCCTGCGATGTCATTGGGAGAGAGCGAGTCCGACGATCGCCTCGAAGAATCTCCCGAGGATCAGGTTCGCGCGTCTCGCTTCCCACCCTCACCAACGAATCATGGGCCCTCGATCGGCTCGGAAACCGAGTAGTCGCCGGGTAGTTCCGGATAGCCGTCACGTGTGTACACATCGCGCCGGTGGCCGATTTTCAGAATCCACACCTCGTGTTCCCGCAACGCAAAGATCACCCGCCAATCACCAACACGGAGTGACCACAATCGTTGGGTGGTGTGTGCCAACGGTTTCGCAAACCTCTCTGGAAACTCGGTCAGCTTGTTCTCGATCGAGGTGCGGATTCGTTTTCGAAGTTGAGGGTCGAGTCGCGGGATGTCTCGAGCGAGCACCTGGGGGTGATAGAGAAGGCGGTAACCGGACACCGCTCAATCCCAGACCTCGTCATGCCCCAGTGCCTCGCTGCGGGTGAAGCTCTCGATGCGCTCCTCACCGGCGGCGGCCCAGTACCGGTCTTCCTCGTCTGCACGAACCCGCATCAGAATGTCACGGACGACCAACGACACCGAGATTCCCTCCCGCGACGCCTTCGCCTGCAGCCATTTCCAGAGTCCGACATCGAGGACAGCACTGATTCTTGGGTTCTTTGCAGGCACAGAATCCTCCGGGAAAAGTGTAGCACAAGTGCTGCACCGCATGACGCCCTCAGCATCGCCACGCCGCGAGGCGGCGCCTGCCCATGGGATGACGAATGGCCGAATCTCAAGGATTGGCGCGCTCTTGTAGCGTCGAAGTCTGCCCGGCTTGGAGGCGTACGGTGCCGGCGGGACGCCGGCACTACAAAGGACCGAGATCCATTGTAGGGCCGGAGTATGGCCGGCGTGGAGGCGTACGGTGCCGGCGGGACGCCGGCACTACAAAGGGCCGAGATCCACTGTTGGGCCGGCGTCTCGCCGGCGTGGGGGCGAACGGTGCCGGCGGGACGCCGGCACTACAAATCGCCGAGAGTGGTGGGCTGGACTCGATCCAGGCGACATGGCGGCGTCGGTCAAGACCTTGGCGATTGCGATCAAGTCTCGATCGCCGTCAGGCTTTACCTTCATTCCTGTCGACCAAACGGATCGAACACAACCGACCGACGGAGGAAACCATGACCGATCAACACCTGCCCATCCTGATCATCGGCGGCACCGGGAAGACCGGCCGCCGGGTCGCCGACAAACTCGCCGCCCGAGGCCTCGCCATTCGGGTCGCCTCGCGCTCCGCCGAGACCCGCTTCGACTGGGACGACCCGACGACCTGGGGTGCAGCCCTGATGGACGTGTCGGCGGTCTACGTGACCTACTCGCCGGACCTCGCGGTTC
>Ga0316193_10004610_pt1 | contig 10157 bp, 6 predicted proteins | sample MerIslsedime2_MG_FD_207735 | JGI IMG/M metagenome (GOLD analysis project Ga0316193, IMG submission 207735) | Coastal sediment microbial communities from Maine, United States - Merrow Island sediment 2 | ecosystem: Environmental > Aquatic > Marine > Coastal > Sediment | place: USA: Maine...
GCCTTAATTTTGACCCGGAACTGTTTTCCGACAGCGAGCGCCGCAAGATCAACCAGAGTACCTTCCGGCTGGGCGGGCATTACCAACCAACACTGTCTTCGGATATCCTGGTTTCCTATATCTACAGCGATAGAAATGAAAAGCTGGCTGTTCCAGGCGACATGGAACCTGGCGTCGACAGTGAAGAGGCTGCCGATGCCAGGCAGCTGGAGGCGCAGTTCCAGTACCGGCAGCACAGTTATAATGTTATCGCCGGTGGCGGCAGGTATGACGTGGACTACACCGGCGGCACGGTGCTGGACTGGACGCCGGTGTTCGCTATTGCCTGTCCGCCTTCACCACCTTTCCCGCCAGTGCCGTGTTCAGTACCGGCACAGCCCGACAGCCAGCAAGACTCAGTGTATCTGTACACGAACATCAGCTATCCGCGCAATCTGACCTGGACGCTGGGACTCGGGTACGATTCGGTGGAGTTGTTTAACAATGATAACGACCGTTACAGCCCGAAACTCGGTGCACAGTGGGACATCAGCACCGGGACACGCCTGCGGCTGGCCTATTTCGAAACCGTGAAGCGCAGCCTGGTAGTAGAGCAGAGTATCGAGCCAACCCAGGTATCGGGTTTCAACCAGTTCTACGACGAAGTCAACGGTTCTCGATCCGATAATTATGGCGCTGCAGTCGATGCACGTTTCTCAGACGCCTTGTACAGTGGTCTGGAGTACATGCGCCGCGACGTCGATGTGCAGCTGAGAAATGCCGATATTGAGACTAAACGTTATGAAAAACGCGAAGAAGATACTTACCGGGCCTACTTCAACTGGACGCTGAATACGCGCTGGGCGCTGACGGCGGAATACCGGCTGGAAAAAATCGATAACGGCAATAATTCTGGCCCGCGTCAGCTCGATACAGCAACCGTTCCGGTTGGCCTGAATTTTTTCCACCCGGACGGTATTTTTGCCAGTCTTGGCGTCTCTTACGTCGACCAGGAAATAAAACGTCAGTCTTCCTCGCAACGGGACAGCGATGATTTTGCGCTGGTGGATGTTTCGCTGGGTTACCGGCTTCCGAAGCGTTACGGCATCATCGGTGTGGAAGTGCAGAACCTGTTCGACAAAAGCTTCTCGTACCAGGACCGGAATTTCATGACGTCCGAACTGGTTCCGCCAGAGTACATTCCGGAGATCACGATTCTGGGCCGAGTCAACCTGAACTTTTAGCAGGATTTTCCTGCCGCACGAAGTACTTTGTTGTTTTACTCAGGAGGAAACACCATGAATAAGCCATGTCTGAAAGCCACTGTAGCCACAGTCTCTCTGATTGTCGGCAGTCTGATAAGCGCCTGTGCCAACTCGGGTGGGCAATATGGAAAGGAAAACCCACCTCAGGTCACTGTGCCCGGGGATGCGAAAGTGCTAAGCGCACAGGCCGTAAAAGAGCTCGGTTTCAGCGACAGCGAACTGGCCGTGGTCTTTGCCGTGGACAAGAATGGCAATATTCAAACTTATACAACGGATGAAGAAAAAACGACCGAAAAGGACTTTCCGCTGCCGGCCGGTGAAATCGAGCACATGACTACAATCACCACGTTCCAGACCAGCAACCCTAAAACGTGCTGGTTGATGCACGGCACACTGTCCTGTATCAGCTGGTAGTACCCGCTTCAGCTGCAGTTCCGGTGAATACTCCACCGGCTAAGGGCCGCGGCCCTAAAGCCGGTGGACCTGTCGAATTGTCCTGCTTTATTTCAGCAGGGAGCACTGTTGCATAGCGTTGAATCCGTTGCAATGGTGTTGCATAGATATAAAATATATAAAATATAATAATAAACAAATAGATAGATATTAAAGTGAAAGTATTGTATTAACTGTATGTTGCACTGTTTCATTTTGCCGTCAGTATCAACTCTCTGGGAAAACAATAAGTTATAAATTGGTGTGCATTTTGCATTGGTATTTGCTGATGCACCCTTGATAATGTTCGTTATGTGGCCAGGAAAGCAGGACGAAATACAATGCACTGGTTTCGACAGCATCTCCTGTAGCACTGTGCCCGACGAGAGGTAGTCGTGTTGAATGTTGCCAAGGCATTCAATAATCCGGGAGATGGACACAACAAATATGGGTGAATAGGCATGCTTTTTTCCACGTCTTATGAGTCCAAGAGGAGACTGTAAATATGAAGAAACCGATGAAAACTTTGGCTGGTGTTGCCCTGGGTGGCGCACTTTCATTGTTTGCCCTGTCAGCGAACGCCTGGTGGGGCAGTAACTACGGCTATGGCCCGTGGGGCGGAGGCCCCTGGTATGGTGGCTATCCGGGCTACGGCTACGGCTATGGTGGCTATCCCGGCTACGGCTATGGTGGCTATCCGGGCTACGGCTATGGTGGCTATCCGGGTTATGGCTGGGGTGGTTATCCTTACGGCGGCTACGGCCGCGGTTACGGCTATGGCGGCTATCCAGGCTATGGCTGGGGTTATCCTGCTGCTGTGGCACCCGTCCAGCCGGCAGCGCCCGAGGCCCGCACGGCCAAGTAAGCCGGAGCAGGCGCAAGGACCAGGAAAGCGGGTCGTTTATCGACCCGCTTTTTTTATGTCCAGGGATGGACGGTATGCCGCGAGAGGGCAGGAAGCCCGTAGCGGCGATGTCCGACAGCTCAGAAAGGCGCCGCGGCCGGATAGTCGCGGAAAGGTTCCACGGGATTCAGTGGTGGAGGGGAGAGCAGGGGGTCATCGGCTGGCCAGATCGGCTGCTGCGGCATGCTGCCTTTTTCGTAGGCAGCCAGGGTGTTTTCCAAATCCTGTACCTTTTCCGCCGGCACCATCCAGTCGACCATGTCTATCACCTGCTGCTGCAAAAGGGCGGCCTGCTGATACTGGCCGTCGCAGGCAGCGGCCAGGGCCAGGGCCTCGATATTCAGAGGTGTCGGCTGCTTGGGTGCCAACTCATTGGCCAGCGTGAGGGCCTGAAAGCTGTCTCGAACCGCGGCGTCCTTGCTCAGTGATCTGAGCCGGATCAGGGCGTATTTCAGTTCGGACTGGTCCGGATACTGCCTCACCCGTTGTTCCAGTTCGCGGGCGATATCGCTATCTGCATGACCGGCACGGTGCAAGGCCACCAGTTCCAGCAGACGGGCGGGCGGGATCTCAGAACTGGCCGCCAGCGCCGCCCGGTACTGCGCCGCCGCTTCCTGGAAACGGCCCTGGTGAAACAGCAGGTTGGCGATATAGAAATGGGCGCCCTCATGCTCGGGCTCCAGCTTCAGGATGAGTTGATATCGAGCTGCTGCCTTTTCCGGCTTGTGGCGGGATTCCCACAGTACAGCGAGAAAAAAGTTTGCCAGGATGTGCTGCGGATCCTCGGCGAGGACGCTGTTCAATTGTGCTTCCGCGGCATCGGGCTGACCGCCCAGGTACAGGGCGCGGCCATAGCTGACCCGGGCCGCCAGGTTGTCGGGATCGATCTCAAGTCCCTTTTTGAAGTGTTCAATGGCAGCCTCGTAGTCATGCTGCTCCATGATGGCCTGCATGCCAAGGCGGAAATCCCAGTGGGACGTCTGCAACACCGTTTCCAGTTCGGCGACCAGGGGGTCGTCAGCGTCGGGGGTCTTCTGTTTGAAGCGGGCCAGGTGTTCGCGCGCCAGTTCCTGTTTGCCCAGATGGCGGTAGGCCTGGGCCAGCGGGTAATGTACCTCGCTGGCCTGGGGATTGATGCGCAGTGCCTCGCTCAGGTGGTCTTGCGCACGTTGGTAATCGTGGCTGAGCAGATCGATCTGACCAAGATAATAGAGGGCGGCAGCGCGCAGCCCGGCTTCGTCCGCCGCTTTCTGAAGCGCAGCCTGGGCCTTGTCCAACTGGTCGGCGTCCAGCCACAACTGCCCCATGCGCAGGTCGAGGGGGCGATAGTCCGGGTTGAGCCTGCCGGCCTGCTGCAACAGCAGCAGGGCCTTTTCGGTCTGGCCGCCGTTGAGGGCAAGGTAACCGGCGTAATAGGCCCAACGGAAATCCGCGGGTTGCAGGGATCGGGCGTTGTCCCAGCACAGCGCGGCCGCAGAGTCGACGTTGAAGAGCTGGTAAAGGGCTGCCAGTTCACCGTAGCCTTCGGCCAGATTTGAGTCATCGCTGGCGCCGTTCTGCAACAGATTCGCCACGCCAGTGCGGGTGCGGGCGATCGTTTCCCTGGCAATACGTTCTGTACCAGAGACGTCGGTTTCGGGGACCGCTTGCAGCCTGTTCTGCCACGTCGCCGGGAGTTCGGACAGTGCATCGGCCAGTAGCGGCAGCGGCAGCAGGGTAAGCACCAGCAGGCCGAACAGCAACGACCTGGATTTGCTGCCAAAAAGGACAGGAAGGTCGTAAAAGACTTGTCGGGTAGAGAGTTTCATAGGTATCAGTGTCCGTTCGAGGATACGGGGTGTTGTCGGCTAACTTCCGTACTCATTTACGGTTGAATAACCGTCAGCGTGGTATCAATTTCCACCGCTGTCAGGGACTGGCTGGTGCCGTCGGGCCAGCTTATCTTGAGGGCGTCAATGCTGTCGTTCTCTCCAAGCCCGAAGGTGACGGGCAGTTCCACCTGTGACAGGAAGGAACGGGTCGGTATGACGTCGCGGGTCTGGGACATACCGCCGGCGGTCAGTTCTACGCGGGCGCCGATGGCATTGCGGTTGGGTGCCTTGCCGACCAGCTTGAGCCGCAGCCAGTGGTGTCCCAGTTGCTGGTCGTTACGAAACAGCACGGCACGACGGCCGTTCTGGCTGATCAGTACATCCAGGTCACCATCGTTGTCGATATCCGCGTAGGTTGCGGCACGACCGACCATCGGCTGGGACAGATCACCGGGGTCTTTTACCGGTACGAAATGCGCCGGGCAGTTTTCGCCGCAGTTCCAGAACAGCTGGGCCGGCTGGGCGTAGTGCTGGCTCGCCTGGACCCGGTTGATTTCGTGTTCCAAGTGGCCGTTGGCTTGCAGCAGGTCCAGGTGTCCATCCAGGTCGTAATCCAGGAACAGCACGCCGAAGGTCAGCGCCAGGCGGGAGGCGGGCCCCAGACCCTCGGTTACCGCCTCGTCGGCAAACGGGGGTTTACCGTCGACGGTGACGAACAGCGAACTCATTTCATTGGCGAAGTTGCCAATGACAATGCCGAGATCCTGGTCATTGCGGTAATGTGCCGCGTCTATGCCCATACCCCCCGTGGCCTTGCCCTTGCGGTCGTAGGCAACACCCTCGAAGCCGCCGATTTCCTCGAAGCTGCCGGTGCCCAGGTTGCGAAACAGAAAATTGCGCGCGGTGTCGTTGGCGACCGCCAGGTCCAGCCAGCCATCCCGGTCGTAGTCCAGCGCGATGACCCCCAGCCCCTTGCCGACCGGCAGGCCCGACACCGGGTCGTGGACCTGGATTCCGGCCGCGCCGGAGACATCGCTGAAACGACCGTTACCGTCGTTGCGGTAGAGGTAACTGTCGGTGCCGGTGAAGTGATTCGGTGCTCCATAGGCGCGGCCCAGCCCGGCCAGGCGGAAATCGATCTCCAGGTCGGACTTACGGGCCCAGTTGACGTAATTGGCCACGAACAGGTCCAGATCACCGTCGCGGTCGTAATCGAGGAAGGCGGCGCCGGTGCTCCACAGGTCCTGCCGCCCTCCGACGCCGGCCTCGTCGGTAACGTCGCGAAACCGGCCCTGCTGGTTGTGAAACAGCTGGTTTTTCTTCAGTGATGACAGAAACAGGTCAACCCAGCCATCATCGTCGTAGTCACCGATGGCTACCCCCATACCGTAGGCTTCGATGTCCAGTCCGGCCTCCCTGGAGACGTCCTCAAAATGGCCGTTGCCGTCGTTGCGGTAGAGGGCCTGGGTGGGGGTGTTGTCTCCAGGGTGGTCGGGCCAGTTGCGGAAATTGACCAGGAACAGGTCCTGGTCACCGTCGTTGTCGTAATCGAGGAAAGCGGCGCCGCTGCCGATCGTCTCCGGCATCAGGCGCTCGCCATAGGCGCCGTTGACGTGCTTAAAGCGGATGCCGGCGTCCTCGGTAATGTCGTTGAATTGCACCGCCGGTGGCTGGGCAGCCGGTGTTTCCGCCAGTGCCGCCGGTGCCTTGATCTCGGCTTCAGAGACAGCCGGCGGTTGCTCCGGTTGGTGGATGACCAGGTAGGTGAGTGAGGCTGCGATCAGTACCAGGGTGATGACCAGCAGCGAACGGCGGAACGCCTTGCGGATGGCTGCCTCACCTCGGCTCCGCCGGTCTGGACTGTTTTTTTTCATTATTGTGCCCTTAGTCCGAATTTCTCACCACGAAGACAAGAAATTCCCCTGTTTATTTGCCGTGTTCTCAGCTGACAGCCTATGCATTACAGCTCTCTTGCAGTGATTGTTTAACATGTTGTTCCTTTGTGACCTTCGTGGTTAGTGATCAGTTAGCCCACTCGATAGGGGGGAATCTTTTCTATCGGACTCCGGGGATATGGCGACCAGGGCACCCGTTTTCGGCCCCACAGCGTCCGGGCGCTGAAGGTCATAGATAGCGACTGCCTCTGCGGCGTGATTGGCGGCAGGGCTACGACTGCGATGCACGGTGACGGCACGCTCGATGGCGTGATCGTCCGGGCGGTATTTTTCGTGCAGCTGCCGATGCAGCCTGGCGGTTTCGGGTTGATCCAGTTCAGCGTAGACCAGGGCGAGGTTGTAGTGGGCGGTGACATTTTCCGGGTCTGCCTCGAGCACCTGCTCGAAGCGTCCCTGTGCCCGTTGCAGCAGGGTCAGCCGGGCGGCTTTGCGGCTGGCACCCCGTTCCTGACGCGCGCGCTCGAACAGGGTTCGGCCCAGTTCATTCAGCATCCGGTAGTCCCGGCTGAAGTCGAAGCCCCGATCGCGTGCGGACTGGAAGCGGGTATCGGCCAGCGCCTCCAGGCTGTCGATGGCCTTATCCAGATTGCCCAGCTCGCGGTCCACCAGCGCAGAATACCAGGCCAGGGTCCAGGGCGGGGACGGGGGGTCGAAAACGGCAGCCCGACGCAGGGCGCCAGCGGCATCTTCGACGCGGCCTTCCTTGTAGAAAACACGGGCCAGATTCAGAACACCCTCGGCGTAGCCCAGCGCCTCCACCTGTTCGAATGCTGCGCTAGCCTGACGCAGTTCGCCCTTGTTGGCGCCGCTGTTGCCCTGCCGCAGCAGGGCAATGCCGTAGTCGTTCCAGCGTTCCCATTCAGGAATGGAAGTGGTCTGTACCGTCACATCTGCGCGATCATCGAGCGGTACGGTGACACGGTCAGTGGCCAGTGTTGTGATCGGCAGTTGGTTGCCGCTGAAGGCATCCCCTTCGATATGATTCAGGAAGCGGGTGTCGAACTTGCGGTACTGGAGCCTGGTTTCGATGCTGATGGTGTCTGTTACGTCCGCTGGGATGGTCAGTGCATAATGGACCACGGCGGCCGCGCCCGGTGGAATCTGATGGTTATAGAGGGTGACGAAGATATCCTGTGCATTGCGCCGTTCGATGCGGTTTCCGTCGCGGTCCAGCATATAGGTATTCAGATAGTAGGCCCAGGGGTCGACGTCTCCCCGGCTGTCCAGTGCCCCCGAACGCCCGATAACACGATCGCCGCTGCTGATGGTTACATCAAGCCACAGTTCATTGGAGTCGGATGTGCCCTGGGTCATCTCATGACCCACGCCCAGGGTACGCACCACCGTTTCCAGCAGATAGCGTCTGCCGGGTTCCAGTACCGGCAACTGCGGGCGCAGCGGGGCATGCAGTTGACCGTCCACGGCGCCGTCTTCGCGGATACCGAAAATATCCACTCGTGCCGCTTTGGAGAGCATTTTGCGGCGCGACTGGTTTTCCTCCTCGGGGCGTCCGAGCATCACCGGGACAGCGGTATTGGCCGCTGCGAACTGGTGATTATGCACCGTACGCTGGCCGCTGGCGGCGAAATCCCGGGCCGCCGGATCATCGGAAGGCACGGGCGGCATGTGGCACTGGGCACAGTTTTTTACTGCCTGCGGCGGATAATAGAAGCTGTCCACACGGTGGCCGGACACCCCGCTGAGCAGGAAGCTGTCGTAGTGATTCTGCCCGCGCAGCCAGCGGTAGTGGTTGAGCGCGTAGGGCAAATGGACCTTGTGGCAGGCAGAGCAAAATTCCGCACCCTTGTGCACCGGCTTGAGCAGGGTTTTCTTGTGAAAGGCGGGTCTGGCCTTGATCAGCTGGTGGTTGATTGCCTGCAAAAACGCATTGTCGCTGAAAGCAAACGGATAACGGGGTGGATCGACCAGGGTATAGTCGGCGTTGCCACGCGGACTGTTGACCTGTGTGATGGCATGACAGGCCAGACAGGTGATGCCGGCCTGTGAAGCCGGATCCTGATCGGGATCGTAGGCGGGATCACTGAAGCTGCCGGACATCAGCGGTACGGGATCGTGACAGCCGGCGCACAGCTGGGCAACCTGTACATCGCCGTCTCTTTCCAGCAGCACTTGCCGTGCCTCATCGATGCTGAACCGATAGGCTGGATTATTGAAGGAGCTGAGGCGGTGCATGCTGCCCTCTGACTGACGGGCGATGTCTGCATGGCACTCAGCGCAGCTCTCATCGGTGCTGAGGTGTTCGGCGGGAATCCTCTGCTTCGCCTCGCTCTGCACCAGCGCCGGTAAAAAGGGCCGGCTGAACTCGGGCGCTGTTTCATGGCTCCACAGATGCAGACTCAGCGCCACGGCGGCGAGCACAGCGGATGCAGTGGCCCACTTCAGACCGTTCCGCCAGCGCAGGCGGGGTCCTGCCAGACGGTGCAATATGAACAGCCAGATCAGGGCCAGGGGTGAGAGTGCATGGAGCCAGTAGGCGATTGTGCGGATCTGCGGGTCGTTGACCTCGAAGAAACCGAATCGGGTCAGCAGTAGACCGGTGACAAACAGCACGATGGCGGTGATGTAGAGTGCGATCCCGGCGCGCACGGCATAGCGGTTGGGTCGCCGCCAGGCACGGCGCAGGTGCAGGGCGCCGAACAGCAGGGCGGGCAGGATCAGCAGCAGTCCCAGGCCGAGATGGGCCAGAAACATGAGCAGGTAGAAAAAGTTCTCGTAGCTCTGGCCGCTGAGTTGCCCGGTAAGGCTGACGGTCACCAGATAGAAGGAGTTGACGACCAGTAACCCGAACAATAACAGGACCAGGCCCAGCAGACGGCGTAGTGACGGGCTCAGCACTGCGAGGGCGGGTTTACGCCGGGGACTGGAAAGCCGGGAAGAAGACACCACCACTGGACTTTTTACTTCAAGAGTATTGAGAGGCCTGGCCTCAGTTTAGCGAAAATTGACCACGGGCCACGCGGAAGAGCGCACCATTCCGCGTGGTTCCTTAACTTCAGTTCCTATCGAGTGGCCGGAACTGCTGGGAGTTGGGGTTACCGTAAGCGGGTGCCTGCTGATAGCCGGACTGTCCGCCATAGGCGGGTGCCTGCTGATAACCCTGTTGTCCGCCATAGGAAGAAGGCGGCGGGATTTCCCGGTTGGCACCTTCGAGTACCCGGATACGTTCTTTCAGTCGCGAGATCTCATCGGCATCGGCACCACTCTGTGGCGCGTTGTATGCGGGAGCACCTCCATAGCCTGGCGCTCCGCCGTAGCCGGGTGCTCCACCATAGCCGCCGGGTGCTCCACCATAGCCGGGTGCTCCACCATAGCCGGGTGCTCCACCATAGCCGCCGGGTGCTCCGTAACCACCGTAACCGGGCCCTCCGTAACCATAGCCAGGTGGCGGCGGATAGCCGGGCCCACCGTAGCGGTCATCGTAATAATCATCGTCGTTATTTTTGTCTTTTTTCATCCACTTCATTGGATTCATCATCTTGCCCATATCCATGGCACTGGCTGAACTGGTCAATAGAAAACCGGCTGCCAGCAGCATGCCACTGCACGTTATCACTTTTCTTTTCATGGTGTTAGCTCCTCCGGATATAAATTCGGATATCAATTAAACCTGCTTCAGGCTGTTATTCGGGCAGTCGCGGTGGTGGTGGTGCTGATCTGCCGGTGCTGCCGGGCGACGGGTTTACGACAATGGTGCTCGGCTGTCCGCCATATCCCGGATAGCCACCGTAACCACCACCGTAACCATAGGGACCATAACCCCCGCCATAGGGGCCGTACCCGCCATAGGGAC
>Ga0316193_10004613_pt1 | contig 10155 bp, 5 predicted proteins | sample MerIslsedime2_MG_FD_207735 | JGI IMG/M metagenome (GOLD analysis project Ga0316193, IMG submission 207735) | Coastal sediment microbial communities from Maine, United States - Merrow Island sediment 2 | ecosystem: Environmental > Aquatic > Marine > Coastal > Sediment | place: USA: Maine...
TTTCAGCAACTCGATCGACGGTGCGCCGCAATCTCATCGCGGGAGTTGGATGGGAGCGATCTCAGAGGACGTCGCGCAGGAAGCGGCCGGTGTAGGACGCTTCGATGCCGGCGATGTGCTCCGGCGGGCCCTCACCGACGATCGAGCCGCCGCCGCTGCCACCGTTCGGGCCGAGATCGATCACCCAGTCCGCGGTCTTGATCACGTCGAGGCTGTGCTCGATCACCAGCACCGTGTTGCCCTGGTCGACCAGGCGCTGGAGCACGGTGAGCAGCCGCTTGACGTCGTCGAAGTGCAGACCGGTCGTCGGCTCGTCGAGCAGGTAGATCGTGTGGCCCGTGGAGCGCTTCGCGAGTTCGGCCGAGAGCTTCACCCGCTGCGCCTCGCCACCCGACAGTGTCGGCGCCGACTGGCCCAGGCGCACGTACCCGAGCCCGACGTCGACCAGCGTCTGCATGTATCGGGCAATGCCCGGCTGGTTGGCGAAGAAGTCGACCGCTTCGGCGACCGGCATGTCGAGCACCTCGGCGATGTTCTTCCCCTTGAACTCGATGTCGAGGGTGTCGCGGTTGTAGCGGGCTCCGTGGCAGACCTCGCACGGCACGTAGACGTCCGGGAGGAAGTGCATCTCGATCTTCAAGGTGCCGTCGCCGGAACAGGCCTCGCACCGCCCTCCCTTGACGTTGAACGAGAACCGGCCGGGCATGTAGCCGCGTACCTTGGCCTCGTTCGTCGAGGCGAAGAGCTTGCGGACGTTGTCGAACACGCCGGTATAGGTCGCCGGGTTCGATCGCGGGGTGCGACCGATCGGCGACTGGTCCATGTCGATCACCTTGTCGAGATACTCGATGCCATCGATCCGCTTGTGTTTTCCGGCGGCCATCTTCGACTTGTAGATCCGCTGCATCAGGACCGGCAGGAGGATGTCGCGCACGAGCGTCGACTTGCCCGACCCGGAGACCCCGGTGATGGCGACGAAATTGCCGAGCGGGATGTCGACATCGATGTTCGCCAGGTTGTGCTCACGCGCGCCCTGGATCCGCACGGACTCGAGCCCCTGCGGACGACGATGCTCGGGGACCGGGATGGACTTGCGGCCTGACAGGTACTGACCGGTGACCGACTCCTTGACCTTCAAGATCCCGGGCACCTTGCCCGAATAGACGACCTCGCCGCCGTGCTCGCCGGCACCCGGCCCGATGTCGACGATCCAGTCGCTCTCACGGATCGTCTCTTCGTCGTGCTCGACCACGATGACGGTGTTGCCGAGATCGCGCAGCCGAGTCAGTGTGTCGATCAATCGCTTGTTGTCGCGCTGGTGCAAGCCGATCGACGGTTCGTCCAGCACGTACAACGTTCCGACCAGACCTGAGCCGATCTGCGATGCCAACCGGATGCGCTGCGCCTCGCCGCCGGCGAGCGTGCCGGCCGACCGCGACAGCGTGAGATAGTCGAGCCCGACGTCGAGGAGGAACCCGAGCCGGGCATTGATTTCTTTCGTGACCCGCTCAGCGATCATCTTGTCGCGTTCGGAGAGTTCGAGTGCGGCGAGGAACTTCGCGGACTCGCCGATCGACATGTCGGACACCTCCGAGATGTTCTTGTCCTCGATGGTGACCGCCAGCGTCGACGGTTTCAGGCGCGCGCCGTCACAGGTGGTGCAGGCCACCAGGCGCATGTAGCCCTCGTACTGGTCCCGCGCCCACTCGCTGTCGCTGCCCTCGTGACGTCGCTTGATCCACGGGATCACACCTTCGTACTCGGTGGAGTACGAACGCGACCGTCCATAGCGATTCTTGTACTTGACGGTCATCTTCCCCTTCACGCCGCGGAGGATGACCTTCTGCTGCTTGGCGGTGAGCTTCTCCCACGGCGCGTTCATGTCGATGTCGTGCGCCTCCGCGACCGACTCGAGCATGCGGGTGAAGTACTGTGTGTTCGCACTCCGCCACGGCGCGATGGCTCCCTCGAGCAGCGACATCTCCGGGTCGGGGATGATCAGCTCCGGGTCGACTTCGAACGTCGTGCCGAGGCCGTCGCATGCGGCGCACGCTCCATAGGGCGAGTTGAACGAGAAGTTGCGCGGGGCCGGCTCGTCGTAGCTGGTCCCGCAGACGGGACAGGCGAGGTGCTGACTGAACGTCAGGGTCTCGGGCTGACCTTCTCCTTCCCGTGGCACGACCTCGATCTCGGCGACCCCGTCAGCGAGGCCCAGTGCCTGCTCCAGCGAATCGGTCAGGCGTCGCTCGATTCCTTCCTTCAGGACGAGACGGTCGACGACGATCTCGATCTTGTGGTTCTCGTACTTCGCGAGCCGCTCATCGCGCTTCAGGAACTCGTCGATGTCGACGGTCTCGCCGTCGATGCGAGCACGCACGTAGCCCTGACCCGACATGTCCTGCAGGAGCGTGTCGTACTCACCCTTGCGCCCACGAACCACCGGAGCGAGCACCTGGAACCGGATGCCGTCGTCCATGTCCAGGATGCGGTCGACGATCTGCTGCGGAGTCTGCCGCTGCAGCTTGGTCCCGTCGTTCGGGCAGTGCTGGATCCCGATCCGGGCGTACAGCAGGCGGAGGTAGTCGTAGACCTCGGTGATGGTGCCGACCGTCGAACGGGGGTTGCGGCTCGCCGACTTCTGATCGATCGAGATCGCCGGTGACAGGCCTTCGATCACATCGACATCGGGCTTGTCCATCTGCCCGAGGAACTGACGGGCATACGAACTCAACGACTCGACGTAGCGGCGCTGGCCCTCGGCATAGATCGTGTCGAACGCGAGGCTCGACTTGCCCGAACCCGACAAACCCGTGAACACGATGAGCTTGTCGCGCGGCAGCTCGACGTTGACGTTCTTCAGGTTGTGTTCGCGAGCACCGCGAACGACGATCTGGGGGTCATCGGCCCTGGGCTTCCGGCGGGCACGGGTGGCGGTTGTTCGAGACGTTGTGCTGGCGGCCATCGGGATCAGATCTTACAGCCGAACATGTGTTCTTGTCGGGCCGCCGGAGGATTTGGCGCCGGCGACGACTCGGCGGGTCACTGCCCCGCCGCGAGTTGTGCGGCGAGCTCGCCGTGCCGCCGGCGCGACTCGGCGAGGTCGAGATCGCCGACCGCTTGCGCCGCCGCGTCGAGAGACCGACGCGCCCGGCTGCGGTCGCCACGAGCGAGGAGCGATGACGCCCAATCGAGGTGTGTCCGGGCGATCCAGGGCGGGCTCGACAGCGCAGATTGCTGCTCGATGGCCAAGCCGAACAGCTCGTCGGCTCGCTCATGTTCTCCGAGTGCACTGTGCAGCAGGGCGAGCAAGCGATCGACCGGGCCGAGATACAGGCCCCCGATCAGGAGGTTCGCGCCCGAGTTGTCGGCCAGCCGGTCGATGAACGTGCGACAGTGCTGCTCGCTCCTCAGCCCGGACACGATCTCTGCCCAGTACGCGAGGCAGAGTTGCAGGGTCGCATCGTCGGCGAACTCTTCCCCCTCGAGATCGTGGAGAGCGGCACGCACGCGGTCGAGATCCCCATGCAGGAACCGAACGAGCGCTGCTGTCGCCCGCTCCGGGCCGGCGGGGTGGCCGGGACCCTCGAGCGCGTCGAGCACGGATCTGAACTCGTTCATCGTGTCGCGTTCACGGCCGATCGCCAGCATGGTCGTCCAGCGATACGCGACCCCCTCGGGGACGCCGAGGGATTCGAGCCGGGCAACCAACTCGTCGGCGAGCAGCTCGGCAGCGGCGAGGTCACCGTCGAGCACGCTGCGCATGGTTTCGTGGAGCGATGTCATCGAATCACGTACGGCTCCGGTCCCTCCCCGCAACGACCGCATGCCATCGATCGCTTCGTCGAGCACGGCGCGGTCACCGAGATGCAGCGCCGTGTACGCGAGGTGGCCGAAGATCCGCCACCGTTCGGACGCCGACATCGGTGACCCGTCATGGAGCACGTCCAGCGCCTCCTGCGTCCCGCGTCTGAGGGTCGCCCGATCGGAGCACTCGTAGGAGGTCGCGCCCGCCGTGGCCACCAGCTGAACCCGATCATGGACCGGTAGTCGGTCGATCAGCCCACGCTGCTCAGCGAGTGCGCGGCGCCGGCCTTCGATGTCTCGGTCGAAGATCAGTTCCTTGGCCAACTCGCCGAGCAGGGCAGCGCGTTGCCACGTCGTCAGCGATGTCATCGACAATGCCTGTCGGAGCACCTCGACCCGTTCGGGATCGTCCGGGTCGCTCGCGCTGAAGCTGTGGCGCGACCTCACCCGCAGCGCCCCGACGGCGATCACCGGGTCGTCGACGGCGATTGCGGCCCTCGCCGCGTCGAGCGAGTGCTGTCGCGCCTCCGGCGCCGCCCCCGACACCCCTTCGGCCTCGGCGAGCCGCACGAGCACCCGGCGACGTTCGCCCGCCAAACGGTCGTCGTCGGCCATGAGTTCGAGTGCTCGCCCGAACCAACGGGCGGCGTTCTCGTAGGCGCCCCGGCCCGCTGCCAACTCGCCCGCTCGTACTGCGAATTCGATCGCCTGGCTCGGGTCACCGTCGATCGACGCTTCGGCCCAGTGAGTCGCGAGCTCTGGGATCACGTCATCGAGCGAGTTGCGGTGTCGAGCCTCGATTGCGACGGCCACCTTGTGGTGTTCACGGCTGCGTCGGCTGGACGACAACTCGGCATGGAGCGTGTCGCGCACCAACGCATGGGCGAACCGGAAGCGATCGACACCGACCTCGACGACAAGGCTTGCCGCGACGGCGATCTCGAGCGAGTCGAGGACCTCCTCCGCGTCCGCCTCGACGACGTCCGCGAGCACGCCGACCTCGAATTCGGAGCCGATCACGGCCGCCGTCCGAAGCACGCGTTCGACCGGCACGCCCAGTCGACGCAGCCGTTGTCCCACGACGTCGCGAACGCCATCAGGAATGCCCACGTCGGCCACGACCAGATCGCTCGTCCACTGCCCGTCGCGCTCGATCAGCGTGCCGTTCTCGATGAGGTCGCGGAGCACCTCGCTGAGGAAGAACGGATTGCCGGACGTCTCACGCTGCATCCATTGGCAGAACTCGAGACCGACTGCGTCCAATTCGTGGCCGCTCGCTCGCTCCAGCAGCTCTCGAACACCCTCTGGCTCCAAGCCCTCGACGGCGATACGCGCCACACCGTGAAGGTCTCGCACATCGGCGAGCGTCACCAACAACGGATGGTCGAGGTCGACATCGGTGTCCCGGTACGTGCAGACGACCATCAAACCCTCGGGTTGGAGCGTCGTCAGCTGCTTCAGCAGCAGCAATGTGGAGGTGTCAGCCCAGTGCAGATCGTCGATCACGAGCAGCCGTGGTCGCTCGGCGCCGCCGACGGTCAGCCACGAAACGACGGCCTGGAACAACCGGAATCGTTCCGCATCCGGCTCATCGACCAGCGGCGGCGGAAGGTCGGCAACCAGCTCGTCGAGTCGCGGCACCAGCCGGACGAGATCGCCCGGGAAGTCACCGAGTGCCGCGTGCAGTTCATCGGGTTCCTCATGCCGAACGAACCACTCCAGTGCGCTCCCGAACGCCTGGAACGGAGTGCCCGCGTCCTCGTCACAGCGCCCCGCGAGCACCAACGGTGTTCGGCCACGAGCTGGAGCGCTGGCCGGGTCCGCACGCACCCGTCGAGCCAACTCCTGGGCGAGTCGCGTCTTGCCGACACCCGGCTCACCCGCCAGGAGGACCACGGCGAAGCCCCCTGCGACGCAAGCGGTCCACGACTCGACGAGCCGCTCGAACACGGCCTCTCGACCGGCGAACGGCAGCCCGGCGCCTGCAAGCACCGATGGCAGAGTGTCGTCGCGCAGTGAGACCTCGCGCACCGGATCCCACAACACCTCGCTGACCGCCAACGGCACTGGCAGACCTTTCAAGTCGATGGAACCCAGCGAGCGGAACTCGTGGCCACTTCTCCCCCGGGCCAGCAGGGCCACCACATCGGCGCACCAAATCGTTCCAGGCGACGCTGCGACCTCCAGACGTTGCGCCTCCACCACGGAGAGGCCGAAACAATCCTCCCCGTCGAAGCTGACATCCCCGGCCGAGATTCCGATCCGCACCATCAAGCGCTCGTTCCCACCCGTGCGGTTGTCGAGGTCGACCGCCCGCTGGACGTCGACCGCAGCGGACAGGGCGTGGGTGCAACTCGTGAAGATCGCCATCACCCCGTCGCCGAGATGCTTCGCCACGCGGCCCTCGTTGGAGGTGACGGCTTCGACGAGCAGCTCGTCGTGCCGCGTCCGGACGGCATCGGCTGCGGCTTCGCCGATCCTGAGCCGCAATTCGGTCGACCCGACGAGATCGGTGAACATCACCGCAGCAGTCCCGATCACGCTGTCGGCCATCTCACCCCCGAACACCTCCTCGCCGTCGCTCGAGGGTAGCCGACGGCTGATCCGGTCCGGCAGTCCCCACGACCAGGCATGGAACCTGGCACAGTTCGAGGCGTGGCCGACCGCACGAGCGCCCCGGGACCAGAGATGTTCCCGACCGCATTGACGGCCGAAAGAGCGCTCGTCGTCGCCCGCTGGCTGACGCTCGTGTGGATGGTGGGCGTCGTCGTCGTCTCATCGGAGCGCAACGCGATCGAACACCCGCTCGCGGCGTGGCTCTGCATCGTCGCGGTCGCCGCAGCGTCGGCTTGGTCGACGTATGCCGTACGAGCCCATCCCGAATCGCTGCTCCGCACCGAGTTCCTGATCGTCGAGGCAGCCCTCGCGATCGGGCTGAGCATCGTCGACGGGTGGGTGTTCGAGGCCGGCCATGTGTTCGAGGTGTCGCAGAGCCTGGCCACGCAGTACCCGCTCATCGCGGTCGTCTCGATCGGACTCGCCCGCGGGCCGATCGTCGCCGGAGCGATCGGATTGCTGATCGGTCCTGCCGAATGGCTCGGTGCAGTACTCAACGAGTTCGACGACTGGAGCACGCGACACGTCATCTCGATCGTCGCAACGTCGCTGTTCTACTGCGCGGCCGGCGTCGTGTTCGGGTGGCAGGCCGGCCTGCTCCGGCGAGCAGAAGCCGACATCGCCGACCGTCGTGCCCGCGACGATGTCGCCCGAGTCCTGCACGACACGGTGTTGCAGACCCTCGCGCTCGTCGAGCGACGCACGTCTGAGTCCGATCCCGATCTGGCCCGGAGCGCTCGGGAGGCGGACCGCGAGCTCCGACGGTTCCTCTTCGGAATCGCCGGACGTTCCGACGACACGCTGGAGCAACGCGTTCGGGCTGCGGTCGACCGCGCGGCACAGCATCACGATGCGGCCGGCGTCGCCATCTCCGTCGGCGTGCTCGACAACGACCGCCATGCGCCGCCTGACGTCCAGGAGGCGATTGCCGCTGCGGTCGGCGAGGCAGTGGCCAACGCACTCGAACACGCCCGCTCGAACCACATCGTCGTCTTCGTCGACGTCGACGATGACGGCACGGTGTTCGCATCGGTCCGCGACGACGGGCAGGGTTTCGATGTCGACGCAATCCGAGACGGCCATGGCCTCGACCAGTCGATCGTGGCCCGAGTTCGCGACGTCGGCGGACGGTCCGAGGTCGTCAGTTCGCCGGGCTCCGGCACGGAGGTGCGACTGTGGTCGACATGACATCCGACCAGCTGTCACCGATCCGCACGGTCCTGGCCGACGATCACGAGTTGATGCGCTCGGGCCTCCGAGGAGAACTCGGACCGGGCTTCGAGGTGGTCGGGGAAGCCGACGACGCCGAGGGAGCGATCGACGTGATCCGCGCCCGCCGACCCGACCTCGTCGTGTCTGATCTCCACATGCCCCGTGGCGGCGGATTGGCCGTCGTCGAGGCCTGTGCGACGATCTGCCCGATCGTGATCCTGACCGTCAGCGAGGCGGAGGCCGACCTGCTCGACGCCGTTGCGGCTGGGGCTGCCGGGTACCTCGTGAAGGCGTCGCCGATCAGCGAGATCCGCGGCTCCCTCGTTGCTGCGGCAGCCGGTGAGCCGGTGTTCTCGCCGTCACTCGCGGCGCTCGTGCTCGGCGAGTTCCGTCGCCTCGCCCGAGCCGCCGACACCAATCCGCTCACCGATCGGGAGCGACAGGTGCTCCAGCTCGTCGCGCGCGGCCACACCTACAAGGAGATCGGCGTCGAACTCGACATCTCACCGAAGACCGCCGAGAACCACGTCCGCAACATCCTCGGCAAACTCCACCTGTCGCGCCGCGCCGACCTGGTGCGCTACGCAGTGGAGCACGGACTCGACTGAGCGCGCCGGGTCACCCGTCGCTGCCAGAGCGCAACCGGCACGGCGACGAGCGCGAGGACCGGGGCCACGACGCCACCGACCTCGGGGAGCGCGGTGGCCAGTGCCCAGAGCAGGACGGCGCCAACCGAGACGGGCATCACCGCGATCGTTCGTCGCTTGGCGGGGGCCCAACCGTGGCGTTCCAGGATCGTCGACACCGTCGCCATCCAGGCAAACATGACGACGATCAAGATGAGGGCGAATGCCGCCATCGCGGCAAGCAGGATGAGGACCAGTCCCGTGCAGTCGCTCTCCTCGCAGATGGCCCCGGCGATCATCGTGCTCCCTGTTCGATCAACTCGTTCATGGAACCGATGGTGACGATCCACCTCGACGACGTCGATCAGGGAAACCCCCCACGGTCGTCTGGGGATTCGGGCTCCCCCAGGTGATCGTGGGGGATTCCCCGGATGGTGTCCGCGTGCAGCGACGTTCAGGATCGACGGCATGGACATCAACACCGACCGCCCTTCCCCCTGGCCGGCGCCGGGCTCGACGACCGCATCGATGCCCGACCACGCTGATGCACCGCCGGACGAGACCACGAGGACGTGGGGGCCGCCGCAGCTGAGTGCGGCCGGCTGGCTCGCGGCGACCGGAGCATCGCTCCTCCTGGTCGCGTCGATCATCGTCGTCGCCGGCAACTGGCAGTCGATCGATCCCGAGATCCGGTTCTCCGGTCTGGTCGCGTCACTGGTTGCGGTCTACTTCGCCGCCGAAGCCGGGCGACGCAGGATCCCGTCGACCTCACGGGCTCTGGCCACCCTTGCCGCAGCGCTGACCGCACCCGTCGGCATCGCGGCGGCCGCCACGCTCGGTCAGCCCTGGCCGGTCTGCACGCTGGTGGGCGGCATTGCTGCGCTGGCCGCCACCGAGCTGCAGTCCCGGCGGTGGGACGTGCCGGTGCTGGAAGCGGCAACGGTCGTCGCATTCGGTCTGGCCGCGGTCGGACTGGCTGCACTCACGTCGATCCCCGCACCTCTGATCGGCGCTGTCGGCGCTTCCGCAGCACTCCTGCTCGGGTCGGTACGTCGGAGCGTGACGCTGGCAGTAGCCGTCGGACTGTCGCCGATCGTCGCCACACTCGCGGACGCCGGTGTCGGACCGGGAACGATGGCGCGCCTCGGGATGACGGGCGCTGGCCTGACCTGGTCGGCACCCGTGTCGTGTGCGATCGCTGCGACCGTGATCGCTGTGATCGCCCAGCGGCGGTCGAACCAGCCCCTGGCCGTCGTCGCACTCGCCACCTTCGCGTCCGGCCTCGTCACCGGGCTGGTGGCCGGGGATGCCGGGCCGTACATCTGGTGGTCGCTCTCTCCGATCGCATTGCTCGCCATCGAGGCGATCGGTGCGACGTCGGCCGATTCCGTGTGGCGTCGACTCGCCCGCACCGCGGCGACGCCGCTCGGGTTGGGAATTGCGGTCGTCGCCCTTGCGCTTCCCTACATCGCGCTCTGGTCGTCGTGGCTGTTCGAGGTCGGCGACCCGACCGCCGTCGTCCCGGTCGGATTGGCGGCACTCGGTCTGGTCGCCAGCGCAGTCGGTTCGAGCCGACGAAACGACTGGTCGACGGTCGCGGTGGTCGCCGCTGCGGCCGCGGGGTTTGCCGCGCTCGTCCTCGGCGGCCTACCCCTCTGGATCGGCGCGCTCGGCGCGCTGGGCGCCTGGGCGATCGTCAGTGCCGCGACACCGTGGCGGACGTGGGACCTGACGACGGCGACCATGGCGTCCTGGGCGGTGCTTGCGGTGCTGCTCGACGACGCCGTGCCGGTCGGGCTCCGGGTAGTGCTCGTCGTGGTTGCGGGTATCGCCGTGACCATCAGCGTGTCGGTCGTTCGCCGGACCGACGAAGGCTTCCGGCTCATTCTCAGTGCCG
>Ga0316193_10004618_pt1 | contig 10150 bp, 9 predicted proteins | sample MerIslsedime2_MG_FD_207735 | JGI IMG/M metagenome (GOLD analysis project Ga0316193, IMG submission 207735) | Coastal sediment microbial communities from Maine, United States - Merrow Island sediment 2 | ecosystem: Environmental > Aquatic > Marine > Coastal > Sediment | place: USA: Maine...
GCGCGTGAACTGGGGATTCCCGCGCTGGTCGGCACTGGCGACGGTACCGAGCGGGTCACCCAGCACAGCAATGTGACGGTTTCCTGCGCCGAAGGCGACAGCGGTTACGTTTATGACGGTTTACTGGAATTCGACTATCAGCGGCACGAGCTTGCCAAAATGCCTGAAATCCCGGTCAAGATATCGATGAATGTCGGTAATCCCGAGCGTGCCTTTACCTTTTCGCGTTTGCCACACGCCGGCATCGGCCTGGCGCGGCTTGAGTTCATCATCAGCAACATGATCGGCATACATCCGCGCGCCCTGCTCGAATTCGACACATTGAAACCCGACCTGCAACGTGAAATCAATGCGCGTATCGGTGGTTATCCCGGCCCGGTGGAATACTACGTCGATAAGCTGAGCGAAGGCATTGCGACGCTGGCCGCGGCATTTGCACCCGAACGCGTCATCGTGCGCATGTCTGATTTTAAATCGAATGAATACGCCCACCTGCTGGGTGGCGACATTTACGAGCCACACGAAGAGAACCCAATGCTGGGTTACCGTGGCGCGTCGCGCTACATCAGCGAAGACTTCAGATCCAGCTTTGCTCTCGAATGCGAGGCCATCAAACGCGTGCGCAACGAGATGCAGCTGCACAACCTGGAAATTATGATCCCGTTTGTGCGTACGCTTGGAGAAGCTAAAGCGGTGCACGAATTGCTGCGCGACAACGGGCTGGTGCGCGGGGTCGACGGCCTGCGCGTGATCATGATGTGTGAAATTCCATCCAACGTTATTCTGGCCGAGGAATTCCTCGAGTATTTCGATGGCTTTTCGATTGGCTCCAACGATCTGACGCAATTGACGCTTGGCCTCGATCGGGATTCGGGCCTGGTGGCCTCGAGCTTCGACGAGCGCGATCCCGCGGTGATGAAGTTGTTGGAACAGGCAATCAAAGCCTGCAAAGCGGCTGACAAGTATGTCGGTATCTGTGGCCAGGGACCGTCCGATCATCCGGACCTTGCCGAATGGCTGTTGGAACAGGGCATCACCAGCATGTCGCTAAATCCTGATTCGGTCATCGAGACCTGGCTGTATCTGGCCGAACACAGCAAATCCATAGCTTAGGCATTGTCGAGAGAATACTGACCGTGGCCGAATTCTCGTCGTTGACACAGGATGTTCACTGCATCGATGCGCTCTACATCAAACCGCGTGTGGCTTCGATCTACCTGTTGCGCGAGGGCGACGAAGTCGCGATCATCGAGACCGGCACATTCCACTCGGTGGCCAACGTGCTGGCCACTTTGCAGCAACTGGACATCGATCGGGCGCAGGTTAAATACGTCATTCCCACGCACGTACACCTGGACCATGCCGGCGGCGCTGGCGAGATGATGCGCCAGTTTGAACAGGCCAGCCTGATTATTCACCCACTAGGCGCACGTCATATGATCGATCCTTCGAGGCTGATTGCGGGCACCATCAGCGTTTACGGAGAGGAAAGATTTGAGCGCCTCTACGGCAGCATTGAGCCAATTCCCGAGGAGCGAATCATTATTGCCGAGGACCTGGCAAGCTATAGTCTCGAGCAACGCGAACTGGTATTCATCGACACCCCGGGGCATGCGCGTCATCATTTCTGTATCTACGATCAGCGCAGTAAGGGGGTTTTTACCGGGGATACCTTCGGTATCAGTTATGACGCGATGAAGTCCCTGCCCCGCGGCCTGCTGCCCACCACTCCGCCATCCCAGTTTGACCCGCCGGCGCTTAAAACATCGGTGCAGCGCATTATGGAATTTGCACCCGAACGACTGTACCTCACCCATTATGGTGAATTTGTAAACCCGGGTGCCCAGCTTGACAGTTTTCATCGATGGATAGACCAGTACGTGGCGGTTTGCGAAGGTTGCGACAGCGCGGCAGCCGACTATGCGGAAGTCATCGAACAAGCCCTGTTACAGCAGGTCATGCATGGGCTGGGGGAGGAAACCAACGCAGCGTTAAAGCGCGTGGTGAGCCACGATATCAGGCTCAATGCGCAGGGCCTCGCGCACTGGGCATTGAAGCGCCAGACAAGCGTGCAGTGATGACTGAATCGGTCTGGAAACCGCATGCCACCGTCGCCGCGATCTGCGAACGCGAAGGCAGGTATCTGCTGGTGCGCGAAACGGTGGATGGTGATGTCGTCTACAATCAGCCGGCCGGTCATCTCGAGCCCGGTGAGACGCTGCTTGAGGCCGTAATCAGGGAAACCCTGGAAGAAACGCGCTATGCTTTTGAACCACTCGCATTGCAGGGTATTTACCGTTTCCGACCCGCCGCCGACTCGATGATGACTTACCTGCGTTTTCTATTCCGTGGCGAAGTCGGTGAGCGGCTTGCCGGCGCACTGGATTCGGATATTATTGCGGCCGAATGGCTGAGTTATGAACAGATAGTAGCCTGTCGTGATCAACATCGCAGCCCGATGGTGTTGCAATGCATCGACGATTATCGAAGTGGCCCAGGATTTTCGCTGGACGTGATCAGCGAGGAGTTTGCATGACGCGCTTCCGCCTGCAACTGTTGTTGCTGTTGTTACCGGGTTTGTTGTTCTGCATGTCACCGGTGAGCGCGGCACCCTACTTCGTGCAATGTTATGACTTTGGCTGCAAAACTACACGCGAACTGCGATTCGACGAGCGCCAATGGGCCGAAATCAAGGGGTTATTCGCGCGCGGCATTGTCGACAGTGCTACTGAAAAGCAGGCAATACGACGCGCGGTGGCAACGATGGAACGCATGAGCGGAGAGCAGACTGATACCCATCTCGACAAGGGGGGCAACTACCCGGGCTCGGATATTCCGGGGCAGATGGATTGTATCGATGAGTCCACCAATACCTTTCAATACCTGTCTGCGCTGGAAGAACTCGAGCTGTTGAAATGGCATCGTGTGGACGCGAAGCAGCGCCGCATCGTCTGGTTTGCAACTCACTGGACGGCCAGCATCCGTGAAATCGGCAATAATCAGCTGTTCGCCGTCGATTCCTGGTATCGGGACAATGGCGAACTGCCCTATATTCAACCGCTCGATGACTGGTCGCGAAAGCGTGACTTTAGCAGTAGCTTCAATCCGGAACTGGCCACGAACTGATAGCCATGCCGCAGCCATCACGTGAAAAAATCATCGTCGGCATGTCCGGTGGAGTCGATTCCTCGGTGTCGGCCTACCTGTTGCTGGAACAGGGCTACGACGTCGAAGCCCTGTTCATGAAGAACTGGGAAGAGGATGATACCGCGGAGTATTGCTCGGCCACTGAAGACCTCGCCGATGCGCAGCAGGTCTGTGATGCACTCGGTATCAGGTTACACACGGTCAATTTTTCGAGTGAATACTGGGATAATGTGTTTGAGCATTTTCTGCAGGAATACCGCATCGGTCGCACCCCCAATCCCGACATCGTGTGTAATCGCGAAATCAAGTTCAAGGCCTTCCTCGATCACGCCAGGACGCTCGGCGCGCAGCGCATTGCCACCGGCCATTACGTACGAACCCGGCGGCACAATGGCGCTGTCGAATTACTGCGCGGGCTCGATAGCAACAAGGACCAATCCTATTTCCTGTACGCGCTCAATCAACATCAGCTTGCGCACGCATTATTCCCGGTGGGTGAGCTGGAAAAGTCCGCCGTGCGTGACATCGCACGGCGCGAGAATTTCGGGGTGCATGCCAAGAAAGACAGCACCGGGATCTGTTTCATCGGCGAACGTAAGTTCCGCGACTTCCTGCAACAATTTCTACCCGCACAACCGGGCGACATTTACTCCGCCGAGGGAGATCGACTGGGTGAGCACAGCGGCCTGATGTACTACACCATCGGTCAGCGCCAGGGACTCGGTATCGGTGGCACGGTGCCGGGCAATGATGACCCCTGGTATGTGGTCGCCAAGGAACTGGACGGCAATCGACTCATCGTCGCCCAGGGTGTAGACAATCCCTTGCTGTTTCATTCGCATTGCCGGATTACCGATCTGCACTGGATTTGTGATGAGATCAACGATGAGAGTAGCGAGCAGATCAGGGACCTGCCTTTCTCCTGCAGTGCCAAAGTTCGATATCGACAGCAGGATAGCGCGTGCCGCTTGCTGTCGGTGGACGGTAACCGTGCCGAGATTGAATTTACCGAACCCCAGCGTGCCGTCACGCCGGGTCAGGCGCTGGTGCTGTATCGGGACGAGCAGTGTCTCGGCGGTGGCACCATCGAACGGGCCTATAACCCGTGAACCGATTTTCTATTTAGGGCGGAAATGATGTCGCAGAAGCCAGCCAATCGATTATGAACCAGTTTGAGAATCAGACCCTCGCACTGGCTGGCATGTTTCAGTCCGCAACGCTTTTAGATGAACTGGCGTTGCATGGCAACTGCGATGCGCCCGAGTTCGATTGCTGTTTTGACAGTTTGTTTACCATTGACGCCGATACTCCGCGCGAAGCCCTGGGTGACCTTGGCTGTCTGTCGCGCGGTTTTACCGCAATGAGCGATTACCTTGGGGGTGAGAATCGTTCTCCGGGCAGAAACATTGCCTATTACCTGCTCTCCATGGTCAAGCTTTCCAGCCAGATTCTGCGTGACGACAATCTGGCCGAAGCTCTATTGAAGGGCTTGCGCCGCATTGAAAGCGATCGGGTCGATTTCGACATGAGTCGACACAGCGTAATCCACAAGATCGACGGCCTTTATCAGGACTGCATCAGCAAGCTCAGCCCGCGCATTATCGTGCGTGGTGAGCAGAGCTATCTGCGCAACGATGATAATGCAGCAAAAGTCAGGGTGCTGTTACTGGCTGGAATCCGTGCCGCGGTGCTGTGGCAACAACTCGGCGGAAATCGCTGGAGCATGTTCTGGTCGCGCAAAAAATACGTAGCTACTGCGAAAAAATTCCTCAGCTACGAATAGAACGGCTCTTATAAAAGGGCACTTAGAGTTGATGCTCGCGGCGAATGTGTTGCAATAAACCGCGCGAGGCGTCATCGATCATATCGAACACCAGCTCAAAACCATCGTTACCGAAATACGGATCCGGCACTTCGACCGCGGAATATTGCTTTGAGTATTCGAGCATCAACTGCAGGCGAGCGGTGGCATCTTCAGGTTTGATGGCACGCATATTTTCGATATTGGATTGATCCATTCCCAGCAGATAGTCAAATTCGGTGAAGTCATCAGCGACAAAGCGGCGTCCGCGCAATTTTGATAGATCGACTCCACGCTGCTTCGCAGCGGCCTGCGAACGTGAGTCAGGGCGAGAGCCGATGTGGTAGCTGTGCGTGCCGGCGGAATCAACCTGGATCGCGGATCCGAGCCCCTCTTTTTCCACCAGGGTCTGAAACACGCCGTGCGCGGTTGGTGAACGACAGATATTGCCCATGCAGACAAACAGAACTCTAACGGGTTTAACGGACGACATGTCTAATTTTCCGGTTGATGGTGTATCGCGAAATGTAATTCCTGCAGGCATTCTATTTGATATACTCGCGCGCATACAAACAGGGGCAGGACAATGATAATAATACCAGAGATCCAGATTCGAGACGGTAAGGTAATCACACGCAATGCCATTGAGGGCGACGATACCGTCCACGATATCTCCCCTGCCGATGCGTTGCACAAATTCATCGCCGAAGGCGCGCAAATGCTGCAGATCGTCGATGTCGATGCGGCTCGTTCCAACCCGAATCGCAATGAAGAGCTGATCAAGCAGCTGATCAATGAAACCGATGTGCCGATACAGGTTGCCGGTGGCATACGTACCCTTTCGCAGATCAACGACTGGTTCGAGGCCGGGGCTGCCCGCGTGGTGCTCGGGACGGTTGCCATTACCGATTCGCCGTTGGTCATCGAGGCGGCCAGCCGCCATCCCGGGGGCATCATCGTGCACCTGGCGACACGCGGTGGTTACGTGATGATTGACGGCTGGAAAACGCAAACAGCATTTACGCCACAGGACCTGATTCGCGATCTGCAGATGACCGGCATAGCCGGGGTTGTGCACAAAGGCACTGAACGTCTGGATGCCGACATCGTAGAAGCCGTTGCGCTTACCGAGGAGCTCAGCCACAACGTTTCTATACCAGTCTATTCCAGCGGCACGGTACGGGTCCTGGATGACATTGCCCGTCTGCGCTACCTGCCGAACATCAACGGTGCGATTATCAGTCACGCACTGATGACCGGGCAGATCAAGCTGCGCGAGGCGTTGCAGGTGGCTGCCGAAAAGGAAACCAACCTGGAACCCGAGTCTATTACCAGCAATGTCAACATGGGCATCCATCACGGCGTGCGCGCTTATCTGGCGGCTTATAACAGCTCGCAGGCTGCGCGCGTATGGAATCTCGAGTTGCGCGACAGGTTGACCGAGGATAACCCCTACATGGAGCTGCTGATACCGCAGCATGATCTCGAAATTGATGCCGAAACCCTTTCACCGCGTGATTTACAGGCTTGCTACGAGGCCGAACTCGACAAGGCGGACGTGGTGATCGTGATTCTGGAAGGTGTCGAGGCGGAAGCCTGGACGGGATTCGAATGTGGCTACGCGCGCGCGCGTGGAAAATATATTTACGGCGTGACATCCGAGCAATCCAACAAGGGCTCGGGCCAGCGGCGTTTTGAAGCCATGTGTGACGAATTGATTGTGTTCACGCCCGGGGACGATGTCATCAAGACCCATGCTGAAATATCGCACAAGCTGGCAACCCGGGTCATGGTAAAGAACCAGTAAACGTTAGCGTAAACAACCGCTATTTTTCTGCCTTGAATGCTGCGCAAGTTAGTGCACTGCAAGCCCGGCCCAACGCGGGTAAGCCGGGATAAGCGAAAAATAGCGAACGAAGCTTGCCTGTAATCATTGCTGCTTCATTGAAGCAGCAATGACCTCGACTCAGGCTACCTGGTGGATACCAGCTGAAGGAACTGAATACCCCGGGCGCAGCAAGCAAGCGCGCAACGTCAATCCAGCCGTCGGCTTGCTAGCCGTCAGGATTTACACACTTGTAGACCACAAACGTCTGTTGGCCATCCTCGATCACGGTCAGGGGCACAATCGTGTCACCTCCCATTCGCGCAGCACTGTTGCGCGCAACGATCTGTAGTTCTTCGGCAACGGAGTCCGCTGGACGTTCGATAATGACGCGGTCGGTTACCGAGGTATTGGTGCGACCCAGATTCTTGCAACTGGAGACCTCAGCCGGATCCAGTACACGCACTTTCTCACCGGCTTCGGTCAGTTTCAGGCTTGCACAGGCGGAAAGCATGATAGCTGCGCTTGCGATGCAGATTATTTTATTCATAACAGTTGTAGTCCTTTGGTTAAATCAGGTAATCGAGGCCTGGTAGATGCTTTCGATGGAAGCGTCCAGAACCTGATTGAATTCCGCATCGCTTTGCTGGGCGCTTAAGCCTTCACTTAGCGCACGGGAAAAACTGGCCACCATACCGTTCTGGGCAGCAAGCCGCCGGTTTGCTTCTTCGCGCGAATAACCACCGGACAGAGCAACGACCTTGAGTACATTCGGGTGTTTGACACAATCGGCATAAAAATTCGCCTGCTCCGGCAATGTCAGCTTCAACATGACCAGCTGGCCCTCGTCGAGCTGATCCAGCTGTGCCATTAATGCGGCTTTCAGCAGGTCTTCGGCAGCTGCCTTCTGCGGGCTGTTGATATCGACTTCGGGCTCGATTATAGGAACCAGCCCGGCGTCAATAATCTGGCGCCCTACTTCAAACTGCTGTTTGACCACGGCGTTTACGCCGGCAGCATTGGCAGTTTTGATGACCGAGCGCATCTTGGTACCGAAAATATTCTTGCCGCGCGCCTTGCGCAGCAACGCATCAAGATCAGGCATGGGTTTCATGACCTGGGCGCCGTTTTCCTCATCGGCGAGGCCCTTGTCAACTTTCAGGAACGGCACTACGCGTTTAACCTCCCACAGGTAATCAGCGGTAGACTTGCCTTCCACTTCACGATCCATGGTATTTTCAAACAGGATGGCACCCATGATGCGTTCACCGCTAAATGCCGGGCTCGTCATGATACGAGTGCGCATAGCATGGATGAGTTGGTACATTTCATCATCGTTGCTAAACGCATCGGCGCCAATTCCGTAGTTAGAAAGGGCTTTGGGCGTGCTGCCACCGCTTTGGTCGAGGGCAGCTATGAATCCGGGTTCGGATCTGATCTTGTCAATTTGCTCTTGAGTAGTAGTCACAGTCATGAATTCTTCAAGTTAGGGTGAATGAAAAAAGCGATTAAAGCTCGGTTGCTGCAGTGCACCCGAAGTATAAACACCTTGATTTTCTAATACAAACGACGAGTGCTTTTGAGTGACTTAATCACGGGCTATATCCCGACCCAAGTTGGAGACAGAGCCCTTCGCGTCACTCGTCCATTGGTCGATAGGCCGGCAGTGACTGGACGCGCGAGATCCAGGCTCTAATCGCGGGAAAGGATGTCAGATCAAAGCCGCCCTGGTGCGCGACATGGGTATAGGCGTAAAGCGAGATATCCGCCAGGCTGACCCTGTCGGTCGCCAGGTAATCCTGTTGCTGCAGGCGATTTTCCATCACCTCCAGTGCACGGTAGCCGGCCTTCAGTTTTGCGTTGTACTCTTCCTGGCGATCTGCCGGCATAGCCTGGTAAAGCTTGATGAAACGCGCCACGGCTATCGAGGGCTCGTGCGTGTACTGTTCGAAGAACTGCCATTCGAGCACGCGCGTTTGCTCGAGCAGATCGTCGGGCCAGTAGTCGCTGCCCTGCCCCAGGTAATACAGAATGGCATTGGACTGCGTCAGTATCGCGTCATCATCGGTAACACAAACCGGAATCTGGCCGTTTGGATTCATGGCGAGAAACGCATCGCTGCGCGATTCACCGCGCAGGATATCGACCTCGATCCATTCGTGTTCTATGGACAACAGTGCGCACAGCAGTTTGAGTTTGTAGCAGTTGCCGGATCTGGCGTCGCCGTATATTTGCATAAACCAGGAGCGGTATTAGTACCTGGTTTTGATATCGTTCATGCGGCTCGACATCAAGGTGTTCTTACCCAGCGAACGGTCGAACACCGTCGAATAGGCCAACACTGCCTGCACGTAATTTCGCGTTTCCTTGAAAGGCACGGTTTCGACCCACAGGTCGGCAGACATTGTTTGATCCCGTGGCAACCATTTCTTTACCCGCCCGGGCCCCGCATTATAGGCAGCGGCCGCCAGGGCCACGTTATTGTCGAAGCGATTCATAACAGTACGCAGGTAATGGGTGCCGAAACGAATATTGTTCTCAACATGCAGGATATCGGACTTACGTGGACGTTTCATGCCCAGGGAACTGGCGACATGGCGCGCGGTGCTCGGCATCAGTTGCATCAGGCCCAGCGCACCTACACTTGAGCGAGCGAGCGGATCGAACAGGCTTTCGCGGCGCATCACGCCATAGATCAGCGACGGATCAAGCGCTCTCGCCTGTGCATGCTCCAGGACCTGTTGCTTGTAAGGCATCGGGAAGCGCAGGACGTAATCGCTGCGATGTTCAGTTTTTGCCACCGTGCGAATAGCACTGTCATACCATTTCCACCTGGATGCGAGCGTGGCCGCCTGTTTTATCTGGTCCTGGTCGAGGTAGCGTAGCGCCTGGAACCATTCGCGCTTGGCATCTACCAGGCGGTCCAGGAAGTAAAGCTCGCGGGCGCGCAGCATGTGCGGGTTCTCACCCAGGAAGAGTTCTTCGTCGACTCCGGCACTGGCCGCATTTTCCTGTTCGATCTGGTACTCACGCTGCAGTTTATCCGCGGCGAGGAAGCCGTAGTAACTGGTCTTGTTCGATAACTGCTCCAGCAGTGATACGGAACCATTCAGTTGACCTTCCTGCTCCATTGAGCGCGACAGCCAATACTGCCACTCATTTTCCTCGTGCAGATGAGCCGGCATCTGGTTGATGGTATTCATCAAACCTGGCCAGTCGCGGCCGCGCAGTTGAATTCTTGCCAACCACAGATAAGCCTGATCATTCATCACTTCCGCATTAAGCTCACTCAGCAATGTGCGTGCCTCGGGCTCGTGTTGAAACGCTGCCGACAGCGCAATACGCAACTGTACCTGAGCTTTCTGTTCCTCGCTAAA